>RCNG010001625.1_pt1 | contig 11208 bp, 9 predicted proteins | sample 2041371 | NCBI WGS metagenome assembly RCNG01 (sample SAMN09708227, study PRJNA481090) | Marine sediment metagenome, whole genome shotgun sequencing project. | biome: marine sediment; feature: ocean; material: sediment; isolation source: Sewage treatment plant 1 marine sediment (STP1) ... | reverse complement strand
GATCCAGTCCCACAATGAAGCGTACTTCCTGTACGTTGAATGACGAGGGATGAAGCCGAACGCCGCAGATGGGACTTTTTCAACAGCCTGCTAACGGCCTCCCTGAAAATAGCTCTGCGTGCCGACCGCCTCGATGGCCTGTCCGATACGGGTCAAGGCATGCGCATACGCTGCTGTCCGCATGTCGATGCCGTGCGTGTCGGCGAATTGATAGACCGCGTCGAACTCCCTCGACATGATCTCCTTCAGTCTCTCGTGCACCTGTGGTTCCGTCCAGTAGTATCCCTGCTTGTTCTGGACCCACTCGAAGTAGCTCACGGTCACCCCTCCGGCATTGGCAAGGATGTCCGGCACGACGAGCTTCTCTGCCTCGTTCAGGACCGCGTCCCCGTCGTTCGTGGTGGGGCCGTTGGCCACCTCCACGATCACCGGCGCCTTCACCCTGCCGGCATTTTCCCGGGTAATCACGTTCTCAAGGGCCGCCGGGATGAGAACATCCACATCGAGGGTGAGAAGCTCATCGTTGGAAATCGTAGCCGCATCGACCATCTCACAAACAGACCCGTCACAGTAGACCGCCTTGAGCTGCCGGGATTCGTTCTTGAATCGAATCAGGCTCGGGACGTCGAAACCGTCTTCTTTTAAGATTCCACCCTTGGAGTCACTCACGGCCACGATTCTGTACCCGTCCTCGTGGAGAAGCCGGGCCACGTGCTGTCCCGCATTGCCGAACCCCTGCACGGCCACGCGGATCTGCCCCGGGTCCCACCCCTTCCGCCTTTCCAGCTCCTTGATGCAGTAGTAGGCACCCCGCCCCGTCGCATCCTCCCGGCCGAGGGAGCCCCCGAGGGGGATCGGCTTGCCCGTAATCACGGCCGGCGTGCGCTGGCCTTGCATCTTCGAGTACTCGTCCATCATCCATCCCATAATCATGGCGTTGGTGTAAACATCCGGTGCCGGGATATCGATCTCCGGGCCGATGAACTCTCCGATCTGACGGATGAAGCCCCGGGACAGACGTTCCAGCTCGAGCCGGGAGAGGTCCTTGGGGTTGACCACCACACCCCCCTTGGCGCCCCCGTAAGGAATGCCCACAACCGCGCACTTGCAGGTCATCCAGAACGCCAGTGCCTTGACTTCGTGGAGGTTCACGTCCGGGTGAAAGCGGATACCTCCCTTGCCCGGCCCTCTCGAGTCGTCGTGCCGGACCCGGTACCCCTCGAAGATCTGCAGGGACCCGTCGTCCATCCGCACCGGGACCGCAACCTGGAGGATTGCCTTCGGGTGCTTCAGCCTTTCGACCGCCTCTCGATCGATGGCGGCAAACTCGAAGGCCCTGTCCAGCCTCTTGATAGCGTCATCGAAGATGTTGCCTTCCGGTTTCGTCCTCGCCGCTGTGGTCATTGCACTCCCTCCTTAGGGCCCGCGTATGAGACAATTCGCCTCCCCCACTGTGAGATTATTTCTGCGCAAACCCTTAGTGCCGCACGATAGGCGAGCACATGTGTTCTTGTCAACGCTTCTCTTCCCTGACGGAACGTCTCGAGACGGATGTCTCTTGGGCAGATCATCCGCCCGCGATGGCGGGGAAGAGGGACACGGCTTCGCCGTCGTGCAGGCGTTGATCCTGGTGGGCGTGCCGACCGTTGACGAGGATGATGGCGACTTCGGAAGGGGGAACACCTATCCTTTCGATGAAATCACTCACATTCGCGTCGTCTTCCATCTCGATTCTGCTCTTATCGTTGGCGTACTTTCGAAGGCTCGCGAAAAGCCTGATTTCGATTTCCATACGAAACACTCCTCATGGGCAGGGTGGCACTCGAACGATTTCGTGCGACAGGCAGATTATACCACGAAGGATGCCACCCCGTGCAAAAGGCATGGATCTGGGGGATTGCCGCGCTTCGCTCACGACAGGCACTGCGGAGGGAAGGTCAAGAGTCTGCTATAATGGCTTGACCTGCGTCGTCGTAAATCTTGATATCGGGATACAGCTCTTTCGCACAATCGGGACATATGCCGTGACTGAACTTGGCATCTGAATGTTCATGCAGGTACGCTTCTATCTGCTTCCAGTAGCCGCTGTCGTCCCTGATCTTCTTGCAGCTCGCGCACATGGGGAGCAGGCCGTGCAGGGTCTTGATTTGTTTCAGGGCCTTCTCCAGATTCGCCTTTTCCTCCAGGAGTTCCTCGTGCTCCCTCCGCAGCATATTACTGAAGCGGTACCTTGACGATTCCAGGCCGTAGCCGATGACCGCAACGAAAACGAGGGAGGGAAAGAACCGCAAACCCATCCTCATCCCATAGTCATGAGCGTGCACCAGGCCCGGCAGGAAGAGCAACAGGGACAGAAGAAAAAGGACAAAGCCAACGGAGATCAGCCCATCCCGCCTCCCCTGGAAGAAGAACAGCAACGAGGGCAGAAGAAATACCCAATAGAGGGCCGTTTCCTTCCCGGCCCCAATGGCCACGTTGTACAAGACGGCCAGGACAACCATGTTGAGGCCGGCAAAATAGGCGGGCCGATCCTTGTCGTACTTGAATATCGCGATCAGGCCTCCCACGAGGATTACAGCGAGGGTCACGTCTACAACGAATTCGACCGTGTCACCCTCTAAATAATCAATAACCCCGAACATGAGAATGACGGGAATTCCGAAGGAAGTGAGAAGACCCATCAATTGACGTCTTCGCGTTCGTTCCACACTGTCCGCGTTTTCCATTTCTGCGCACCCGTTGGCAATGCATTCGAGAAGAATGCATGCATTTTTCGTTTTCTTCGTCTTAGTATTTATCGGAAATATTACGGAAGAACAAAAGCCCCCGCGGGGTCAGTGTAAATCTGAACGCCTCCAGGGCAGGAAGGGTGGACTGCCGGGGAAGGGAGGGCCGCGCCGGCCGTTAAGGTAGAATGATGTTATTCGCTCAACGCAACTCCTGAATCTGCTTGATCTCGGTGTCGTATATCTTCCATTTACCGTAGGATTTCTTCATGATGTGAACGCCCGTGATCTTCTTGTCCTTGTTGTCCGGACCGCTCACTGTCTTGTTGACCTGAATGAACCAGACTTTTGCCTCATCGTCTGACTTGTCGAGCACCTTTGCCTGTTCCAGGGCGTATTTCATGTCGTACACACGAAAACACTCCTGCATCTCCGATCCTCTTGCCTTACAGGATCGGGCCCTTTCGTGGTAAGTCTTGATCCACGCGTCAAAGTCCTCCTGCTCCGCCGCCTTCAGATTCTTTTCGATCACACGGAGGATGTCTCTGTCCTCCGCAGCATCATTGTTCCCGTCCTTCCCGTCTGCGAAGGCATTCGAAACGAGCAGTATCATTGCCAATAGGATCAGTCTCTTCACGCGACCCAGCCTCCTGTTTTTGAACGCTCTTCTTGTTGGATGCTTCATTCGGCAGACGGGGTTCGCTTCCGACCGTGGACCCCGCAACCGCATCACCTTGGTGCGTTGCTATGCTTCCTCTTCTTCGAGAAGCGTCTTGTGTTCTCGTGCCAGCTCGAGATAGTGGCTAGCGATACGTGCGGAGGGAGACGACTCCCCCTCGGCCAGGGTCTTTTTCACCTTGGCAGGCATCCCCACCACCAGGGAGTTCGGTGGGATAACCACCCTTTCCGCGACCACCGCGCCCGAAGCGACGACGGAGCCTTCGCCGATGACCGCATTGTCCAGGATCACCGCCCCCATACCGATCAGGCATCGGTCATGGATCGTACAGCCATGCAGGACCACGCGATGACCCACGGTCACCTCGTCACCGATGATCAAATCCGATACGTCCGTGGTCATGTGGAGCATACAGAGATCCTGGATGTTCGTGTTCTTGCCGATGGTAACACGGCCCACATCGCCCCGGACGACCGTGTTGTACCAGATGCTGCTGCCCTCTCCGATGGTCACATCGCCGATAATGACCGCTCCGCGAGCCACGAATACATCCGGCGCCAGCTCCGGCGTCTTTCCTTTATAAGGTTCTATTATCATAGAAGACTCACCCCTGATCATTCGCTCATTCGAAGGGCCGCCTCGATGTTTGCCGGCGGCATGTCATCCGGATCCACGATGATGTCCACCACGGCAGGCCCATCGGCCCGAAGGGCCTCTTCCAGGACCGGGCGGATCTCCTCCGGCCGCTCCAGACGCCAACCCGAAGCCCCGAAGGTCCTGGCCAGCTCGGCAAAGTCCGGGTTCCCGTGGCAGGTTCCGATGACGCGACCTCCGTACTGCATACGCTGCCTGAAGTTCAGCACCCGGTACATCCCGTCGTTGATGACGAGCACCCGCACCTTGATCCCCTCGCGCACGGCAGTCTCCAGATCCTGCAGAGTCATCATGAAGTCCCCGTCCCCCAGGATGACGACCACCTCCTTCTCCGGATGGATCAGCCCTGCTGCGAGTGCGGCGGGAAAACCGAACCCCATGGCCCCGAAGTTCACCGACTGCAAATAGGAGAGGGGGCGGACCGAGGGGAGGAAGGACATCGGGTACATCACGTGCATTCCGGACCCCACCGCGATGATGTGGTCTGGAGGAAGAATCTCGGACAGCTCATGGATCACCCGGCCGGGCGAGAGGGGGATCTTGTCCGATGCGATCGCCGCCTTCAGCAAGGCATCCCACCCCTCCTGCACCGGTTTCAGAATCTCCCACCAGGCATCCCGGGAGGGTGGCTCGTAGCCCTTGATCTGCTCGATGGCCAGCTCGAGGAAATCCCCCGGGTCCGCCACGATCTGGTCCTGGGCCTGGAAGTAGCTCTTCTCCATCGCCTTCCCGTCGAGGTTGACGAGGAAGACCTCACCGTCCATGGGAAGTGTGTACTCGTACGTCATCAGGTCGGAAACCGTGCATCCCAGCCCAAGGATCACGTCCGCCCGGCTGAAGGCCGTGTCGGCAACCGTGTTTCCACCGCCGAAGCCGACCCGCCCCAGGCACAAGGGATGCGTCTCGGGCACGGTTCCCCGCCCGTTTCCGGTCGTGATCACCGGGGCCTGCAATGCCTCTGCAAAACGCACCATCCGGTCGCTCGCACCCGCCGATGCTACGCCGCCCCCGGAAATGAGCACGGGCCGCTCGGCCGCCTCGAGCCGGTTCACGGCCTTCTTCACGTCCTCGATCCGGAGCGCCGGATTCGGGTCCGTCACGAACCGGAATTCCGGCATGCCCTCCGTGGCTTCCTCCCCCCAGACATCCTCCGGGACCTCGATCAGCACGGGCCCCTTCGCCCCGGAGACGGTCAGGCGGTACGCCTCGGAGATGACCGAGGCGGCCTCCCGCGCGTCCTCGATCCGGAACACCCCCTTACAGAAAGGGCCGAACACATGAAGGTGGTCCGCCTCCAGCTGACCGCCCGTGCCCTGAAGCTTTCGCTTGACGGCCCCGCTGATACAGATCATCGGGCTGTGGTCCTTAAAGGCACAAGCCACGGAGAGCAGGGCATTCACGGTCCCGGGACCCGAGTGGGTGATCACCACGCCGGGCTTGCCTGTCAGGCGCCCCTCCGCATCGGCCATGCTCCCCGCCACCTGCTCGTGGCGGCAGGAGATGTACCGAAGGTCTTCCTTGTAGTCATACAGGGTGCTCACAAAAGCGACATTCGAGGTGCCGACCACCCCATAGATTCGCCGGGAGCCCATGGCCTTGAGGCCCTCCAGCAGCACTTGCGCACAGTTCATCGTGGTCAAGCCCCCTTTTCCTGGTTGATTGCGGTCCCCAAATGGTTCCGGGAAACGGCCGGCGTGTCAAGTGTGCAGGGCTGTCCCTGTTCAGATTCGATTTGTGAGGACGAGGACAACGAGGAGGAGGAAGGAGGGGGATCGGGGAAAGCCTTTTGCCACCGGCCACTCGCCACCTGCCACTAAACCGGCGGAGACGAAGCCCAAACAGACCAAATCGTGACAGCGGATCGCACCTAGAACTCCATGGTGTCGAAGAACTGCAGCATCTGTTCCTTCATGCTGTCCATCGTGGTGTACCTCGGATCCCAGACGTCCATCCCGATGGCGAGAAAGGGCACCTCATACTCCTGACAGACCTTTCTCATGATGCCCAGGCTCGCGGATGCCTCCTTGTGCCCCATGTGTCCGGGATAGAAGAAGCAGTTGATCTTGTAGTCCTGCAGGCATCGCCGGATATCGTCGATGAAATTCTGCGCCAGACCGCGGGCCTGCCGGATCATCGGCATCTCCACAAAATACCGCTGAGCGAGCCCCCTGAACATGCTCTCCTCCGTGGAGGTGTCGACCTGCGAGTAGGGGCAGAAACTGTACATGTCCATGACGATGTTCGCGTCACACTCCTGTTCCAGCCACTGCGTCAACTCGAGAAACCAGACGGGACGCACCTCGAACCAGAGGAGCCGGATCTTCTCGTTCTCCACAGCACCCGTGCCCGCGCGGACTCGCTGCTCCGCATCGGCAACGAGTGCCTCCAGAAAGGCCGTGGCCATCGGACTGCCGACCAGGGTCGCCGAAGCCTGTGTCACGATGAAGGCCGCGAAACCAACAAAGGAGCCGTGAGGGCAAGGGACCGCCCGTCTCAGCTCGTTGTACTCTGCCCAGAGTGCGTACTGCTTGTTCGTCTCCTCCACGATCTCTCGCAGCCGATCCATGTCCAGCTTCCTGCCCGTGTGCTCTTCGACAAAGGACACCATTTCTCTGAGTTGGGCCGCACCGTATGCGAGGCTTCGCTCGTCGTTCCAATAGGCTGGGTCCAGGGTCAACATAGGAATGTCGCGCCACTCAGGGAGACCTCCTACGGCTTCGTGATACAGGGCGAAGCTGTCGCAGGGTCCTGTTGCGCCGATCATGGCCGTGGGACGAGGCACCACGCCGGCCACTGTAGCGTGCACGGCCAACCTGAGGAGGGTGCAGCTGTCCGTGGGGATGGCGAGACGATCGCATTCTTCGAGGTCGTCGATCAGGTAGTCTGCCAGCCCCAGGCTCGGGCCGGCCAGCAGGGATGTGCCGATGCAGTACCAGGGAAGGCCCATGGCAGCCAGGATCTCCGGCCCCGTGCTATACCAGCCTCCGATCCAGGGCTCGCCTTGCTCAACGGTGTGTATGATCTGCTCGTAGTCGGCCGAGGCCGACTTGAGCAGGGGCAGCATGAGCGGGGCCGCCGGCGTCGGATTCACTTCGAGCTCTTGTATGAGGCCCTGAAATCCTTCCAGGTCATGAATCATTCGATCGAGTCCCAGTGTTCCCATGGTTTCACTCCTCGATGGATTCGAGAAAAGCCTGAACCCGTGTCTGCATCTGGCCCACACCTCCGAGCATGTACTCCCTGTCCAGCTGGAGATAAGGGGTCCCGTCTGCTTTGAAGTCCGAGCCGAGCAGGAACTGTTCGTACCCGGAGATGTCACAGAACATGAGCCGCTCGGAAACCACCGCGTCCACGTGGAAGTCCCTGATCATATCCTTGATATAGCCGATCCTCTGCGGGTGTTCTCCGATCATGCGCGCGCACGAGGGTCTGCCGCCGAGATGGTACCGGGCAAGCGCCTCGAGAGGGTCGGCCACCGTCTCGTCCACGTCTGTCCACATGATGCGGGAGCCGAAACAGAGGGCGTCGGTGACCACGAGGCCGCCCAGGTCCTCAATGACCTTCACGTAGGCCGGGTCGTCGAGCATGCTTCCCTCGATCATCAATCTCGCCCCGCTTTGTTCATTCCCCTGATCCCCCCCCAGTTCGTTGAGCAATCTCTCCAGCGCTTGATTGTACTGCTCCTTGGGCATGGCCGTCCCCGTGATCATGACGGCCAGGGATTCGGCCCCGGTAATCGGGGGCTGTTTCCCCTTCCGGAGATCATAGAGCTGCCTCTGAAGCCGACGCGTTTCGTTGTGGAGGATGATCGATTCCCACAGGCGCTCGTCAGAAATCTCGACACTGAAATGGCCTTCCAGGGCTTCCTTGAGGTTCTCGAGTTCCTGCCGGTACCACGCGACCTGCTTTTCGCCGCTCTTCTTCGGGAGACTGAGTATCTGGAGGAAGGGGGTGTCTATTTCATCCTTCCAGTTGTCGTAGAGGCGGCGAATCACATCACAGGTGTTTGCCCACACCACCCCGTCGGCGAACCCATAGCCGCCCCGAAGGGCCGTGTCGAAGCAATGCCGGGCAAAGCTGCAGGTCGTGGGGCGGAAATAGGCATCCGCCAGGTCGGTTTCGGTGCTGCCCGTTGCCCGGATCCGGACCGGCAGAAGCCCTCCGGCGCTGATGATCTCCTCCGGCACGGAGCAACAGAAATAACCGACCACCTTGCCCCCACCGTCCTTCCAACCCTGCACCGCCGGATTGACCAGGCTGCCGGCAGCCTCGATGAAGCCTTCCAGGACCTTCGATCGATTGCTCGTATTCACGGGGCACGCTCCTTGTCGAAAGGTGAAGAGTCTTCCCGGGGGTCCCCTTCAGACCGAGTGAAACCCGACACTTTTTGCCTCCCTGGCATTGCAGATTAGGTGACACTACCTCCTGCGCATCATCTTCAGTACGATGACTGTCCCCACCGAAAGCAAGAGGATTGCCAGGAGGTTTGATATCCCCGACGCCCCATGGGAACCCGAGCCGGACACTGACGCCTCTGCGGCTCCCCAGCCATCAGGTTCCGCGCAATCGTAATCTTCGCTGTCAATACTCCCATCGCAGTCATCGTCCATTCCGTTCCCGCAAATCTCTGCACTCCCGGGGTTTACGTTAGGCTCGGCATCGGCGCAGTCCTCCTGGTAGGGGTTGGCGCAGTCCAGGCAGGAAGGCCGTCCATATCCATCTCTATCATTGTCAATGCATTCGCAGCACTGACTGTCTTCCAGATCAACATCTCCATCGCAGTCATTATCCTCCGTATCTGAACATAAAGGATCTCTGAAGGGTCCTTCTATCACTCCAGGGTTCTTGTCTGGGTCATTGTCATCACAGTCGTTGGCACATAGCATATAATTGTCTTCATCTTCATCGACCTCGCTTGACGGCACATTGCCGTCACAATCGTTGTCCTGCCCATCGCAGACCTCACTCGCACCGGGATTCGTGCCATAACGGGTATCATCACAGTCCGGCTCCGATCCTTTCGGGCACCACGGGTCGCCTGGGTCTCCATAGCCATCGTGGTCGTTGTCTATGCACGGGGTTGTGTGGGCACACCTCAGATTGCGATCGTCTGTTGATCCGTACTGGTCTTCGTTGTAGTAGCTGATATGGGGATGGTCCCTGCTGTCTACCGCGATGGAACTGTACATTCCCACCCTTCCAAGCGGGTCAACCGCTTCTGTCACCCAGTCGCCCGAGGCATTCGTCGCATGTTTGAGATCGCTGTTCGTATGATCGTAGTAGCTGATACGGACGTTGTCCGAGCTGTCCAGGACAATCGAGGTGTCCCATCCCACATCTCCAGTCGAGTCCAGGGTTTCTATGACCCAGGGTCCTGATGCGTTGGTCGCATACTTGAGATCGCCGTTCGTATTATCGTAGTAACTGATATGGACCTTTTCCGGGACCGAACTGTCCAGAGCAATAGAGGTATACAGTCCCACAGCCTCATCCGTGTCCAGGGGCGTCGTTACCCAGGAGCCGAGCTGGTTGGTCGCATACGTGAGCCCCCCCATACCCCAGTAGCTAATATGGACCTTATCCGAGCTATCCACGGCGATGGAACTGTACATTCCGACCTGCCCAGTCGAATCAACGGTTTCTGTCATCCAGGAGGCCGAGGCATTGGTCGCATGCTTGAGGTCGTCGTTTGTAACATCGTAGTAGCTGATATGGACCTTACCCGCGCTGTCCAGGGCGAGAGAGGTGCACAGAGCCACCGTCCCGTCCGAATCCGGGGTGATCGCCACCCAGGAACCAGACGCATTGGTCGCATACTTGAGCTCTTCGTTCGTCCAATCGATATAGCTGATATGGACCTTGCCCGCGCTGTCCAGGGCAAGAGAGGTGTACAGCCCCGTGAACTCAACCCCCGTGTCGTCCACCGCGGTGGTAACCCAGGAACCAGACTCGTTGGTCGCATACTTGAGGCCTTCGTCCGCCCAATCGATGTAGCTGACATGGACATTGTCCGCGCTGTCCAAGGCGATCGAGGTGTACAGTCCCGTGAACCCCGTGTTGACCACCGTGGTGGTTATCCAGGCGTGAGCGGTTACAGAAGTTAGCAGACATAGGACGAGCACCAGGGCAGAAGAATGTATTGACTTCATCGTTCCTCTCCTCTTGGATTCTTGTGAGAGCAAGGACCGCCAGAAGCGGCACGTGGCATCACACATGCGTGTGTCCAGTCAACGCAGAATGACTATGCTTGGCAGGCGTCCGTTGCGGGGGAATTTCTAGTGGGGAGGCTGTCTCTAGGTGACGACGAAACGATACAAATGCAGAACGGCAACAAAATCATAGGTAGTCAATACAAAACGGACGACGGTATCTTCAGTCTAGGCGGACCACCCCGGTTTGTCAATATAATAGTATGAAGTGCATTTAGCCGTTTTATTACAGTGCAAATCGTTTGATATACGGGCATAAGGAGTTTGGCAGGAAAGCTTCATCTCAGGGGAGGCCGAGTCGTCCAGGTTTTGACGTTCGCCTCCATTTTATGTAAGACTTCTTTCTTGTAAGACATTGCTTCTTCAAGTAGACAAACGAATCCAGAGGGAGGTGTAAGATGAGTTCGACCGAGTACCGTGTCAACACCCGCGACATGAAGTTCATCCTCCACGAAATGCTGAAGATCGAGGACACCCTGCTCAAGAGGGAAGCTTTCGCGGATTTCGGGGTAGATGACGTCAACATGATCCTGGACGAAGCGGCCAAGTTCGCCGAGACCGTGTTCGGGCCCATCAACCAGGAAGGCGACCGGGAGGGGTGCCGGTTCGACAAGGGCAAGGTCCAGATTCCCAAGGCCTTTCACGAAGCCTACAGGAAATACCTTGAAAACGGCTGGAACGCGATCGGCATACCCGCTGACGTGGGGGGCCAGGCTGCCCCGTCGGTGCTCACCACCGCCACGGGCGAGATGATGACCGGTGCGTGCACCTCCATGGGGGTCTACACGGGCCTGACCATCGGTGCCGCCCGCCTGATTCACTCTTTTGGCAGCGATGACCTGAAAGAGCGATACATGCCCAAGATGTTCGCGGGCGAGTGGGCGGGCACGATGCAGCTCACGGAGCCGAATGCGGGCAGCGATGTGGGGGGTTCGAAGTC
>RCNG010001623.1_pt1 | contig 11217 bp, 10 predicted proteins | sample 2041371 | NCBI WGS metagenome assembly RCNG01 (sample SAMN09708227, study PRJNA481090) | Marine sediment metagenome, whole genome shotgun sequencing project. | biome: marine sediment; feature: ocean; material: sediment; isolation source: Sewage treatment plant 1 marine sediment (STP1) ... | reverse complement strand
ATCCAAGGCGAAACACGTTTCTCCTGAACACAACGAATGGAGGGCCGCGCTGCGCGCGGCCGCATCAGGACTGCGGGATGCGCCGAATCGCGGCAATCCGCTGCAAAACCGGCGGATGGCTGTACTCGAGGAAGACCTTGAGCGGGTGCGGGGTCAGGTTCGACAGGTTATCCACCGTCAGCTTCTTCAACGCATCGACCATGGCGTCGGGCTGGTGCGCGGTCTGCACGGCAAAGGCATCCGCTTCAAACTCGTGCTTGCGGGACATGATGCTCTGCCCGAGCCCCAGCAGCAGCGAAATGGGGGTGTACAAGAACCCGAACAGCAACAACCCGGCGTAGATAGGATTGGCTCCGTCAATCGGCGCAAAATCAAGTTTGAACGCTTCGTACAATCCGGGCTGGGTAATGAACAGTGAGAGAATGAAGAACATCAGCCCCGTGGAAAGGATGGCCATCACCAGCATCTTCTGGATGTGCCGCAATTTGAAGTGGCCGACCTCATGGGCAAAAATAGAAACCAGTTCGTCCACCGAGTGTTTTTCCACCAGTGTGTCGAACAGGACAATACGACGCCATCGACCGAAGCCGGTGAAATACGCGTTACTCCGGGTTGATCGTTTGGAGCCATCCATGGTGAAGATGCCCTTCAACTGAAATCCCTGATTGGTGGAATAGCTGGAAATCGATTCCTTCAACTCTCCGTCTTCGAGCGGCTCAAACTTATTAAACAGCGGCAGGATAATGGCCGGCGCCAAGTAGATGACTCCAAATTGCACCCCGGTCAGCACCACCCAGCAGATCAGCCACGCATTGGGCGACTTGGCGAAAAACCAGATGACTGCAGCGAACAGAGGTCCGCCGATGACGGCTGTCAGAACCAGCTCCTTGAGCAGGTCGGTGACATAGGTGGCCGGGGTTGTCTTGTTGAATCCGTAGCTTCCTTCCAGCTTGAATGTGGAATAGATACCAAAGGGCAAATGTAGCAACTGAGAGAACAGGAGCAGGATTCCTCCAAAGATCAAGCCCGTCACCACCACCCCGCCTCCAACCGAGCGCGCGAGCTCATCCACCCAACGAAATCCGCCGAGCAGGATGAACGCGATCATGATGGGAAGTTGAATCGAAGAACTGAAGACATCGAATCGGGTAGAGTCCTTCAGGTATTGCTGCGATTTGGAGTACTTCTCTTCGTCATACCATCCCTGGAATTCATCGGGAATCTCCGTTTGCACATGACGAAGGTTCACCAGGTCCACCCCATTGCGAAGCAGGTAGTCGGCAATTAGTAGAACGAGAACAACAAGTAGGAATAAGTTCATAGGCGGGGTGATTCTACGCAAGTCGCCCGGAAGGTCAATGCCCGGCTGGCTGGTCCAGCAGCCTTGTGAAAAAGTATCGGAAGTCTTGGCGACTTCCGCTACGCAGATGGTCACGTAGCGGAATTCGCCAGAATTCCGAGATCATGGATAGCATTTGGACGGAGTGCAGAGTCTACCCTGCATTCTTCAATAGCCTGCTAGGAATCGAGGACCGATTGGATTTCGTCGTCCAGGCGGCGATGGAGCGCCAGGTTTTCATCCCGGTCCGTACGCACCTCTATGAGCGCGGAGGCTCCATCGCGGGTCGATGCTTGATAGGTCTCGGCAAAATCCTCGGGCGAGTCGGCAACATGATGGTTCAGACCAAACTGGCGGGCCGCAGCTTCAAAGTCCATGCCATGCGGTGTGCCGAAGTAGGGTTCGAATACGTCCGTGCGTTCAGCCACCGGCAGAAAATGAAAAATGCCACCCCCATTGTTGTTAATCACCACCACGATGACCGGGTGAGCACTCTTTCGAAGGATGGCCAGCGAATTCAGGTCATGAAGTAGAGCCAGGTCACCGATCAGCAGAGTGGCTGGTGCCGACAGTCCGTTTGCAAATCCAGTGGCGCATGCCACGGTGCCATCGATGCCGCTTACCCCTCGGTTCGCTGCCACGCGAATCGATCCAGGGCGAACCCGAGCATAGCGATTGACGTCTCGGACCGGCATGCTGCTGGCGACAAACAGTCCCTGGCCCGATGGAACGTTCGCCGCAACATGCCGGGCAATCCACGGCTCACTGATGGTGTCAGCCCCTGCCGAAAACGAATCGAGATAGTCAGCGACATTGCGATTCGCCTGTTGCCACCGTGACAGCCAGGCGGTCGCCGACAGCGCATCCACCTTCGCCATCATCTGCTCGCAGAACAGTTGAATGTTCGCTTCCAGCCGATACGTCACCTGATGTTGAGGATCGTGGCGGTCGGGGTGGTCGGCCACTTGCAGATACGACGAGGGTCTCATTTCACCGAGATTTTTGGAGACCACTCTCCCGCCCAAATGAAGCACCGTATCGACTTCGTCCAGGAGCTCCTTGAGCGAATCAAAGTAAGGAATCAATAGCTCTGACTCTCCATTCAAACGAAGCCCGGACGTGATATCAGGAAGCATCGGCCATCCAAGATGGTCTGCGAATCGGAGTGCGGCTTGAGATGTGGCTGAGTCGTTCAGGCCACCGACGACCACGATCCCTTGCTTGGCGGCGCCCAATTCGGCAGCGATCTCGTCCAGCGCCTGGGCGCTCGACACCACGGCAGAGTCCGCATACGTCGTCCAGGGCCCTTCTCCTTCCCGCTCCCAAGTGGTTTTCGAGGCACTCAACGGTTCACGAAACATGGCGTTCACATGAACCGGACCGGCAGGTGCGCTGCGCGCCCGATAGCAGGCCTGATCAACGGTGGTAAGCACAAAAGAAACGGGAATCTCGTGGGTGGGACACGGAAGGTCGACAGCCCATCGTACGTAGGGGTCGAACAGTCCGGGCTGAACCATAGTCTGGTTGGCGTCCGTGGCGCGGAGCTCGGGCGGCCTGTCAGCGGTCAGCACAATCATCGGCACCCGATCCTGCGCCGACTCGATCACCGCGGGCAACAGATTGGCAACAGCCGTGCCGGAGGTGGTCACGATGGCGGCCGGCTGACCGGTTGCCCGAGCCATCCCCAGCGCAAAAAAGCCGACGCCGCGCTCATCAAAGTGGCCGTAGGTCCGCGCCGCTGGGTGTCGAGCAATGGCCTCTACCAACGGCGTACAACGCGACCCCGGCGCGAGACAGAAATGCTCCACGCCATTGCGGATCAACTCATCGACGATCGCGGCAGACCAGGTGGCATTGGGATGGTTCTCGTTGCGTTTCATGATTTTGGCAGTATGCCGAGAAAATCCTCTATCTTGTTTTCGATTTCTTCCCATTCCTGCGCAGGAACCGAACCTTCCACGATTCCCGCCCCGGAGAAGAGATGAAGAGAGCAGTCTTCCACCAGGCCGGAACGAATGCCGACCGCAAACTGGGCAGCGTTCTTCTCCACCCACCCTACCGGTGCCGCGAAGTACCCCCGGTCAAAGCCCTCGAGAACCGGGATGTCCGCCACGGCAGCGGCGCGAGGATAACCGCCGACCGCCGGCGTGGGATGAAGCGCCCGCAACAGGTCGCCGTCACTCACGCCATCACGCAGCACCGCGCGGAACCGGCTGATCAAGTGCTGCGCATGCGTCAGTTTCAAAAGCGAGGGGTTGGCGTCAACTGCCAAGTCCTGAACAAAAGGGTCCAGCGCTGCCGTAATCCCATCAACGACGTACCGATGTTCCCGCAGCTCCTTTTCGTCACTGAGCAGGTCCTGCCCCAGATCCTCATCGTCCTTCTCCGTGGCGCCGCGCGGCCGGGTTCCTGCAATGGCCTCCGTCCGTAGTCGCCGCTCATCCCGGCGGTACAATCGCTCCGGGGACGCTCCCAGAAACGCGTGCCGCGCATCCGGCTGAAAGCAGAACAAAAAGGCATTGGTCGTTTCGGCTTGCAACCGCGAGAGCAGCCAACCGGACTCAATGGCTTCGGAAAAATTCAACGAGGCCCGACGGGCAAGCACGATCTTTTCATAGCGGTCCTCTCGCACAGATGCCAGGGCGTCCTCGACCCGTTGCATCCAGAGTTCGCGATCAGGCACATCGGTGCGCCCCAACGGGGCCGGAGGGGCGACCGGTAAAGCAGGTGAATCCGGCATCCGCAGCGCTTCCAATTCCAGGGCAACGGACTCCATATCGTCATCCGCACGCATGTTACAGGCCAGGGTGGTGATGCCACTCTTTCTCACCAACTCAAACCTCGGGAGCACGAACCGGAATTGTTTGAAGGCATTCCATTCGGGATCGTGTGGGCCTGCCTCCGCAAAGCGAAGTCCTCCGAAGTAGCGGATACTCCCGCGCGCAGCATCAATGCGTGAATGCAATTCATTCATCAAACGGTCATAGTCGGCAGCATGGTCACCATCAATCAGATCGGCACGACCGATGCCCGCCAGCTCAAACTCGTTTTCCCGGTCCGCCCAATATCCGCGCGCCATGGGAGGTTGGACCGCCAGCCACTGGAGGGCGTCAATCCCCTCCACCAGAACTTCCGCGCGGACGAGGACCTCCGTCCCCTTTACGTCCTGCAACGCCGCCATCAGACGGGCTAACAGGACCTGGCGGATCCGTTCCGTTTCCCGAATCGGTGCGTGTTCAATCTGCGGCGCCATCTTCCTGGTCTCCCTGGTAGATCGAGGCCACGCCAAACGTAAGCGGGTTGGCGCGAACAGAAGAAAATCCGGCATCTTCCATCAGCCGGCAGAACGCATCGCCATACGGAAAGGCCTCAATCGTTCGATTCAAATAACGGTAGGCTTTCAAGTCACCGGAAATGATGCCGCCAATCGTGGGCAGAAAATAGCGCAGATACGTCAGATGGCCGAAACGCACCAGGGGATTCGCCGGTAAGGAGAACTCGAGGATGAGGGCACGCCCGCCCGGGCGCAACACCCGCCGCATCTCGCGCAGTGCTTGTGGCACATCCACAACGTTCCGAATACCGAAGGAGATGGTCACCGCGTCGAACGATGCATCGTCGGCAGGAATCTGAGTGGCGTCGCCCGTTTTCAGGACCAGCGACTGTCCCCTCCCCTGCGCTTCGATCTTTTTGCGTCCCACGGCAAGCATGCCTTCGGCCATGTCCATCCCAACTCCACTGGCAATACGCCCGGGCGTGTCTGCCAACATCAGGAGCTGGTCAGCGGTCCCGGTAGCGAGATCCAACAGCGCGAGTCCGTCGGGCCTGGGAAGCAGCTCGGCCATCCGCTTGCGCCAGCGCACATCCAGCCCGAAAGAAAGCATGCGATTGAGCAAATCATAGCGGGGGGCAATGCGGTCAAACATCTGCCACACGGCTTCGCCGGAAGCCTGCTCTGGGATTTCTAACGGTGACTCGCTCATGACAAACTTGATTGGGAAATGGCGCACTCTAGGCTTTCGGCCCCGGGCTGTAAATGGTATTACCCGCCGGCGATGCCGAACACCTCGACCAGCGTACCACAGATTGTGGCGGATGCACGTTCGCGGGGTCTCCCCGCGACCGGCTTCCTCCTCATCGTGGATGCAACCAATCAGCGGCTCCGGGTATGGCGAGAGGATCGACGGCTGGCTCTCTATCCGGTTTCGACCAGCCGGATTGGGCTGAGCTGCCAGCAGGACTCCCTGGCAACTCCCATCGGATTCCATGAAATCGCGGATCGCATTGGAGCCGGCTATCCGCCGGGGCAGGTCTTCTGCAGCCGGGAACCCACCAACGACGTCCTGCCACCGACCGAGTGGGCGACAGAGGATACGGAGGACTGGATCCTGACCCGAATACTTCGATTGCGCGGCCTGGAGCATGGCGTCAATGAGGGCGGCGATGTGGACTCGTATACTCGCTACATCTACATTCACGGCACCAACCATGAACATCGCCTGGGTCTGCCCGCTTCCCAAGGCTGCGTCCGTATGGCCAACCGCGACATTCTTGCCCTGTTCGACCTACTGGGCGGTCACCCAGCCTGGTGCTGGATCGGCGAAAAAGTCATTTAAAAAAAACCAAACAGCTCAAAGGATTGTTTATACAGAAGACAACAAAAATCACAAAGTGACCAAATCTCTGCTTCCTTCGTTGCCTTTTGTTCAAAACTGAAATGCCGGGTCTGTATATCCATATTCCGTATTGCGTGAAGAAGTGCGAGTATTGCGACTTCTACTCCATCGCCACCGGGTCCCGACCGGAGCCGGGAAAAAACGTGGATCATCCGGAGTTCATCGACGCCTTGACGGCCGAGTTTCGATCGCTACCGAAAGCCTTCCAGCCCGAGACCCTTTTCATGGGCGGTGGAACGCCCACGGAATTGTCCGACACGGACTTTGCCCGCCTGCTGGAGAGCATTCACCAACATGTTGATTTAAGTTGCGTCGAAGAGTGGACCTGCGAGTCCAATCCCGGGACGCTAACGTCATCCAAGGTTGAGATGCTGCAGGCGGCCGGCATCAACCGGGTGTCGCTGGGCGTGCAATCTTTTCGGGCAGAAAATCTCAAGTTTTTAGGTCGCATTCACACCGGCGATGAAGCGGTGGCCGGCTATCACCTTCTCCGTGAACACGGGGTAAGAAACATCAATCTCGACCTGATCTATGGCATCCCCGGCGGATGCCAGGAATGGCTGGCGGACGATCTTGCACGGATGGTGGAGCTCCGACCGGAACACACTTCCTGCTACGGGTTGATGTACGAACCGGGCACTCCGCTCACGCGTCTGCGTGATCGCGGCACGGTCCGCGAAGTCGATGCCGACGAAGAGCTGGCGCAGTATCAACAGGTGCGCGACACCTATCGCGGTGCGGGTTATCACCACTATGAGATCTCGAATTTCGCCATGCCGGGCCGGGAGTGCCGCCACAATCTGCTCTATTGGGGAGCAGGCGAATACATCGGGTGCGGACCCTCGGCCCACTCCCATTGGCAGGGTGTGCGCTACGGAAATGTTCGAAGCATCCGAGCCTACAGCAACGCGCTGCTCAACGGGAAATCCGCGCGGAGCACTGAGGAGCGCCTGGAACCCGCGGATAAGGCACGCGAATCCCTGATCATGGCACTGCGTCGCTTGGACGGCGTCTCGCACCAGTCCTTCCAGGCGGAAACCGGCTTTGACTATCGGACACTCTGTGAGCCGGCGCTGCGCGAATTAACGGAAATGGGCTTGCTCATCGAAGAAGCGGATCACCTGCGCCTCACCGAAAAGGGCGTCTATATCAGCGACGCGATTTTTGCCGAACTGCTTTGAATCGACGCCCGTACAAGACGAGGCCAATCAGGCCGAAGGCAAACAAGCTGGATGGCTCCGGCACGACCACCGGCAAACCGTAAATAGACTGCGCACCCGCAATGTCGTCCAGCTGCGGGCCGGAAAACCCTTCCGAGTAATTCGCCTGCATCAGGGAGTTTGCTACTTCCGTATGCCCCAGTCCTATCGCATGGCCGATTTCGTGGGCGGCAATCTGGAAGATGTCTTTGGTGGAAGTCGCGTTGTCGAGCGCATTGATGGCCCAGTTTTCGACCGAGTCGAAATGGACGGTGCCGGCTGCGGATATATTGAAGTCAAAATCGGGCGGCGACAACGCATGGGCCAATACCCCGTTGGATCCATCGAAGATGTGCCCTCCCAGGCGCAGCTGACCTGACGTAGTCGACGTATTGAAGTTGGCCCCGTCGTCCGGAACTTCCATAAAAACCAGACCGGCGATGGCGCTCCAGGCATCAAATGCGCGCTCGATCTCCGCCTTGTATCCGACGGGCATTATCGAGCTCAACGGAACGATCGAACCGGTGCCGGCGAGAAAGGGCGTCTCATCGAACGTCTCGCCACCGAGGTGGAGACTCCAGGTAATCGTTGCCGGAGTGCCAAAGGTAGGATTGCCCCATTTCCCAGGGATGGTTTCCGCTAATTTGAAGTCCTGGAAGATATCGCTGCCGTGGTTCGGGTGCAGAGCCCCCGCATCGGCTTCACCTTCATAATAGATATCGGCGAACGAGGGCGACAAGAGCCCCCAGATCAGAACAAATCCCCCAAACAGCCCCCATCGCAAAGAAAATGGCTTCATATGTGCTTTTACCTGCCGGCGTGAGGGAGAATAAATACTCTTGGGGCCCAATTTCGTCAACCGAATCCCGGATCAGGGGTTGATCTTGGGGACTCGCTCCATAGAGTGAAGGACAGGAAAGACAGAATGAAACTCAATCAATGCCATCTTGTCATGAGTGTCGTCGCGGCCTGTTTCCTGGTTTCCTCATCACCTGGCGAGGAGATCACCGCCCCCCAGGAACCCGTCGCACTGCTCAAGCAAATCAGTCAGGAAATAGAGAAACTCCCGGAATCGCCGACCGGGTTGGCGGAGAATCTGTCCGCGCTTCAAGAGAGCGTTGAGCAATTGGAGTCGGGCCTGCTGGAAGCCCGGCAATCGGAGGCGACCGCCCACGCCCGGATGGCGTCCTGGACCGGGGCCATCCTGGCGCGCGAGCTCAAAAAGGTACACGCCAGTTCGCGGCTCATCGAAATAACCGAAAAGACCGGGCGCACCGAAGAAGTGGCCCGCTATCGCGAACGCCACCAGCGACTTCTGGACACGATTGCCGACACCACGGCACACTATGAATCGATCATTCGCCACCTCGGATCGCTGGATTCAGGTCTGGTCGATGCAGGCTTTAAACAGTACCAACAATATCTGATCGGCAAAGAACTTGCTTCGCAACTCGGCCTCCACCGTGTCGTCCGTAGCCAGTTCGAGCAGTACAGGAATTCGCGCAAAGTCGATTTGCCTGCCTGGCAGGAAGAATTGCTGTCGCGCTGAACCAAAGGAGTCAGAATCATGCATAGAATCGCTATCATCGTTGGAATCGCGCTGCTGCATACCGGCTGTGCCACCTTGACCGACCGGCAACAGACCACCGGGCAGTCCACCGGGCTCGGTGCCGTGTTTGGAGCCGTAACGGGCGCCGTCATCGGCAACCAATCGGGAGACGCCACCCAGGGCGCGCTCATCGGCGGCCTCGCCGGTGCAGCTGCGGGTGCCCTCTACGGAAATCACGTCGCCAATAAGAAAGAAGAGTTTGCCAACCAGGAAGACTATCTCGATGCATGCCTCGCCCAGGCGGAGTCCGTGCGAGTTGAGACCGCAAAGAAAAACGCGACACTCCTGGCCGAGATTGCCGCGTTAGACGAGCAAGTCGAAGCCTATGCCGCGAGGCAAGCCGAAGAAGAGGCAAATCTCGACGAGGCGCAGCAGATCAAGCAACAACTCGCCGCATCCATCGATACCACCGAATCCACGCTCAACACCGTGCAGGACGAAATCCGCGTCCAGCAGGACGTTCGCACCCAGGAAGAACCGTCCGCGGGCGAAGAAAAGCTGGCGGCGCTCGACGAACAGATTCGGTTGCTGGAAGAGCAGAAGCTGGAGCTGACCGAGCAGGCGCAGCACCTCGCCTCGCTCAGCAGCCGCATGTCGGTCTGATTTCCGATGAAGAAAGCACTCCTGTTTTTCGTCCTCTGCTGCTTTGCAGCGGGTTGTGCAACGACCGATGACCCGAGGCAAGGAGGTCTCTTTGGCTACCTCCAGCACGGCACGGATGGATACCAGGAAAGGATCGACCGCCGACAAACTGAAGTGACAGCTGCCGAATCCGGTGCAGAGCATGGGTTTAAGGAAAACGAGCGCCTGCGCCTTCAATTGGACGAGCGTCGGACAGAACTGGAAGCACAGCGCACCAGTCTTGACACACTGCGAGCCGAGTTGGCCGACTTGGAGAAGAGCACCCGCTCTACCACCAATGCCTCTTCTGAGTCGGCCGCGGCGCTGGATGAACTGGAACGAGAGCTGAACAGCATGCAAACGAATATCCAGGTGTTGGAAAACGACACCTCACTCCAGATTCGGGAACGTCGGCGGCGAATTATTGAGCTACAGAAAGAACTGAGACTGCTTCGCGAACGTGCGTCGTTGCTGACCACACTCTGATGCGCACCCCTGCCTTTCGATTTTTCGGCGCCCTGCTCCTCTTCACGGTCCTGGCACAGGCGCAAGAGAACTCCTGGACTCACAACGAGGCCATGCTTACGTATTTTCAGGCCGCGGGCGCCATCCGCGAGCATGCACTGGCGGACCTCGAGTACCCGGACATCGTGCAAGATTCTCTCCGCCTGTTTTTAGCGCAGCAGGATTCGTATTCATTACTCCTCTCGCCGACGGAATATTCCCGGTACCGAGCATCCCAGAAGGATTCGTACCACGGCATTGGAATGGAGCTCGCGCAAACCCGGGATGGGATCTTCTACGGCATCCCCTATCCCGCCAGCCCCGCGGCCCAGGCCGGCATCCTGGAAGGAGACCGAATCATTGCAGTGAACGACGAGCCCACCACGAATCTGCCATTGGAAGTCCTTGGTTCGAGGGTCCGGGGTGAGCCGGGATCGACCCTCCGTCTGACTCTTCGTACGGGCGACGACGTTGAGCGATCGATCAAGATCGAGAGGTCTCTGGTACTGGCAACGTCAGTTAGCACTTCTGCGGACGAAGGCACACCTGTGGTACGCATCTACTCTTTCACACCGAATACACCGGCGAACCTGCGGCGGGCACTGCATTCGATTCCGGAAGACATTCCGTTTGTCATCGACGTGCGCGGAAATCCAGGCGGCAACTTGTTCGATGCGGTCGATGCTGCGCGACTTTTTCTAGCCCCCACCCAGACCATCGTCGAAGTACGGGGCCGCACCAGCAGTTCCGTTTATCGATGCGAACGCCCCGCCACATTCCCTGAGCGGGCAATCTGGATTCTCCAGGACGAAGGCACCGCCAGCGCGGCGGAAGTCTTCGTGGCCTCGCTTACCGACAACGGGCGGGCGACCTCGATTGGACGAACCTCTTTTGGCAAAGGACGCACCCAGCGCATCATCGAACTGATGGATGGATCCGCCCTCCTTTTGACCAATGGGATCCTGCTCACCCCCGCCGGAAAGGAATGGGATGGCACAGGACTCAGCCCCACCATCGTAGTGGACGAGGGCCCAATCCTCCCTGCCCTCCTCCCGCTCCTGACCACCCCGTGAGCCTGAACACGTAGGGGGCTGAGTTGCAAATAGCCGGACCCAAGAAGGTTCTCTCTGAGCACAATAGGTCACGGGCGGGACGGAATGCCGCTAAGATAAGCCCCCAGTCGAATGGAGTGAACAATGACGAATGACGAAATACCCAATGACGAAAGAAGCCAGAATGTCGAAGTCCGAAACAGCATTTCCACAGTGA
>RCNG010001622.1_pt1 | contig 11218 bp, 8 predicted proteins | sample 2041371 | NCBI WGS metagenome assembly RCNG01 (sample SAMN09708227, study PRJNA481090) | Marine sediment metagenome, whole genome shotgun sequencing project. | biome: marine sediment; feature: ocean; material: sediment; isolation source: Sewage treatment plant 1 marine sediment (STP1) ... | reverse complement strand
CAAACATGGCGATATCAGCATGGATGCGTCACTTCTTGGAATTGTATCCGGTTTCTACGATGCCAGTATGGATTGGAGGCTGTGGCCACCGACCCTGAGGAAGACGGGAGACGTCGTTCGGGCAGGCAGTTGTGCGATCGCGTCTCACGATTACGAGACCGGTACGGGTCGATTGGAGCATTCGGTCAACATCGACACCGACTACATCGCATCTTACGAAAGCCGGTATGCCGTCCGCGACGTCTGGTTGGATGAGGAGGAACACTTCCGGACCCCGGGAGCGGTCTGGTCGAGCCAGCAGATCGTTCCCAACAGCGAGCTCGTCAAGACGGACTACTATCGGGACTGGCTTGCCCCGCAGGACCTTTTTCACCATCTTTTCGGCGTTCTCGATCGACGGGGCAGCGTCGTCACCTACCTGGTTTTTGGTCGCTCCGAGAGCGCCGGGCCGTTCGGCGAGAGCGAGATCGCATTGCTCCGCGAATTATTGCCGAAAATGCAACGGGGTGTTCGGGCCGGGCAGGCTTTCCGCAAAGCACAGGACATCCAGCGGGTAGCGTTGGAAGCGCTGGATGCCATGCCTATGGGGATTGTTCTGTTGAGTGCGACCGGTGGCGTGGTCGGCGCCAATCTGACGGCCAGGAGGATTATCGACACCGGAGAGGTGCTTTCTATTGCCGAAGGCGGCCTTTGGGTAGACTGGGGCTGGCGCAAATTGAGGTTTCGAGATCTGATCTCACGGGACGCCAGCAAGGACAGGCGGAACCGAGCGGAAGAGGTTCCAGCGTTCAGCGTACCGCGTTCACCGGGACAAAAGCCGCTCTCGGTGCTTGTGGTGCCCGTGGGCGATCAAAACGGGTCCGAAGCCGAGGACAAGCCGGTGGCGATGGTGTTCGTTGGCGATCCGGATCGGCCGGTGGAGATCGATCCGGCGCAGATAAGCCAAATCTACGGCCTCAGTCGCGCGGAAGCGCGGGTGGTTGCACTGTTGGCGCGAGGCTATCGTCTCGATCAGGTCGCCGAGGCCCTTGGGGTTGCCTACGAAACCGTTCGCAAACATCTTAAGCAGGTTTTCGGCAAGACCGGCACGTCTCGGCAGGCGGAACTGGTTCGCTTGCTGGTAACCGGGCCCGCGGGGCTGCGTTCCTAGATCACGCGCCCCCCAAACGTCTTTAAAAATCTCGGCCGCCGATCCGCTGAGAAGTGCTGAAGCCTGGTCGGCGTTCTCCTCGATTCTTCTCCTTTCCGTTCATCATTTCCTAGAGCCGGCGCGTCGAGTGCCGTTCTATAGGCGTCAACCCCCGAGCCGGTCGAAAGAACCGACGTCCGTCGAGGTGAGTTGGCACGGGCCGTTGTGACGGCGCATAATGCCGAATCCGTGCCACTGACCGATTGTGAAAGATGAGCAACCTCGCCGCTGACGACCTTCCGAATAGCTTTGCCGACGTGACGGCGCTGGAGGGGTTCATGATACGGCCGAACCGGGCGTTGTGCGACGATCTGGCGCGCGTGAATGGAGACATTCTGGTTCTCGGGGTGGGCGGCAAGATGGGGCCGACGCTGGCCGGGCTTGCCAAGCGGGCGGCCCCGGATAAACGCGTTGTCGGCGTTGCCCGATTCAGCGAGCCGGGCGTACGGGAGAAATTGGAGGCCTGGGGGGTGGAAACACTCGCCTGTGATTTCCTCGATCGTGCCGCCGTTGAGGACATCCCCAGGTTGAACAACGTCATCTTCATGGCCGGGCGAAAGTTCGGCTCGACCGGATCGGAGGAATTGACCTGGGCGATGAACGTTCATGTTCCCGCCCTCGTTGCCGAGGTTTTTGCCAGCGCACGGATCATCGGTTTTTCGACCGCCTGCGTATATCCGTTCGTCGATGTTGGAGGTGGCGGCGCTAGTGAAGACATAGCACCGATCCCCCCGTCGGGGGACTACGCAAATTCCTGTGTCGGACGCGAGTACATGTTCCGGTATTTCTCCGGGAAGCACGGCACGCCGGGCCGGCTGATAAGACTCAGCTATGCCATCGATATGCGTTACGGGGTGCTGCACGATGTGGCGCGGAAGGTGATTTCTGGCGAGGCCATTGACCTGACCATGGGCCACGTCAACGTCATCTGGCAGGGCGATGCCAATGCACAGGCTTTGCGTGCCCTTTGCCACTGCACGACGCCAACATCGCCGCTCAATGTCAGCGGCCCGGAAACGGTGAGCATCCGCGCCCTGGCCTCGGCGTTCGGGGCGCGTTTGGGCAGGACACCGGTGTTCGTCGGCAAGGAGGCAGAGACCGCATGGCTGGTCGATACCCACGAGGCTGTTCGCCTGTTCGGCCGACCGTCGGTGCCACTGGAGCGGATGATCGACTGGGTGGCCGACTGGGTGGCGCGGGACATGCCGACGCTGGGTAAGGAGACCCATTACGAGGTTCGCGACGGCGCCTATTGAAGGAGAGGAGTCTCACGCTCGGCTTGACCCCTCAACGACCGGTCTCTTAGGCTGCTGGAATAACCATCCGGTTACTCATTGCCGTTCGGGGCAAAGGTGAAGGGGTATGGGGCTGCATCGATCGGGTATTCCCGAGGGCGTCCTGGCGGTGCTGCGCCGGGGAACCGTGATTCCCGCCCATCCTCTCGCGCTCGATGCCGGCCGCAGCCTTGACGTTCGGCGCCAGCGGGCGCTCAGCCGCTATTATATCGATGCGGGGGCCGGCGGCTTGGCCGTTGGCGTGCACACCACCCAGTTTGCCATCCGTGACGTCGGTCTGTACGAGCCGGTGCTGGCGATTGCCGCCGAAACGGTCGCGGAATGGAGTGACCGTCCGCTGGTGATGATCGCCGGGCTGGCGGGAGATACGGAGCAAGCCGTGGCAGAGGCCCGCATCGCCGTCGCACATGGTTATCATGCCGGTTTGCTGAGTCTCGCCGCCCTGAGAGATGCTTCCGAGGCGGACTTGATTGCCCACTGTGAAAGGGTGGCGGAGACTATTCCGCTGATCGGTTTCTATCTTCAGCCGGCGGTGGGCGGTGTTGTCCTGCCGTCGAGCTTCTGGCGCCGGTTCGCCGCCATCGACAATGTGATCGCCATCAAGATCGCGCCCTTCAACCGTTATCGTACCCTGGACGTTGTCAGAGGGGTGATCGCAGCGGGTGCCGAGGACCGGGTGACCCTCTACACCGGCAACGACGACCACATCCTGATTGATCTGCTGACGCCGTTTACTCTCAACCGGGCTGGCGCACCGGTGACGGTTCGAATCAGAGGTGGGCTTCTCGGTCATTGGTGCGTGTGGACCCGGCGCGCCGTTCAACTCCTCGATCGCGTTCATCAATCCATCGCCGGGGACGGCTTCGACTTCGATCTTCTCGCCCTCGACCCGGCAATCACCGACTGCAACGCGACCTTTTTCGATGCCGCCAACGATTTTCGTGGTTGTATTGCCGGGTGCCATGAGGTGCTGCGTCGCCAGGGGCTGCTGGAAGGGATCTGGTGCCTGGATCCCGACGAGACACTCAGCCCGGGGCAAAGTGCGGAGATCGATCGCGTCTATGCCGATTGGCCCGACCTCAACGACGACCAATTTGTCCACGCCAATCTTTCCAGGTGGTTGGCGTGACCCTGGTTAAAAGAATAGAGAATAATGAGGAGGAGTTGCGATGAGTGAGCGTCGCTTGGGCGTTATCATGAACGGCGTTACTGGCCGCATGGGAACGAACCAGCATCTGATCCGTTCGATTTCGGCCATCCGCGCACAGGGAGGGGTCGTCCTGAAGGATGGATCGCGGGTCATGCCCGATCCGATCCTGGTTGGCCGCAATCCCGGAAAGCTCCAAGGCCTCGCCGAATCCCAGGGCGGCCTACGGTGGACCACCGACCTCGATGCCGCGCTGGCCGATCCCAACGACATTCTGTTCTTCGACGCCGGCCTCACCCAGATGCGCCCGGCGCTCCTCGCCCAGGCCATTGCCGCCGGCAAGCATGTCTACTGCGAGAAACCGGTGGCGGAGACCCTGGAAGACGGGCTCGCCATGTATCGGGCGGCGCGGGATGCCGGGGTCCGGCATGGCGCCGTTCAGGACAAGCTGTGGCTTCCCGGCTTGCGCAAGTTGAAGACGCTGATCGACACCGGCTTCTTCGGCCGTATCCTCTCGGTGCGCGGCGAATTCGGCTACTGGGTGTTCGAGGGCGACTGGCAGCCGGCCCAGCGTCCGTCCTGGAACTACCGCAAGGAGGACGGTGGGGGCATCATCATCGACATGATGTGCCATTGGCGTTACGTGCTCGACAATCTCTTCGGGCCGGTGCGGTCGGTCAGTTGCCTCGGGGCCATTCACGTTCCCGAACGGTGGGACGAAGACGGGCAGCGCTACGAGGCCACCGCCGACGATGCCTGTTATGCCAGCCTGGAAATCGAGGGCGGCATTGTCGCTCATATCAATAGCTCCTGGTGCACCCGGGTGCGCCGCGACGACCTGGTGACCTTCCATGTCGACGGCACGCTGGGCTCGGCCGTCGCTGGACTGCAAGACTGCTACATCCAGCCGCGGGCGGTGACGCCGAAGCCGGTGTGGAACCCTGACCTGCGCCGATCCATCGACTTCCACGACACCTGGCAGGTGATGCCGGACAATCTGGAATACGACAACGCGTTCAAAATCCAGTGGGAGCTGTTCATCCGCCATCTGGTCGATGGCGATCCGTTCATGTGGAACCTGCGCGAAGCCGCCAAGGGGGTGCAACTCGCCGAACTGGCGCAGCGGAGCTGGCGTGAACGGCGCTGGTTCGACGTTCCCGAACTCGAGGACTGAGCGGTGCCGACGGTCATTCTGCCCGGCCCGGACGGCACCCTCGCGCCGTTCACCACGAGTTCGCCCGGCGGCTTTCCCGATCGACCGGCGACGGCGTTCAACCGCGTTGCCTATGCCGCTGCCCACGTGGTCGCCGACCCGTTGGCCGATGTTGATCCGTGGCTGCAGCCGGCGATCGATTGGGAGACGACGATCGCCTTTCGCCGCCATCTGTGGCGGCTCGGATTCGGCGTCGCCGAAGCGATGGACACGGCCCAGCGCGGCACGGGACTTGACTGGCCGACGTCCCTCGAACTTGTCCGCCGCAGCCTTGAGGCCGCCGCCGACATCCCCGGCGCATTGATCGCATGCGGCGCCGGCACCGATCACTTGGCCCCAGGCCCCGACCTGAGTGTGGACGACGTGATCCGGGCCTATGAGGAGCAATGCGCGGCGATCGAGGCCCTGGGCGGACGAATCATCCTGATGGCCAGCCGCGCGCTGGCTGCCTGTGCCGCCTCACCCGACGACTATGCCCGCGTCTACGGCCGCATTCTTCGCCAGGTCACGGAGCCGGTGATCATCCACTGGCTGGGCGAGATGTTCGACCCGGCCCTCGCCGGCTATTGGGGCGCCGACGATCACGCTGCGGCGATGGACGTCTGCCTCGCCGTCATCGCCGACAACGCCGCCAAGGTCGACGGCGTCAAGATCTCGCTGCTGGATGCCGAGAAGGAGGTGGCGATGCGCCGGCGACTGCCTGCCGGCGTGCGCATGTACACCGGCGACGATTTCAATTTCGCCGACCTGATCGGCGGAGACGGGGAAGGCTACAGCGACGCGCTCCTCGGTATCTTCGACGCCATCGCGCCGGCGGCGTCGGCGGCGCTCGCCGCACTGACAACCGGTGACGCGGCTGGGTTCCATGATATCCTGCGGCCGACCGTGCCGTTGTCGCGGCATATCTTCGCGGCACCGACGCGCTTCTACAAGACCGGGGTGGTATTCATGGCCTATCTCAATGGTCACCAGGATCATTTCCTGATGGTCGGCGGTCAGGAAAGCGCGCGTTCGACCCTGCATCTCGCCGAGCTGTTTCGCCTCGCCGACCGGGCGGGGCTGTTCAGGGATCCCGATCTTGCCTGCGAGCGGATGAGGCGCGTGCTCGCAATCAGGGGGATCGGTTAAGCCAAGACTTCAACAACGATCTTGAATGGGAGGAAATAACGATGAAAAAACTTCTGATTGCTGCTTTGGCGACCACTGTTTTCGCCGTTCCCGCGGTGGCCGGCGACTATCCGTGGAAGCCCGACAAGCCGATTACCATCATCGTGCCGTGGGGGGCAGGCGGCGCGACCGACCAGGTCACCCGCGTCACCGCGGGGGTTCTGGAGGACGAGCTCGGACAGAACGTGGTTATCGTCAACCAGCCGGGAGCGTCGGGCTCGATCGGCAAGAAGAACGCCTGGGAGGCACCGCGCGACGGTTATACCTGGGCGGCGGGGGCGCCGAAGCAGCTCGGCACCTACAAGCTCCTCGGTCAGTGGGACACCTGGATCGACGACTGGCGGCTCTACAACACGGTGACCAACGTACCGCTCGTCTCGGTCAATCCGTCCAGTCCTTACAAGGACATGGGGGAACTACTTAAGGCGATGTCCGAGAAGGAGATCGCCGTGGCGACGGCGGGGGCCGGCTCGTCGGGCCATGCGGCGATCGAAGGGATCAAGTCGGTGACGGGGATCAAGTACAAGCACGTCACCTATGACGGCGGGAACCCGGCGGTGATTGCCACCGTTGGCGGCGAGACCGAGGTAACCACCCAGCTCGCGTCTGAGCAGGCCGAGATGGTTCGGGGTGGTCGGCTGCGTCCGCTGGCGGTGCTGGCGTCGCAGCCGCTGGAGATCGAGGGGTACGGGACCGTTCCGCCGATCACCGACTACATCGACAAGCCGTTGCCGATTCTCTCCACCGCTTTTGGCATTTTTATCCCGAAGGAGGGCACGCCGAAGGAGGTCATCGAGACCTTCGACATGATCTGGGAGAAGGCGATCCCCAACAGCAAGGCACTCAAGGGCTACGCGTTGCAGAAGGGTGCTCTGTTCACGCCGGCTTACGGCGACGCGGCTCGCGACAAGGTTTGGCCTGAAATTCAGTCTGACGCATGGAGTTTCCATTCCGCTGGACGGGCCAAGATGTCGCCGGAGGAACTCGGCATTCCGAAGCCCTGACGGGCCGCATCGCTCGTCGATGAGTAGAAAGATCGGGTTGCGGCCGGAACCGGGTCTCCGGGCGGATTTTCTGTTCGGAGTGGTTCTGGTCGCGCTCGGCATCGCCGTCGCCTTCGAGTCCTGGCGGATGCCCCGGCTCGCCGAACTCGGTGTCCATCCGATGACGGCGCCGGGGCTGGTGCCAGGTTTACTCGGACTGATAACCGCGTTGCTCGGCGGTATTCTCACTACCCGCTCCACCCGAACCAGCGATGATACCATTGCAGGTGTGGTTGGGAGAGACAGCCGGAACTTCTCTCGGCAGGCGGGACGGTTTGCTCTGACCCTCGTCCTTTGCCTCGCCTATGCGGCGGTGCTGGTCGGCCGGTTGGAGTTCTCGCTGGCCACCGGCCTGTTCGTATTCGCCTTCATCGTCCTGTTCGAATGGAAGGGCGAACGCGATATCTCCGGCCATGTCAGGGCTATGGTGTTCGCCGGTATCCAGGCCGTGATCGTCGCCGCCCTGGTTACCATCGTTTTCGAGCAGATCTTCCTCGTGCGTCTTCCCTAAACGCCATGGTTGACGGTCTCGGATACTTCTTCGCCGCACTGGGCGGCTTTCTGGCACCGGCGACGCTGTTCAGCATTGGCTGGGCGACCCTTCTCGGGATGACCGTCGGCATGTTGCCGGGGCTGACGGCGACCCTCGGCGTCGCGTTGCTGACCACGCTGACCTTCCGGATGGGGGCGAGCGACGCCATCCTCATTCTTGTCTGCATGTACGTGGGCGCGATCTACGGCGGAAGTAGGTCGGCAATCCTTCTCAATATTCCGGGCACCCCCGCCAACGCGGCCTCGGCTCTTGATGGCTTCCCGCTCGCCCGTGCGGGCCGCGCTGGCGAAGCCCTCGGTCTTGCCACCGTCGGCTCGTTCTGCGGCAGCTTCATCGGGATGCTGATGCTGGCCCTGGTCGCCCCGGTGCTGGCGGAGTTCGCCCTGAAATTCGGTTCGACCGAGTTCTTCTGGCTGGCGGTTTTTGGCATCGTCATTTCTGGCCGGTTGACCTCGGTGGACGACCCGCTCAAGGGCTGGATCGCCGGCGTGCTCGGCCTGCTGGTGGCGATGGTCGGCCAGGAGGGCATCCACGCCTATCAGCGCTTTTCCTACGGATCGACGGATCTGGCCGGCGGTTTCGGGCTGTTGCCGGCACTGGTCGGAGCGTTCGGGTTCGCCGAAGTGCTGCAGGTGATGAAGAATCTGAAATACGAAACCGTGCGAGGTGCCAGCGACCGGATCTTGCCGCGCCTGCGCGAGGTCGCGCGGCAAGCGCGGACGATCGTGCGGTCGGGGCTGATCGGTACATTCATGGGTTTGCTCCCCGGCGTCGGCGAGGACATGGGCGCGTGGGCGTCCTACGCCGCCGCGAGGCGTGCGTCCAAGGCCCCGGAGGAATACGGCAAGGGATCGCTGGAAGGGTTGATCGCGTCGGAAACCGGCAACAACGCCGCGGTTCCGGGCGCGATCATCCCGGTCCTCACCCTGGCGGTTCCCGGCTCGGCGCCGGCCGCGGTGCTGCTGGCCGCCATGTTCATCCACGGCGTGCGGCCGGGGCCGCTGATCATGATCGAATTCCCGAGCTTCATCTTCGAGGTCGTCGCCATGGTGTTCGCCGCCAGCGTCGCGATTCTCGTCCTCGGTCTCCTGCTCACCCGGCCACTACTGCTCGTTCTGCGGGTGTCCCGCGAAAAACTGATGCCGGTGGTCTTCGTGCTGTGCACGGTCGGCTCGTTCGCCATCGCCAGTCGGGTGTTCGACATCCGGGTGATGCTCGGTTTCGGCATCCTCGGCTTCTTCCTCCGAGAAATGAAATATCCGATGGCGCCGTTCGTGCTCGGCATCGTCCTCGGCGACATCCTCGACAAGAACTTCCGCCGTGCCATGGTTCTGTCGGACGGGAGCCTCGAGCCGTTTTTCACCCGCCCGATCAGCGCGGTGCTCGCGACGATCACCATTGGTGTTATTGTGCTTGCGATCCCACCGGTCAGGCGTTTAATCGGAAGCCTTGTCCGTCGCATCCCCTTCGGTCGGTCGAACCCATGAAGCTGTCGCTTTGCAATGAAGTCATCCGTGATCTGGGTTTCGAAGCCCAGTGTGCCCTCGCCGCCGAGCTCGGTTATGACGGGCTCGAGGTGGCGCCGTTCACGCTGGATGACAATCCCCACCTCATGTCCGCGCGTCGCAGGGCGGAGGTACGCCAGATCGCTGACGATGCCGGGATCTCGATCACCGGGCTGCACTGGCTGCTGGTGGCACCGGCCGGCCTGACGCTGAATGGTCGCGACGAGGCGGCGCGGCTCAGGACCGTCGACGTCATGCGCAGACTAGTCCACCTGTGCGCCGAGCTGGGTGGGACGGTTCTGGTCCACGGCTCGCCGGTGCAACGCACCGTGGCGGACGACGACGATTCCAAGGCGGCATGGGGGCGAGCCCAAGATAGCTTTGCCGCCGTTGCCGAGGAAGCCGAGTCCGCGGGCGTGACCTACTGCGTGGAAGCGCTGGCGCAGCGCGAGACCAACTTTATCAACACCCTGGCGGAGGCGGTGACGATGGTTGAGGCGGTCGGCAGTCCGGCGCTGCGCACAATGATCGATTGCTCGGCGGCGTCGCAGACCGAGGACGAGAGCATTCCGGCTCTGATCGAGCGCTGGGTTCCGGCCGGCATGATCAGCCATGTGCAGGTCAACGATGCAAACCGTCGGGGGCCGGGGCAGGGGGACGTCACCTTCGCCGACGTGTTCGCGGCCCTGCACCGGGTCGGTTACGACCGTGTCGTCGCCGTCGAACCATTCGATTACCGTCCCGACGGCCCGGCCTGCGCGGCCCGCGCCATTGGCTATCTACGAGGCATCGAGGAGGCACTCGGATGGGCAAGCTAGACCGCGCCGGGACCATCGCGGTCGAAGAGATCGCACTCCACGAACGTGACGTCACGTTGCGCATGCCGTTCCGCTTCGGCGTGGTGACCCTCACCGAAGCGCCGCAGGCCTTCGTCCGTGTCCGGGTTCGCGACGAGGGCGGGCGCGAGGCCTGGGGGGTGGCGGCCGAGGTCTTGGCGCCGAAGTGGTTCGACAAGAACCTGGAACTGAGCAACGAGGACAATTTCGATCAGCTTCGCGCCGCCCTGTGGAACGCAGCCGGTTTGTATCGTGACGCAGGCACCGACACCGCGTTCGGCCTTTTCGCCGCCTGCTATCCCGTGCAGATCCGGACCTGCGGCGAACGCGGCCTCAATCCCTTGGTCGCCAGCTTCGGGCCGGCACTGATCGACCGGGCAATCCTCGATGGGCTGTGCAAGCTGCACGAGACATCGATCTTTGCCGCCGTCAACGCCGATCTTCCGGGCATCGCGCCCGAGCGACTGCTGCCCGAGTTCTCGGGGTTCGACATGGCCGCGTTCCTCGCGAGTCTCCGCCCCGCCACGAGTATTCACGCCCGCCACACCGTCGGCATGGTCGACCCGATCGTCGCCGCCGACCGTGCCGACGACGAATGGATCAATGACGGCCTGCCGGAAACCTTGGAGCAGGTTATCGCCGTCTATGGTCACCGCTATTTCAAGCTCAAGGTCGGCGGTGACGTGGATGCGGACGTGGCGCGGCTGTCGGCGATCGCCGCAGTGCTCGACCGGTTGACAGATCCTTACGTGGCCAGCCTCGACGGCAACGAGCAGTACCGGGACGTTGACGGCGTACTTGAGCTATGGCGGGCGATGAAGGCGGCGCCGGCACTGCGCCGAATGATGAAGTCGATTGCCTTCATCGAGCAGCCAATCGCGCGAGCGGTGGCGCTGGAGCGAGACGTCGGCGCCCTCGCCGCCGAAAGGCCGGTGATCATCGACGAGTCCGACGGCGATCTCGATGCCTTCGCCACCGCTCGCCGGCTCGGATACGCCGGCGTTTCCAGCAAAGCGTGCAAGGGTTTCTACAAGTCGCTGATCAACGCCGCCCGCTGCGCCCGCTGGAACCGGGAGGAAGGGCACGCGCGCTACTTCATGTCCGGGGAGGATCTGACCACCCAGGCCGGGGTGTGTGTCCAGCAGGACCTAGCGATCGCCACCCTGATTGGCGTCGATCACGTCGAGCGCAACGGCCATCACTACGTCGACGGCATGCGCGGCGTTCCGGCCGACGAGCAGGCGGCGTTCCTCGCCGCGCACCCCGATCT
>RCNG010001618.1_pt1 | contig 11231 bp, 9 predicted proteins | sample 2041371 | NCBI WGS metagenome assembly RCNG01 (sample SAMN09708227, study PRJNA481090) | Marine sediment metagenome, whole genome shotgun sequencing project. | biome: marine sediment; feature: ocean; material: sediment; isolation source: Sewage treatment plant 1 marine sediment (STP1) ... | reverse complement strand
GATGAGAACGCCGTTGCGGAAACCGAGGAAATTTGCGGCGCCGATTTCTTCGATGTAACGGTGTTCGCGGGGATCGAGATACAGCGCCTCGGCGAAACGGCCCTCCTTGGCCTCGCGTCCCGGCGTGAAGGAGCAGGCGTAGTTGCCTCCGGTCTTGACGTTGCCCGAACCGCGAGGGGCGGCACGGTCGAGGCGGCTGACCATGAACTCCTTGCCCTGATCGGGGCCGAATCCACCCTTGAAGTAGGGTCCCACCGGGGTGACGAAAATCCTGAAGACATACGTCTGCGCCGGTTTGACTCCGACATTGTTGCCGATGCCCAGATAGAAGGGCCGAACATAGAGCGCGGCTCCGCTGCCGTGCGGTGGGATGTATGGACGATTGGCCGCGGCGACCTCTTCGATGCCGCGGACGAAGAGCTCCTCGGGCACCTCCGGGCCACAGAGATATCGGGCCCCCTTGTTGAGGCGGCGAGCGTTTTCAAGGGGTCGAAACGCGAAGATTCGTCCATCAGCACCGCTGTGAACCTTCATGCCTTCGAAGAGTTCCTGTCCGTAGTGGAGGCACTGACTGCCCTCGGGGATCTTCATGTCGGTGTCTTCGACCAGACCCCGAACCCGCCAAAAACCGTGCTGGAAAACCGCCTCGAAACGATACGGACATGAGATGTAGTCAAAGTCCAGATTGGCGAAATCAAGATCGGCTGTTGTGCTCTCCCCAGGAAAGTAGTACCTCGGCTGACTCATGGAACTCTCCGTCTCGATGTGTAGTTCTAGGGAGGTGACTCGGATCTGCGGCGACCGTCACGGCTCCGCGGATCGACAAAACCCCAGGCAGTATAGCCCGTCTCTTCCTCGCCCGCACTTCACCGATGGTGGGTTGTCGCCCTGAGTGATCGATGTGTCCACTCCAGAGAGCGACCCATGGGCCGTCTTTTACGTCTTTTCACATGCGCATGGCGGTGGACTGCCTGGGACGAGGGCAATCGGTGGTATAACTCCGGTTGGCATCATGATTGCAAATCTCTGTCCGAAGCAGTGTCCGAAGCAGTGGATGAAAGGGGACGTAATGTACTCGATCGACCTTCAGAAGATCTCGATTCTCGGCCTCCTCGTGGTGGCTTTCATCAGCCTCGTCGGTTGCTCGTCCGCCGAACCCACCGATGACCCCGGAGTCGATCGAATGGGTAAGTACATCCTGATGAACAAGGGTGCCACGGCGGAGGTTGTCATCGGCTATCGGTACGCCCAGCAGTCCCTTGGTTCTCAGTGGTTGGTGCTCGAGGCGGCAATGACATCTCCGCCGAACCAGACCGCCAGGATCGAGCGTGAGAAGGTGTCGGTGAGGACGCCCACCGGCGAGACGATTCCACTCGCCACTCAGCGGGAGGTCAACGAAGCCTGGGGCACTCTCATGCCGCTCCTCAGCGCGGCCGATGTGGTTCGCGATCCCATGGATTACTGGCCACCGCGAAAGGAGACATGCCTGATCCGGTTCTTCGTGAAACCCGGCGACGGTGTTTCTTTCGATGAGTTCTCGGTGAACGATTTCCGCGCGTGCCATGGTCGGCTCCTGTTCGAAATCCCCGGTGGCGTTCAGGCCGGTCGGTACGTTTTGACCATTGGCCTCGAGGAAAGCGAAATCGTCATCCCCGTACCCCTCGAGGGCTGATGTTCCAACAAATTCAGCCGCCGGTTCGTCGAACCGGTGGCTGGCCCAGAAGACCGCAGCGACTTGTCACAGACGCGACGTGATCGCTGCGGTTTTTTGGTTAGGGGAACACCCCAAGTTCGCGGTAGGACACCGCCACCTTGTCGATGGCGTCGATCATCGATGCTGCCCGCAGGTCCACCCCATCACCCTTGGTTTGCTTGATCTCGCGGATTTCGTGATAGGCCTCGATCATGGTCTCTTCCAACCCTGAGTTGACCAGGTCGATCTCCCCCGGACCCTTGGCGATCTCGGCGATCTCCCTGTCGGAGAAGATCCGGTTGGTGGAGTTTTCAATGGCGGACAACAGCTTTCGACTCGAGCTCTCGACGAAACGTTTCTCCATCCGTCCGAAGCGCACGTGTTGGAGGTTCTTCAGCCATTCGAAGTACGAGACGGTGACACCGCCTGCGTTGATGTAGGCATCCGGGATGATCAAGACCCCGCGCTCGAAGAGGTGGTTCGACGCATCGGAGCTGATGGGGCCGTTGGCCGCCTCGGCGATGATCTTCGCCTTGATCCGGGGAGCGTTGTCCATGGTGATGGCATTCTCGAGCGCTGCCGGAATCAGGATGTCGCAGTCGAGTTCGAGTCCGACATCGCGGCTGGGGAGGTCTTCGGCGCCCGCGAATCCGAGGATCGAGCCCGTCTCCTTGCGATGCGCCATGAGGGCCTCGACATCGATTCCATCGGGTTTGGAGATCGATCCTTCGTACTCGACGACGCCGACGATCGACGCTCCGCCGTCCTCATGCATGAACTTGGCCGCGTGATAGCCGACGTTGCCGAGCCCCTGGACGACGACCCGTTTGCCTTCGAGACCCGGGGTCAAACCGAGCGCTCGCATGTCTTCAACCACGATGCATGCTTCACGCAAGCCGAAGTAGACCCCTCGCCCGGTCGCCTCGATACGGCCGCGGATACCACCCTGGCCGACGGGCTTGGCTGTGACGCAGCCCATGGCGTCGATTTCGTGCGGGTTGAGGCTCATATAGGTGTCGGCGATCCAGGCCATCTCGCGGCCGCTGGTTGCAAAGTCCGGGGCCGGAACGTCGAGGCCGGGTCCGATGAAGTTCTTCTTGTTGAGTTCGAAGGTGAATCTGCGGGTGATCCGTTCGAGCTCGCCGACCGAGTATTCGTGGGCGGAGATCTTGACGCCGCCCTTGGCGCCTCCGAAGGGGACGTTGACGATGGCGCACTTGTAGGTCATCAACGCCGACAACGCCATGACCTCGTCCTCGTTGACGTTGGCGGCATAGCGGATCCCGCCCTTGGTCGGGAGCTTGTGTTGGCTGTGTTCGGCCCTCCAGGCATGGATGACCTTGAGCGATTCGTCATCCCGAATCAGGGGAAAGGTGAAATGAATCACGCTGTTGACGCTCTTGATCTGTTCGAGAAGACCCGGCGGATGGTCGGTCAGGGCGGCGGCGCGATCAAAATTCTTGTTGACTTGATCGAAAAAGCTCAATTCGGTGGTCATGTGGGTCCCCCAAACAATCGATTTTCTAAAAAGGCGCGGAAAGCATACCACCGAAGTCGTTTTGGCGATTTACCTACAGGGGCCGGAGATTTCGGATTCGGTGCAACCAAAGATGGGATTGTGGCCAACTACACGCGACACTGTGAAATGAGAGGCGGAAGATGAAAAGGACGATCGTAGCGACAATGGTGGTGTGCGGACTCGGCGTCGCCGGGATTTTCGCGGACGATGAGGGAGGGAAGAGGGAAATGGGCAAACCCATTCGAGTGTGGTCGGTGGAACAGGGGGCGATGGTCTCGACCACCACGGTCAAGAAGAGTGATGCCGAATGGAAACAGGAGTTGTCACCGGAGGTCTACAAGATCGTTCGGAGAAAGGGCACCGAAATGGCGTGCTCCGGGACCCACTGGAAGAACGAGCGTGAAGGTGTGTACCGCTGTGTCGCATGCGGCACCGACCTCTTCGTTTCGACCACCAAGTACACGTCCTCCACCGGCTGGCCGAGCTTCTTCGAGCCCGCCCACAAGGCCAACATAGGGATCGAGCGCGACACCAGCCTATTCATGGTCCGTACCGAGGTCCACTGCGAACGCTGCGGGGCCCACCTCGGTCACGTCTTCGACGATGGACCGAAACCCACAGGAAAACGCTATTGCATCAATTCGGTGTCGTTGGTGTTCGTCGAGATGGAAGTCGATTGAATTATGAATTATGAATTATGAATGACATCGCAGACGCTCACGAGGGCCATGAACAGCTTCTGTAATTCATAATTCATCATTCCTAATTCATAATTGGGTTTATGCATACGATCAAGACCTCATTTGACAACGGGCGAGGCCAGCAGCTCTCGGCCGTCCTCGATCGACCTGTGGATGATCGGCCAATGGCCCATGCCATCTTTGCCCACTGTTTCACCTGCTCGAAGACCTACAAGGCCGTGCGGCATATTTCTCGGGCGCTGGCTGCCGAAGGTTTTGCTGTGTTGAGTTTCGACTTCACGGGTCTGGGCGAGAGTGAGGGTGAGTTTGCGGACACGTCATTCACGTCAAACGTGGATGACGTGGTCGCTGCGACCGAGTTTCTCGCATCGAACTACGGCGCTCCAACGGTTCTCATCGGCCATTCCCTGGGTGGGGCCGCGGTGATGATGGCCGCCTCGAGAATCCCCTCAGCCACCGCGGTGGTGACCATAGCAGCGCCGGCGAGTCTGGAGCATCTCTCGGAGATTCTCGGGCCGGCCCGGGCCGAGATCGAGAGAGCCGGTTCTGCTGAGGTGCTCCTGGGAGGACGTCGGATTCGAATCGGACGTGCCCTTGTGGACGATCTCAGTCAGGTCGGGATGGACGATGCCATTTCCGAACTCGGGCGCGCTCTGCTCGTCATGCACTCTCCCGTGGACAATGTGGTCGGTATCGACAATGCTTCGGCGATCTTTCGCACCGCGAAACACCCCAAGAGCTTTGTCTCACTCGACCGGGCCGATCATCTGCTCAGCCGCATCGAGGATTCGCGCTACGCCGCTGGGGTCATCGCCAACTGGGCCCGGAAGTACATCCGCGAAGATCAGGAAGAGAGCAAGGCGGCGCGTCCTGGAGACAACCGGGTCGTTGTTCGAACGGGGAGCACGGGTTTTCGGACCGAGGTCCTCGCCAACGGTCACCCGTTGATCGCGGACGAACCGGTGTCAGTGGGTGGGACCAACACGGGGCCGAGCCCTTACGAACTTCTGGCAGCCGCGCTCGGAGCCTGTACCACCATGACGCTTCGAATGTACGCCGATAGGAAGGACTGGCCCCTCGAGGCGGTGGAGGTCCGGCTCGAACACGAGAAGATCCACTGTGTCGACTGCGCTGAAGTCTCTCGGAGGCAGCCGAAAATCGACCACATCAGTCGCGAGCTTGTCCTCGAAGGCCCGCTTGATGAGGCGCAGAAGCAACGTCTTGTCGAAATTGCCGATCGCTGTCCGGTACACCGCACCCTGCAATCGGAAATTCAGGTCACAACGAAGCTTGTGGAAGAGTGAAGGGAAGAAACCAATTATGAATTATGAATTATGAATTAGGAATTATGAATTGCAGCAGCACCTGACCGCGCTGCGGAGCAGCTGCGATGTCATTCATAATTCATCATTCCTAATTCATAATTATTGAGTTCGTCCTCAGTTTGTCCCGGCAACGGGCTCGACCTCGCCACCGCTGAGGAGATTCTCCACCTTGGCGGTCTTGACGAGGGTTTTGAGGAGTTGGCCCAGGGTCTCGGTCGCCTTCTGGGCTCGGAGAAGATCGGCGATCTGACCCGATGCCTCCTCGAGGCCGATAGTCCCTGCGGGTCGACGTTCGCTGATGGTTGCGACGTGGAATCCAAAGCGCGTCTGGATGACTTCTGAGATGCCGCCGGGCTCGAGCCCGAAGATCGTCTCGGACAACGGGCTGACGAGAGCTCCCCGGGTGACCCAGCCGAGATCGCCGCCGGCCGGAGCCGACGGGCCTTCGGAAAGTTCTCGTGCGACCGTGGTGAAGTCTTCACCCCCTGCGAGGGCTCGTTGCCGTGCGGTCTCGGCCTTTGCCCGTGCTGCCTCGAGGGCGGCGGGGGCTGCGTCTTCTGCGATGATGATGATGATGTGGAAGGCGTGGGCGCGGTCTTCGGCTTCAAAGAGTTCGGGGTTGTCCTTGTAATAGGCGGCAACCTCCTCGTCGGAGACGACGACATTGGGTTCGATCTGTCGGCCGACGAAGACCTTGAGAATCTCGATTTCGCGGATCACATCGAGGAACTGTTCATAGCTCGAACCCGTCGATTTAAGCTTCGCTTCGAGCATGGGGCGTCCGCCGGCCTGCTGTTCGGCCATCTGGGCGGCGCGTGCGACGTCCATTTCATCCGCCTCGACACCAAAACGGCGCGCCTCCTGGACGAGCAGCTTCTGCTCGATGGCGCGTTGAGTTGCGACCATGGCGAGCTCTCGTTGGTCCACCTCTTCGCCCCGCTCGGTGAGTTGGGACTGTATGGTCTGCATCACCATGCTGATCTCAACGGCGTGGATGGGATCACCGTTGACGCGCAGGACCACGGGATTCGGTGCGCTTTCGGTGGTCGTGGGTCCTACCGGTGCCATCGGGTCTATCTGAGCAACGACTGCTCCGTCGGCCTTCGGGTCGGCCGATTGTTGGCCGAAGGACCAGGCGGCGCTCAATAGGAGACAGGCGAGGATCAAGATCGCTTGTATATTTCGCATGGGGTTCTTCCGTTTCCGCGAGACGGCGACAGGTCCGCCCGCATTCTCATAGCCTAGCATCAAACAACGAACGTTGGTTTCAAGGTCTTGTAAAGATCAGATCGTGGCCGCGGTCAGTTCCGCGACGTAGGAGCCGCGCTCCCCGGTGGTCGCGATCCTGGTGTCGAATCCGGCCGCGCCGGCGATGATCTCCAATGCCTCCGAAGCAACAAAGAGCCAGGGGTACTCGGCACCCTCGAGAGAACCGTAGCGAAGGCTGAACTTGGTTTCACCGAGGTAGTGGTCGGCGATGGAGAGTTCTTCGAGGAGTTCCGGAGATTCGTCGCGGAGCACAGCCGCGAGGTCGGCCGAGTCGCAGACCAGTCTCCCGCCGGGGTTGAGGTGATTCGGGAGGTTCTCCAAGAGGTCTCCGAGGCCGCGCAGATTACCGACCACTCCGAGTCCGTGCATGAGCATCAGTACGGTGTCGAACCGCTCGCCGGAGACGGCCCGGATATCACCCACCCGGGCGTCGACAACGCCGCGCTCCCCCATGATCTCCACCGCCTCGGCCAACGGATCGACGGCGACGACCTCGAAACCTGAAATCTGGAGTTCGAGGGCATGGCGGCCGGCGCCGGCGCCGAGATCGAGGACCCGACCGCGGCAGAGTTCGAGGGCCTCGCGTTCGAGCACGGGAAGCGCCTGCTTGAGTGGTCGGTAGTAGGCCTCCACCGGCGTCGGCTCGTCCTCCCAGAGATCGCTCAGAACCACGATCTCGGCCTCGGTGGCGCCGCGATGAAAATCGAGGAGGGCGGCGCCGAGGGGCGCCCAACCTGCCAAACGGTCCTGGTCTGTCACCTCATCGGCCCTTCTCGGAGTGAAAAACGGCGGTGGAATCTGTGTCCATCGGTGTGATCTGTGGGGTTCTCTGCGATGGCTGCGATGGAGCTAATACCTAACACCTAACAGCTAATACCTTCTAGTGCGGCATGCTCGTCTGCGTCAACATCTCCATCGACTCCGGCCTCGGCTCGTTCTTCTTGACATCCCAGTACGGCGAGAGCCGGCGGAGGCTGTCGATGATCCCGGGGAAGACCTCGATGACCGTGTCGATCTCGGCGTCGGTGTTGTAGCGGCTGAGACTGAACCGCACCGAGCCGTGGATGGCGGTGAAGGGGATGTTCATGGCGCGCAGGACATGCGACGGCTCGAGGGAGCCCGATGTGCAGGCTGAACCGGAGGAGGCGCAGATTCCCTGCGCGCTGAGCTGATAGAGAATGCCCTCACCCTCGATGAAGTGGCAGGCGACGTTGAGGGTGTTGGACAGCTTCGGGGCGTTCTTGCCGTTGACTTGAAGGTAGGGGATCCGCGCGACCAGTTCGTGTTCGAGGCGGTCCCGCATGGCGAGAATCCGCGGTTCGTCTTCGTCGTGTCGATCCATGGCCAGCTCGAGCGCCTTGGCGAGCCCGACAATGAAGGCCACGTTCTCGGTTCCGGCGCGGCGTCCGTCCTCCTGGTGCCCGCCGAGGAGGAATGGCCGGCAGCGGGTCCCCCGACGAATGTAGAGGGCGCCGATACCCTTGGGCGCGTGCAGCTTGTGGCCAGAAAACGAAAGCAGGTCGACGTTCTTGAACGAGTCGCGAAGATCGATGGGGAGCTTGCCGACAGTCTGTGTGGCGTCGGTGTGAAAGACGATGTCCGGATCGGTCTCCTTGGTGATTCGTGAAAGCTCTTCCACCGGGTAGATCACCCCGGTTTCGTTGTTGGCGTGCATCACCGAAACCATCAGGGTGTTCGGCCGCAGGGCGCGGACGAATTCCATCTTGTCGATGTTCCCATCCGAGTCCACGGGCACGAAATCGACCTCGAGGCCCCGTCGTTGCAGATCTTCGCCGACCGAAAAGATGGCCGGATGCTCGACACCGGTGGTGACGATGTGATGTCGTTCCTGATTGGCGGCGATGGTGCCGAAGACCGCGGTGTTGTTGGACTCGGTCGCGCACGAAGTGAAGAGGATCTCGTCGGGGCGGGCCTTGCCGAGGAGCTTGGCGACGGTCCTGCGCGAGGCGGTGATGGCCTCGGCCGGTCCGTGCGCCGGTTCGTAGAGCGAGCTCGGGTTGAAGTAGTCGTCGGTGAGGAAGGGTTTCAGGGCTTCGAAGACCTCGGGAGCCACCCGGGTTGTGGCGTTGTTGTCCATGTAGATGATGGTCATGATTGGATCTCTATACCTCGATCACCTGGATTCGCTGGTCGATCTGATCCTTGAGTGCCTGCTCCACCAGCATCTTGATGGTGTTCTGCGAACCCACGCAGTTGGCGCAGGCGCCCTTCATGGTGCAGTAGACCTTGGAGTCCTTGATATCGACGATCTCGATGTCGCCCAAATCGTTGGCGAGTTGCGGCCGAACATAGGAGTCGATGACCTCTTCGACCCGCTTGGCGAACTTGAAGGGCGACATCTCCGTCGGCGGCTGCGCCTTGGGCGCACGGGCCATGGGCAGAACGGGCAGTTGTCTCATTGTGGTGGGGCGCGATCCGTTGACCTGGTCGAGCAGATCCTGGAGGCCGCCCGGGGTGTGATGGCAGGACATGCAGGCCCCGCCGGCCTTGATGGCGTTGCTGATGTCGGCGATGGACGTCATCTCGAGCTCTTCGATCTTGCGCAGGATATAGGGCTCCGTGAGACCGAAGCAGGTGCAGACGAGGCGCCCCTCCTCCTGTTCGTCGTGGCGGATGTCGATGCCGAGGTCGACGAGATCGACGCCGCGTTTCTGGGCCCAGTTGAAAACCGCGGCTTCGAGCGCTTCAGCACCCATCACCGAGCAGTGGATCTTGGCCTGGGGCAGTCCGTCAAGATACTTGATGATGTCCTGATTGGTGACTTCGAGGGCATCGATGGGGGTGAAATCACCCTCCTCGATGATGGCGCACAGGGCTTCCGACGCGGCGATGGCCGAGGTGCAGCCGAAGGTCAGATAGCGGGCCTCGGTGATCTTGTCCTGCTTCGGGTCCGTGGGATGCCGATCGACCCGGAAGGTGAACCGAAGGGCGTCACCGCAGGAGATCGATCCGTGCTCGCCGAAACCGTCGGCATCCTCGATTTCACCGAGGTGGGTCCCGGGTTGGCCGGACACCGCCGCCATGAAGAGGTCGGTGGTTTTCTTCGAGTAGTTCCAGGTCATGCTGCCTCCGCCCGCGAGTCGCGCAGGCACAGGATGATACCTGATTTTCGCGCGGAGTATTCCCGCCCCGTTGGAGATGTCCGCTACGAAGGAAGCCCGGCGGTGACTTCGTGTGGGCTGATACCGAGCTCCCCGGCGATCTGGAAGATCTCGCGGTGCTCCAAGGTGCACAGGCAACCGTCCGCGCTGGCCACGGCGGTGAGGAGTCCGATGATGGATCGTTGCTGGTCGGGAGAGAGTCTGCTCCGTAGGTCGCGGCTGATGGCGTAGGCGTTGCCGCAGTCGGCCATCTTCGCCCGATGGCAGGCGATCTCAATTACCAGCACCGCGTGCTCGGTTGGGACTCCGGCGTTCTCGGTGAGAATGTCTTCCATTCGGAGGCGCTCATCGTTGCAGACTCGACCGTCGGCCCGGGCGACGCGCATGAGAACGAAGGCGAGGGCGTTGAGGTGATCCGCGGTTTCCGAGTCAAGCGAATTCAGGGTTGCAATGGCTCGGCGAACCACAAACGCGGGTTTGGGATTGGAGCAATTTTCGGTGTCGTGGACGGTCGCTGGGTTCATTTTCCCCTCCACCTAGTGTTACGGAATCGTGCAGACTGGAGTTGCAGTACACTCGGCCAATGACGTTCTCAGCGCTTTGTCGTCGGTGTTCGGTCTTCGCTTTTTTCCTCGCCATCGCGCTTCCGGCGATGGCGGCCAATCCCGATCCTGCTCGGGGCTCGGGAGGTGCGGTGGCCAGTGCCGCACCGGCAGCCACCCAAGCCGGTCTGGAGGTCCTCCGCTCGGGCGGCAACGCCGTCGACGCTGCGGTGGCGACGGCCATTGCTCTGGCAGTGGTCCACCCCCAGGCAGGCAACCTCGGTGGCGGCGGGTTTGCCGTCGTTCGGATGGACGGCGAGGTCTCGGCCCTTGACTTCCGTGAGGCCGCCCCCGCGGCCGCGGATCACGATATGTACCTCGACAAGAATGGTGATCCGGTGACCGAGAAGAGCCTGGTAGGTCCGCTCGCGGCCGGAGTCCCGGGATCGCCCGCGGGGCTGTGGGAGCTCCACCGGCGTCACGGCAGATTGGATTGGAAGCAGGTCGTGGCCCCCGCCGTTCGGCTTGCGGGAGACGGCTTCGTGGTGACTCCGCGGCTCGAGAAATCCATCGCTAAGGCGGCACGATTGCTCGGTCGATTCCCTGAGACCGCGGCGGTGTGGCTGCCGGGGGGTGCGCCGCCGCCGGCAGGATCATTGATGAAGATCCCGAGCCTCGCCGCCACCCTCCGAGACTATGGGAAAAAGGGTCCAAAGGCCATCACGGAAGGACCGCTGGCTGCGGCCATCGAAACCGTGTCCGACCTTCACGGAGGAGTTCTCACGGTCGCCGATCTCGAGGCCTACCGCCCGGTGTGGCGGGAACCGGTGTTTTTTCAGGCGTTTGGGTGGAGCGTCGCCTCCATGCCTCTGCCATCATCAGGCGGGATCATTCTCGGCCAGACCACCGGCCTCCTCGAGCGCAGCGATTGGGGACGCACACCGCGATTCGGGGCCGAACGGACTCACCTCCTCGTCGAAGCCTGGCGACGAGCCTACGCCGATCGAGTTCTCCTCGGCGATCCATCGACGTCACGGGCCACCGAAGCCGATCTTCTGGA
>RCNG010001616.1_pt1 | contig 11233 bp, 3 predicted proteins | sample 2041371 | NCBI WGS metagenome assembly RCNG01 (sample SAMN09708227, study PRJNA481090) | Marine sediment metagenome, whole genome shotgun sequencing project. | biome: marine sediment; feature: ocean; material: sediment; isolation source: Sewage treatment plant 1 marine sediment (STP1) ... | reverse complement strand
GTGGACGATCACCCCTTTCTTCGGAGCCAGAAAGGTCATCGTCAGGATCTGATCGAGGGGATAGCGGATGGGATTGACCATCACGATCTTCTCGTCACGGTGTTGGACGAGCTCCCTCGCCCAGAAGAGATCGTACGGTGGTCCGTTCTCGGTCAGGTGAACGGCCCAGAGATGGCCGCGATAGCCTGTTGGAGCATCGATTGTGAGGATGGTGTCGTGACCACTCCGGAGCGCCCTCCACGCCTCCCCCGTGTCGAAGACCGGCACAAGGCGGCCCATCTCCGGAGGCTCGTCGAACCTGAGTTGAAGGGGAAACAGATCCGCGGCGGCAGGATCTTCGGGCGGACCGAGGAATGCGGAATAGCATCCCTGGTCCTCGACGATCTCGACCCCGGGCGGGGTTCGGACCGAAAAGGCGATGTCAGCGATGGTCAGCTGAAATTCATGGTTCATTGGACTCAGAGCCGGGTTCGGGTTGCCCCTCGACGACGAGTCCGGCCTCGAGCAGCGCCGCCGCAAACTCACCGATGTCGGTCTCGGCCTGCTCGGTGCTCACGTCAAACTGCTCCGTCACTTCCCGGACGACGGCCGCGAGTTCGCACCGCCCGTCGAGGTGTTCCCACACGAACTCACCCACCTCGTCAAGGACGAAGATCTTCTGCATCTTGGCGAGCTCGCCAGTGATCGGCACGAGCAGGGTCTCGTCAGCGATCCTCCGAACCACCACTCCTTGGACACGAGCGAGGATCATCGTCATGCGGCTCTCGCCGCACGCCTCGGCCATCTACGATCCGGGACCTGAGCAGCCGCTCGCGGTGCAGGGCGATACCAGAATTGCAGACCCTCCGCTGCTCAATTTGCAGCCTGTGCTCAGAACCTGATCAGCCACCAGGGCAATCGTCCGCAACTCGGGTTTCGCGTAGGCTCGACGTTCTCGACTCTTGTTCTTCTTCACACGGTCTGTCATACCGTGGGTCCCCCCTCACTCACCATCGACGGCAACCGGGTTTACAACAGGCAGGCCGTCGCTGTTCTTCCCGGTGAGCCGATGCCACCGGGCGGCGGCGGTGGCACAGAGATAGTCCGACCGCACATCCTCTTCACCCGTCTCCAGGTAGTTGAACGCAGGGCAGGCCGTGCACGCGGCTCGCATTTCGCAGCTCGAGCACGCAAAGTCGTCACGCGGCAACCGTTCCTGCAGTTGTTTCAGATCCTCGTTCCACACCGCATCGAGCCCTCGCTCGAGGAGATTGGCGCGCACGTGGGTCGCCAACAGACACGGCGAGGCCCAACCGAAGGGGTCGATGGACAACCCGGTCACACCCGCCCCGCACACGTACAGACGCTCATTCGGCGGCAGATCGATCCGCTCATCCACATACTTCCGCCAACTCTGTTCCGCGCCCTCGTCGGCCAGCTCCTTGGCCACACCCACTTCCGGATCGACCCGCAATTCGAGGGGTGCATGGTCGCCGTTCGGCGTGCACGGAAAGATGGCGGAGTCCATACGGAACGGAACGCCGAAATCGTCGGCCATCCCGCGCATGGCTTCGAGCTCATGCACGTTGACGGTCATGAGCACGGTCTTGAGACCAACCTGGATCTCGGCATCGAGGAGTCGCCGGACGCCGTCGAGGGATCTCGCGAACGAGCCCTTGACCTGAGTGACCTGCTCATACGTCTCCTCGGTTGAACCATAGAGACTGATCTCCACCGTCTGTGGCGGATACTCCCGAAACAGCTCGACGATCGCGTCGTCGATCAGCATCCCTTCGCAGAACACCGTCACGATCAATCCCTGCCCGCGGGCGTAGCGGTAGATCTCGCCGAAGTCTTTTCGCATCATGGGGTCGCCGCCGGTGATCAGAAGATACAGGCACCCGGCGGCGACAACCTCGTCGATGACCCACTTCACCTGATCGGTGTCCATCTCCCCGGCCGCGGCTTCGCGCTGGGCCTCCTGGGATCCCAGATAGCAGTGGAGACAACGGAGATTGCACCGTCGAGTCAGCTCGAGGGTCACATGGATCGGAATCCGTCGGCGAGCCAATCGGTGCCGGTATTCCCCCATCCAGTCGGGTTGGCCCATGTCGCCTACCAGCCCGGGTCCAGGGCAGGGTCGCCCAGGAGAACGAAGATCTTCGGTGTCGTGGGATCCGGCGCGGCGGACCGCATGTATTTCTGTAGAGCCATCCGGACCGCATCACCGAGGCGGGTTCCGGGTTGAGTCGAGATCACCTTATTGAACAATCCACCAACTCGAACCGCCTCCTCGTTCATGGAGAATCCCGACGGCGACCACACCGCGGTGGCCCCGCCCCCATGGCGAAGAAGCAGCGCTTCCGCCAGGGTGTCGTAGGTTGGGATATCGAACCTGCCCACATTGCATGTCAAGGCGACCACCACGGGTAGGCGGTCCTCGTTGTGGAGATTCGCCACATCATCGGTGGTCAAGATTCCATGGTTGGCGAGACGGTCCAGCCCCCCGTGACCGAGGAATCCGAGAAGCGATGCGCCGGTGTTGATCCGATCGGCGAGCAGCTGCCGACCCATGTCGAGGCCGGCGATTTCGAGATCGATTCGATAGGCGGAGAACCGCGGTCCGAGGCCGTCGATCAAGAAGGTGAGATCCTCGCTGAACTCGCCTCCCTTGTCGGGTATGTCCGCCACCCAGAGAGTGCTGTGTTTCCACCACGGATCACCGCTCTCAACGGCGATGATCTTGTCGATCATGGTTTCGAGTTCGGTGGCGGCGCGAGCAGGCAACCGGCCGAGGGCCACCTCCGGCGCGCCGTCATTGCCCACGAAATCGACCAGCAGGTTGTCCGAAACGAAGAGTCCTGCATGTGTGCTCGCCTGGGGTGCTGGGATCATGTTCTCACCACCGCCCAACCGATCGACGTAGTCGAATGACCCGTCGCCGGCCAGCACCACGTATTTCGGCGGAGCCGCCCAGGTCGTGGTCGCGTATCGGATGAAATCTCGAATCGCCCACGGACTCACGATCCCGTGGTTGAACTCGTCATAGACATCCTCGACGCGAACAACCTGGGCCGGCATGCCGGTGCTCGATCGATAGTCCGCCAGTCCTTGGGCCGCCGCGGCAAGTCCTGACCCAGCGATGATCAGGTGCTCGCCCACGTTCTCCGAGGACACGAGCATCGAAGCGGAATCCCTGATGATGGACTCCGGAGGTTGAGCTGCTGTGGGAACGATCGCCAGGTACTCCGTGAGCTGCTGACTCGCCTCGAAGCTCACGCTGTAGCCGTTCTTGGTCCGATCGATGGTCGTCGCGGCGACGATCGTCGGCAGCCTCCTGTTCGAGAGATCGAAGACCTGGATCGAAGGAAGACTGAATCCATCCACGGTCACGATCTGGCCACGCCTCGCCCGCAACATCAGGCGATCCGCTTGGGCTTGGAACTTGCGCCGATAGCGCAGATCAACGGAGTCCAGGAGCATGACGTCAGCGTCCACCCCTGGAACCGCGACGGCTTCAATCTCCAATGTGTTTTCGGCAGCATCGAGCAGCTCCTGCGGAACATACACGGTTTCCGCCCGAGCGGCGAGGCCGTCCCACCGCGCCTCACCCACCACCTTTCCGTTGAGGCGGAATCTCGCATGGTGATTCAAGGGCACCTCGGATTCCACCGCCCCTTGGAGATGAATCACGAGTTCCGCCATACGCTCGGTCTCCGCCGGTGCGGGTGATGGGAAGCCGAAAGTTCTGGTCCCATAGGTCGCGTCGTTCGGGATGAGCAGATCCCACATCCAGAAATCACCTTCGGGATCATCGATCAACGCGGTGATTGGAATGGACTCCTCCTCGAAATGCAGAGACTCTTCGAAGCTCCCGCCGAGGAGCGGTGGTGGAGGCTCGCCGAACACGGGCTCCATGGTTGCCCCGATTTCGACCTCTGCCCAGTAGATGTTGTCCAGGGTGTAGATGCTGTCGATGGGTTCACCGAAGAAGTAGAGACCCGCCCCGCCTTCTTCGGGCGCCCACGCAACTTCACTGCCCCGGTTGGTCAGCCTCAGCCATCCCTTCTGGACCACCTTCGCCGCATGGGACCCGTCGATGCCGAGAGCCGTGGCGAGCTCCGAGGTCGGAACCCGGACCAGACCTTCACCCCGCACCGCAATCTTGACCCACCCCGACGGCTCTGCCACCGGATCCCTCCGGGGCCGGGCCGGCTCGCGAACCGTACTCCGGCGACTTCTTGCTTCAAAGGTGCCGCCCCACGCGGACCCGTTCCGCCGCGGATCGCTCTCTGTGAGCTCCTTCGCCCGGACCGAATACGGTCCGAAGTGGGAACGTCCACCCCAGGCATCTCGCTCGACGAGCATGTACTCGGCGTCCTTGCCTGCGATGCCGCTTGGATCGAGAGCCCTGTAGACACCACCCTGCGGCGAGCTGAAGACCGATGGGAACACCCGATGGTTGAGCTTCTTGAACTCGAGCGCACTCGGTTGCCGACGATAGAGGTCGAAGCCGATGGTCCCGACCTCGCTTGCGGTCTGCCACTCGACCATCACCCGGCCACCCGCCGCGTATACCTCGAACGAGGCGACCACCGCATGGGTCGCGGCGAGCACGATATTGGTCGCGGTCACGCTGTCCTGATCGCCCGTGGCCGCCGATGTCGCGGTCAGGGTCACCGGATCGCGATACGGCCCCTGGGCGGGATCGACCGCTCGCTCCAGCTCGTACACACGGCTACCGCCACCCGGCAGGATGACGTCCGGATTGTTGTCTGTGTTCGAATCGTACGCCGGATCGACATAGTCCCAATCGCCATCGCCATCGGTGTCCTCAGCGATCCTTCGTTCGGGCACCCCGTCGCCATCGTGATCGATCACGAGTTTGGTCGGGTGCGCAAGCCCGCCGTCCTCGTAGTAAGGCGATGGGGTGATCGAGAACTCATAGGTGTCGCTCGCGGCGCCGAGATTCCTCAGTCTTCCGGGGAAGAACGCCGAGGTCCCAGGATCCACCAATCGGGTCCCGCCGCCGGAGAGATCGAAATCGATGGGTTCGTCGAGGACGGTCGTCGTGTCGGTGGCTCCGTCGAGAACCGACGGGTCGGCCGACGACACGGCAATCACACTGCTGACGTTGACCGCACCGGGGCTGAGACCCGGGCCGGCGGTCACCACGACAAAGATCAACTGGGATTCACCATCCTCGAGCTGACGGGTGTTGGCGATTTCGAGATCCACCCCTGGGGTGTATTCACCATCACCGTTGGTGTCCCAGTAGATGGCCGATGTCCAGTCACTCACCTGACTGTTGTGGACATAGAGATTGATGGTGTCCGGACTCCCCGTGCGGTTGACGACATGGTGGGAGTAGGCCACCTCACCGGGAGAAGAGATGATGCTCGCATTGTCCGGGGTGATGATGATGTCACCCAGCGAGTCCACGACCAGGGTTTCGTCGGCGGCCGTTGAGGAGACCAGTGGGTTGCGGACCGATGTTGCCGTCAGGCCGGCGCTCTGCTGCGTTCCGATGGGCGTTGGGATGGGATCTCCGAAGGGAATCGTCACCCGAAAGTCATAGTTCACCGAACCGCCGGGCGGCACACTGCCGGTGTTGATGGTCACCGAGTTGTCCCAGATTCCATCGCCATCGAGATCCTCGGCGAGCACGGCTCCCGTGGCCGGATCGAGAAGTTCGACCGGCCACATCAACCCGGTCTCGGCGGTGATGTCGAAGGAGTCGGTCCGGTCGCCTGTGTTGATCACCACGTGGCTGTAGGTCACGGTGTTGCCGGGCATGCCGTAGCCGGAGTTGTTGGGTTCGACGAGGACGCCGACCCGGATCACATCATCAGTCGCCGTGGCGTAGATGTGCGTGGTCTGCTCAGCAGTCCAGGCCTCGGCCGTGTTGGTGATCTGGGTCACGCCCGTCGCCAGGTCCAGATCGACGATCACCTGGAAGGTCGCGATGAGCGACGATCCCGGAGCGATGGAGTATCCATCGGCGGGAACCACCAGATTCGGCGGAACGCCTCCCGGCGCCGCGACGGCGCTTAAGAAGTTGCTGAAGTCAACACCCTGCACCCAGGCCGGGAATGTGTAGTCGGAGAACCGACGCGCCATTCGAATGGTCGAGTCCGTCAGATACCGCGCCGAGAAGATCGATGCCGGCCAATCACGATTGTTCGTACTGCCCATCCCGTTGGTGGCCAACGCCATCCGTTCGCTGCCGGCCGTATCGACCCCGATATCGACGGTGAGATCGTTGTTGTTGCCGTCAGGCTCGAACTCGTGGTCCGTCGCGAGATCTCCATGGGTCATGGCGTAGACCTGAAAATCAACCGCGTTGTTGGCGTACTCGATGCCCACGGCCACCTGATCCTCGGTCGCGTTCTGGGTGACCCCGTTGCCGAGCGTGACCAGGCACCCTTCGGCCGTGTCACCAACGCCGTTGTCGTTGGTGAAGCCGCTTCCCCACACCCAGGTGTCCTCGCGCGCCACGCTGCTGCCGAGGGAGGCTGTGTTGTACTCGCCGGGGTTGTTGGCGCCATTACCGCCGTTGTCACCCTGGACACGCGCGTTCTGCACCGTCCAACTCGAGCCCCACTCGACGGCCATCACCGTGCTGATGGCGTTCCATCCGGATGAGTTGCCCCGCCGGGACCAGTCGATTTCGTTGGTCCCAGAAGGGACGAACCGCACGTGGCAGCCATGGTGGCGGTTGAAATCGGTCTCGGTCGAGTCGCAGCCGGCCCCGTTGTGGCCGCCCATGAGGAGCACCTGATTGATGTTCGACCACGACGTCCCGGTCGTCGGCAGGGTCGACGTGTCACTCGAGTCGCCCGTGTGGTTGATCCGATCGACGTCCACGAGCTCGAACCCGTCGGTGGCGCAGTCCACGAGGCACTCGACCACGGTGATGACCCCGGTCCAGTTGTCGTCGTTGCCGCGCCTGGTGAACGAAAGCCGGTCGGGGGCGCCGCTCTCATCGAGATCGCCGGTCCCATCGGGGTCCTCGATCAGCGAAACGTAGTTCTCGAAGGGACCTCGACGATCGCCGTTGCCGTCGCCTCCGTTGCCGTCGGACCCGCGCACCATCACGAAGTACTCATCCGCCAGATCCTGATCGAGAGCGAGATCGTAGGTATTGCCCGTGAACCCTCCCGTAGGGGCGAGCCAGTACTCGGTCACACGGAACTTGGGCGTGCTCGGGATCAGCACCTGGCTGCTTCCGGCGACGTAGCTGGTGTTCGCCGGCAGAGGATCTTGAATATTGAGGCCGGTCTGAGTCTGGCTGGTGTTGTTGGTCAGGGTCACGGTGTAGGTGACGGTCTGGCCCGGCAGGACCGTTGAATCCGGAGCATCCGAGACCTTGGCAAAGCTCAGCGGCGGCGGCTCGTAGCCGACGGGCGAGGTGGCAACGCTCGAGCCCGAGCTCGCATCGGGAAACTGCGTACCGTTGTCGCCGGTGGAGTTTGTCGCGCCTGTGGGAAAGTCCGGGTCGGTCTCGTCGACCTCTACCCTCGCGACCCCATCTTCAACGGTGACCGAGTAGTCGCCGTCGGAGTCGGTGGTCACGATTTGTGTGTTCCCCTGGCTGTCCGTGACGATCACATCGATGTAGCCGAGATCGGGCTCGCCCGGATCCTGGTCTCCATCTCCATTTGTGTCGAGGAAGACGTGGCCGGTGATGACGGCATCACCGACGATGGGGATCTGCACCAGATTGGTATCCCCCGGGGGAAGCTCGGTGGTGTAGATGGTCGCCTGGTTATTGACGAACTCACCGGCGGTGTTCGGATCCACCACCACGCGGAATCGGAACACGAGGTCTTCGCCCGGTCCCAGCGAAGTTTTGGCGAACTCGACGCCGTTGCCGACAACGCTTCCTTGATCGAGATCCACCGCATCGGTCAGCAGCCGCCAGGAACCACTGTTGAGGGACCACTCCATGGACTCCGGGAGATAGGCGGTGTTGATGGGGATTTGATCTGCAATGGTGAGATCGGTGGCGGCCGCCACACCCGTATTCCGAACCACGATCTCGAAGATGGCGGTTTCATTCGGGTGCAGAACCGCGGGGCCGCGTTTCTCGTACTCGAGGCGGGGTCCGGTGGTGACCAGGGTCGCCCGCGCGATGAAGTATGGCGTCAGATCGCTCTCGTACCCACCCTCATTCAGGAGGGTTGTCTCCGCCTGGACACCGGGGTTGATGGTCGCGTCGAACTCGAGGTTGTACGGACCGGTACCGGCCGGCACGTCATCTGCTCTCCACACGACGGCATTCTGAGCCGGCTCGTATGCCCCGGCAAACGTCCCGTCGTCGATGATGCTCCCGGGCAGGAACGATGTTCCCGGAGGAATCGGATCGGTGATGACCACCCCGGTCTCAGCAGCCAACCCGGTGTTGGCCACCGTCAGGGTGTAGTGGACCGAATCGCCCACCTGAGGCGTCCCGTCGTGGCTGACCGTCTTGGCGAGCGTGGCGTCGGTCTGAACCACCGATTCCAGGGAAATCGGAGAGAAGATGCTCGAACCGAGGGTTCCGTGGGCGTGCCCCGTGTTGGTCAGAAGACCGGGCACCGCCGCCGACGGCATGTCCAGCGAGTACCGGATGGTGATGGTCTGGCCGAGGCCGATGGTGTCGGGCGACAGGTTCCAATCGAGGCGATCTCTGCCGGTCTCCGGATCAACGGAGAAACCGGGATCGGTGGTGTCCTGCGCCAGATTCGGATAGGTCACCAACGTACTTCCGATCACATACGAATCCGTCAACACCCCGACCGGAAGCACGTCGTAAGCCAGAAGATCGGTCAACGGCCCATGCCCGTGGGAGGCGATCGTCAAAGTGTAGGTCACGACACCACCCGCGAGGGGCACGGTCTCGGAATCTGCAATCTTCTCGATGGTGAGCACCGGATCGAGGAAGAGCTGGTTGATGGGGTAGACCGTGTAGCCGGTATCGAGACTGGGATCGTTGATCACCCCGAGATCGGTTTCCTGACCCCACGCCACCGCCACCGGTTTGTTTGCAACGATGCGGGTGCCGGTGTTGTCGAAATCGTTGTGATCAAAGATCGACAGCGCAGCGAGCGCATCGACCACATAGGTATTGTTGGGAAGAGGCGCGGTGTCCGCCAGACCATTGCCGTCGAGATCGACCTCGTCAAAGACCTCGTCGTTGTCGAGGTCGATCTGAACACGCGTGAGATCCTGCGTTGCGGAGACATAGACCGGAGACCGGTTGACCGATCCATCGACGCTCCCGGGGGACCAACCGACGGTGTAGATGCCGGTCAGGAAACGCCGAGCGAGCCACGAGTGGCCCCAGTCACTCGTCCATGTGTTGTAGTCGTAGGCGCTGAAACCCCAGAACCGGCGATCGCTCACCATCCGGACCGTCGAACCGGAGGGCACGTTGCGCCCGGCGCCGACGGAATACGGGACGCTTTGATTGGCGCCGATGTTGAAGACCGTGGAACCCACCGAGTCCGTCGCCGTGACGTTGATCGAATTCAGGGGATCGGGGTTGAAGATATAGATGTTCGCCGGCCGGTTCCCGTTGACGCCCGGGTTGTCACCGGGCGCGGTGATCACATAGTCGGTCGAGTGCAGCAGATCGGGCAGCAGCGTGTAGAAACGCGTCGCATAGGTGCCGTCACCACCGGTGTGGATGAAACCGGTGATGCCTTTGTCGGTCGAGACCTTGGTGCCGGCGTTGATGAGGATGGACGGTGCGGGACTTTCATCGATGAGACCGAGAGAACTGTAGCTCTCGCCACGTTGGAGAATGAGGGAGACGGGCGTCTCGCCCGGGCTGACGATGTAGACCGCGGTGTCGTCCTCGAAGGCCACGAGGCCGATGTCGACAAACTTGAAAGGTTGAGTCGCGCTTCCTTCGCCGAGATAGATGTCTTCGCCGATGGGGATCGAGTACGAGCGCGCCGCCTCCACCGTCTGGTACGAGATGTTCTCGGTGGCGCCGCCGATGTACTGACTCAGTGGATTCTGGTTATGGACCATCGAGAGCGGGCCGCCGCTGGTCACAACGCGATCGCCGCCGTCAAAACGAATGTCGTTGGCCGGATCCCGTGGATTCAGGGGGACCGAACACCTGATGGTCGAACACCCGAGGCCCTGGTCCGAGTTGAGGGTCAGGAAGGTCCCCTCGAAGAGAAGGTCATCGGGTTTGGTGGGATCGTTGCACGGTGTGATTCGGGGATCGGTCGTGTAGTCGCAGGCGCTCCCGTTGCCGGCTATGCCATCACCCAGGACAAGGGTGGTCCCTTGGCTCGGCACGAAGATGTTCGCCTCAAGGCCATCTTCCCAGTGATCGTAGTAGAGAATCTGGTTGTCCGCCGAAGCGACGGCGGTGATCACCGAGTTCATCCCGTCGGCAAAAGCGGCGCCTCCCTCGACGGATCGTACCTTCTCCATCATGTCCCAGGTGTGCTGCTCGAAACCGAGGACGAAATAGTCCTGGTAACCGGTGGGGACGCTCTGGGCCCCGACCGAAGCGGCCGTCAGAGCCACGAATACGGCCAAACCAAGGCCCCAGTTGCAGAAGCTCGAAAATCGTACAGGTTTCTTGCAGGTCATGTGCGCGGCTCCAGTTCCACCAGTCGCCGGTGGCCGAGGATTGCCCTCCGCGAAGAGCGAAGCGAACGATACGCGACTGCGAATCATCCGTATCGCCCGATTGTCCTAGTGTAGCAACGAACGGGTGTTTCCCATTGTGATTTTCACGTCAAAACCCCGGCTCGAGTCCTCCGGCCAAGGACCCGAAGACATCGCGGCCGGCACGGCATGATCGAGGCGTTCGATCAGGTCTGCAGCACACCAACTTTGAATGGGGCGATCTCCGGTTGGTGAGCGGCCGCGTTGAGGCTGCGGATGATGACTTCCCGGCTCCTCCTCGGATCGATGATCTCGTCGACCCACAGTCTCGCCGCCGCATAGCGTGGATCATTGGCCGCGTCGTAGCGAGCCTGGATTTCGGCCAACAGCGTGGCCTTCTCCTCGTCACTCACCTCGTTGCCCCGATTCTTGAGCTGAATGGCGAGCAGGGTCTTTGACGCCTGTTGGCCGCCCATGACCGAAATCGACGCCGACGGCCAAGCGTAATAGAACCGAGCGCCATAGGCGCGACCGCACAGGGCGTAGTTCCCGGCGCCGAATGAGTTGCCGATGAAGAGGGTGATTTTCGGGACCACCGAGTTCGCGACCACGTTGACGAGCTTTGCACCATCTTTGATGA
>RCNG010001615.1_pt1 | contig 11237 bp, 9 predicted proteins | sample 2041371 | NCBI WGS metagenome assembly RCNG01 (sample SAMN09708227, study PRJNA481090) | Marine sediment metagenome, whole genome shotgun sequencing project. | biome: marine sediment; feature: ocean; material: sediment; isolation source: Sewage treatment plant 1 marine sediment (STP1) ... | reverse complement strand
TTTCTAAGGACTCCTAGGCATTGGCGATGGATCATCGACGGATTTTTCCCCGTTGAAAAAGAGAAGACAACTTATCTGAATGGGCCGAACGCCCTGATTAAAGCAAAATTGGGGCCAATTAATTTGAGGATTGATCGCCAATCCTAGGCGCCAAACCTCAACAAGTCGGTCAATAGTTTAAGAAAAATCGTGCTGGCGTTAAAATCTCATGGGTCCTTCGGGATTCAACCACCTATTCAAGGTGATGGACCCATCCCGCTGCCCAGAAATCCGCCGTGGTGAGGGTGATCGGAATGAAGTAAATACCTAAAGGAAACTCGCCCTGCGGCCGAAATATTTTACATGGAAACCACCTCCCAAATCGTTGTCTCCGAATTGGTTGAACAGGTAGGCAGCCTGCCCCAGGTCGCCGCTAAAGTTGTCACCATGGCCGCCGATCCGGAATGTGACATCGGCGAGATGTCCAAGGTCATTTCCTGCGACAACGCCATGACTCTGCGGTTCATGGCCATCGCCAACAGTGCATCCATCTCCATGGGTAACGAAGTCAAGAATCTCCGCTCGGCCCTGATTCGCCTGGGCCTGTTAAAGGTCCGCAACCTCGCACTTCTCATGGGCATCCATGACATGGAACCATCCCGGGAGTCCAACTGCTTCATCGACCATGGCGAGTTCTGGCGCTATTGCCTGGCCACGGCCAGTTGTGCCCAGGGCCTTGCCTGGCTCCGTTCCCAGCCCAACGCGGAAGAAAACGCCTGGCTGGCAGGCATTCTTCACGGCATCGGCATCACGGCACTGCAACAGAAGGCCTGCTCCGATTTCCGGCGGGCCGTGACCTTGGCTCAATCCGAGGGAATCCCCTTGGCCGAGGCGGAATTGCAATTTTTCGATTTCCACCACGGCGAACTCGGAGCCGGCATCCTGCAGGCTTGGCATATGCCCAAGGTGATCATTGAAACCGTCAGGGTTTTTCCCGATCCTGCCTTCGAGGGAGACCTCCTACCCGAGACCGCTCCCTTGGTCAGCGTGCTGCGGGATGCAGTCACGGCGGCCCGGGCCATCGGTTTTGCCCAGAACGGCGACGGCGGCCCCATACCCGACATTCAGGAACTGAGCACCCGCCTGAATCTGACCGACCAGACCCTGGACGCCTTGGCCGAGCGAGTGGATGACCAGGTATTCGAATTGAGTGGTCTGATCGGCCTGGGAATCAAAGGTGACACCTTCGCTGGAGCCCTGGAAGCTTCTCGCAGCGCGGTGGCCCACCTCGGGCTGGAGGGAATCGACGATCATCAAAGGCGGCAGCGCCTGGAGAATCAACTCACTTCCGCCCGTGATATCCAGCTACGCCTTCTCCCGGAACAATGTCCTACCTGGGACGGGTTTGAACTGGCAGGTTTCAATCGGCCTTCCTTGCACGTGAGCGGGGACACTTACGATTTCGTGACCCTCCGGGACGGGAGACCCGCTTTCGTCATCGCCGATGTTTGCGGCAAGGGCATCCCGGCGGCGTTACTGGCCAGTACGGTTCAGGCCAGTATCAGGGCCCTGGCGCAGGTATTCGCGGACCCCGGAGAATTGCTGGCGGCGGCCAATTCGGCCATGTACCAGGCGACCGACTCCGGGCGATTCACCACTCTCTTCATGGCGGCGGTATCGGAGGACGGGAGCGGCATTCAATATGCCAGCGCCGGTCATAACCCTCCCCTGCTGTTGAGGGCCGACGGCAGTGTGGAATGGTTGGAGCCCAATGGAACCCCATTGGGGATCGTGCCCGAAATGGAATATCCAGTCAGGGAGATCCGTCTAGGGGAGGGTGACCTTCTGGTGGCCTACACCGACGGAATCACCGAAGCGACGAACGACGACGATGTGGAATTCGAGGAAACCGGTCTCGAACAAGTGGTCAAGATCATGGCCCACGCCCCCCTCAACAGGATCACCGACTTCATCATATCAGCCGTCCACGCCCATGTCGAAGGCACGGAGCTCTGCGCCTCCACCGAGGAAATCCTCAATCAGCACAAAACTTCCGAGACCAAGATTGATGTGGGGGACGATCTGACCCTGGTCCTCCTGCGGAAATCATCCTGATCCGACTTCAATTCCCCCTCGCCATCGAGGGCGAGGCCGCTCAGATTTCGTCGAGCCGCTCCCCCATGCGCAACCGGTGCCGCAGCTTCATCAGGCGGTCGTCCAGCGCACGCAGTTCGGTGAGGTTGGATTTTTCCCGGTCGCTGGGTTCGATCACCTTCTGCATGGCGCCGTTGTTGATGATCACGCGCCGGTCCCCCATCAGCGCCAGGATGGGATCATGGGTGGCCATCAAGACGATCTTCTCTTCCCGGATCAGGATGTCGAGGGCCTGCTGCCGGTCGATGCCGGCGTTTTCGATCTCATCGATCAGCACCATGGGGCTGGCGCTCAAGACGGCCGTATCGGCGATCATCAACGCGCGCGACTGCCCGCCAGACAGGCTGGTCACCGGAGTGTCGATGGCGAACGGCTCGCCCGCCAGGTCATTGGCCCAGTTCCAGATCCGCCGGATCTTCTCCTGGGGATCGCCCGCCTGACGGCTTTCGGCGTGCAGGTTCAGGAATTCCTCCACCGACAGATCCATGACGAAGTTCATGTTCTGGCTGAGCTGCGCTACCAGTTTGTGTTCGGTGCTGAAACGCCACTTGTCACCGGGCACCTCGCCGTTGATGAGCACGTGGCGTCCGGTCGGCGTATCGCCACGGGCCACCCACTCGATGTCGGCCAGCAACCGGCTCTTGCCGCTGCCGGTGGGGCCGACGATGCAGACGACTTCGCCCACCCGGACCGTCAATTCACGCACCGTTTCGTCGGAGCCGTCCTTGGCCCGGCCGCCGATCACCGTCACCTCCTGTACCTTCTCATCGCTGGTGCCCAGGAAATCCTCCATCACGCTGATGAAGTTGCCCAGAACCTCCAGCTGTCCCCCGTCCAGCAGTTCGCCGAGCTTCGCCTCGGGCCGGTCGGTGATATCGGCCAGACCCGCTTCGGCCAGATGCTGCTGGGCAAAAGGCCAGCGGGACAGGACCGTTTCCACGGTCAGGGAATCCAGATTCATGCTCACTCGGGTGCTCCCGGGGCGCCGTCGGTCTTCATTCCGGTGGGCATTTCCAGGTCTATCTTGCGCACGTTGCCCATCTGGTAGTCGGACCCGATGCGGGTCTCGCCCAGGCAGTAGGAGCACAGGGCGGCGGGCATCGAGAAGCGCAGTTTCTTGCCTTCGACCGTGGCGGTTTCCCGGTCCCCGGCCCACAGGGTGCTGAGCTCGAAGCTCCCCTGTCCGGTGATCCCGTTCACATGCAGGATCCGCGCCTTGGTGTTGACCATGTGCACCCGCGTGGCGAAAACTTCGCGCTCGGCCTGGCTGACGATGTCGCCCTTGGTGATGACCACCACGTCGGCGGCCTTGAGCATCGGACCGATCTTCTTGGGAGTACCGGTGCCGCTGAGATTGTCGATCACACAGATGGCCAGCACTTCACGGATGTGCGGTGAGCAGCGGTTGCAGAGGCCCGCGCTCTCGCTGACCAGCACGTCCAGGCCTTCACCCACGCCCCACTGCACGCACTCTTCGACGTTGCTGACGAAGTAGTGATCCGGGCACAGCGCCCCGGCCAAACCCTTGCGAACCGCGATGCCGTTTTTCCGGTAGAGCTCGTCGTCGTCGGTGAACAGGCAGTCGAACTTCACCACACCGACCTTCTGCTGCGCCTTCTGCAGATGCTCCAGGGTCTTGATGATCACCGCGGTCTTGCCCGAACTGGGCGGGCCGCTAACGGTCACGAATCGCATTTATTTGCCTGCTTTCAGGAAGATTTCGTTCACCCGGGGTATAAGTTCCCCCAGGTCGTTGGCCTTGATGAAATCCCAGCCCAGCCACATCAGGGGCGCTTGTTCCGGCACCTGGTTGACGACCTCGGGATGGCAACTGGGGAACAGGCCGCGATGGGACAGGATTTCCCCCACCTCTTTGCTCGCGAAAAAATCGGCGATGCGAACGGCCTCTTCCGGGGCCGCGTCTTTCAGCAGCATGAAGATGGGACTGACCACCGCGCCGTCGGCGGGCCAGACGATCTCGGCGTCGGGATTGAACTGGGCCATCTTGCTGAAGAAATACGGGATGACCGACACCATGGGACCTTTGCCTCCCTTGGGCGCGAACCGTCCCGCCGCCTGACTGGGGTGCATGCCCGCGAGCAGGTTGCGGCCGATGGCCTCGACCCCCGCGTCGCCGAATTCCTTCCAGATGGTCAGCAGGATGCCGTTGAACAGGTCGAAGTCGCCCACAGGCATGGCGATCTTGTTCACGAAACGGGGGCCGAGGATTTCCTGCCAGGTGCGTGGCACCTCTTCGCCTTCGTCGAGCTGGGTCTTGTCCACCAGGAACACCGCCGGCACCACCGCCAGCAGGGCGTAGTGGCCGTCGGGATCCTTCAGACCGTAGGGGGCCATCAGGTCGTTGTGGGCCGGCCAGGAGCGGTCGACGAATACGCCCCGATCCTTGAACCGGGCCATGTTCCGGCTGTCGAAAAAAGCCTCGAAGCCGGCGGACAGGAAGATGTCCGGAAGATCCTCCTCACTAGCGAGGCCCTGCATCCCTGCGTCCAGGGCGTCGGCCCCCACCGAAGCGGCCGCCAGGCGCACGCCCACGGTCTTGCCGGTTTCGGCGGTGATTTTCCGGCTCAGGGAATCGAAGGCCTCCAGCAGGGGTATCCGCACCGGGCAAGGCAGCAGTCCGGCCACCTTGATGTCGCCCTCGGTCGGGAAGATCTGGTTCTCGTCATTCACCGTGGCCAGGGTGATGTCTTCCGATTTGGCGTTGGCCGCCACCGCGTTGGCCAGCAGTGCGGTGAAGGCGCCCAGGTCCTTGCCCTTCATGGTGACCGCCTGCTCGAGGGTGACCATTTTCCCGTTGGTGGTCCGCTTCTTCTCGTCCCCCACGTGCTCGTAACCGTTGGCCACGAAAACATCGATGGTCTCGGGGAATTTTTCGGTGATGTCGAACAAGGTCATCTCGGGGGCGATGGCAGGCAACGTCATGGATTCTCCAGAAGAAACGGGGTTTTCAAAACAGGACCCTTTTGTCCAATTTAATATTCAGGGAAAAATGCGCAAGACCGGGGGGCATTCCGGGAAACCTCGGACCGCTCCGCTACCGGTAGAGCACCTGGTCGAATTCCTCCATCCAGGTCGGCAGATCGGACCCATAAACCTCGCGGGCATGGGCCAGCCGTTGATCCGGGAAGAACTCCAGGAATTTCTCCTTGCCGCCCTGTTCCAGGAGCCACTTCACCCAGGCTCCGGCCAGGGGATAGGAAATTCCATCCGGCAGCAGGCTCCAGTCCTCCCACAGAGCGGCCACGGCGACCTCGACCTCGGGAGCCTCGACGGCGGCCAGGGCCTGCCGCGCCCGTTCCAGCTGGTCGCGCCCGGTCAGGTCGTGGTAGACCGCGGTGCCCTCGTTGATGAGGCCGACCACCATCTCCGGCTGAAGGGCGTGGGCCGAAATCACGTGGGTCATTTCATGGCCCACGGTCTGATTGGCCGTCGCGTGGACGAGATAGAACTCGGGACGCGAAAAACCCAAGGCAGGCATGCCCGCCTCAGCCGATTCTTCGTTGCTCGCCCAGACGAAGAAATTGATTTTTTTCTCGGGCCCTCCGCCGAACCAGGCTGAAATGATTTCATAGGCCTCCTCGTGCCGCCGTGCGTAGGCCACTCCGTCAAAATCCTCAAGCAACGGCGAGTACCGGAAGGCGAAGTGTTCCGAAGTGAAGGACTTCCAATTGTCGTACATCTCGGCCAGGCCCAGGATCTTCAGGTTGTTCACTGCGGTGCGCGTGGAGTTGCGCGTGGCCCCGCAGTCCCGGGCCTTGATCCAGGCTGCGCGGGCTTCGTCCAGCCGCCCGCTGTGGAAATGGGCGGCCCCCAGATAGTTCTGGGCCCAGGCATAGACCCAGGTCTGGCCCGGGTCCAGCCGCACGGCGGTTTCCAGGTAGATCAGGCCTTCGTCGGATCTTTCCAGATCGACCAGGGACCTTCCCACCGCCAGGTTCACCTGGGCGGTGGGCGTGCCGGTGGTCAGCTCGACCTTGCCTTCGCGCACGACATCCTCGAAACGCCCTTCCTGGTAGAGCTCCCACAGGTGATCCGCAGGACCCTCCTGGGCCAGGGCAGGCATCGCCAGGAACAACAGAACCACCAGCAGCACTCTCATGATGCTCCCCATCTAGAACGCCTCTCCCAGGGACAGGTAGAACCCTGAATCCCCGTTGCCCCAGCCGTAGTCCAGGCGGATCTTCAACTTTTCCGTCTCATCCCAGAGATAGCGGATGCCCAATCCGGCGGTCCACAGGTTGCCGACGAAACTCAGCTTGCCCACACTCGGCGCGACGTCGCCGATCCCCGCGAACAGGACCCCGCCGAACCGCCCGAGGAGGCCGTCGCGTCGAAATTCCCCGCGCGCCAGGGCTCGCGTCTTGTCCAAGTAAAGACTCCCGCGGTAGCCGCGCAGACCATTCTCGCCGCCCAGCCTGGGCAGGACAAAGAAGGGGGGAGCCCCGTCCAGTCCCGTCGCCAGGATCTGGGCCGCCCATACGCTTTTTTCTCCCATGGCCAGGTAGCCCCGGAAGTCGCCGCCGAACTGGTTGAAGCGGTAATCGCTGCCGAAGGTTCCACTGGAAACGGAAGCGTCCAGTTTCAGCCACAATCCCCGCGAGGGAGCCCAGATGTTGTCGCGGGTGTCCCAGGAAACGCTGAGGCCCGGCAGGGAGATGGTGGATTTCTCCGTCCCCTTGACCGAGCCCGAGGCCAACTGTCCGTCCGGCTCCATCTCCAGGATCCGGTGGCGCGTGAACCGGTATTCCACCCCCACCCTCAACTCACCGAGCACTTCCCGATTGTACCTCAGGCCCACCGAGATTCTTTCGGGGGTGTAGTCTTCCTCGTCAGAAAGGCTCACGTCGCGGCCGATTCCGTAGAAACTGTCCGGGAACTTCACGTAGCTGGGGAACAGGCCCGCGTTGGACCGGCCTTCACCCCAGTTGAACTCCGAGCCCAGGAAAACCATGATCTGGTTCTTGGTGGTGTAGATGAAGGTCGGGGAAAAGACCGAAGGGCGGGTATGGGGCCCGTAGGGCTCCAGATAGAAAAAACGCAAGGCGGCGACACCGAGCATGAACCCTGAGTCGGGGGTGTACCCGAGGACCGGCAGCACGACGGTGTTGGCCTGGCCGGCGGCCACGGTGTCGATGGACGCTGCCGCCTGGTTCGCGGTATCCTCGGCGGCGAAGCAGCAGGTTGCGCCAAGGATCAATATGAATGCCGGAATGACGATCCGGATCATGGTACGGTCAGCTTTCCGGTCAATGGCAATCGGCCTTCGTCGGCCCCTGATGATTCGATCATCATTGTCTCAAGGTTGGGGACTTTCAACAATGGCGGATCCACCCGTGGGCGAAACCCTTTTCAAGTCCGACCCTCATCGTTTCGGAACATCCCTCAGGTCATTTCCGTTAAAATTGCTCCTGCCGGCCATTATTCTGGTCGCTGCCGTCAACGCCACCGCCGCAGAAATCCGCGTGGCCGTTGCCGCCAATTTCGCCGACTGCCTCGAAGCCCTGGCCCCTGCTTTTGCCGATTCCACCGGTCATCAGCTGGTCCTCATCCGCGGCTCCACCGGCAAGATCTTCGCCCAGATCAAAGCCGGCGCCCCATTCGACGTTTTTCTCGCCGCGGACAGCCGGCGGCCCGCTCAGCTGGAATCCGATGGCTTGATCATGCCCGGAACCAGGTTCACCTACGCTGAAGGCCGATTGGCCCTGTGGGTTCCCCTGGCCCGGCCGGAAGAAAACCGGGCTCCGGTCGACCTTCTTCGATCCCCCGATTTCCAACATCTGGCCATTGCCAATCCGCGCCTGGCCCCCTACGGTCTGGCTGCGAAGCAGGTCCTGCAGAACCTGGGTCTGTGGGATGGCATCCAGCCCCGCCTGGTCACCGGCCAGAGCATCGGACAGGCCTGGCAGTTTGTCGCTTCGGGAAACGCGGAAGCGGGACTTCTGGCCTACGCCCAGATCGTGGCGACCAAACCCCTGCGCGGCAAGTGGTGGAAGATCGACCCTCCCCTGCACGAACCCATCCTGCAGCAGGCCGTCGCCCTGAAAAACACTCCGCACCCTGAAGCCGCGGTGCAGTTGCTGGACTTCCTGAAGGGGCCCGAAGCCCACATGATCATGATTCGTTTCGGTTACCTTATCCCGGAGAACTGATGTTCCACCCCGACGATCTGACCGCTCTGGGACTGACCCTCAAGCTGGCCGCCGTCAGCACGGCCGTGCTGCTGCTGCTGGGAACGCCCCTGGCCTGGTGGCTGGCCACGACCCGGCGTCGGGTGCGGCCCGTCATCGACGCCCTGGTGTCCCTGCCCCTGGTCCTGCCCCCCACGGTGCTGGGTTTTTACCTGCTTTTGCTTCTCGGCCCCGCAGGACCCCTCGGCCGCCTGCTGACCACCGCCGGGGGCCGCCCTCTCGCATTCACCTTCACGGGCCTGGTGATCGGATCGGTCATCTACTCCCTGCCTTTCGTGGTGCAGCCGGTCCGGGACGCCTTTGCGGGGGTCGGCCGCCAGAACCTCGAGGCCGCCGCCACCCTGGGCGCCGGTCCCTTCGACCGGTTCTTTTCCGTGGCCGTGCCCCTGGCCCGCCGGGGATTCCTGACGGCCGCCACTCTGGGTTTCGCCCATACCCTCGGTGAGTTCGGCGTGGTCCTGATGATCGGCGGCAACATCCCCGGTCGCACCCAGGTGCTTTCCATCGCCATCTACGATCACGTCGAAGCCCTTGATTACACCCGGGCCCATGTCCTTTCCGGCACGCTCCTGGTGATCTCCTTCACCCTGTTGTTGACCGCCCATCTGGCGGGTCGCCGCTTCGCTGGGGGACGGTCATGAGCCTGGACTTGAAGTGTCGGCTCGCCCGGACGACGGGACAGGGGGATAACTTCCTTCTCGATGTGGATCTTTCCCTGCCGGAACGCGGCATCACCGCTGTGTTCGGTCCTTCGGGCTGCGGGAAAACCACCTTGCTGCGCTGCGTGGCGGGTCTCGAGCCGGCCTCGCGGGGCCTGGTCAGGGTGGCGCATCAGGTTTGGCAGGATGAAACCTCGTTCCTGGCGCCCCACCTTCGCCAGGCGGGCTACGTGTTTCAGGAAGGAGCCCTTTTTGATCACCTGGATGTTCGGGGCAACCTGGAATTCGGTCGGAAAAGGCGATCCGGAAACAAGGCCGATTTCGAAGAAATGGTGACCCTGCTGGGCCTCGATCCTTTGCTGGACCGAAAGGTATCCGGACTGTCCGGTGGAGAGGGACAGCGGGTGGCCCTGGGCCGGGCGCTGCTGGCCGGCCCCGACCTGCTGTTGCTCGACGAACCCCTGGCCGCCCTGGACCGGGAGAGCCGCCGCGCCATCTTCCCCTACCTGGAGCGCGTGGCCTCCGAAACGGGAATTCCGTTTCTGTACGTGACCCACGCCCTGGAGGAAGCCACGCGTCTGGCCGACCACCTGGTGCTCATGGAGGGCGGGCGTGTCACCAACAGCGGTCCCCTGGCGGAATTGCTGACCAGCCCCGAACCCGGCCTCGCGCGGGGCCCCGAAGCCGGCTGTGTGGTCTTGGCCCGGGTGGCGTCCCTGGATGAACAGTTCCATCTGGCCCGACTCGAATTTGACGGGGGAAAACTTCTGGTTCCCGACCTGGGTCTTCCGATCGGGGAAAAAATCAGGATGCGGATTCACGCCCGGGACGTCAGCCTGGCCCTGGAGCCCGCCACCGGGTCCAGCATTCTCAATATCCTGCCGGCACGCGTTCTCGACCTGATCCACGACACCCCGGCCCGGGTCCTGGTGCGCCTGGCGGTCGGTGATTCCGTCATCCTGGCGGCGGTCACCCAGCGCTCCGCCACCACCCTGAACCTGGAGCCGGGCGGCGAAATACACGCCCAGATCAAAAGCATAGCCTTGCTTTAGGCAGGAGACCCTTCCCTCCGGGGCCTTGAATTGTTATATTTTCGGCCGTCTTGCCCCGGCCAAGTCTTCTGCCGCGGGAATTCCATGCCCATCCCGGAGGTCTCCCTTTGCGACCCATGACAGCCCTCGTATTCAGTCTGTTGCTCGTCTGTTCCGGAGCCGCCTTCGCCGCGGGCGAGGAGGACCCTGTCGAAAAGCATCCCTTCTCCGTCCTCGACATGCTGGCCATGGACCGCATCGGGGACCCCCAGGTTTCCCCCGACGGCAAGTGGGTGGCCTTCAGCGTCAGCACACCTGATCTGGAAGCCAACCGGAGCCGCACCAACCTCTGGGTGGCGAGTGTGGACGGCAAGACCACCCGGCAACTGACGGCAAATGCGGCATCGGACTACAATCCACGCTGGTGCCAGAATGGGACCATCTATTTCCTGTCGACCCGCGAAGACGGGGCGCAGATCTGGAACATCGATCCCGCCGGCGGCGAAGCTACCCAGGTCACCAAGCTGCCCCTGAGCGTCGGCGGCATGGAGATCGTGCCCGACCTGCACAGCTTCCTGATCACCATGGAAGTCTTCCCGGGCCTGGGGATCCAGGGCACCGTTGACCGCGAGGCCGAAATCGAGGCCGATCCGACCACGGGCATGGTCTACGACGAACTGATGTTCCGCCACTGGGACTCATGGGAAGACGGCAAGCGCAGCCACCTGTTCCTGCTCAAGGGCGGCAGCGACAAGCCCGTCGACCTGATGCCCGACCTCGACGCCGACGTGCCCACCCGTCCCTGGGGCGGCCTGGAGGAAGCCGCCGTTGCGCCCGACGGGACCGAGGTCGTGTTCACGGCCAAGATCCTGCCCGGCAGCGAGCCTGCCTGGAGCACCGACTACGATCTGTACGCCGTCAAGACCGACGGTTCGGGCGAGATGCGCTGCATCACCGAGGCCAACCAGGCCTGGGACACCGAACCCGTGTTCACTCCCGACGGCAAGACACTCTGCTACCTGGCCATGGATCGTCCCGGCTTCGAAGCCGACCGTTTCCACATCGAAATGATGGACTGGGCCTCCGGTGAAAGCCGACGCATCGACTTCGCCTACGACGGCCTGAGCCTCAGCCCCCATGGCCTGAAGTTCGCGGGCAACGGCAAGACCATCTATGCCACGGCCGGTTTCCTGGGACAGCGTTCG
>RCNG010001613.1_pt1 | contig 11240 bp, 9 predicted proteins | sample 2041371 | NCBI WGS metagenome assembly RCNG01 (sample SAMN09708227, study PRJNA481090) | Marine sediment metagenome, whole genome shotgun sequencing project. | biome: marine sediment; feature: ocean; material: sediment; isolation source: Sewage treatment plant 1 marine sediment (STP1) ... | reverse complement strand
TATAAGTTCTGATTTATAAGCTTTTTTTAAATTTTTGGAAAGATAATGCCAAGTAACTCAATTGATTTTAATACTCTTAATGAATTAAAAGAGATAATGGGAGATGATTTTGATGAACTTATTTCTACTTTTATCTCAGATGGAAAAATTCAGCTTGATAAGCTGAAACTTGCAATTGATTCTACTTCTGCATCAGAGATAAGACGAATTGCCCATACTCTAAAGGGTAGTTGTGCAAATCTTGGTGCACATCCTTTGTCTGAAATTTGTAATAAACTGGAACGTAATGCGACTGATAATAAACTTGGTGAAGCTAAAGATCTGTTCGAGAAAATAAAAACAGAATATGAACAGGTAAAAAAAGCGTTAGAAGAAAAGTTTTAACCGGTTTTTTTCATGTATTTTATGTGAAAATTTGTAACTCTATGATTTGCGGTATATAATTGTAATATTCCATATTCATTGAGGTAATTACCATGGCTATAAAAAAAACGGCTATTAAAAAAACGGCTATTAAAAAAAAATCAGTATTCAGGAAATCTGTTGCAAAAAGAAAAACTGCTGCTAAAAAATCTACACTAAAAAAAGCAGTTAAATCGACAATGAACGCTGAAGCTGCCTTAACAAAAGAGCACGCTGCTGCAATAACTGCAATGCAAAGAGCTTCTGCTACATTGGAGAAAACAAATAGTGCCGTTAGTGCTGCTGTTGATAAAGCAAAAACTGCAGCTGACAAGGCTAAAGAAAGCAAACGTCCTGCACAAAAAAATGCTGCTGTTAAAGCAAAAGAACGCGTTGCTGCTTTGAAAGAAAAACAACAAGAAGCTGCTGAAAAAGTCAAAGAGCAACAGATTATTGTCAAAGGTCATGAACAGCAAGCTGCAGAAATGGCTAAAATGGCTGCAGCAAAAGAACAGGCAATTATCACGTTTTCTAATAAATGGGAAAAGGATTATCTAAAAAAATTATCCCTGAGGCAAAAAGCTCAAGCCAGAAGAAAAGTGGCAGCAGCCAGAGCAAGAAAAATAGCAGCAGCAGAAAAAAAGAGAGTGGCTAAGAGCGACTAAACTAAAAGTTAAAGCAATAAACAAGCCTTAGTTGCAACGCTCTAATAAACCGCTTGTTCCCATGTTATAGTGTGCCTTGAAAGTATTTCATAAAGGTTATTATCCTGTGTCTGCATGGGAACTTATAAAAGGCACTATTCAAAGTCCAGTGAAAATTTAATTGCTTTAAGATAGTCGCCTTCCATTTCAAGATCAACGAGAGTTAACGGATGCTTGTCAAAAAAGTCTTCTGGAAACTTGAAGGTGAGTTTCTGGTTTTTTGCAATGACTTTAAGTTCCGGCAGTGCATTTTCGCTGCGATCTCTGTGCAATAAAATACTCAAACGCAATAATATAGCCAGATAAATAACGGATTGACCACAACCGCTGGAAAGGGATTTGAATTCCTGTTTTGGGAATTTTCTGCGCTGTGCGCGGATCAATAAGGCCAGGCGATGTTGTTCCTGACGTGAAAAGCCCGGCAGATCGGAATTCTCGATGATATAGGCGCCGTGTTTATGATACTGGTTATGGGCAATTGACAGGCCGATTTCATGCAATAATGCGGCCCATTCCAGTGTATGTTCACTGTCAAACTGTGTGATAGACCACTGCTGTTTTACTTGGTCATAAATTTTCAGTAAGGTTTTTCTTACTTCATCCGCTTGCCTGCCATCAACATGGTATTGTTTGAGTAAATGGTTAATTGTTCTTTGACGAACGTCTTCGTGCCTGAAACGACCCTGTAGATCATAAATAACGCCTTCTCTCAAGGCGCTGTCAGAAGCATTCATTGAATCAATTTCCAGCACTTTAAATGCCGCGTATAAAACCGCAACACCACCTGAAAATACAGCCTGACGTTCAGCATTGAGCCCATCCAGTTCAAGCCTGGCAATACTTTTTTTCTTGATCATTTCTTTTATCAGCCATTGCAACCCTTTCGTGGTGATACCAGCAAAGGCGGCAGTGGCTTCAGACTTGTCATGTTGTGTACGTAATACCTTAGCGATAGCCTTAATCGTACCAGATGCACCAGTGGCATAGTTCCAGCCGACATTTCGATACGTGGTTTTTATACTTTGCAATTCCAGTCGAGCGTATAATTCTGCAATCTTAAAGTTACCTTCACTGAGTTTGCCATCAGAAAAAGCTTTTAACGTCATGCTGACACAACCCATATGCAGGCTTTCTGTATGACTGGGAGTAAACCCCTGACCTATTATAAACTCTGTACTGCCACCACCAATATCAATAACCAGGCGGTTAGAAGTATTTTCTGACTGACTATGAGCTACGCCCAGGTAAATAAGGCGAGCTTCCTCACGCCCTGCAATGACTTCTATAGGATGATTCAGAGATTGTTCTGCCTGCTTAATAAACTGTGCTCCGTTTTTTGCTTTGCGCAGAGTATTGGTTCCGACAATACGAATATTTTCTTCGGGTATATCCTTAAGTCGCTGTCCAAAACGGGCAAGGCAATCTAAAGCAATTTTTTGAGACTCATTTGTGAGTTCATCCTCGTCATTAAGACCTGATGCAAGCCTGACCATTTCTTTCATACGATCAATGATCAGGAGCTGATCGTTTTTTATCTCTGCAACGATAAGATGAAAACTGTTGGAACCTAAATCAATGGCAGCAAAAATATTTTCCTTATCTTTTGGGTAAGAGTTTGAATCAGAACTTGGATCAGAACTTGAATTAGAGCTTTCTGAATGGCAATTTTCTGCCAGCCTGGTCATATTTTGTGTGTGTGAATTGTCTGTGATCATAATTGTTAGTATAAAAAATCTGTTTAATTGATATCAGTAACTTTAATTCGGTAGTTGCTATCTAATTCGGAACGGCGTTTTGTTGAATAGGTATAACCGCCGCTTTGCTGATTTAGCTGATTAATGGCGCCGCCAAGGTAAATCCACTGGCCAAGTTTTCCTGTGACCATGGTATCTATTGAACGGGTGTTGATTCGATCCGGATGCTCACGATTCATTGAACGATTATGGGGGCGGATTTTTAAGGTCACCTGATCACCATAGAGCGTGGGAAAAACATCAAAGCCTGAGGTCACATCGACCAGTTCGACTGAATTTTGCCAGGGACGATGCCTGTTGTAATTACTGTAATAGGGTACCTGTTGGCCAACCTGGATATAGGACCAATTGCCTTCTAATGCCCTTAGTTTAAAGTGAGCCGGATTGTTTTGCGAACTGTTTCGCCGTGTATGGGTAGTTTTTATGACGGAACCATTGTTGCCATAACGGACACTTGTGTTGGGATTATAATGTTCTGGTGTACGACTTGTTATTACCCCGTTGTCACCAATTTTTAGCCTTCCTTGCACACTATTGTGTTGAGAATTGCCACTGACATCCAGCGTACTGGCAACTTCAATAAGGAGACTGCGCAGTGGTTTGTCGATTTCTTTCAGCAATTGCTCAATTTCAAGAAGAATGTGATTGGGTGCTTTGACAATAAGGGTATTATTCCGGGCGGTAATTCTTGCCGTATTACCATACAGCGGTGCAATCGTCTGGATCAAAGCCTGCCCGGACTGCCGGGTCTGAAAAACCTTGAGACTGGATTCTGCATAAAGGCTGGGCGGGAACAGAAAAACAAAGAAAAATATAACAGTTTGCCACTTAGTCAGCATCATATGCCTACTTTACTTAAGGATACTATCTGTATTTTAGCTTTAAACAGGTAATAGATACAGTTTAAAGACTTAAGCGTCGTAATGTACTGTCAACCATGCCACGTTGCCACATGTCATGAAATTGTTCGGACAGTTTTCTGGCGGTTAGTGGGGCATAAAAATTACCCCTGGCGTCATAGCGATCGGGATTGTTCTGGATAATATAAGCGCGATCATCAAAAATTATAAATGTTTCAAAAATATCCTGATGTTCTTTTGCTGTGACTTTAATACTGATATGGCTGCTGATACGACGTGCCAGCTCCAGCAGACGATGATTTTTCTGGGCCATGGGTCTGGCATCATGAACCAGGATATGAATATGGGTCCTGTGACTTTTTATCGCCAGGTCCTTGATAGCCTCATAAAGCTCTTCTGTGTCATACAGACTATAATCCAGTTGATGACTGAAAATAAGGATACTGTGTTGAGCCTGTTGGCTTATGGCAAGGATAAGCTGTCTGAGCTCTTCCCGAAATTCAACCTCAACCAGTTGGTCTGTTTCGCCAAGTTTGTATGCAGTGAGATCAATCATTTTTGAACCTTATGTTGACTGCTTTTTAGTTTCTTATAAGGACAGTGTCATTTCTTTATGAGCTATACCGGCGTCCATAAATTGTTTACTGCTAATTTCAAATCCAGACTTTTGGTAGAAGGGGATTACATACACCTGAGCATTTAAAATGATCTGTCTGATCCCCAGTTTCAAACAATCATCAATACAGGTTTGCAATATTTTTGTCCCGATACCATGACCTCGCCATGCTGACAGCACAGCCATACGGCCTAAATGTGCCTGGTCATTATTAATAATAATTCTTGCTGTGCCAATTGCAAGTTTTTCATCGTCCAGCTTCACTTCAGCAAGCACATGGCGGGCACTTTTATCCAGATCATCCCATTCAAGTTCCACTGGAACCCCTTGCTCCCGAATAAAAACTTGTTCACGGATGGTTTTTAAGCGGGTTTTACTGGTATTCCAGTCAGTAAGATAAAAATAATACTTTGCATCAGATTTTTGATTGTTCATTTTCTTTCAACAAGGGTTAGCATTTAATACGGTTTGTTTATAAATGAATGTTTCAAACACCAAATCACTTCTATGTCATCCCCTCTCTAAAAGCGAAAAAATAAGAGCAAAAGACAAATCAAAAAAAGTTTAAAAACCACTAAGCTTCATTGTATGCAGCTGAATTTATTAGCTTTTATCTTTTGTTTTTGACTTTGATTTTTCGCTCTTAGTGAGAAAAATAATGCGGGTAAGAGGCTGGTGAGGTATGGCTTACCTTACTGGGGCATTTCGAGCCATGGATGGCGAGGATGAGCGATACATGGAGGTACTTGAGCGTCCCCGGTAAGGTAAGCCATACCTCACCAGCCTCTGATTTCTATAGCACCACCTTTTCGAACGCCCCCCTAAATATTTTTTGCCTGCTCAACAGCATTACCAATATAACTGGCAGGTGTTAATGCCTGTAATTCCTGTTTAGCCTGTTCAGGAATATCCAGGGTATTAACAAAATCTTTTAATGTTTGCGCAGTGATGGACTGCCCGCGTGTTAACTCTTTTAACTTTTCATAAGGTTGTTCAACACCATAACGGCGCATAACTGTTTGGATAGGCTCGGCCAGAATTTCCCAGGTATTATCCAGATCGCTGGCCAGGGCCTCTTCATTAATCTTCAATTTACTGATGCCGCGCAGGGTAGAAGAATAAGCAATAATAGAATGTGCAATACCAACACCCAGGTTTCTTAACACAGTAGAGTCGGTCAAATCACGCTGCCAGCGGGAAATGGGCAGTTTATTGCTCAGGTGATTAAGCAGAGCATTGGCAATGCCCAGATTGCCCTCTGAATTTTCAAAATCAATCGGATTTACCTTGTGCGGCATGGTTGAAGAACCCACTTCACCGGCAATGGTTTTTTGCTTGAAATAGCCCAGGGATATATAGCTCCAGATATCCCGGTTAAAATCTATCAGAATATTATTAAAGCGAGCCAGAGCATCAAAATACTCGGCAATATAATCATGAGGCTCAATCTGTATCGTGTAGGGATTAAAATCAACGCCCAGGCTTTCAACAAATTTTTTGGCAATCTCGGGCCAGTCCAGTTCGGGATAAGCGCTGAAATGGGCATTATAATTGCCCACCGCACCATTAATTTTCCCCATAACCTGAACGGCTTTAAACTGCTCGTACTGACGTTTCAGGCGATAGGCCACATTAGCCATTTCCTTGCCCATTGTCGATGGTGATGCGGGTTGACCATGGGTTCGGCATAACATAGGGACATCTGCCAGTTGGTGGGCTAGTTTGATAATAGCTTTAATAACTTCACACAACTGAGGCAAAATAACATCGCTTCTGGCTTCACTGAGCATTAGCGCGTGTGACAGGTTATTGATGTCTTCAGAGGTACAGGCGAAATGGATAAATTCATTAATGGCCATTAATTCTGCGTTATCTTTTATTTTCTCCTTGAGAAAATATTCCACCGCTTTCACGTCATGATTGGTAGTGCGTTCAATGCTTTTAACCCGCTGGGCATCTTCAAGCGAAAAGTTGTCAATAATACTGTCCAGCAAACTACAAGCGGGTTCGGACAGGGCAGGCACTTCCTTGATTTCAGAATTGACCGCGAGCGTCTGTAACCAGCGGATTTCTACTAGAACCCGGTGTTTTATCAAGCCAAATTCACTAAAAATAGGGCGAAGATTGGACGTTTTGCTGCCATAACGGCCATCAATCGGTGAAACTGCACTTAAACTATTCAAATCCATTCTCAGGGACCTCATTTAAGATTGTGAAATTAGCATACCAGTCTGGTAAAACGAAACCGAATATTATAACTGAAGGAATAAGTGTGGGAAAGGAAATAGTCGGACAAGTTTTAAGACAATGTTCTTTGCTATTTGGCTATTATTTTGTGAAAGTACTTATCCAGTTCAACTGCTTTAGGTTATAATATGGCTAATTTTATCTACTGGAAAAAGTGAATTTCAAAGGAATTCTATGCTTACTGAATACAGACAACACGCTGCTGAACGCGCTGAGCAGTCATTGCCTCCCTTGCCATTGGATGCGAAACAAACTGCACAATTACTGGAACTGATTATACAGCCGCCTGCCGGGGAAGAAGAATTCCTGTTGGATCTGTTGGTTAACCGTGTACCGCCGGGTGTCGATGATGCTGCTAAGGTTAAGGCTGAATTTCTGGCTGATATTGCAACTGCTAAGCAAGCGTGTTCTATTATCACTCCCGCCAGGGCAATAGAAATACTGGGTTCGATGGGCGGAGGTTATAATATTCAGGCTCTGGTTGGCTTATTGGATATTGAAGAGCTGGCAGCGGTTGCTGCAACTCAGCTCACCGGTTCTCTGCTGATTGCGGATGCCTGGCATAGTATTATGGAAAAGGCAAAAAGCAATGCGTCTGCTAAACAGGTGGTTGATTCCTGGGCTGCAGGAGAGTGGTTTAGTAAACGCGACAAGCTGGCTGAATCTATAACGGTAACTGTGCTGAAAGTAGCGGGTGAAACCAATACAGATGATTTGTCTCCAGCGACTGAAGCCTGGTCACGTCCTGATATTCCATTGCATGCTCAAGCTATGCTGATCAGCAAAATGCCTGATGCACTAAACACCATTGATGAACTCAAGAAAAAGGGGCATTCTATTGCTTATGTCGGTGATGTGGTTGGCACAGGGTCATCCCGTAAATCAGCGATAAACTCCGTCCTGTGGCATATGGGAGAAGATATTCCCTTTATTCCCAATAAACGCCAGGGTGGTGTGGTATTGGGCGGAAAAATTGCCCCTATTTTCTTTAATACTGCAGAAGATTCCGGTGCATTACCAATTGAATGTGATGTGTCAAAAATGCAAACCGGTGATGTGATCACCATAAAGCCTTATGCCGGAGAAATTTGTGACGAGCAGGGCAATGTACTCAGTACGTTTAGTTTAAGCCCGAATACCCTGGCAGATGAAGTTCAGGCTGGAGGGAGAATTCCACTGATTATTGGTCGTGGCCTGACGGATAAAACCCGTGAAGCCCTCGGGCTGGAACCAACGGATATTTTTATTCGTCCGCAAACAGCCAAAGATACGGGCAAAGGTTATACCCTGGCTCAAAAGATCGTTGGTAAGGCCTGCGGCGTAGCAGGGGTACGTCCAGGAACTTATTGTGAACCCAGAATTTCAACAGTCGGCTCTCAGGATACCACCGGCGCCATGACCCGGGATGAATTAAAAGAACTGGCCTGTATGGGCTTTGCCTCTGATCTGGTGATGCAGAGCTTTTGCCATACTGCGGCGTACCCCAAACCAGTTGATATTAAATTACAGGGCACTTTGCCAGACTTTTTTACCCAGCGTGGTGGCGTTTCCCTGCGCCCAGGTGATGGTATTATTCATTCCTGGCTGAATCGCATGTTATTGCCCGATCAGGTCGGCACTGGCGGTGATTCCCATACCCGTTTCCCATTAGGTATTTCCTTCCCCGCAGGTTCCGGTCTGGTTGCCTTTGCTGCCGCTATGGGAGTTATGCCTCTGGATATGTCGGAATCGATTCTGGTTCGTTTTAAGGGCACTTTACAACCGGGAATCACCCTGCGTGATCTGGTGAATGCCATTCCCTGGCAGGCTATCCAGGATGGCAAATTAACCGTTGATAAAGCCGGAAAAATTAATGTTTTTAATGGCCGTGTGCTGGAAATAGAAGGCCTGCCTGATTTGAAAGTTGAGCAGGCATTTGAATTGGCTGACGCTTCTGCAGAACGCTCTGCCAATGGTTGTACAGTGAGATTGAATAAAGAACCCGTTATTGAGTATCTTAAGTCCAATATTGCGTTATTAAGCTGGATGATACGTGAAGGTTATCAAGACAGCAAAACTCTGCAACGCCGAATTGATGGCATGCAGTCCTGGCTGGAAAATCCGCAATTACTGGAACCGGATGCAGATGCTGAGTACGCTGATATTATTGAAATCGACCTGGATACTATTAAAGAGCCTATTCTTGCCTGCCCAAATGATCCGGATGATGTAAAATTGTTGTCAGAAGTAGCCGGGCAAAAAATTGAAGAAGTGTTTATTGGCTCCTGTATGACCAATATTGGCCACTATCGTGCAACCTCAAAAGTGCTTGAAGAGCATTTAAATAAGGGCGGCGGTGCTATTCCAACCCGTTTATGGATTGCTCCACCAACTAAAATGGACGAGCAGGAGTTAATTAAAGAAGGCATCTTTAGTATTTTTGGCCGTGCCGGAGCCAGAACAGAGTTACCAGGCTGTTCACTGTGTATGGGTAATCAGGCACGTGTTGCTGATGAGTCCAATGTCGTTTCAACCTCAACTCGAAACTTCCCGAACCGTTTAGGTAAAGATGCCAAAGTTTATCTGGCGTCTGCTGAATTGTCAGCTGTGGTATCCACTTTGGGCAAACTGCCGGCACCTGAGGAATATCTTGAGGCGGTGAGCGTACTCAATGGTGTTGAGTCGGATGTGTATCGATATCTGAACTTTAACGATATGGCAGAGTATCTATAAGCTGAGTTTATGGTTTTTTGCAGGTTAAGGTGAGGTACGAACCCTGACCTGCAAACGTAAACCCTTCCAGTCTGGCCATTCACTGTCGAACGCCAAACAAAATTTCTCTTTTTTTCCCTAGTCCGGGAGCCCTGGACATGGAAAAACCAGCCCTTGTTAAACTGCGCCGTACAAAACCTGCAGCAGTAAAAGTACTTATAGTTGCCCCGGATTTACTCAAATTGGCCACTGTTTTAAATAATTCCGCCTGCCACATATCCGGATTTTTTGCCGGTGCAAATCCGTCCAGATACCAGGCATCAATGGTATTATTTTGCATCGGTAAAAGCTGCTTTAAGCCAGCTGTTGCATCATCAATCAACAGGTTTAAGCGGATTTTCCGGTCAAACAATTCAAACTCAAAATGCTTGATTTCCGGGTCGGCAATATATTGCGGATACTGCTGTAATAGCTCAGTACAATAGGGCGTCAATTGTGGCCAGTTTTGACTGAACGTGAGGTATATTTGTTGCAGTTGTGATTTTGTCAGAGGATATTTTTCTACTGAGGTATATTCAAGCGTGCATGTTAAATCAGAGACCTGTAACCAGTGAAAACAGGTGATCAGAAAGTTTAAACCAGTGCCAAAACCTGTTTCAGCGATTTTCAGAGAGGTGGATGCCGGCTTTTTTTCCAGATCATAGAAACGTTGGGGAAAACCATTATGTTTTAAAAATACATATTCTGTTTCAATAAAGCCTCCATCAGTGGAAAAGTAATAGTCCTGAAATAGTTCAGAATAAGGTTCGCCATTTTCCAGCCAGCGAATTGTTGCGGTTTCGAGAGTGATAGCCTTCTCCTGATTGACAAAAGCAATTAAACAATTATACTTTTTGTATGGTTTTCAAAATAATAACAACTATAAAAACCTTTATGACATTTTTATATAAAAACCTCATATTTTACAGGATGTTTGCTAACGATGCCTGAATTATCTATTATCGATGATGAATTACAAATAGCAGAGATATTGGCTGAAGTGGGGGAAATGGCTGGTTATAAGGTATCAATTTTTACTGAAGCCAGAAAATTTCTTAGCGAACACGCTCGACATGGGCATAAGGAACCCGATGTTATTTTCCTGGATTTGACCATGCCGGATATTGATGGTATTGAAGTCATTACTGAGCTGGGCAATAGAAAAAGTAAGGCAATTCTTGTTCTTATGAGCGGCTTTGATATGGATCTGCTGCAATCTGCGCAACAGCTTGCCCAGGAATATGGTTTGAATGCCATTGAGTCATTTACTAAGCCCATGGATATTGACCATGTCATTCAGCTTTTGGAAAACCTAAAAAGCACTCTTTAGATGAGTGTTTCTGTGTCAGTTTTATATTACATTATTGTTAAACCTGTTAAATTGCAATTTTCTATTAAGCGACTTATCCTGCTGCTGCTTTTAATCTGTAGTCCTTTTCTTTTAATATCCTGCTCTGACGAAAAACAATTTTCTAATAATTCCAACACCTATAAACCCTACGCTTATAAACCCTATACTTATAAACCAGAGTTTTCGGTTACATCGCCAAAAGGCAGAGAACGTGAATATATTTTCGGCGTGCATCCCCTGCACAATCCACAACGCTTGCAGGAAGTCTTTGGTTCTTTGATGGAATATCTTAGCGATAATATTTCTAATGCTCAATTTAAACTGGAAGCATCAAGAAATTACGCTACCTATGATAAGAAACTATATGCCCATAAATTCCATTTTGCACTGCCCAACCCTTTCCAGACAATCAATGCCATTGATAAAGATTATACAGTCTTTGGTAAAGTGACCGATGATGAAAGCTTTCGGGGTATTATTCTGGTACGCAAGGACAGCGGTATTGAAAAAGTTACGGATCTGATAGGTAAAGCAGTAAGCTATCCCGCGCCTACCGCGCTTGCTGCTACTATGATG
>RCNG010002923.1_pt1 | contig 11241 bp, 7 predicted proteins | sample 2041371 | NCBI WGS metagenome assembly RCNG01 (sample SAMN09708227, study PRJNA481090) | Marine sediment metagenome, whole genome shotgun sequencing project. | biome: marine sediment; feature: ocean; material: sediment; isolation source: Sewage treatment plant 1 marine sediment (STP1) ... | reverse complement strand
CCTCGGCGGCCCGGCGCACCGCCTCGGCAATCATTTCGTCGAAATGGTGGAAATCGCCGACCTGCAGCGAGTGCACCCCCCAGGCCACGGTCAGGTCGCGGGCGGTCCGTCGTTTCGGGGTGAGCGCGAGGATCGGCACCGAGGGCCGCTCGCGGGTCGCCCGCAGGGTCGTCGAACCGCTCGCGGTGTAGGTCACGATCGCCGCCGCCGAAATCGTCTCCGCCACCTTCCGTGTCGCCGCGGTAATCGCATCGGAGTTGGTGGGTTCGGGCTTCACCAAAACCGCGTCAAGGACCGTGCGATACTGCGGGTCGCGCTCGACGCTCTCGATGATGTCCTCCATCATCTTCACCGCCTCGACCGGATAGTCGCCGGCGGCGGTCTCTCCCGACAGCATCACCGCGTCGGCGCCCTCGTAGACGGCGGTGGCGACGTCGGACGCTTCGGCCCGCGTCGGCGTTGGTGAGATGATCATCGACTCGAGCATCTGGGTCGCCACGATCACCGGCTTGCCGGCATAGCGGCAGGCGCGGATGATGCGTTTCTGCAGGACCGGGACCTCCTGGGGCGGCATCTCGACGCCCAGATCGCCGCGGGCGACCATGATGCCATCCGTCAGATCGACGATCTCGTAGAGGTGCTCGATCGCCGACGGCTTCTCCAGCTTGGCGATCAACTTGGCACGATCGCCGATAAGCTCCTTCGCTTCGACGATATCCTCGGGCCGCTGCACGAACGACAGCGCCACCAGCCCGATGCCCAAATGCAGGGCGAACTCGAGATCCTTCCGGTCCTTCTCGGTCAGGGGCGAAACATCGAGAAGGACGTTCGGCAGGTTGACGCCTTTGTGGTTGGAGAGCGCACCGCCGACGGCGACCCGGGTATCGGCGAAATCGGAACCGCACTCCACGACCTCCAGCCGCACCTTACCGTCGTCGAGCAACAGATCGGTACCGGGACGAAGCGCCTCAAAGATCTCCGGATGGAGCAACGGTGCGCGCTGCTGGTTGCCGGGTTCGTCGGACAGATCCAGCCTGAACGTGTCGTCCGTGGCCAACTTGATGCGCCCGTCCGCGAACGTGCCGAGGCGGAGCTTGGGTCCTTGAAGATCGGCGAAAATGCCGATCGGCCGCCCATACCTCTGCTCCACCCGTCGAATCATATGGAAGCGGTCGGCATGCTCGTCATGGGTACCGTGGCTGAAATTGAGCCGGAACACGTCCGCTCCAGCCTCGAACAGGCGAGCGATCTGCTCCTCGGTGCTGGTACTGGGTCCCAGCGTCGCGACGATCTTGGTTCGTGTGGTTCTACGCATGGCGCGAACATAAAGAGTGTCGCATCGCCTTACCAGCCGGAAACGGCGGAACATTGGGCGCCATAAGTTCAGATTCGGATCACCATGCCCGCAATGTTCGCAAACGGCCTTCGCGCCCCGGCGGATCGTGCTATACCATCGCCGATCCGCCGGCCCGCGGCTGGCATCCCTTCAACGCCCAGCCCACCGCGAGGCAGTCATGGCAGGATTTCCGGTTTCCCCGATCACCCCTCTCCGCGCCGCAGAATCGTCCGGCGGCAACGCAACCGCCACCGATCCCGAGAATACCCTTCATTTGGAGCTCAAGGACGGTCGCGTGGTCATCCAATTGCGCCCCGACGTGGCGCCCCGTCACGTGGAGCGAGTCAAGGAGTTGGTCCGCGAGCGTTTCTATGACGGCCTGGTCTTTCATCGGGTGATCGAGGGGTTCATGGCGCAGACCGGCGATCCTCTGGGCAACGGCACCGGCGGCTCCGGGAAGAAGCTCGCGGCCGAATTCTCCGACGCGCCGTTCGAACCCGGCACCCTCGGGATGGCCCGCTCCGCCGCACCTGACAGCGCGGACTCGCAGTTCTTCATCTGCTTCGCCAATGCCCCGCATCTGAACGGCCAGTACACGGTCTTTGGGAAGGTGGTCGACGGCATGGGCCATGTCGACGCCATCAAGCTTGGCGACTCCCGCCGCAACGGCACCGTCACCGACCCCGATCGCATCGTCCGCATGCAGGTCGCCGCCGACGTTGCCGAAGGATAAGCGGCTAACCGCCGTCGGCCGCGCAAAGGCTCTGGCGGACACGCCAGCGAAGAACCGGGAGGAAAGCAACAGATGAAATACAGCCTCGACGACGTTCGGGTCGAGACCGAGGACGACGACTACTGGATCGCGCCGACCGCGGTCCTGATCGGCAATATCAAGCTCCGGCGGAACGCCAGCGTGTGGTGGAACGCGGTGCTGCGCGGCGACAACGAACCGATCACCATCGGCGAAGGCGCCAACATCCAGGACGGTTGCGTGCTGCACACCGATCCGGGCTTTCCGCTGACCGTCGGCAAGGACGTCACCGTCGGCCATCTGGTCATGCTGCACGGCTGCACCATCGGCGACGGCAGCCTCGTCGGCATCGGCAGCGTCATCCTCAACGGCGCGCGGATCGGCCGCAACTGCCTGATCGGCGCCAAGGCGTTCATCGGCGAGGGCAAGGAGATCCCCGACAACTCGGTGGTCCTCGGCGCCCCCGGCAAAATCGCCCGCACCCTCGACCCGGACAAGGCCGCCAAGCTGGCCGAACCCGCCGTCCGCTACGTCGCCAACTGGCAACGCTACAAGGCCGGCCTCGTCCTCGACGAATAGGCCCGCAGCACTCGGACACATGGGGACGTCCGTCGATTGGTGGCGTTTGCGGGAACCTACCGGCTCAGCACCCGGCGGCGTCGAGGCCGTCGAGGGTCAGGGGGAACATCCGGTTCGACATCATCTGGCGGATCATCTTGGTCGACGCGGAGTGTTCCCACCAGGTCTCGGGCACCGGGTTGAGCCATACCGCATGGGAATAAATGTCGAGGGTCCGCTGCAGCCAGGCAACGCCGGCTTCCTCGTTCCAGTGCTCGACGCTGCCGCCGGGATAGACCAACTCGTAGGGGCTCATCGACGCATCGCCGATGAAGATCGCCTTGTAGTCGTGGGGATAGGTGTGGAGGACATCCCATGTCGGGGTGACTTCGCTGAACCGGCGGTGGTTGTCGCGCCACACCCGCTCGTACAGGCAATTGTGGAAATAGAACGACTCCAGATGCTTGAACTCTGACCGGGCGGCGGAGAACAACTCCTCGCAGGTCCTGACGTGCGGGTCCATCGAGCCGCCGACATCGAGGAACAACAGCACCTTCACCGTGTTGTGGCGCTCGGGCACCATGTGCAGGTCGAGATAGCCTTTTTTCGCGGTCCCGCGGATGGTGTCTGGAAGGTCCAGCTCGGTCGCCGCCCCTTCCCGAGCGAACCGGCGCAGCCTGCGCAGCGCGACCTTGATATTGCGTGTGCCGAGTTCGATCGTTGAATCCAGGTTCTGGAACTCGCGCCGGTCCCAGACCTTGACCGCCCTGTGATTGCGGTTCCTGTCCTGGCCGATGCGCACGCCCTCGGGATTGTAGCCCCAGGCGCCAAAGGGCGAAGTGCCGGCGGTGCCGATCCACTTGCTGCCGCCCTGGTGCCGGCCTTGCTGCTCGTCGAGCCGTTTCTTCAGCTCGTCCATCAGCTTATCCCAGCCGCCCATCGCCTCGATCTGCGCCTTCTCCTCCTCGCTCAACACCCGCTCGGCGATCTTGCGCAACCATTCCTCGGGGATATCCACCTGCTCGACCTCGTCGGTCGCCTCCAGCCCCTTGAACACCTTGCCGAACACCCGGTCGAACCGGTCGAGATTGGTCTCGTCCTTCACCAGGCAGGCGCGGCTGAGATAGTAGAAATCGTCGACGCTGTAAGCGGCGAGCCCGGCGTCCATCCCCTCGATCAGAGTCAGGTACTCTCGCAACGAAACCGGCACCCTCGCCGCCTTCAGCTCGAGAAAGAAGTTGATGAACATGGCCGCAAACCCCGCTGGCGTGTGACGCTTGGAGAATACGCCGGCCCTCGCGGCAACGCCAGTAGGGAGCATGCGGAGAGCGATTCACGTTAGGAATGAAAAAACCCGGCGCGGCGCCTCACGCGGGGTCGTGTGTAACCGGAAACCCGCTGCCCGGACCGAACGAGCGTTGCCCGTGCTCTTCGGTGAATACGTGGTTGTGCAGGTTGGAGATCCACTGCTTACCCTCCTGGGTGAGACGCAGATACTCGACGGCCGGACCGATATACGGTTTGACCGAGGTCCAGTAGAACGAGGGATAGGCATCGACGAGATCCGCCGATATTAGGTATCGAGAAGGGTTCCGAGGGCTTCGGCCATCAACGTCGTCGGATTTAGCATGATCCCCGGTCCCTAGAGGCGCGCCTAGATTCGAGCCCACACTATAAGGCCGAGATCTCGATGCTGGCACCCACAAATCGCCCCCACCCAGCGATTGGGCCCATGATATGACCACGAGAAAAGGAAGAATTACTTCCGATCGCGCCAGCGAGGTATGGGAACCACCTCAAGGCGACGCGATGCCCCCTACCAGTCGCTGATCAAGATGTGGCTGTCCGAGAAGGTGGACGCGTCCTGAGGTAGACTCGGTTGGGCGGGCGGAAACGCCGGAAAAGGCCTGATCCGCTCAGGGCATCAGCATGCCGCGGATAGTGAAGAAGAGGAAGGCGGCCATCAGGCCGGACAGCGGTAGCGTGATCACCCAGGCGGAGACGATCTTCAGGGCCAAGGACCGTTTGACCAGGTCCCCGTGGTATTCGCGTCTGAGTTCCTTTCGCTCTCGCTTGCTGAGCGTCAGGTCGGCGGGGCGCTTCTTCTTCTTTTTGAGCTCTTTGATCATCTCGCCTTTCTGCTGGAAGGAGGCCGCCTCGAAGTGCCGCAGGTAGTCCTCGACAACCGCCTCGTCCTCGCCATGGTGGTGCAGCCTGATCTCGGCGATCACTCTGGCGTAGTTGGCCTTGATGAATTCGCGCAGGATTCCGACGCCGAACACGGCGCCGATGGCGGTATGGGTGGAGCTGATCGGGATCCCCAGTTGGCTGGCGACGATCACCGTTATCGCGGCGGCCAGGGCGATACAGAAGGCACGGGACTGGTCCAGCTCGGTGATTTCAGACCCCACCGTACGGATCAGCTTCGGTCCGTACAGGGCAAGGCCGAGCGCGATGCCGATGGCGCCTACCACCATGATCCACATGGGGATGGTCGCCTTCTCGGCCAGTCCGCCGGAGATTACCGCGTCGTGGATGGCGGCCAAGGGCCCCACCGCGTTGGCCACGTCATTGGCGCCGTGAGCGAACGACAGCATCGCCGCAGAGGCGATCAGCGGCACCACGAACAGCTTGTTGACCCCGGCCCTGTCGTCGCCGAGGCTGGCGGCCGCCCGTTGGATCATCGGTTTCACAACGAAGTAAACGGCGACAGCCGCCGCCAGGCCGATGGCCGCGGCGGAGAGGAAGTCCAGTTCCCAAACCTTTTTCAGGCCCTTGAGCAACAAGTAGGTGGAGAACGCCCAGGCCATGACGGCGATCAGGATCGGCACGTGCCTGCGCGCCGCCGCGACCCAGTCCTGCTGATAGGTGATCGTCCGCTTTATCAGATAGAGAAACACAGCGGCAATGACGCCGCCCATCACCGGCGAGATCACCCAACTCGCCACGATCGTCGCCACCTTGCCCCAATCGGCGATCCCCCAGCCGCCGGCCGCGATCCCCGCGCCCAGCACCCCGCCGACGATGGAGTGGGTGGTGGATACCGGCAGCCCGTGGAAGGTGGCAATGTTAAGCCACAGCGCCCCGGCAAGCAGCGCCGCCATCATCATCCACACGAAAGTCTTGATGTCGGGGATCGCATCCGGAGAAATGATCCCCTTGCGGATGGTGCTGGTGACCTCGCCGCCGGCGATGATCGCGCCGGCCGCTTCGAAAATGGCGGCGATGACAATCGCGCCGGTCAGCGTCAGGGTGTTCGAGCCGACCGCCGGGCCGACATTGTTGGCGACGTCATTGGCGCCAATGTTCATCGCCATATAGCCGCCGATCACCGCCGCGGCGATCAGAAGGTAGCGGCCGGCGATATCACCGATCGTGGTTTCGGCGTAGACCAACACCGACATGATGAACACGATGCCGAGACCAAGCCGGATCAGCTCCCGCGGACTTAAGAACCCGCCGCCCTTGAGAGCCAAGATGCTATCGGTTTTCATCGGAAGGAGGTCCCCTCGAGTTTCCTAAGCTGGCATTCTGATGTCGGCCCTGGGACTGTTCCCGTTCCGGGGTTCCCGTGTCTTGCCGGTCCGTTCGGGGGCGACGTAACGCAAACGTCACAATCGCGCAATGTAAACGTAACATCCTCGATCGACCTCCGCCGTTTTCTCTCCCGCCACCGGCCGCCCGCGATGGTCATTCGCCGAAGTGGAGATGGGGTATAGCCCCTCGCCCGATAGAAACCGGCGGTGTATCGTCTGTACCCTTGGGTTGCATTCTGTGAGGAGGACTGATCGCTTTGCGAAAAAGATCACGGCCCCCGTTTATTCGGCTTCACTTCGCCGTAGCTACCGTCGCGCTCGCCTTGACCGGCTGCGCCGGGTTCTCCGGGCGGGTGGTGACGCCGGCGGGAGAACCGGTGGCGGGGGCGCGGGTCGACGTCGCCCTGCACACCGACACCACCGATGCCGATGGACGGTTCGGAGTCCGCGTCGGCGAAACCCCGCGGCTGGTGATGACCATCGAAAAGGACGGCTATGCATCCCTGTCGCGGATCTATCGCGGCCAACTGCGCGACGGCGAGTGGACGCTGACGCGGGCGGCGCGGCGGTTGGTCGACCCGTCGCGGCCGATCGTCGTCGAGGACCCGGGCGGCGCGGCAACCTGCTCGGCGCCGCTGCGCAACCGGATCGACTGGACGCGGTTTCCCGGTCCCCGGGAGCAGCGCTTCAACCATGGCGACGGGACGATCAGAGAAGGCCCCTACCCTGAGGCACTGCAGCGGGCGGTCGACCGCGTCGCCACCGGGGCCCCGTATGCCGCCGGAATGAGCGTAAGAATCCCGGCCGGCGCCTTCGTCGACGGCGACGGCAAGTCGCCGCGGGGAGAAGTCGCGGTCTCGGTCGCCGCCATCGACCCGTTCGCCCCGGATGGAATGCCCGGCGACTTCACCGTCGCCGACCCGGCGCAGGACCATTTGACCGCGACCCGTTTCCTCGAGGCCTTCGCGGCGGGATCGGTGACCGCCACCGCCGACGGCCACCCCCAACAACTGGCCCCCCTGGCCGAAGCGACCATTGCCCTTGCCGTTGATCCGGACACGTTGGTGATCAAGGGGGCGATCGAAGGGGCGCGACTACCCGAAACCCTGCCGTTACTGGCCTACGACCTCCGCCGCGGGGTCTGGCATACCGCGGGCACGGCGTCGCTCGACGACACCCAAGGCGCCTATGTGGCGACGGTCACCCGCCTCGGCATTTACGCCGTCGGCCGGATCCATGGCAACCCAACCTGCGTCGCTTTCGACGCCGGCGCCATCGACGGTAATTTCGATCTGGAAGTGACGGCCCCGTTCGGAAATACGGTGGCGGTGCGGACGGCGACCTTCGCCAACCGGCGGCGGAACACCATCCACGTCCTCGCCAACCTCCCCGCCGACACCGACATCGAGCTACGCGGCTACAAGGGGGGCGACCGGAACCGTTGTCCGGTCACCGCCGGCCACGGCGTCAATACCGGCCCACCGCGCTCCACCGACGCCTGCCGGCAACAGCAGACGGTCAAGCTGGTTGGGGTTCCGCCCGGGCCGCCGACCCTGTCCGCCGAGGGTTCGCCCGACGGTTCGGTCGCGCTGAACTGGGGCTTTCACTGGTGTTCGATTTATAGCGCAGCCGGCTTCGACGGCTACCGGCTGCAGGAGTCGCGAACCTCGCCCGAACGGGACTTCTACGAGATACGACAGTTCTCGGGAGGAGCCGAGGCGATCACCGCGTTCACCGTGCTCGGCACTCCGCCCGGAACCATCTGGTACCGAGTCGGCGCGTTCCGCGGCGGGCGGCTCACCGAGCACGGCTGGAGCGATCCGCTCATGGTCCGGATCGGCGGCCCGTAACCTGCGTGGCTTACGCGGAGTTGTGCCGCCGCCGGTGTCCCTGGATACCGAGTTCGTCGAGGACAATCCGTTCGCGGCGCTCCACCTCGATCGCCTGTTGCCTCGCGCGCTCGGCCTGCGCCGCCTCGAGGGTGCGGAGCGACCGGTAGGCTTCGCCGAGGGCATCGCGGGCGGCGGCGACCTCGGCTTCGGCGCGCTCGATCGCCTCGACCATTTTTGCGCGACGGTCGATGGCGGCGCGGGCGTAGTCGGCGTAGGCGGTGCCCGCCTCGAGGGGATTGCCGCGAGATCGCGCCTGTTCGTCGATGATCTCCCGTTCGAGACATTGCGCCTCGCCGTGCAGATCTTCGGCCACGCGGGTCAGTTGGGCGAGCAGGCGTCGCTGCTCGTCCACCTGCCAGCGATGCAGCCGAATCAGGGACTCTAGGCCGTTCGCCACCTGGTCAGCGCCCCAAGAGTCCGGCTCGTAATATATTGTGTGTTTTCAAAATCTTGTGTTCGTCTCTCCTGGCGAAGGCACTCTTCCAACTCGTTGAAAATACGCAATACATTACGAGCCGGATTCTAACCTTCGGGACCGTCGTCCGGCGAAGCCTCGCCCTCGCCGGTGATGCCGAGTATTTCAGCCAGGGCGGTGTAGCTCGCCTGCAACTCGGCCTTGTCCTCGCCGGTCTGGCGCAGGAACGCCTCGAGCGCCGGCATGTAGTGGATCGCTTCGTCGATCTCGGGATCGCTGCCGCGGCGGTAGGCGCCGAGACGGATCAGTTCGGCCATATCCTCGTAGGTGGCGAGCAGCCGGCGGGCGCGGTTGACGATGGCGTTCTCCTCCGCGGTGTTGCAGCCGGGCATGGTCCGCGACACGCTGCGCAGGATGTTGATCGGCGGAAACCGGCCACGCTCGGCGATCGCTCGATCCAGGACCACATGGCCGTCGAGGATGCCGCGAACCGCGTCGGCGATCGGCTCGTTGTGGTCGTCGCCCTCGACCAGGACGGTGAACAGGCCGGTGATACTGCCCTGCCCCGGCGCCCCCGGGCCGGCCCGTTCGAGCAACCGCGGCAACTCGGCGAATACCGACGGGGTGTAGCCCTTGCTCGCCGGCGGCTCGCCGGCCGACAGGCCGATCTCGCGCTGGGCCATGGCGAACCGGGTGACGCTGTCCATCAGGCACAGCACGTCGCGGCCCTGGTCGCGGAAGAATTCGGAGACCGCCATCATCGTGTAGGCGGCCTGGCGGCGAACCGGCGGCGGCTGGTCGGATGTTGCAACGATGACGACACTGCGCCTCATGCCGTCCTCGCCGAGGCTGTCCTCGATGAACTCACGCGCCTCGCGGCCGCGCTCGCCGATCAGGCCGATGACGTTGACCTCGGCATCGGTGTGCCGCGCCATCATCGACAGCAACGTCGACTTGCCGACGCCGGAACCGGAGAAGATCCCCATCCGCTGGCCACGGCAACAAGTGAGGAAGGCGTTCATCGCCCTTACGCCGAGGTCTATCTTGCCGGAAACCCGTTGGCGGCCGTGGGCCGGCGGCGGTGACGTGCGTAACGGATAGCGGCCGATCCCCGCGGGCAGAGGACCACGGCCATCGATCGGTTCGCCAAAGGCGCCGATCACCCGTCCGAGCCAGTTCCCATCCGGATAGATCGCCGGATCGGCGTTGCCGACTTCCGCCCGCGACCCGAGACCGATGCCTTCTAGGGAGCCGAACGGCATCAGCAGCGCCTTGCCGCGGCGAAAGCCCACCGTCTCGCACGTCACCCGGCGGCCGTCGCGGCCGATGAGGCGGCAGTGGTCGCCGACCGAAAGGGCGCCGTGCAACCCGTCGACCTCGACCACCAGGCCGACAATCTCGCTGACCGTCCCGTAAAGCGTGCAATCGGGGAACCGCTCGATCTCGCTGACGATGGCGTGGGCAAGGTTGGGCAAGCGTCTATCCCCTGTCACGGGTGAAAAATCCGCCGACGCGGCGGACCCGGCACCTTGGCCGATGCGCCGTTAATGTCGGGTAAAGGACAACCGGACGGCACGAAGCGGAATAGGCGCCGTTTTAGAAACACCAGATGAGCGAGATAAAATGACACTGAAGCGGAACATATAGTAGTATACACGCTGAACGAGCTTAATACAAAATTTATGCTCTTTTTTGTTGCATAAAACCGAATCTACTGCTACCTATTAACGAAGGTTAAGTTTGGTTAATCTACTTTAACGAGCACTGGGGGATATTCCAAAAATGATAATACAATGACCGTTGATTTATCCAGAAAATTCTATAAACTTTCATAAAGTGCAAGTATCTGGTATTTATATGTCTATGATGGTTCTCTAATCAGGGCACAGTAGTGATTGATTGCGGGTGTTATGCAAACGCTAACTGAACAGTTGTTGGAAGCCGGCTTTGAAGGAGAAATAGATGCCGAGTGAACAACCGATCATGTTGATAGTGGACGACGACAAAAACAACGTGCTCGCTCTCGAAAAGGTGTTCGGCAGGGAGGGGGCCCGCGTTTTCACCGCCTTGAGCGGCCAGGAGGCCCTGGATCTCTGTCGCAACCACTCGGTCGACGTGGTGCTGACGGACCTGATGATGCCGGGCATGGATGGCCACGAACTCCTCGAGGCGCTCAAGACCATCTCACCCGACAGCGAGGTCGTGCTCATGACCGCTTACGGCACGGTCGAGAACGCCGTCGCAGCCATGAAGAGAGGGGCCTACGATTTCGTGGAGAAGCCGGTCAAACGTCAGGCTATTGTCAAGACGGTCAGGAAGGCCATCGAAAAGCACTCCCTGGTGGTGGAAAACAAAACCCTCAGGAAGCGCCTGATGAAGTTCGAAAAGCGCTCCATAATCGGAACTGCGCCGTCCTTTCGCAAGTGCATGGAAACAGCCATCCAGGCGGCACCTTCCCAGGCCACCATACTGTTGCTTGGGGAATCCGGCACGGGTAAGGAGTTATTCGCACGCGTGATTCACGAAAACTCCACAAGGTCCCAGGCCCCCTTCGTGGCGGTGAACTGCGCTGCCATACCTGAAACCATCATGGAGGCGGAACTGTTCGGTTACGAACGAGGCGCCTTCACGGGCGCCATCCAGAGGCGTGATGGGCGTTTCAAGATGGCCGACAGGGGCACGATCTTTCTGGACGAGATCGGAGAGATGAGCCCGTCGGCACAAGTAAAGCTGCTGCGGGTGCTGCAGGAAGG
>RCNG010001760.1_pt1 | contig 11245 bp, 9 predicted proteins | sample 2041371 | NCBI WGS metagenome assembly RCNG01 (sample SAMN09708227, study PRJNA481090) | Marine sediment metagenome, whole genome shotgun sequencing project. | biome: marine sediment; feature: ocean; material: sediment; isolation source: Sewage treatment plant 1 marine sediment (STP1) ... | reverse complement strand
CACCCAGCAAAATTAACGCAGAGGCGTAAAGGCGCAGAGAGAGGGATGCTGAGCTTCAAAGGCGGTCCCGCATATTTGCGGCAGAACGTTAGGCGATCGAACGATCGCCTTTCGCCGTTGAGAAGCCCGGTCGTTCCGGATGCAAGCATCCGTCGGTCCCGGTCATCTCACCGGCCGACGAACTGTTGGCACGTCGGTTCTGCCTCTCTTCCTTTGTGTTGAACTGGTTGCAGGCTCTCTCCAATTCCAGAATGAAGAAGAGAAGTGGCGAGGCCTGCGCTCAGAGAGCGCAGGCCGCTGGGTCGGGACGCCGTGACGAACGCTCGCCTTCGGATCGGCGTCCCGACCCAGCGGTACCCGGCCGTCTTCGGACGGCCGGGACCTCGTCATGGAGAGGAATCCAGCATCACAACATCTGCGTGATTTTCGGTTTCTCTGGATGGGCTTTGCGACTTTGGGTCTTTGCGCCTTTGCGTTGAGTTCGGGTCTTGGTGATGGCTTGGTGTCTTGGTGTCTTTGTGGTTCAATACGCGGTTCCGGGGGATCTCCTCGGTCGGTAATCCAATGAATTTTGATGTCCTGACGATTTTCCCGCAGCTTTTCGAGCCGTTTCGCACTACCGGTGTGCTCGGAAAGGCTGTTGAGCGCGGCGTGGTAGGTATCGAGGCTCACGATCTCCGCGACTGGGCCGACAACAAGTGGCGGCAGATCGACGACGAGCCCTATGGCGGCGGCGCCGGCATGGTCCTGCAGGCGGCACCGGTGTTGGCTGCGATTCGCGACGTTTCCGGCCGCCTGGAAGGTACCAGGACTCTCATCCTCGGTCCTCGGGGGCGGTTGCTCGATCAGTCCTTGGCCGAGGAGCTTGTTCAAGAGCCAAGTCTATTGTTGGTGTGCGGTCGGTATGAGGGTTTCGATCAACGCATTTTCGAGATCAGCGGTGCCGAAGAGGTGTCCGTGGGGGACTACATCCTCGGTGGCGGTGAGGTCGCTGCGATGGCTCTCATCGAGGTGGTCTCGCGGTTGGTGCCGGGGGTCGTGGGGGATCCGGATTCGGTGAGCTCCGACAGCTTTGGCGAGGGACTTCTCGACTACCCCTGCTATACCCGCCCCTCCGAGGTGGAGGACGAGCCGGTGCCCGAGGTGTTACTGTCCGGGAATCACGAGGTGATCCGGCGTTGGCGGTTGGAACAATCGGTCGAGATGACGGTAACCAGAAGGCCTGACCTCGTAAAGAGGAACTGGGAGCGGTACTCGAAAGAGGTTCGGGAGATCGTCCGTCGCTTCGCACCGGATCTGATTCCAGAGTCGGGCAGCGACTGATGGTGGCTCCGAAAACGAGGGAGATGATGAATAGAACAGTTGTTTTCTTGGTGTTGTTGACGATCTGTGCGGCCGGCCCGGCCGCCGGGCAGGGCTTAGATACCGATCCGGTGTTCAAGGTGCGGTTGCTTCCCGACCGGACCCCTCTGGTTGCGGGCGATGAGCTGCGGCTGGCGGTCACTGTGACCATCAACCGTGGATGGCACGTCAACTCCGATAACCCTGGTGACGAGTTCTCGCTGCCAACCACCGTTGAGTTCATCCTGCCCGAAGGCTGGCCGGTGCCGGTGGTCAGCTTTCCAGATGGCGAAGCCCTCGAGTTCGAGTTCTCAGATACACCAATCGAGGTTTGGGAGGACCGCGCTGTCATCCTGGCGGGCCTTGTCATTCCTGAAACGGCGGAAGGTGATCATCGTCTGCGGGTGGCAATCACTGCGCAGGCCTGCAATAACACACAGTGTCTCCCTCCGGAAGAGGTTCGGACTGGCGTTGATGTGACGGTGGCGGCGTCCGGAAGCTCGTCAGAATCTGCAAACAAAGAGCTCTTCCAAGAACTCGTGGCGCGATCCTCCGGGTCGGCCGATTCTCCAGGATCCTCGGATCTCGGATCGAAGTCGTTGCCGCTACTCCTGATCGGGGTGTTCCTGGCCGGGCTTGCCCTGAACCTGACTCCGTGCGTCTTCCCACTGATCCCGATCACGGTTGGCTTTTTCACCCAGCAGACCAAGGACCGCGAAGGCAGCGCATTCCCTCTTGCCCTCGCGTATGTCATGGGAATCGCCTTCACGTACTCGGTACTGGGTGTTCTCGCCGCCCTCAGCGGTGCGATCTTCGGGAGCGCATTGCAGAGCCCGTGGGTAGTCGGCCTCATCGTCGTTGTCCTGCTTTCGCTCGCGACCTCGATGTTCGGGTTATGGGAGCTGCGGGTGCCTGGCTGGGCGCAGCGTGCTGCGGGTGGAAGGAGCGGGGTTTTCGGCGCCCTCATCATGGGACTCGTCATGGGTTTTATCGCGGCGCCGTGCATCGGTCCGTTCGTGGTTGGACTTCTGACCTATGTCGGCCAGCGAGGAGATCCATTCCTTGGGTTCATTCTGTTCTTCACCCTCGCGTTGGGGCTCGGCTTGCCGTATTTGATTCTGGGGACCTTCACCGGTGCAGTCAACAAGTTGCCGGCATCCGGCATGTGGATGATCGGGGTGCGGAGGGTGTTTGGTGTCATCCTGGTCGCTATGGCTGCATATTTCGCGGCTCCGCTGATGCCCGGCGAGTCGGGACGTTGGTTGATGTCGGCGGTCCTGGTTCTCGGTGCGCTCTACCTCCTGATCATCGACCGAACGGGTCACGAACAGCCGACGATCGATCGCGTCATGAGGTTGCTGGCCTCAGCCATGTTGGTGGCCGGAGTGGTCATGGCGCCGCCGGTTCACCTTGGTGGGTCCACGGCGGGCGAGTCAGCCGAGCATCTGGCCTGGCAGTCATATGATGATGCTGCGGTCGAAACCGCAATCGCCGGCGGCGGGCGGGTGATTCTCGATTTCTACGCGGACTGGTGTGCGCCGTGCCGCGAGCTCGACGAAAAGACCTTTCCGGCGCCCGCCGTGAGCGCGATGCTCGAGGGTTACTCGCGCTTCAAGGTCGATTTGACCCGGAGCAGTGAGGAGAACCAGGTGCTGGCCACCGACTACCGGGTGATGGGCGTACCGACCGTGATCGTTTTCTCGGGCGGCGAGGAGATCTTCCGAATCACGGGTTTCGAACCACCGGCGCAGTTTCTCAAGCGTCTACAGGCTGTGCCTTAAGGAGCCCATCCAGCCTCCCGCCCGATCTTCGATACTGGATACTCGATCCGCTCACCGAGCCGAGATTTCGAATTTCGGATTTCGAATTTCGGATTTCCCGCCCACCCATCCCTTGACAGAGACGGAAGTGGATCGAATCTTTTCTGGCATCTGGCATCTGGCATCTGGCATCTGGCATCTGGCATCTGGTGCGAGGGTGGGCGGCTAGCTCTCGATAACGTCTCCGCCTGTGACGACGCGCTCCTTTCCGTTTTCCCGAATTTTCAGGAACCCCTCTTCGGTGAGCTCCACAAGGGTTCCTGAAACCACCTTGCCCGATGCGAGACGAACGCTGACGTGGTCATCCGGTCGCTGAATCAAGAGGCTTCGCCAGCGATCGATCGCCGGTGCGGGATCTTCCATCATACGATCGAGTTGATCGATGAATGTGCTCGCGATATCGTGCCTCCATGCCCTCACGTCGCCTGAGCCGAGGAGGTCGGTGATCGAGATCGCTGGTAGGCCTTCGGCTTCGTTGATGACAGGAGCTGTCTCGAGATTGACTCCAAGTCCAACGGTCACCCAGGTAGTGTCCCCGTGTCGCGCGAACACGAGGATCCCTGCAAGCTTGTGTTCGTTCACCAGGATATCGTTCGGCCATCTGATGCGAACATCCGAAACCCCAATCCCGGTGATTGCATCCCGCGCCGCAGTGGCTGCCAGCATTGGCAGCTGGGCGATAGTCTCGGCTTTGATTCCTGACCTCAACCAGCTCATGTAGAGGCCGCCAACCGGCGACTCCCAGCTGCGGTCACCACGCCCCTCGCCCTTCTCCTGGCGATCGGCAAGAATCAGGGTGGCTCCGAGTTTCTGGCTCTCTTCGTCCATTTCGGCGATGATCCGCCTTGCGAGGGCATGGGTTGAATCCGTGACCTCGAAGAGCACCAGGTTCTCAACGTGGCTTGCCAGCTCCTCCATGAGATTATCGAGACGTTCTCTCAAATTATTCCCTTCCGGACACCATCGGTCACGAAGACTGATCGACCTCGGGTTGATATCGGTTCACTATACAGGGGTCTGAAAGACTACGATTGCTCGCGTTCGGCGTTGGCCTCGAGCTCTCGCACCCGTTCGCGCACGACGACCTCAGCCATGTCCGGGATCACGTCCCATGCAATGTGTTCGATGCGGTCGGAGGCGAGCTCCAGCAGACGCCTTGCGATCCGATCCACATCGTCATCGCTGAGTCCGATTCCAGCGGCCTCCTCGGGTGTCGTCTGGCCCGGAGGTTTGTCTCCGAAGTCCTGGGTGTCGGCATCATCTTTCGCGTCGCTGGATGGTTCCTCGACCTCGTCGATCATGGCGGGAACCACCTCGGGCTCGTGATCAGCCATCACAGAGGCGACATCAATGGGCGTCGTCAACGAGTTGTCGGTTTCGACCTCCTCGGCGAGGGCAAACTCGACATCCTCATCTTCGGACGGAAACGGTTCGTCCTCCGGACCGTCGTCGATGAAGGGTTCCTCAGTCAGCTCAAATTCGGCGCCGTCGCTGGAAGTTCCGGCTTCTTCAGGCTCCATGATCGCTGCGAAATCTTCAGCAATGATGGTTTCGGCGGGGTCAGGAGTGGACTCGTCAAGCGCATCAATTTCGAACGGGCCGTCAACTTCGGGGAGATCCATCGTGTCCAGCTCCAGGCCCCCGATGTCGTCTCCATTGTCGGACTCGTCCTGTGGCGGTTCCACAGCCTGCACGGCGGGTGGTTCATCAGCCGCGATTTCATCAACCGGATCCGCGGTGCCTTCATCCTCGGCGACCGCCTCTCCAAATCCGAATTCCTCACTCACTTCGGTGTCTTCGAGTTCGATGTCAGCATCTGGCGCGGAGAAATCCTCGGGATCGATCGATTGGGTTTCGACGGCCGTCGGAGGGGGTGCGGCGGGTGTGGCCGCGAGGTGTTCCACAGCGTCTACCAGCTTTTTCGCTTCGAAAGGTTTGGTGATGATTTCGGAGCAGCCGACAGCGATCGCCCGGTCACGATCAAAGGGCTCAAAGGTTCCGGTCAGTAGAATGACCGGAAGGTGGAGAAACTCAGAACTCGATTTGATTTCCTGACACACGTCATAGCCGTCACGTCCCGGCATGATGACGTCACAGATCACGAGATCTGGTCGGACCTCTGGGAGCCGCTGGAGAAGATCGTCGCCGCTCGAAACCGCCACGACTTCGTACTCCGTGTCGGCAAATGTGAGTTCAACGACTTTTTGGATGGTGAGGCTGTCATCGGCTAGCAGAATCGTGCGGCTCATAGCACTCCCAACTCCCTCTCGCGGCCGCATCTCGCTCGTGCGGTGCGACCGTCAAATGGCACTAGAATTGTCCGAATAGGATTGTGGCAAGTCCCCCACTGTCATAACTTATGTACCACGAAGGCGTTGAATCTGTCAATGAAACCTGGGCCTCGGAGGGCCCGCCACAGACGGCATCTCGAGGGATCCAGAGAGGCCATTTGCCGGGCCTTCTCGGTTGCGGTTGCAACGGGGTCTTTGGCTGTCTGATAGACCGCTCCGTGGATCGAGAGAGAGACCGGATCGAGTTCGCGTGCCTCGAGCAACGCCGCACGTGCCGTGGCGCTTCCGAGCGCTGAGGGCAGGCGGGTGGTCCCGGACCATCCCGTAACCAGGCCACGTCGGATGCCCGGATGGCTGAAGCGAGCGCCGGGACCTGCGATCAAGGCGTCACATGCGAGGGCGAGATCGAACCCACCGCCAGAGCATGAACCGTCGATCGCGGCGATGGTCGGTGCCGGGTGGTTCTCGAGACTCCGGATGGCGCGACGTCCGTGCCGCGCATATTGTCCGCTTGAAGAGGCGTCGAGATTTGCGATCTCGGCGAGGTGGGCGCCAGCCAGAAAGACGCTCGGATGTGCTGAGGAAAGGACCAGCGGATCAGGCGCATTTTCCGCTGCCAGCAATTCCAGGCTTGAAGAGAGCCGATCGAGGGCGTTTAGTGAAAGGATCGGCGATGTGAACTCGAGCACCGTGACGCCGGGCGGGCGTTTGATTCCGATCGTATCGGTCCCGTCAGCCGGTCGATTCATCGAGCGCTCCACCAGGCGAGGCTGTTTGCCGGTAGAAGTTCAATGCGCGGAGGGGCCTTTCCGCCTCTCCACGAACCTGGTTGTCAAGCCACCGCGATACCGTTCGCGTCACCGTCGTCGGGACCTCTTTCACTGCGTTGTTCCGGAAAGCGCTGAGAAGACCTGCGCTGTCCCTGTCAAGCGTTTCCGCGATTGTCGCTCCCGCGGGCAGAACCCCACCGAGGGCGAGGATCCAGAACTCTGCATACGCGACGACGGTATCGGCCGGAGTTTCCTCGAGGAGCGCCTCGAGGCACGAAACGCCGAGTCGAAAAGCGCGCTCCGAAGCTTCAGCCGGTGGGCAATAGGTGATCAGGAGTTCGGCGACAACTGCCGCTGCCGCCGACCTGCCGAGCTCGCGGGTTAGAGGGAAGGAACTTGTCACCAGATCGAGGTGGCGGTAGGTGGCGAGTTCGGCCTCGGGTTTTTGGAACATGCCGACGTGCACCAATGACATGATCTGTGCCGCCGCTGCGGTCGGGGCCTTACCGCCACGGGCGCGCCTCAAAACGCCTCGTTGCACTCCGGAACGGTGGGTGAGCACCGTCAGCACCATATGGCGGTCGCCGAAAGGGTGGTGGTCGAGGACTAGGGCTTCGTCTTCAATCGTTGGCACGCGCACATGGTATCGGAATCCAGAGTTATGAGTTCTAAGTGTTGAGTTTTGAATTTTCCACCATCCGCCTGGTACAACGGGGGCGACGGCCGGAACTTAAAACTAAAAACTAAGAACTCAAAACTAAGAACTCGAAACTGAATTTGGGTGGATGGGCGAAAATCCGAAATCCGAAATCCGAAATTCATGGGAGGACGGAAGGAAATTCCTATTTCCTCATTCCTCATTCCGAATTCACCCGTGCTAACCTCCCCCCCGTGCCGCATTGGCTGAAGACCGCTCTGATCCTGCTCGCAGCTCTCGGCGTCCTTGTCGTGTTGCCGGGTGGGGAGACGGCCACGAACTCGTGGTGGAGCCTGCTGCCCCCGTTGGTCGCAATCGTATTCGCCCTGGCATTCCGTGACGTCCTTATCGCCCTTGTTGTCGGGGTATGGATCGGCACCACAATGGTGGCAGGCGGGAACCCGGCCGTTGGGTTCCTGCGTTTCATAGACACCAACATCCGTGACGCGCTCGTTGATCCGGACCACATGAGCATCATCGTCTTCTCGATGCTGCTCGGCGGCATGGTCGGTGTGATGAGCAGGAGCGGTGGCACGGTTGGAGTTGTTCGTGCTCTCGAGCCACTGGCGACCACACCCCGCCGCGCTCAGGTGGTGACCTGGGTTATGGGGGTGTTGATATTTTTCGATGATTACTCCAACACCCTGATCGTCGGCAACACCATGCGTCCGGTGACCGATCGCCACGGGGTCAGCCGGGAGAAACTGGCTTTTCTGGTGGACGCCACGGCCGCGCCGGTGGCGTGCGTGGCCCTGGTTTCCACCTGGATTGGGTACGAGGTCTCGCTGGTCGGCGACGCGCTTTCGAAGGCGGGATCCGACCTGAACCCCTTTTCTGTTTTCCTGTCGTCGGTCCCGTTTGCCTTCTACCCGATCTTCGCCCTCGCCACTACCTTTGCCATCGCAATTTCGGGCCGCGACTGGGGACCGATGTTGCGGGCTGAGCAGCGGGCCCGCGGCGGAGAGGTTCTGGCTGACGGCTCTCAGCCTCTCGCCAACTTCGAGGAGAGTGATCTAGCGCCCGAAGATGGCGCGCCGTGCCGCTGGTGGAACGCAGCCGCGCCAGTTGTCTCCGTCGTCGTCTCGACCCTGGTCGGCCTGTACTATACCGGGTCTGGAAGCCTCCGTGCGTCGGGCACCTCGACCCATTCCCTGAGCCAGATCATTGGCGCCTCGGATCCGTTCACAACCCTCTTATGGGCGAGCCTGATTGGCCTCACCACGGCAGTCTTTCTCGCCGTTTTACAGAACATTCTCAGCGTACGACAGGCGATATCCGCAGCCGTGGCCGGCTTCAAGAGTATGTTCCTGGCTTTTGTCGTTTTGACGCTTGCTTGGTCGCTGGGCCAGGTGTGTAGCGACCTCGGAACGGCCGTATTCATCAAAGGAGCGGTCGGACCGAGCCTACCATCGGCCGCGCTGCCAGTGGCCATTTTCCTCGCGGCGGCGGCGGTGTCGTTTGCTACCGGTACCTCGTGGGGCACGATGGCAATCCTCACTCCTTTGGCGGTGCCTTTGGTACTCGAGGCCTCATCTTCGAATCACCACCTGCTGGCTGCGACGGTGGCGTCGATCCTCGGTGGAGCGGTATTCGGTGATCACTGTTCGCCGATCTCAGATACGACCATTCTGTCGTCGATGGCGTCCGGCTGCGACCACGTTGACCACGTTCGCACACAGCTACCCTACGCGTTATTCGCGGCCTCTGTGGCGGTCCTTGCCGGCTACCTGCCGGAGGCTCTAACGGATGCCCCAGCGTGGATACTGTTGGTGGCGGGATTGGTGGTGGTTGTGGCCGGGGTTCGAGTTGTGGGCCGGCCGGTGACGGGTAATTGATCGTTGACAGAACGGGGTTTTTTCTTTCTCGGGTGGTATACTCCGCGTTGTGTCGTCAGCCGTCGCGGACGGCTCTTGATAACTGATCGAAAACATTGTCCAAAGGAGGACGACCATCAGAAAGTTCGCGTTTCGTGATGACCCCGATGCACCGCAGGTGCGAATCAATGAACGAATCAGGCTCTCTCCCGTGCGCCTGGTTGACGACGAAGGAAATCAGGTCGGAGTGGTGCCGGTTGAAGAGGCCCTCGCCCTCGCCCGAGAGAAGGGGCTCGATCTCGTCGAGGTTGCAGCCACTTCGCGACCGATCGTTTGCAAGATCATGGACTACGGGCGTTTCCGGTACGAGCAGGAGAAGAAAGCCCGCGAAGCCAAGAAACAGCAACACCAGGTCGACGTCAAAGAGGTCAAATACAGACCCAACATCAACATCCACGACTTCGAAACGAAGACTCGCCGCGCACGCAAGTTTCTTGATCAAGGCAAGCACGTCAAGGTCACCATCATGTTCCGGATGCGGGAGATGCGGCGCCCTGAGAACGGGTTCGATTTGCTCAAACGCGTCGGGGAGTATCTCGAGGATGTGGCGATCATCGAGCGTATGCCGACCAGGCTCGAGGGTCGCGATCTGACGATGGTCCTGCGACCCAGCAAGAAGACATAACCCGGCGTTCCTGGCGGCTTTCACCTGACTGCTGAGAGCCTATTTCCGGTCCTGTTTGAGATTGCTCCGAGCTATCCCGAGGTTACGGCGGAACTGCTCGTAGCTGATGCGATTGAGAGCGCTGCCCTTCCGCCACTCTGCATACGCCTTTTCATCGAGATCCTCCAGGCCCTCAAGTCTCGGACGCAGACGCCTGGTATCTGGAGAGAACTCCGGATGGAGGTCGGCCGGGGCGCGTCGGGTCCAGGGGCAGACCTCCTGACAAATGTCGCAGCCGGCGATCATCGTCCCGACGCCAGGTTGAAGTTCAGTTGGAATCGCGGACCGGTGTTCGACCGTGAGATAGCCGACACAACGACGGGCGTCGAGCACCTTTGGCTCTGGAAAGGCCTCGGTAGGGCAGGCATCCAGACAGGCCGTGCAATTGCCACAGTGTTCTGGCCGAGGCCCGTCCGGTAGCAGTTTCTGATCGGTGAGCAGAATGCCCAGAAAGAGTTCGGAGCCGAGTTCACGGTTGAGTAGGAGAGTATTTTTTCCAATCCAGCCCAGGCCCGCGCGTGCGGCCCATTCGCGTTCCAGGATCGGTGCGGTGTCAACACAAGCCCGCCATTGGGCACCAGGCCGCCGCTCAGCGAGCCAACGCCCGAGTCGGACCAATTTCTTTTTGAGGATTCGGTGGTAGTCGCGACCCCAGGCGTAACGGGAAACCCACACTCGGCCGCAATCGGCCTCGAGGGTGGTCGAATCGGGTTGGTCGCAGCGGAAGCTCATGGCCACCGCTACCACCGACGTACATCCGGGCAGCAGTAGCCGTGGATCGGAGCGGATGACGCGGGTGCGCGCCATGTACCCCATTTCGCCGTGCATCCCGGCGTCGAGCCACCGCTCGAGATTGCCGGCACTCAACGCCTTGGCGGCCTCGGCCACGCCGACGAGGTCGAATCCCTCGCCGGTGGCACGGCGTTTGAGGTCGGCGGTCAAATTGGTCACCGATCGAGAGTATCTCAGCCAGCCGAATCCTCCGCTATGCTTGGGGCCGAGGAATTGACGGTGAGCCCAACAGGATCTGTGAGCAAATACGCGAGGTCGTTCGCAAGGCCATTAGAGATCCTGCGCGGGTATCGTCGGCGTGAAATCCGTCCTGACCTGGTGGCCGGTGCAACGGTTGCAGTGCTCGCGATTCCGCAGTGCATCGCCTATGCGGCGATTGCCGGCCTACCTCCCACCTACGGACTCTACTCGGCTGTTGTCGCGACGATCGCAGGCGCTCTGTGGGGGTCCTCCCGGCACCTTTCGACCGGACCGACCAATGCGATTTCGATTCTCGTCCTCTCCATTCTGACGCCGCTCGCAGCTATCGGTGCCCCGGAGTACCTGGTTGCGGCCAGTGCGATGGCAGTGATGGTAGGTGTTTTGTGCATCATCTTCGGATTTGCTCGGCTCGGGATGCTCGTCAATTTCGCGTCACGTTCTGTGCTGCTCGGATTCACCGCCGGCGCTGGGGTTCTGATTGCGGTTGGGCAGATGCGAAATCTTCTCAACATCGATATCCCCCGCAGCCCGCATCTCTGGAAGACTGTGCTGGAACTCGCCACCAACCTCGATCAGTTCCACGCGGTGAGCCTCATTCTCGGCGCCGTCACGGTGCTGGCGATTCTCGTGATCGACGGTTTCACGAGGCGTTTGCCGGGCGCGATTCTGGCTCTCGTCGCCACAGGCGCCTTTGTCGCGGTGGTGGGAGTCGACCGGCTGGGTGTCGCGGTGGTTGGCGAGGTGCCTCGAGCAATGCCTCGAGTTACCGAGTTCTCGATCGGGTGGATGTTCGAG
>RCNG010001608.1_pt1 | contig 11254 bp, 7 predicted proteins | sample 2041371 | NCBI WGS metagenome assembly RCNG01 (sample SAMN09708227, study PRJNA481090) | Marine sediment metagenome, whole genome shotgun sequencing project. | biome: marine sediment; feature: ocean; material: sediment; isolation source: Sewage treatment plant 1 marine sediment (STP1) ... | reverse complement strand
ATTGATCGATGACCAGTCCACAGCCGATGCTATCCACCCCTATCTGGCGCCGGAAGTCTTAGAGTCCCGGGGGGCAAGTCGGCAAGGAGATGTGTACTCACTTGGAGCCATTCTCTTTCACCTGCTAACAGGCGCCCCCCTGCCGACCACGACCGATGGTCGCGCAGCCGCAATTGCCGCTGCGAAATTTGCATATGAAGAAGAAGCGATCCCCGAAGACATCAGAGAGCTCCTTCAGCGGGCTCTCGCACAGCACCCAGAAGAGCGCTACCGTTCTGCCGCAGATTTTAAAAAGGAACTCGGCCGTCTTCTTTACGGCGGCGGCTACAGCCCGACGACCTTTAATCTCGCGCTCTTCATGGATCGCCTTTTCCGTCCCGAAATTGAGGCGGAAGAGGCCGTCTTTGCAAGCGAGCTGGCAACAGATGTCGGCCCGTACCTTGCGCCCGTGGTGACACCAGCGCCTGTCATTGAATCCACCCCATCAGCCCCCGCGTTCAAAGGTCGCAGTCTGTGGCTAGGTCTCGGCGTCGCTGGAGCAGCCGCAATTGCGGTGACGCTCTGGTTAACTGTCTTTCGCGGCCCATCCACCCAAGCGCCGCCGCCAACCCCGACTGCCGAAGCGATTGCTGCTGAAAGACTGGCACAGGACGAGAGAATGAGAACATTGGCCGAGGGTCTGGTCGCGGAGATGATGGCCCAGAAGGAAGAAGAGATCCGCGGGGAGCTCGTGGCCCGCCAGGCGAAGATAGACGAACTCCAGCAGCGCCTCATAGAGAGTGAAAGCCGGGCCCAGCAGGGACAGTTGACCGGCGAGGACGTGCGAAAACATGAAGAGCTGCAACAGCAGATCGCAGCAGAAGAAGAGACGCAGCGTCAGCGCGAGGCAGAGCTGGAGGCGGAGCGTCTTCAGGCCGCTGAGGAGATGCAGCAGCAGGCTGCGGCCCAGCAGACGGCGACTGCGGCTATCGAGGCCGCCACCAAGACAGCAGCCGTCGCAGCCTCCACGCCCACCCTGCCGCCTACGCCAACCTCCGCGCCGACCGCAGTCCCAACCGAAGCGCCGACTCCAAGGCCGTCGGCGGCCGAGGTGGCAGGTTCCGTGGTTGAAGAAAACAGCTTCGTCGATCCAACCGAGGTGGACTCACCACCGGCGGTCATAAAGACATCTCAGGTCACGTGGTCCCGCACCGCGATTCACTCGAGGCGCAAGGGGGTTGTGGTGTTACAAGCCATGGTCAATTCCAAAGGCCTCGTAGATGAAGTCAAGGTCCTTCGGGCAGATCACGAAGGCTTCGGCATTCCCCAGGCAGTTATGGACGCCGTCATGAAGTACCGCTTCAAACCCGGCAGCAAAAACGGGGTGTCAGTGAAGACTCACTTCTCAGTCGTTGCACGCTACGATTTCACTGACCAATAGAACCCGGAAAATTCAAAAAGAAAAGAGGCCAGGCATCAGCCCGACCTCTCTATCTGGCCCTTAGAAAGGCCCAAATCATTCTCCGCCGCCGAAGGGTCATTCCACCCGGCGCGGATTACAGCATCGTCGTTAGTGCTCGACGCGCTCGCGAAGTGTCTTGCCCGGCTTGAAGTGGACGTACTTCTTGGCCGGAATCATAATCGTTGCTCCGGTCGCGGGGTTGCGGCCCTGGCGAGCACCGCGATGCTTGGTGGCAAAGGTCCCGAAGCCGGGAATCGTCACCTTCTCACCTGCGTCCAGGGCGGTGGCAATAAGGCCCTTGCGCGGGTGGGCCGAAAACATCGTATCGATGATCTCCGCCGCCTTTCCTTGACTGACACCGGCCTTCTTCGCTAGCTTCATCGCCATTTCGGTCTTGTTCATAGGAACCTCCTGGTTTTTGTTGTACACCACATATTGGCCGCCTTACCCCCGAGCTGTCAAGGAAAAATCACCAGAAAACCCCTTTCTACGCTTGTTTTCCGGCCATTCCCGGGTTAGTTTGTGACCCTGGAGGTGCAAATGGATCTCAAGCTCCGCGGTAAGCGCGCCCTGGTGACCGGCTCCTCTCGCGGCATTGGAAGGGCAATTGCCCTCTCGCTCGCCGATTTCAAGGTTGATGTTGCGATCAATTACCTTCGCAATCGCACCCGCGCCGAGGAAACGGCACAGGAAATCGAGGCGCGCGGGGTCAAAGCGCTTGTACTCAAAGGCAACGTTGCGAACCCAGAGCATGTCGAACGAATTTTCTCCACTATCGACGATGAATGGGGAGGGCTCGATATCGTGGTATCGAACGCTGCTTCCGGGGTTCTCAAGCCCGCTCGAGAGCTCACCATGCATCACTTTGATTGGGCCATGCACATCAATGCCGCCGCCCTGCTGCCGATCACCCAGCAGTTTCTGAAGCTTCGTGCAGCCGGCGAGAAAATCCTTGTTGCAGTGTCGTCTCTCGGTGCATTGCGAGCCATCCCAAATTACATTGCGGTTGGTGCGTCGAAGGCCGCGCTGGAATCGATGGTGCGCCACCTCGCGGCCGAGTTCGCGCCCGAGGGCATGCGCATCAATGCAGTCTCGGCGGGCACAGTCGACACCGACGCCCTCCTCCATTTTCCAAACCGCGAGGAGCTATTGGAGAGCGCTCGTTCGCGCACCCCAGCCGGTCGTCTCGTTCACCCACAGGATGTCGCCAACGTGGTTGTCTACTTGTGCACCGAATATGCATCGATGATCCATGGCCAGACGTTGATCATTGATGGGGGGTATTCGATTCTGGCATAGGCCGTGGTCGCTATCGCTATCGGAATCGCTATTGATGGGCACCAAGAAACTGAATGATTCGATAGCGAATACGCGGTAGCTACAGCATCTTCTTCAAGAACTGACCGGTGTAGGACCTCTTACACTTCGCGACATTATCTGGAGTGCCGGAGACGACGACCTCGCCGCCGCCATCGCCACCCTCGGGCCCGAGATCGACGATCCAGTCGGCAGTTTTGATGACATCGAGGTTGTGCTCGATGACGACAACGGTGTTGCCGCGATCCACTAAGGCATGGAGCACGGCCAATAGCTTGTGAACGTCTTCGAAGTGGAGACCCGTGGTCGGCTCGTCGAGCAGGTAGAGCGTCTGTCCGGTAGCACGTTTGGCGAGCTCCCGCGACAGCTTGATCCGCTGCGCCTCACCGCCAGACAGGGTGGTTGCCGGCTGCCCGAGATGGAGATAACCGAGCCCAACAGCAATCAGCGTGTCCAGGACACGGACGATTTTGGGCACCGCGCCGAAGATCTCGCGCGCATGGTTGACGGTAAGGTCCAGAACCTCAGCAATGCTCAGACCCTTGAAGTGGACCTCGAGCGTCTCACGGTTGTATCGAGAGCCCCCGCATTGATCGCAGGTCACAAAAACATCGGGCAGAAAGTGCATCTCGATGCGCAACCGGCCTGCGCCTTGACAGGCCTCGCACCGTCCCCCCCGAACGTTGAATGAGAACCTTCCCGGCTTGTATCCACGCGCCCGCGCATCCGTTGTCGCAGCGAATAGTGATCGGATGGGATCGAAGACTTTGGTGTAGGTTGCGGGATTCGAACGAGGAGTGCGGCCGATCGGCGACTGGTCGATGGCAATCACCTTGTCAAGAAGATCAACACCCTCGACGCCGGCATGCCGGCCCGGTCTCGCAAGGGTTCCGTAGAGCTCGCGGGCAACGGCCTTGTGCAGAATCTCGTTGACCAATGTCGATTTCCCGGACCCGGAAACACCGGTGACACAGATGAGACGCCCGAGCGGCAGGTCGACGTCAATCTCTTTGAGATTGTGTTCTGCAGCCGCGCGGACCACGAGCCGGTCCCCATTTCCTGCGGACCGCTCGTCCGGTACTGGGATATGGCGTCGCCCGGCAAGATATGCACCGGTGAGCGAAGCCTCGGCGTCCTCCAGCGATTCCGGGGGACCACTTGCCACGACATTGCCTCCGTGCCGGCCCGCACCCGGCCCGAGATCGACCACCCAATCCGCCTCGCGAATGGTCTCCTCGTCGTGCTCGACCACGACCACGGTGTTGCCGAGATCGCGCATACCTTTGAGGGTGTCGAGAAGTCTGCGATTGTCCCGCTGGTGAAGTCCAATCGAAGGTTCATCGAGGACATAAAGGACACCCATCAACTTCGATCCGATCTGGGTCGCGAGCCGGATTCTCTGGCTTTCACCGCCAGACAGCGTGCCCGCCATTCGGTCGAGGGTCAGGTAGTCGAGCCCCACGGACACCAGGAACCCGAGACGGTCTCTGACCTCGCGTAGGATCTTGTCGGCGATCCTGGCATCGCGCTCGCCAAGCTTGAGCTCGTTGAACCACTCGAGGGCCCTATTCACCGGCAGGCTCGAAACATCAACCAGACTGCTCCCCGTGATCTTGACCGCCAACGCCTCACGGCGGAGGCGCGAACCACCGCAGTCACCGCACGGCGCGAACGACATGTAACGCTCCAGCTCCCGACGCACATCTTCGGAGCTGGTCTCCGCAAAACGTCGTTCGAGGCGCGGCACCGCACCTTCAAACCTGTCACGGTAGCGATAGGCGCCCTTACGACCCTCCCAGACAAACTCATGCTCACCATCTGTGCCATACATGAGGACCTGCCTCACGCCCTCCGGCAGGCTCCGCCACGGTGTTTGGAGGTCGAACTCGAGAGCTTCCGAAAGCTGCTCCACCTGATGCCGAAACCATGAGCCTGGACTTTTTCCAACCATCGCCAGACACCCAGCAGCAAGAGAGCGCTCCGGGTCGAGTATCAGCTTTTCCGGGTCGACTTCGCGCAGGAAACCCAAACCCGAGCAGGTTGGGCAGGCGCCCTGGGGTGAGTTGAAGCTGAAGAGCCGCGGTGATATTTCGGTCAGTGAGAACCCGCACTGCGGACAGGCATGGCGAGCCGACAACACGATCTCATCGCCGCTGTCTCTGACCGCCAAGGCGAGACCTTCGCCGACCCGCAGGGCGGTCTCTATGGAGTCAGCCAGACGGGATGCCACACCATCGCGAACGGATAGGCGATCGACAACAACTTCGATCGTGTGCTTTCGTTTTTTGTCGAGGCTGGGTGGTTCAGCGGCGTCGATGATCTTGCCGTCCACCCGCGCGCGAACGAAGCCCTCCCGCACCATCTGCGCAAAGACCTTGCGGTGCTCTCCCTTGCGTCCCTCGATCACCGGCGCAAGCAGCACGAATCGGGCGCCGTCGGGCAAGGAGAGGAGCTGATCGACCATCTGTTCGACGCTCTGAGGACGAATCAGAATGTCACAATCAGGACATTCAGGCACGCCGATTGAAGCCCACAGGAGACGCAGGTAATCGTGGATTTCGGTGACCGTCCCGACGGTCGATCGCGGGTTGCGAGACGTCGTCTTTTGTTCGATCGAAATCGCCGGTGACAGGCCTTCGATGGTATCGACGTCCGGCTTCTCCATCTGATCGAGGAACTGGCGCGCGTACGCGGACAGCGACTCCACGTAGCGGCGTTGTCCTTCGGCAAAAAGGGTGTCGAAGGCCAACGAAGATTTGCCCGACCCGGAAACGCCGGTAATCACCACCAGGCGGTTGCGGGGAATCGCAACATCGATGTTGGCCAGGTTGTGCTCGCGCGCGCCGCGAATGATGATCTCGTCCTGCATTCAGATTCTTCTCCGTGCCCGTCTCCATCGTCGTGCCCGAACTGAAGAACAACCGGCCGGCGGCCGACGTTCCCATATTGGGTGGCACGAGCCCCCGCGCGTCTCGTCCAGCCACAGCGGGCCGTATAGATTTATGCCTTGATTATACCATCGCCTACAAGCCGGAACGCTACCTGCTCCGGTCCTTGATGGCCTGTTCTGCTTCACGATCAAGGGTGCGCTGGCGCAGGGTTTCTCTCTTATCGTGAAGCTGTTTTCCGCGAACGAGCGCTATCTCGATCTTGATCCAATTCCCCTCCAGGAAGGCGCTCAGGGGCACCACGGTAAGTCCCTTCTCCTGGACCTTTGATCTGAGGCGCTCGATCTGACGTTTTTGAAGCAGCAGGCGGCGGCGCCGGACAGGATCGTGATGAGCATAGCCTGCAGCCTCATACGCGCCCACGTGGCAACCAACCAGGAAGGCTTCGCCGCCGGTGAAGCTCACGTAGGCCTCCTTGAGGTTGATTCTGCCATCACGGATTGCCTTGACTTCAGTGCCTAAAAGCTCAATCCCCGCCGTTTCCTTCTCGAGAATGTGGTAGACGTGGCGCGCTTTTCGGTTGGTCGCGAGAGCCCGACGGTCATCGCTCATTGCACCACCTTGCTGAGCACTTCTACCAACTGCGGATCGAACTGGTGTCCCTTGCCTCGTTCGATAATTTCGAGAGCCCGCTCGGGGCCTACCGTCGGCCGATACCGCCCCGGCACAGTCAGCACATCGTATACCTCAGCGACGTGGATCAGGCGTGCCAGAAAAGGGATCTCTTCTCGCGCCAGGCGATCTGGATAACCAGTGCCATCCCAGCGTTCATGGTGGTGACGAACTGCGGCCATGACGTCGTCGAGGCCGGTGCCGACCAGAATCCTTTCGCCGACAACCGGATGCTTTTGGTAGCGGACGCGGTCGTCTGCGGATGGAGAACTCGAGCGATACAAGCGCTCGTAATCGAGTTCCCGCATGCCAACATCGTGGAGAAGCCCGGCGAGTGCCGCATCCTCGGCTCGCGCTGGGCCAAGCTCAAGCTCCTTGGCCATCGCGAAAGAGAGTCGTGAAACTGACTCTGAGTGGGCGACGAGGTCCGGGTAGGTGCGAGAACCGGGCTGCAGCAACCGACGCGCGAGATTGCGGCGGGAGAACCTGAGGGAAGATTTTTCGCGAGCATCCTCAGCACGCGTTTGAAGTCTGGACAACGTCGCCCGGGCGGCGTTCGCACCGCCGCCGGAAATCACTGATGCGGTGAGAGTGCTGATACCTTCATTTTCCAGGAGAACCGCCGATGCGATCATTGGTGAAGGCGCAGGATCGACGGTCGTCGGAACTCTCCTCACTTCGATTTGCCACGATCCCCGATCTGGCGGTGAGGCTCCCGCCTCCACGAGAGCTGAGCTCTGGTGGCGAGTGAGCGCATCGCGATCGAAATCAGAACTGCCCTCACGAATATTGACGAGAGTTGCGGCCTCACCGGCAGTCATCAGGGTCACCGCAACCGCCACAACCTGATGGTCGAGGACCGCGTCGAGAGCGGCATCGTGAACATTCTCGAGCCCGGATTCGTCGAGCATGGGGGCGCGGGGGGGTCCGAGTTCCACCGGCTGATGTGCCACTGGCACCACATGCTCAACCTCTGCGATGTCGTCATCCGAAAAGACGAACCCGGCCCGCTTGGCAAACTCGACCATGGCAGCAGCTATCTTTTTTGCATTGGCAACATCGGCCCGTTCGAATGTGCGCTTGCGCCCTTTGTCACGCGCATCAATGAAACCGATAATTTCCTCACCCGCGATCAGCGGCACCAGGAGCAGTTTCGAATTGCCGGCACTCTTCAAGTAGCCGGTGAGCGGGCCGAGATTCTGTTTGCGGTTGAAAGCGGCTGGAACGCCGTTGAGCTCACGCACCCTTCGGACCATCGGATCCTGCAACCCATGTTCGATCGCCAGCACGTCGCGACGACCAAAGCCGTATTGGGTGGCGAGGAGAAACTTTTCGTCCGGACCGTAGAGATAGAGCGCGGCCCTGGTGCACTGGATCTCTTCCAGAAATCGAAAGAGGATTTCTTTGAATCCGCGTTCGATTTCCGGCGACCACCCGGGGATATTAGCGCTCATCGCGATCCCTCCAAAGGACCTCTAGAATCGATCCAATGTACCATCCACCAACCCAACCTGCATATTTCACCCGCTTTCAACCACGGCCGGAAATCTGGTGAGACATGCAGGCCAACCAGGTATCAATCAACCCAATCCGCGGTAGAATCGGCCCGTCATGTCGAGTCTCATCGCCGCGGTCCTTCTCGTTGCTTCACTTGCCTCAGATGCTTTGCTCGTTGAGGTAGAGCGGAGTACCGAGGAACTGACCGTTCGGTGCGAACTTCTCGTCGAAATGCCCGAGGTGGTATCCAGCACGATTTCGTCAGGCGCGCGGATTGAAATCGACTATCCACTTCGCATCTATGCCCGCCGGAGAATGTTTCCAGATCGCCGAATTTGGAAGGGCGTCGCGCGCTCCACTGTTACCTTCGATGCCATCACCGGCCGATATCTGTGCCAACTCATTGTCAATGGCTCAACCACGGTCAGTCGCGAGGTAGACTCTGTTGAGTTCGCCCTACAATGGTTGACCGCCCCGCCCGCCGTTGAGGTGTCCCTTCCAAAAGGCCGGCGTGATGCCTTCTTGAGGATCCGGGCGCGCGCGGTTTTTTCGAGCGGGACCACCTGGTTGGTCTTCCCCTCGACTGAGGGCACCGATTGGGTCGAGGTGAAGCTCGAGGCGCAGCGGGACGAGGAATGATCCTTGGCGTCGCTGGCTCGCTGGGGAGCATCCGATGAGCCGCCTGGGCGACGCTTGGCGGCGATATCACAGAGAAAATCGCTTCCTCTTCGGGGCATTCCTTTTCCTGATGGTTCTTTCCGTGGGGGCCTTTTATCTCGTCCAGCGCGCCCAGCAGACATCCCCCGAAGAACTCACGAATAGAGTTCTCCTCTTCGTCCTGTGGTACCTGGACATCTCGCTGATCCTTATCCTCGGCTTTATCCTTCTGCGGAACGTCGTGCGACTCGCCGTCGAGTGGCGATCCGGCGTCCTTGGTAGTCGTTTCCGTACCAAATTGGTGTTGACGTATGTCGGGCTGACCTTTGTGCCCGTCATTCTGATCTTTTTGATAGCCACCAATCTCCTACAGGGATCCATCGACCGATGGTTCTCGGCTCCTGTTGAGACGATCTTGCGCGGCGGCGCGGAGGTCACGGTCAAGGTTCGTGAGCTGATCGAAGACCGCCTCCAGCGGCAGGCGGCCGTTGCCTCAGAAGAACTGGGCCGCAGTGCGGGCCGGCAAGATCTGGTCCGACTCCAATATCTTCTCGGCGTCGACCTGGTCGCCCTCTACGAGGGCGATGACCTCGAGGAAATGGTCGCGGATCCTCGGCGAATTCCGGCCTCGTTGCCGCCACTTCGCTGGGAGACTCTGCCGTTGTCCGGGGTTCGCGCGGATCGCTGGCGAGGTGGCCTGTTGCTCCGAGCGTGGAGCCCGACGGCAGACGACAGTCGGGTGGTGGTCGGCGACATGTTGCCTCGGGAGCTATTGCTACACCTCGAAAATGCCATTGCCGCTGACGCCCAGTTCCAAGAAATGAAGCAGAAGCAGGGAACCATCGCTGCCACCACCGTTTTGGTGTTGCTTGCAATAACTCTGGTGCTGCTTTTCGCGACCGTTTGGGTTGGTCTCTATTTGTCGCGGCGCTTCACAGAGCCTTTGCTGGTTGTCGCCGGAGCCACTCAGCGCGTTGCCGAAGGCGACGCCCTCGAAGAGATCGAGGTGCCGGCGTCGGATGAGGTCGCGGTCCTGGTGAATTCGTTCAACGCGATGGTCCGTCGCGTTCGCGCCACTGAAGCAGAAATCCTCTCCTCAAATCAGGAGCTAACCACGCTCCTCGCCACGGTTCCCACCGGGGTGCTGTCGGTGAATACCGAGGGTGGACACTTTCGCCCCAACCCGGCAGCTGCGGCCATGCTCGGCCACCAGGAGTGGGCACACAGTTGGCAGCCATTAAATGATCTCGATCAACAGGGGCTCAAGGCTCTTTACACGCGGCTCCTCCCTGGACAACCGGCCGACATCAGGAGCGAGATTGATCTCGACACCGGCGGTGAGATGTTCCGCATCGATATCACGTCCCGTCCATTGCCCGGGGGTGGGCGGGTCGTCGCGATGGACGACCTGACCCAGCTCATTCAGGCGCAGAGGCAAGCAGCCTGGAGTGAGGTCGCACAACGAATCGCGCACGAAATTCGCAACCCCTTGACCCCAATCAGACTCGCGGCAGAGCGCATCCAGCGCCGCGCCGACGGCCTCGACGGAGAGTTGCGTGAGATCGTGATCTCGGGCTGTGAAGCAATCGTCGCCCAGGTCGCCGGCCTCAAGGAGTTGGTGGACGCGTTCCAGGAGTACGCGAGAATGCCGACTATCAACCCACATCCGACGGACTTGGGTCGCATTCTGCGAGAGCTGTGTTCTCTGTACGGAGGGGTTCGTGAGGGTCTTGACGTGCGGGCCCGACTCCCCGAGAGCGAGATCTGGGCGGTGGTTGACCCTGCCCTTCTGAGGCAGGCCCTGGTCAACCTGCTCGACAACGCCGTTTGGGCAATCCCCGATAGCGGTAGCATCCGAATCGCTGCCTATGTCCGAGATCGGGATGTGGTCATCGAGGTCGAGGACACCGGCGTCGGTCTCCCGACAGAGGACACCGAAACCCTGGTCGAACCATTCTTCTCCACCAAGGGGCGAGGCTCCGGCGTTGGTCTTGCCCTCGTTCACCGAATTGTCTCGGACCATGGTGGAACGCTCGAACTCCGGTCTCTGGAGGAGGGCGGCGCCCGGGTCCGAATCGTGCTCGAAAACGCTCTCGTCTCCAATGAAACCTGATTCCTACAGCGGCGAGCCATCGTTGACCCCTTCCGGAGCCCCCTGATAACATCGTTGCCATGGCGTATCCCGGCAACACCGAACTCTCTCCCCAGGCCCAGGATCGCGTGATGACCGCCTTCAAACAGGTGGTAGGTAAAATCCAAGAGGGAAATCGAGAGGAAGCCCTCATTGGGCTGGAGTTCGTACTCCGACTCGACCCTGCCTACGCCCCGGCCAAAAACCTCCATCAGCAGTTGTCTTCGGGGGCAGCGGAGATTGATCTGAGCGACGTATTGTCGCAGCTCCAGGCCCCAACCACCGAGACGATCAACACGTTGCTCGTGGAGGCGGTAGAGTTGTATGACGAACGCGATTTTGAGGGGGCTCGAGCGAAGGTTGAACAGGTGCTGCTCGATCTTCCAGGCCACGAAGAGGCGCGCTTTCTCCTGTCGCAACTCAATGATGCGGCAAAGGGCTCTTCCCAAGTCGACCAATTTCTTCAACAGGCTCGTGATGCCCTCGCGCGTGGTGACTCGCAGGAAGCCGCCAATTTCGTAATGATGGCGCAGGCTCTCGACCCCCACCACAAAGAAATTGCACAGACCATCGCGCAGATCGAACAGGTTGGGAACGTTTCGATTGAGGAGGCCGGTTTTCCCGAGGGGGAACAGGGGCCCCCAGCGGATT
>RCNG010001607.1_pt1 | contig 11254 bp, 2 predicted proteins | sample 2041371 | NCBI WGS metagenome assembly RCNG01 (sample SAMN09708227, study PRJNA481090) | Marine sediment metagenome, whole genome shotgun sequencing project. | biome: marine sediment; feature: ocean; material: sediment; isolation source: Sewage treatment plant 1 marine sediment (STP1) ... | reverse complement strand
ATCCGTCTGGGTACGGGTTCTATCTGGTTCGAGATTGACCTGGAACTGGCACTCGATCTCGGCGTGGTGGAGGTGAGCAGTGCCACCATCCGCATCAAGATAGATAATGGCAGCGTGACCGTCGACCTGCGAGGGCTTGCTGCCACCATCGATATCCCCGGCACGGTCAAGGGTAGCGGTGCCCTGCAGGTGGGTGATGGCGGTGACGTGAGTGCGTCGCTTGACATCACCATCATCCCTGCTGAAATCAGGGCCTACGCGGGTCTCGTTATGAAGGACGGGATGACCCATCTCGAGGCCGGCGTGCGATTTGCCACTGCCATTCCACTGGCCGGCACGGGTTTCGGTATCTACGGCTTCATGGGGCGGTTTGTCAGCAACGGCACACGCAACCTGGCGGGTCTCAGTGTCACCGATCCCATCGAGCGTGAACTGGCCTGGTATGCCCTGCCAATCGTTGGCAATCCGAGCAAGTACACGCCTCGGCAAGGACAATACGCTATTGGTTTCGGCGCGGTGGTCGGCACGATGCCGGACGCAGGTTTCACATTCAATGCTGAGGGCATGCTCGCAATCGAATTTCCCGATCCATCGGTTGTGTTCACCATCGATGCCAGCCTCTTCAGTAAAGCGAGTGATTCTGCCAAGGAGGAACACGACGATAGCGGCACGGATTATTCCTTGTCACTGCTGGGTGTTATCGCCATTTCCAGCGCGGGCCTGGGTATCGGTATCCGTGGCCGGTTTGAAGTACCCAGGGTGCTGGTCGCCGAGATTCCGATATCCGCTTGGTTCCCCTTCCAAAGTGGTCCCACGGCGGGTTACATGCGAGTGGGTTCCGATGGTTTCGGCGGACGGGCAGGCGGCCCCATCACCGTTACAGTGTTGCCGGAAATCCTTGACCTGAGGGCCTGGACATACTTCATGATTGAGGAGAAACAACTCCTCGATCTGGGCGGCAAGACAGATCCCATATGGGACTTTTACGGCTTCAGCATTGGCATGGGTTCGGGTTTTGGCTTCAAGTGGGGTGGCAGTGCCATTTATGTGGAGATTTCCGCCTCATTCCTCGCAGGCCTTGGCACGCGACCGTTCCGTCTCACCGCAGGCGTCAACGTCAAGGGTGAGATATGGTTGCTCATCGTCGGGCTTGGCATCTCGGCCGAGCTGGTGCTCAGTATCACAGAGGATGACTGGGTGCTGAAGGGTGAAATCTGCGGGAAGGTCAGTTTCTTCTTCTTCAGCGTTAAGGGCTGTGTCGATTTCACGATTGGCAATACCCCGAGTTTGCCTCCGCCACCTGCGGAACCACTGGTAACGGGTGTAAGCCTGGTTGACAAGTTTGCTCGCACGGTTGGCACCCTGGTAGACGAGGCTGACACCACATCAGTCGGGTCCGGGAATCTTGCCTGGCCCGATACTACACTGGTCATCCACTTTGCACACACTGTGAAGGTTGGGCTGGCGAGCGATAGCGTACAGCCTGCTACTACCAACGCCTGGGGTTCCGACTGGAACGGCACCGCACGTTTGAAATACCTGTACCGACTGGTGAGGGTCCGTCTGCTCGATGAAGCTGGCAACCCCGTTACCCTCGATGATTCAACCGGTGTCGCCCGGGCCGCCAACGAGTGGCCGAGCGAATGGTGGATGCCAGCCTACCGTAATGCCTTGCCAGACACGGACGAGCCACCTTCCGGTGAACACGAAGGCTGGGACCTGGCAGTACTCAAGTGGGATCCGGTTCCCTGGGCTCGCAACCTGCCCAAGGGCGGAGAAGGGCTGTCCAGCGACCCTGCCGAGGTACTACCACGTAGCTGTGATGAAGCACCGGTGGTTCGCAGCCACTGCGTGTTTGGAGAGTGGGGCGAACGCCTGAATCCCGAGCGTATCAAACTCTATGGCCCTGACAATGGCTCGATGCCTTTCCCATCCACCTTCGCAGTGCGTGGCCTTGAAGGTATCGGCAACATTGGCGCGGTGCTGATATCGCAGCTCGCTGCGCTCTACGGCCTGCCGTTTGTTCCTGGTGCAAAGGTGGATCTGCCTGCAGCCTATACACACCCCGCCCACAGCCCGGATCTCTTGCAGGCCTGGCGCCTGCCGTACCTGGTTAAAAATGGTCGCGTGGCGGCGAGCCTCGGTTTCACCGGCATCTACGAGCCTCACATCATTGATCAGGCGAGCCTTACCCTGGCGATCTGCCTAGACCTGCCGCGTACCCAGGGTAGGCACGAGGTCTGCGTGACTTTCGAGCTGATCCAGCCCGGCCGTGATCTTGGCGAGAACATTACAATAGAAGATGTGAAATTCATCGACGGCGGGCAGGTCTTGCGAAGCAGTGACCTCATGCCGTTTGGCGCACGGGACGGTGTCGCAGAACTCAAGTTCAGCAGCAAGGGTTTGAGCATCGTATTTCCCGAGACGGCCAGTAAAGTCGTGGTGACCGGTGGGTTTACGCATGAACGTACGCCGGTGCAGGCCTACGCGCTGGACGCCTCGGGCGCCATAATCGCAGAATCGCAAGGCACTGCAATGCCAAATACCACGCAGGTGTACACGCTCGAAGTGGAGGGTATACATAGTGTGCGCTTGTGGGGTGGCAACGGTACGGGAATGGTGCAGAAGGTCTGTTACACCATCGGTCGCGACATCGACACCGCCGAGTGGGCTAAACGGGTCTTTGCCTGGATGCTCAAGGGTGTGAAGGACCGCATCATCGCACCCATGGTTCGCGGGCGGGACGGAGACGGCGAGTGGGTGCCGTGGCTCCCGGTGTATGAAGACATGAGCATCGCTGATACCCAGGCTTGTCTGTTCCTGCGCTATGGACCGAGAAAGACGGAAACCTGGAGCGATATCCAGATCCTGCCATGGCCGTCCATGAAGGTTGGCATCGTCAGCGCCTGCGGCATCTCCATCGTGGGTTGGACAGCCGGCGAAGAGGCCGAGGACACACGCGAGGATCTGCAGGATGCGATCAACGATGCCGTCAATGGCGATCAGGATGACCGGGTAATGCTGCTCGACGCAAATACCATCTACCGCCTGGAGGTCGAGTATGACTGGGCAGTATGGGAACACAGCGACGATCAGCCAATCCCGCCTGCAGCGAGTTCATTCGACTGGAGCGCACCGCCGGACGGCACCAGTGTGACATCCGGAGTTTCCCAGCTTTTCCGCTTTGAGACTTCTTCTGAAAATGCTATCGCCGATACGAACCTGCTCACATTCGACGACCAGGAGCGCTTCGAACCGCGTGCCCTGGTGCGCTACCTGCACGGCTTCGACCCTGACGGCATTCGTCCCTTGCACTTGCTGGACGACCTGCTTTGGGTGCACTTTGATGTGGAGTGGGTGGAGACACTGCTTGATCGCTACGGCTACGACCTCAAATTGAGGGTGGTCCGGACCGATCCGCCGCCGCCGCCGCCGGGAGGAACACTGGGTAGCCTCGAGGCCGTTATTTCATCGATCAACTGGACATCTCTACCTTTGCATATGCAAAATCTTGCGGACATCCGCCTGAGTCTGGCGCTGATGGAAGCCCCTTGTCTGGACGGACCCATGCCGAACGGCGGCAGCGCGGGTCTGGATGTCGAGCTTGAGCCACGGGCCGAGTACGATTTCATCGTCGAGGCGGTCAGTCAAACTGATTCAAGTGTAATTAAGGACATTGCCCGGAGCCACTTCAAGACGAGTCGCTACAACGGCGTGCGGGATCTGATCGACGCCACGGGTTTCACCTTAACCCGAATCGGGAGCCTGGCCGTGCCGGAAGCACAGCCCAATCCGCTCTATCCCTTCGACTTCGTCGGCACTGGCGCGGCCCCATCAGGCACCGAGACTGGCAGCGATGCCGCACTGGATGCCGCGCTTAAGACAATGGGCATGGATCCCTGGCCGCTGCCAGACCAGCCGGGTGCCGTACTTATCTGGCGTGACGATGGCGGGGCCTGGCGCCTGGAAGGCATCCTGCTCGATAGTGACGAATCCCTCATGCGTCCCCCACGGGAAGAAGATCCCAACCCGGTGTCCGATGTGAATCCGCCGGAGCGAATGACCGTACAACGTGCGGTGGTCAATGGCTCAATTTTTGAGCCTCGACGCAGCAATGAGGCCGGCACTCGTGTGCTGCTGCTGCCAGCTGGCGGCGGGCTGGATCTCTCGACGGCAAGTGATCCGCTGATCATCCGTCTGGATCTGCTTGACCGAAATATCTCCATGCGTGCAGAGCGACACGCCACCCGTCTCCCTCACATCGTGTACCAGGAGGAGTCATGAGCGTCTTAGCACCTGCCTGGGCCGTTGGCGCACAGGCCCTCGACGGCCAGGGGGATGCCCATATCCTCGATGGCATTCATTTCCGTGTTGTGACCGACCCCTTTTTAGGCCTGCCTCAGCGGCCCCTGATTGTCTACCGGTTGAACCTTGGCAAATCAGCCAAATCTCGTGGGATTCGCAATGATGTCACCTGGGTAGACTCCTTTGGCACCGTGCTCACCGCGCCTTTCGAGCTGACACCGGGCAACCCCGTCACAGGCTATCTGCCCGTGGGAGTAAACTCCCGATGCGTGTGGCTGCGAGTGAGTGCCCAGGCAAAACGGGTGAGAGTTCGGGACAATGCAAACGTTCCTGGTGATTCAATCTCAACTGTGCCGGGGGTTGGGGCCGTCCTGGATCGGGACAGCCTTGCGGCAATAATTGGTCGACGGGTAGCCACGATCCCCACCACGGCCCTTGAAGTTAACAGCTCGTTGCTCGGGGTGCGGGATTTTCGTCGCGACATCCTCGATCTCAGCCGTTTTCTGCCTGACCTGGATCTGTTACTGGGCAAGATACGCGTGGATGCGTGGAAGAGCACCGAATACGGTTTGCAAACCATTGGGGCCCGGGACCAAGTACCCTATGACATTGGTGCATCGGAGATCCATGGTGTGGTGGTGAGCGGGCGCGGGACCGTGCGTGGTATCACATGGCTTGATTGGTATCGTATGAATTTCGACAAGACGACGCCCTGGCGATACATGGGACTGCCGGTGGAGAGTGCCGATCGTTACGAAGGCCTTGCCAATGCAGCCTCAAAGTCTAAAGATCGTGTTCAGCAAGCTGCTCCCCGGCGCTTCGGGTTGCATGATGCCCCGACGAGCACATCCCCGGCCACTGCCCCGGTTGCGGCGGCCAGTGACGAGGCGGCCCGTCTGGACACGCTTGCGCCGAACGTCGAAAGTTTACTAACACCGCTGCTGCAAGATGGGGTCGGAACCCAGGCTTCTCTTATCGCTACGGATGTACCGACCGGCAGCCTGCCACCGGATACCACGGTCAGCGAGGTCGCTTACAGCCCTCTCAGCAGCCTGCTTTTAGGCGCCGCCGACCCCACTATCGCCCGTTACCTCGGGTTCCTCGACCGGGACGAGGCGCCACTGGGTGAAAAGGGTGATGTTATCGCTTACGTCATCCGCGGTTTTTGGGCTGCAGATGTGAAGGCCCTGTTGAATGCTGAGCAGTTTTGGAAGTGGCCGGGCCTGATAAGGGCCGCGGGGGGGCTGATCTCTGCGACCAACCCTACGCCTGAGCCCGGACTTCCGTTTTCCATACCGCGTACCGCCACGGTCCAGGTGGAGTCCACTGATGATATTGGCGGCAACGACGTACGAGACATACAGCTGTTTGACTGGTATGTGCCTGCCGTCACGACTTTTGGTGCACCTTTACTCCCACCCTGGAAGCCCGAGGTGGGACCACAGATCTCTCCGAGCGAGCCCCCGACGCCGGATGGGCAGGGCCACTGGAACACCGATGTGTTACCGCCGGATGCACGCAGGAACGTAGAGCTTCCTGTGTCAGAACTCTCACCGGTAGCGAGCCTTGCTTTCGCCCGTGATGAGAATGGTTCAATCAAGGGCCTCAACCGCCGCTTCGATGTGAACGGCAGCAGCGTGCCGGACCGTGCTCACGGGATTTTGCCAACGCTGCCTTCAAGCGCGTCCAGCCCCAGCGAGGGACGGCTAAATGACCGCCTTGCACCCGCCGATGCCTGTAAATACCGCATCGCCCAACACGATTGGTTCGGGCGATGGAGTTCCTGGGCCGAACAGGCAGTGCCTGAGAAGGAGCGCCCCGGTCCACCCGAGCCGGTTCTGGCGGGCGAGTATACCCGTGCTACTGTTCCAGACCCGATGCATAGCAATTCCTTGTGGGGAACACTCACCGTGCGTTGTCGTCTGCCAAATGCCGAAAGCCTGCCGCCTGCAGCGCGCCTCCTGACTACGTTACGTATCAGTGGCAGTGTGGACGGCACGCCCATCACAGCAGTGAACGTTACTGTGCCGGCAGACTGGCAGTCCAACGCTGCCGGTGTGTTCACCACACTGTCCACGACCATCACGCCTCCTGCGGGGGTTATCGCCCGGGGGGAGAGCGTCGAGGCCGTACTGAAGGCTGTTCTCATTGATACCGACGGTGAGACGTCCGACCCTTCCGCCGATGAGGAAATCCTTTGCGTGGATTCACGCCCACCTGAACCCGTAGTGATTGATCCGACGCTGAAGTACAGTGCCCGCCCGGATGCCACCGGTCGCGCTCGCGTCACCCTGACCTGGCCCGTTAGTGGTGGTCAGAAACGGTTCCGGGTTTACTTTTGCGATGAGACCCGTCTCCTTGAACGACTCAGTCGCATGGCGGCGGGCCAGGATCCGGTGGAAGAACCCGACACGACTTACACTCCGTCCGCAGCCGAGCGAACCGCTGCGAGCGGGTTACTGGCAGCGCATAGCAGCGCGGCAGACAACCCGGCTCAGCGCGGTGCCGCCTTCACGGAAGCCGGTCGCCCCGCCAATATACTGCGCCCCTGGTTCCAGCAACTCACCGGTGAGCCATTGGAGGCCGGTACTGGCGTCACCAGCATGAATTTTCAGCATGAGCTTTCGGGCTCGTTGCGTACGCTGGCATTCTACCGGGTGGTCAGTGTGAGCGAGAACAATGTGGAGAGTGCCTTCGCCGATGCACCGCTGGTGCCCTTCGGGGTGCCCAACCTGGGCGGGCCACCGCGGCCGATGCTGGAAGTCGTTAAGGTTACCAGTGACGATCCGAACCCACTGGCGGCGGGAAGTGTTCGTCTTAAGGTGCGTCTGATTCGCGGTACCCAGACGCCGGGGATGCTGCGCTTGCGTCGCAGCAGCGTGCAGTCCGACGACGCGCGCCGCATGGCGGTGGCCAGGGAGATGGCCGTCACAGCACCCATGCCCGCTTCTATTTCAGCTCCCTGGGAGTTCACCATCGACGACGATGGGGCCTGGGCCCATGATACCGCTGCCACGTTGCGGCCCTTCACGCGTTACTCCTGGAGGGTGGAGGTTCAGTCTCCAACGCTGCCCGGCAGTACCGTGGATGGTGAATGGAGCCCATCTAGCCCGGCTGCCAGCACGCTGTTGTTACCGGATCCACCGGAGCCGCCGGTGTCCGACAATTTGAGCCGAAGTGGCAACGTTGTCACGGTCACCTGGATGCACCCCGGCCCACTGAAAGGTGGTGCCATGGGAGGTTATCGCTTTGATGTGTATCGGCTTGAACCCGGTCGTGGAAAGCGTGAAGAACGCATCAGCAGTGTACACGCAGAGGATCCTGTCGACTCCTCCGGTCGGTACTTTATACAAGATGATTTTGGTACGGACACCCCGCCTGCGGGAACGACCTACCGTGTGGTGGTTCTCGATCCTGTCGGCCGTTTGAGCACCCCATCCGCCATCCTCACGCTGACTTGAGACTGGAGCTTCCCAATGCCACTTAATCCAACCCCGGAAGACCTCGGCCTCCACTCTCCCGCCCTCGGCCCCTGGTTCGACAACGTCGACGTGCAGTTGCCGGCAACCGGCACCGACCAGCTTTTTGTGCAACTCAACCTGGGGGGGGGTGTTACGAGCCGTTCCTGGTTGCCACCGGCAGCAGGTACCCTCAGTTTCTTCATTAGCACGACTACTCGTTCAAATGGCCTGGCGGGACTGCGTAACGCAGCAGGTGAGCCGGCCTTTGCGGATGACCGACTCATCGCCCTTTTCCGCTTATTGCCGGAAGTAGAGGCTCGTCTTGGTGCCTTGTCCACAAATCTGCCTACCTTGTCGGGAGCCACAGCCACGGGGGCAGGGCGTACGCGCCCGCGGGTGCGTTGGTTTGCCCTTGAGCTAGACCAACCCTCTCCGAACTGGGCATTCCTCGAAGGACTCCTGCCCTCGAGCGTAGCGTTCCCGGTGAGTGTGAGCGGCGATGCTGAAAAAGCAAAGCACCTGGGTTTGCTCGGCGGTGGTCTCTTGCAAAACGGTTCAAAGCCGATGACGGATTTGATCCGGCCCGAAAAGGCCGGCTCGCAATTCACAGAGTTGCTCAATTTCCCGGCTGGCACCGCTGTGCCAGCAAAGCTCTGGGTTTTCGACAACCGTGGCCATCCCATAGATCCGGGTGCCGTGGCGACCTGGTGGAATTTTCTGGCCACCGACACCGTCCTTGATTTCACCAATATCTGGGAAGACAGCCTCGATACCGCAACCGGCGATCAGCGAACCTGCCCGCTGACACCTGCTGGCACCGACCTGTTAAGCCTGCATCTCGTTAACCTGCATGGCGGGGCACTGACGAATGACGAACTTGCCCGCGTGGACAACACACAAAATATGACGGGCACCGGCGTGGTACGCACACGCGGCACCGGTGCCAATGCCGCTCAGCTGGGATTTACGGCCGCCCCGGATCCGGATGACCTGCCCGAGCCTCGCATGGGCCTCCAGCCTGACGGGCGTCTCGACGCCAGCGTTTCCCTGTGGCCATCCGGCCCTATTAATAATACTGCTATCACTCGGGATTTTGCCCGGGTCGCTATCGGTTCTCTTGAAAAGCACCTCATTGGTCAGACGCGTATCGCTCCAACGGGTGCTAGCCTCTCTGCTGCGCAAGAGATTGAAAAACGCCGGGCCGAGGATCAGGTACGTGTTACCACGGGCCTGCGTGTTGCTCGTGCCGACCGCGGCGGTTTGCGTGCCAGTATAGACCCTGCAATACAGAGCATTCTGGACGTGTTCGCGGGCGGCGGAGCCACGCAGCTTGTGACGGGCAGCTTGGAGCGGGGCTTCGGCGCACGCCAGGCTAGCCTGCCCGCAGGTGGTGCACCGGGCATTGATAACATCCCCACAGCGACCGCCGTTGCGCTCACCGGTGGAGGCGCCAACAACAGCGGTGTGGCCATTGACCAGCGGGTATTAATTACGCTGACCTTTTCGGATCCTGGCAGCGTGCCCTCCAATTGCTGGGTTAGGGCCTGGACCCAGGATTTCGACCACGAAAGAGCCGAGCATATCCGCCGTGAAGGCGGTGCCGGTCGGGTAAACGCCAGCGGCGGATGCAGTTTGGTGGTTAACCTGCCCGATGGTGCCGTGAGCCCTGATGCACTCATGGGTATGGAATTAATGGTCGTCTCGAGCGAGGGGCATCGACACTTTAGCGATGTGCGTTTTGAGCGACCGGTACCAGTGGGCGGTAGCCTGTCGGATTTCAGTTCGTTGTCCGCTACCACCCAGGTGTTGATCTGTGATACCGGAACCACCGTGGCCCAGAGCGCAGTCGCCAACGTGCTTTCAGGCGCAGTCCTCGTTTCCGACCCCGCAGGCACACCCGCCCTGGTGGATTCGGCCACGATTCCTTTTACGACTTTTACCGCTAACACAATGGGTCAAACGCTTGCCGCCGGGGATGTCGTGCAACTCACGGAACCGGCGTTCACAAAGATGCCCCATGGGGAATTGCCCGCCAGCTTTGGCAGCGCTGCGACGCTTAATCGCATTGAACGAAAAACCCAATCGTCCTGGCAAGGTGGTTTTCCATTACCCGGTATGCTGCGTCTCGAGACAGTTGCGAGTAACGTGGATGCCGCAGGTGGCATGGCGGCCCTCGCCACCGTGCCGGGGCTAGCAGTACACCACGAACTCCTGCCACACCGGCTGGGCCATCCCGAGTGCCCAGCCCACCAGGACAGTCATGGCACAGGGATGTTTGTGAATGGAGCGGCCTCGGTTGCCTTTGCAGAATACACACGGGACCGCACGGCATCGAACACCATAACCCTGGCAACGGCTGCCGATACGCCTATTCCGGTCCCTGCGACGCCCACTGCCGATAGTCTCTGGGTGGCCGGATTGCGCACGGAGGCAGCCGGAGTAGCCGCAGAGGTCGCACTGGACGTACTCCTGGACAGTGGTCTGGGTACAGGCTTCAAGCCATATCCCTTTGGAGACGTTTGGAGCACGGTTGAGACCTGGCTCAACGATAACATCGGCAGCCTCGTCGGCAGTAATGTAGCCACGTTGCTGGGGGGTACGAATGACAGCATCAATAGCATCCTGCGGGCCATTGATCGTCGCTTGCTGGTACACAAATATGGTGCTCGGGAGGGCGCAACATCGGTCATCGCAGCGATTGAGCGAGCCGAGGATTTCATCTACATTGAGACCCCGGCCCTGGATAGCGAGTCGTTCGGTGCTGCAGATGACCAGCTCGATATATGGGCAAGCCTTCTCAAACGGATGGATGATCAACGCGCGCTGCAGGTAATTATTTGCATGCCGGTCGTCCTGTCCGAAGCCTCCCCGGCGCATTTACAGCGCGTTCGGGATGCCCTGGTGGCGGGAGCAGTGAGCGAACTATCGGGTGGCGGTAACGATCGGGACAAGAGATTCACTATTTTTCACCCGGCCGCAGGCCCTCAACGGGCCTTGGCTCTGACATCGACCACCGTCATCGTGGATGACACCTATGCACTGACGGGTTCCACCCACTTGTGGCGCCGGGGGTTGAGCTTTGACAGCAGCTTCGCGGTCGCCGTCACTGACGATCGTTTGCAAGACGGGCGAGCACAGGAAGTACTCACCTTCCGCAGGAGCCTGGTGGCAGGTCGCCTGGGCTTAAACGCGGACCAGTTACCTGAGGACCCGGGCGAACTTGTGGCGAGCATCCAGCACCTCATCAGTCGTGGGGGCCATGGCCGTCTCGCACCTCAACGAATTCGGCCTCCGGCACCAGACCCAGATTTCGTGAGCTTGGTCGGCGGCAGTGCATTAACCGAAGCCGATATATGGAACCGGGACGGCAGTGCACCTGCGGGCTTCAACCCTGTCTCCTGGGTGTTGGAATTGACCTCGACGGTGCAATCCGGAGAGTTCAACCCCTGAGATGTTTTTGCTATTGACGAAGAACTGAGACAGCCACG
>RCNG010001606.1_pt1 | contig 11255 bp, 8 predicted proteins | sample 2041371 | NCBI WGS metagenome assembly RCNG01 (sample SAMN09708227, study PRJNA481090) | Marine sediment metagenome, whole genome shotgun sequencing project. | biome: marine sediment; feature: ocean; material: sediment; isolation source: Sewage treatment plant 1 marine sediment (STP1) ... | reverse complement strand
ATTCTTGTGGATATCTGTTAATACAGGGGGAGAAAGCTTGGATAACTTTCCCTTGAATATCTCTCTTTCCCCTTCTTATAGCGCAATATATAAAAAGCTATTTCCATCCCAGGCCCTCTCGTGTCACTCTTTCTCTACTCCCCTTGTTCTCCACAAGAATGCTGTTGAAAGAAAAACCGCACTTCGCCCCAACATACGCTATTTACATTTAGCTACACCCCCCTATATGGGTAAATGTAGCACTATTATCATCTTCCTCCACATACTCACACCCTCTACTACGGCTACTATAATTATTTAAACATATTAAAAGGGATAATTCTATGTGGGGGAAAAGCAAAAAAGGCGAGCAAGGAGCATTCGCCTTTTTTGAACATTTTCTTTAGGTCACAGAGATGCGTTTCTATGGATAGATACCGCGCAGCTCAGTAGCTTTTGCTACCCGGTCGATTCCGAGGACCTGGGCTGCTACTCGCCTTTCAATCTTACGTTTTTCCGCCTCTGCCATGACGGCGTGAAATGAGTTCACCATAATCCGTTCGAGACGCTGGTTGATCTCTTCTTCGCTCCAGAAGAAGAATTGAAGACTCTGCACCCACTCGAAGTAGGAAACCGTTACGCCGCCGGCGTTGCAGAGAATATCGGGGATGATGAACACCCCTTTATCCTCAAGGATGCGATCTGCCTCGGGGGTCATGGGACCATTAGCTCCTTCGGCGATCATCCATGCTTGAACTTTATCGGCGTTTTTGACGGTTATCTGGTTTTCGAGCGCACAAGGAGAGAGAATGTCTGCGGGGTAGGTGAGCAGTTCTTCGTTAGATATTTCATCGCTTCCCGGGAATCCAACTAATTTACCATGTGTCTCACAGTATTCTGCTACTGCTTTTATGTCCAGCCCCTTTGGATTGGCAATCCCGCCGGATACATCAGACAGGGCGACTATTTTTGCTCCCTCTTCCTGCATCAACATGGCTGTCACCGCGCCGACATTACCAAAACCCTGTACGGCGACGGTCACATCCTGGAAGGATTTTCCAACCGTCTTCAAAGCTTCCCTGGCGGTGATCATAACCCCGCGTCCGGTTGCTTCAAACCTGCCCAAGCTGCCTCCGATCTCTATCGGTTTCCCCGTCACTACGGCGTTGACGGAGTGACCATGGTGCATGGAGTAGGTATCCATAATCCAGGCCATCGTTTGGGGGGTGGTTCCGACGTCAGGAGCAGGGATATCTCCCTCAGGGCACATAACGATGGATATCTCAGTTGCGTAGCGGCGCGTGAGCTTGCGGAGTTCGTCTTCGGAGAGATCCCGCGGATTAACAATAACGCCACCCTTCGCCCCACCGTAGGGGATGTTTACAACCGCACATTTCCAGGTCATCCACATGGCGAGGGCGCGGACCTCGTTCATATCTACAAGGTGGTGGTAACGGAGGCCGCCCTTCGTCGGACCACGGACAGTATTGTGGTGGACCCGAAAACCGGTAAAAACCCGAATCGAGCCATCGTCCATCGTGACCGGAAAATTTACTGTTAATTCGCGTTTGGTATGGCGAAGGAGATCGGCCATATCCTCCTTGAGGTCAAGCACTGCAGCAGCCTCATCAAATTGTTGGAGTGCGACCCAATAAGAACTATCTTTCGGGGGGGTGGTTCCGTCTGCCAGGGGTCTCATAGTTGAATTCCTTTTCTTATAGAGTAGTTTCCAGGAGAGTTATCCATTTCATTATATCTTCCCCTCGGCTCTAAGGACACGAAGGGATTAGAAGAGCATAGACAAGGGAAAGAGAGCGTTATCTGGGGTGTAGGAGGTACAAATCTGATTAGAAGCATTGAAGTATGTGGAATCTTGATTTGCAAACGTTGTTTGCCTCTACTTTGGAATTAAAAGGACCGCTAAATTCTAACGCGCCGGAGATATTCTTACAATGGATGACCGAAAATTAATGGGTCGAAGGGGGAGAAGAGATACAACCGATAGAGAAGAATCCTCTCCTTAAGTTATCCTGAGGAGAAGTATGGCATCTCCGCAGAGAGAATTCTTTCAGTCTATCGGCTGTATAAATCACACACGATGTTGCAGCTGCTTATTTCCCGTTATCACTCATCAGCGCAGAGGGCGTGAAGCCGCCCTCCCACATGGATAAAGGCCGTTCATAGCCGACCAGCTTGAGACCAGTCAGAGCGGCAGTATTCAAGTCCATAGCACGAATATCTTCGGTGGAAAGTTCCGCAATGTTATTGTGTCCTGACAGCATCGTTAGGATCTTGACTTCTTCAGCGCAGGCGTTAATGAAGTTCGTCAGCCTTTGCCCGGCCTCAACAGGATCGAGGCGAGCACGGAACTCAGGTTTTTGGCTGGTGATTCCGTAAGGGCAGTTTCCTTTTTGGCAGGCGTAACAAACCCGGCAGCCCATGGCGACTTCAGCTGCGCTGCCGAAACCAACCGCATCAGCCCCCATTGCCATCGCTTTGTAGGCATCCAGGCCATTGCGAATGCCGCCAAGGGCGATCAGTTTCACTTTGCGATGAACGCCGTGATCTTTTAGCGCTTGCACGGCCGGGGGAAGACAGGCGATTGTGGGAATGCCTACGCCCTGGGTGACGACATTTGGAGAGCAGCCGGTACCTCCGACCAAGCCATCGATGCTGATCGCGTCTGCGCCAACTTCAATACAGGCCGATACGTCATCATAGGGACGCGAAGGACCGAGCTTAAAAAGGATGGGGTACTGATAGTCCGTCACATCGCGTATAAACTCAACCATGTTCTTCATGTCATCGATTGTTTGGACATCGTAGTAGCGGCAGGGGCTGAGAGCATCTGAGCCAACAGGTATGCCGCGCACGCGGGCGACTTCTTCCGTCACTTTGGCGCCCAGCAAGTGCCCACCCATGCCCGGTTTTGCACCCTGCCCGATTTTAACTTCAACCGCATCTCCGCTGTTGAGATAATCAGCCGACACGCCCCAGCGGCCGGTAGACCACTGAATGATCAAGTGCCCGCCGGGTTCCCATTCTTTTTGTGTGAATTCGGGATCAGCGTAGCCGCGCGATAACCATGCCTCTTCAGGAAGAAGTCCTCCCTCTCCGGTATTGGTGGCGATTCCGGTTTGAGCCGCTGAAATAGCCAATGCCAATTTGGCTTCTTTGCTCAGCGCACCGTACGACATCGCCGCCCATACAAACGGCAGCTTTAAGTGCAGAGGCTTCTCGCAAGTGTCCTCGCCAATGACAACTTCCATATCGCACTCTTCACGATATTTATCACGGGGCGCCGCGCTGGCGATTTGGCTGGGGACGATTGTAATGGTGTCAAAATGGGGAGTTGGCTGTTGAGTGCCGAAACCGCTTAGCAGGTAATCACCTGTTTGGGCTTTATGGTGGATCTCTTCAATCGTCGACAACGTCCAGGGGAACCGGCTGAGATATTCAGATTCGGCTGGGTTAATGCGAATGGCGTCTGCAGGGCAAAATTCAGAACAGATACGACAACCCACGCAAGCATTGTAGTTCTGGATATGCATCACCCCCGTAAAAGGGTCAAGCGCATATACACCATGGGGGCAAACCTCGGCGCACACGGCGCACTTGCCCGGCATTTGAGAGTTGATGCAAAGTTCTCGATTTACACTTACACAGAAGGCGCCGACTACGGACATAATGTCCTCCTAGTGATAGAATGGCTTTTCTGATGCAGCCACTACTTTTTTAAACTCGGTGATTGGGGATTCGACTTTATAGGTTTCAAAAAGTGCACGTAACTTATCAATGTCCTCTTCCGACAACGGCACGACATCGCAATTGTTGCCAAGTGTTTCCCAGTCGCCCCCAATGAAGACATTGCCTCGAATCAAGTAATTAGCGAAATTTTCTCCGGCGTTCCCGACAACGATCAGATCGCCCGCGAGCATGTACGTGCCTGCTTCGGCGCCAACATCACCTACGACGAGGATGGTAGCTCCTTTATTCATGGTCCCGGTAAAGTCGCCGGCATCGCCGCGCACGATTAGGTTTCCCCCGTAGCAATACATCCCGGCACCAAGTCCAGCGTTTTTATCAACGATAATAGTGCCTGCAGTCATATTGTCGGCAATGTATTTTCCGGCGTTCCCGGTTAGTTTAATGGTGGCCCCGGCGTTCAGGACGCCTAAGTAGTCGCCAGCATCTCCTTTAATAATCAATTCGCCATGCTTGTAACCGGCGGCGACTCCACTTAGGTGCTTGGTGTTTGTAACCTCCACCGGTTCGTCGCCCAAAGCCTCTTTCAACTGAGAGCTTAGGGCTTTAAGTTTCTTGGACTTTGCGTTTATCGAAGTCATCGTATTTCCTTCCTGAAATCCAGCAGCAGAAATCAAGGTTTCCTGTATCAGCATCCCGTGCAGGAGTTGGATGCCTTTGTCGGTGAGGTGGAGCGCGTGGGCGTTCGGTACAGACGGACGAACTGTTTAATAGCCTCGTTACGCTGCATCGGATCAGCCAATGCGTCCAGCATCAAAATATTGAGATCGTTAAACGCTTGCGCTCGCTCGCGTCGGTCTTTCTCGCCGGAAGCGGCTTCAAGGCTGGCGCTATCCACATCGGGGGCTAAATCTAGCAGATGCAGCTGATTGGCGTTGCGAACAAATACCTCGCCAGCGGGAGAGCGAACGATCAAGGTAGATTTGCCATCAGGCGCACCTAGAGTACCGACAGCCAGATCCGCTGATTCTCCAAGATAGTCATCGCAGCTCCCACAGCCGGTAAGCGTGTATTTCTCGGCGTCTTGTCGGGCTATGGAGTGTACGTTGCCGTCCCATAGCTCCACAGAGAGCTCCTCGCGGTCGGCGGAAACATCCAGCCGCTTGACCTGGTCGCGGGAGATGCCCATGCTCTTGACCAGAATCTCTTCAATCATCTCCGGTCGGTAGATGCCGGTACAGAATACGGCGATGCTCAAACGGATGGAGTCCTGGTATGGACTCAGTAGGGTATTTGGAGATGCTTTGATTTTGCGGATGGCTTGCGCAGCGCAAGGTGTGCTGACGACGGCGATGTTCTTCAATCCCCGAACAAAGACGGCTTCGTTAAGAGCATCAAAAACAGGAGCCCAGAGATATTGTGGTCCGACGCTGGAGACGATCTCCTCAACGGTCATTACCACGCGGGCTTTAGGTTCGAGTGTCCAGGGGTCGAGGTCGAGCATAACGACGCCATCGAGCATGCCCGTGGTGAGCCCGGCTGTTAAAATACTGCGGATCACATCGTTCGGCGCTCCTGACTCAACCGGGCCGCGCGCACTCGCCGCGAACAGAGCGCTGGGTTCTATGGCGGTCCAGCGATCCAAGCGCGGGCAAGCTTCCTCACAGAAGTGCTCGCAGAAGGAGCAGCTATCCAGCGGTCCCACCGTGTAGCCAACCGTCTTAATGCGAGTTTCTAAGATTGGATGATCGCCCCCGTTCCAGCGCAGCACTTGTTTGGAGCAGGCGGCTACGCATAGGCCACACCCGGCACAGTTGTCGAGTGACCAAACCTCCATTTCCAGTCTTTTAGACATAAGGCTCCTCACTTTTATCCAGGTCTTGTCTACTGTTCACAATGTCACCTCTAGGAGATAGATCGTTAGGTCTTAACCATCTTTTTCCCAAGATCATCTCGAAAAGCATTTATCGTCTCTACGAACCCTTCGCCGTCATCGCCAGCGAGAAATTCCAACCTAACGCGGCGGGAGTCGAGTCCATAGTAGGCAAGTTGCTGCTTCAATACCTTCACTCGCTCCTCTGCGTACAGGTTGCCAGTACCGTAATGGCATTCACCAGGATGACAGGCACCAAGCAAAACGCCATCCGCATTGTTGAGCAAAGCCCAGAGGATGTGTTGGGGGTCAAAGCGGGCCGAACAGTTCATACGTAAAATGCGAATATCGGAGGGATAAGGTAACCGCAGAGTGCCGGCTAGGTCCGCCGATGCATAAGCACTCCATTCGCAGGCAAAAGCGAGGATTCGGGGAGGATGGACGCCGCCGTCTGCATCGTCCTTTGTAGGAGACGAATTAAACGCTGCGTTGATTTGAGATACGATGGCGAGATCATCCCAGCCGGGGATCATGATGGCGTTTACCGGGCAGACCACCGCGCAGTTACCACAACCTGTACAACGTAGAAATTCGACTTCCGCCAGCGAAAGAACGCCATCTTTCTGTATAAGCTGGATGGCGTTTACCGGACAGACCTGAACGCAGTTTCCACAACCGGTGCAAGTTTCCTGCGCTATTTCGGCCACTGGTGCTCCAGTGGATAGGGAGTCCTGATTTAGAAAACGCTGCAATCTGGAGCTGGTCATATAGGCTTGTAACAACACATCGGTGGTATCCACGGGCTGGTGCGCGCTGCCGACAACATAGATCCCGGTGTCGCAATAACGACCGGGAACCAGTCGTGTGCGCGCTTCGATCATGAAGCCATGCTTGTCTTGATGTAGGCTCAGGAGGGTAGCCAGAGTGTCGGAGTTGTCTTGAGGAACGAGAGGCATGGCGAGTACCACCCGGTCATAAAGTAGGCGCACGGGTTGGCCCGTCAAAGGGTCATCGACATCCACAGTCTTTTCGGAGATCAGCGGGGGAGTCTCCGCGCGATAGCGGAAGAAGGTAACCCCCAAGTCCTTAGCTTGCTGAATCCTCTCTTCTAGAGGATGGTTATCTCCAGCTGAATATAGCTCTCGAAAGAGAACGGTAACATTGGCCGCCGGGTTGAGTTGCTTGACCTGAATAGCCTGGCGGACGCCCGTTAGGCTGCTCAAATGCGAGCCATAGTCTTCATCCCCATCTTCGGAAGACAAGATCAGCACGAGATCTTGGACTGCCCACTCGCTGCCGGTTGACGCCGCACCGGCTAGTTCATGTGCAAAATGGGCTTGTGTTACCACACGCAAAGGATCGAAATATCGACTGCTATCCAAGGGCAGGGGCTTCGCACCTGTGGCGACAACTATCGCTCCAACTGTGAGCGTCTTATCCTGATCGCTAGATGTAATCGAAACCTCATAAGCCCCTGGAGGACCGGCCACTTGCGTGAGGCGTGAATCAAGCAAAACATCGATGCCGGGATGGTTGGACACGATCTCTATAAGACCGTCAATCATGTCCTTCGCATTCTCCTGAAAAGAGTGGCTTGTTCCGCCCAACTCCTGAGCGCTTTCGACCAGCGTGACGTGATGACCAGCGTTGGCCAGGGAATTGGCAACGGTCAATCCGCTCAATCCGCTGCCGAGGATCAAGGCCGAGTTAACTAGATGATGGGTATGAGAAAAAGGCAGGCTGGTTGCTGCGAGCCGGGAAACCCCCATCGCAATCAGGTCTGCCGCTTTTTGCATAACGGCAGGGTCATGCGCATGGACATAGGCGCAGTGCTCGCGGATGTCGACCACCTCGACTCCACCCGCTTCCAATCCGGCGGAAAATGCCGCCTCTCGGAAGTGGTTTTCCACCAAGCGCGGGGTGCAGCCGGCAACAAGTAACCGCTCCAGCTTATTTTCAGTAATCGCCTGTTGCATGCGCAAAAGGCCGTCCTTGCTGCAAGGATAGGCTTCACAGCTTGCATAAACGACCCCAGGCAGATTCGCAGCCGTAGAGCAGAGAGCATTGGTGTCCAATACGCTGGCGATCTCATCGCCGCATTCACAGACGAGAACGCCCATGCGGGGCGATGCATCCAGATCTGGGGAATTCTTATGCGGTTTTCCGTCCGCGCCCATAAAACCATCCTTGTGGTTCAATTTAGAAGGCAAGGCGCTCGAGGCGCTTAAACCCTTCTGGCGTGATAAGGATTAATCGAGATCCACTTCGTGCTCAGTCTTCGTTTTTATTAGAACATCAACATCCTGAATAGCCACTGGACTCAAATCTACATCGTCGCATATTTGACAGTACACACGGCTGAACTTGGTATCCGCACCATGGACGCTGTGAAAATGAGTGATGTCTTTTAGCTTAATCGCATCGGTCGGGCATATCAAAACACAGGTTCCGCAAGCGATGCAGGTCGAGGAAGCGATCTGGAAGGGTGTGCTGACCTTCCTGGCCATACCGCGGTTGATAAGGCTGATAGCGCCGACCCCGACGATCTCCCGGCAGGCACGGACACACAAGCCGCAGAGCACACATAAATCTTCTTCGGGAAGCGTGAAGCGGATTTCTTTCACGCCATATTCTTCTGCAAGCGCCAGCAGCATAGGGTCATTGTGTGCACTGGCCAATAGCAGCTCAATTGTGGTCTTTCGGCTCTTTCTCACCGCCTCGGAATCGGTCTCAATGACCGCACCTTCCTCGCAGGGATGAACACATGAAGCCACCAGTCGGGGTGGGCGAGGGGGGAAAGACACCTCGACCATACACAACCGGCATGCTCCATAGGGTTCGAGAGCCGGGTGATAGCACAGTGTAGGCACTTGGATGCCATGCTCACGGCAGGCTTCCAGCACAGTTCGCCCCTCTGCTACCTGGATCTCGCTGCCATTGATCGTCAATTTGGGCATCGTTTCCTCGTTTACCAAGTACGATCGTCCGCGTCTATTCCACCAGGATCGCGTCGAACTTGCACACGCTCATACACATTCCACAGCGTGTACATATAGCGGCATCAATAACGTGAACCTCTTTCTTCTCACCCTGAATCGCGCCTTCGGGACAGTTGCGCAAGCAGACCATGCAGCCGGTGCAATTCTCATCGATCACCGAGTAGGTGATCAGGCCCTTGCACACCCTGGCGGGGCAGGTTTTATCGACGATGTGGGCTTCATATTCATCGCGGAAGTAGCGGATTGTGGACAGAACCGGGTTTGGCGCGGTTTGTCCCAAGCCGCAGAGGGACGAACGCTTAATCTCCTCGCCCAACTCGATCAGGTATTCCACGTCCCCGGGTCTGCCCTCGCCCGCGCAGATTCGGTTAAGTGTTTCGAGCATGGCCTTTGTTCCCACGCGGCAGGGCACACACTTCCCGCAGGATTCTTCCTGGGTAAATTCCATGAAGAAACGAGCAAAATCCACCATGCAGGTGTCTTCATCGGCGACGACCAACCCCCCGGAGCCCATGATCGCTCCAAGCGAGGTTAGTGATTCATAGTCAATTTCGACATCCAAATGCTCAGCTGGGATACACCCGCCAGATGGGCCACCTAATTGAGCGGCCTTAAAGGACTTGCCGTCGGGGATGCCTCCGCCGATGTCGAAAATCACCTCGCGCAGAGTGATGCCCATTGGCACTTCGACAAGACCTGTGTTGTTGATTTTTCCTACAACAGAGAATATTTTGGTTCCTTTGGAATTTTCAGAACCTATAGTTGCGTATTCCTGGCCGCCATGTTCTAAAATGCCGGGCACGTTAGCCCAGGTTTCAACATTGTTGATGTTTGTGGGTTTCCCCCAGAGACCGCTCTGTGCTGGATATGGGGGACGGGGCTGCGGCTCGCCAATTCTCCCCTCGATGGAGGCCAGCAAGGCAGTTTCTTCTCCACACACAAATGCCCCCGCTCCGAGGCGGATATCAAGTGCGAAATCAAAACCGCTTCCGAGAATGTTCTGGCCTAGTAAACCAACTTCTTCCGCTTGACGAAGCGCAATTTGTAGGTTCTCAACGGCAAGAGGATATTCGGCACGAATATATACATGGCCTTGGCTCAAACCGATAGCATAGGCCCCGATGATCATCCCTTCAATGACTAGATGAGGGTTGCCCTCCATAATGGAGCGATCCATGAAGGCACCGGGATCCCCTTCATCTGCGTTACAGATGATATAGCCCGTCCCGACCGCTTGTACATTGCTGCGGCAGATCTCCCACTTGAGACCAGTAGGAAAACCTGCTCCACCGCGGCCTCTCAATCCGGAAGTTTTTACTTCATCAATGACATTTTTGGGGGACATCGAAGTGAGTGCTTTTACAAGCGATGAATATCCTCCCAAAGCCAAATAATCATCGATTTGTGTGGGGTCAATCCGCCCATTCATAGCCAGTACAGATCGTTTCTGTTTGAGGTAGAAAGGTAGATCGTTTTCTTTAATAATATGATCGCCAGTATCCGGATCGGTATACAACAGCCGTTCGATAACTTCCCCGGAGATCAGAGTCTGATTGACAATCTCGGGGACATCTTTGGGTTGGACCTTTAGGTAAGAAATGCGCTGAGGATAAATTGTTATGAGGGGACCGTATTCACAAAAGCCCGGACATCCTGTACCGACAACTTCAATTTCGGCCTCTAATTGTGCTTTGTTAAGCTCATCGCGCAGATTCGTCAGGACCTTTTGGCTGCCAAGCGCTCGGCATCCTGTACCATCGCAGACGCGTAGACAAGGCTTGCTTTCATCCCAACCAGCGGCAAGGGCTGTTTGATAGGTCTGGAATTCCTTCACGTCTTGTAACCGTTTCATTGCTTGGGTTCCGTCTTCATAATGTTCTTGATCAGCCGATCTACTTTCTCTAGTGTCATTTGCCCTGAATATTCATCGTCGGCAACAACGATTGGACCTAAGGCGCATGCTCCGACACAGTTGACCGTCTCCAAGGAGAAGAGTTTATCTGGGGTTGTCTCACCCGCCGCGATGCCAAGTTTCGTTTCCATTCGGTCCAACACTAGTTGGCTGCCGCGCACATGGCAGGCTGTGCCCATGCACACATGCAAGCAATGCTTCCCTTTCGGTTTCAAACTGAAGGCATTATAGAAAGTGGCGACAGCGTAGGCTTGTGACAGCGGCACACCCAATCGTTGGCTGGCCAGAATCAAAGCCTCCTTGGGCAGATAGCGGTAGCGCTCCTGAACTTTTTCCAACGCAGAAATGATCGAGCCTTCGTCGCCGGCTTCCCTATCGATGATCTCGTGAATTTCACTGACGGGTATTTGCATAGGCGGGTCCTTTAGAAAAGATGTATTTCACAGACTTCACATTAAAATTATCGCTTGCCGGTTGGTATCATTCTCCTGAAATGACACGCGGGTACCTGCCTCAGGCACCCGCACGTTCAGATTGGCTGCATTAAATGCAGCTTCCAAATCGTTGTATTTCGAGGTCTCGAATCATCGACTTGTTCTCAGAAGAACCCTATCGCCACACCACATATGGGTCAAGTGACAATTCTCACCCTCCGCAGTGGAGACTCTACTCCCGTGCAGCCAGGGCAGCGCTCAATGCGGTGCGCACGGCTGAGGGATTGGCGCGGCCTTCAGCCTCCTTCATAACCTGACCGAAGAGCCACTGGAAAACGCCCGTATTACCGCCC
>RCNG010002862.1_pt1 | contig 11260 bp, 7 predicted proteins | sample 2041371 | NCBI WGS metagenome assembly RCNG01 (sample SAMN09708227, study PRJNA481090) | Marine sediment metagenome, whole genome shotgun sequencing project. | biome: marine sediment; feature: ocean; material: sediment; isolation source: Sewage treatment plant 1 marine sediment (STP1) ... | reverse complement strand
AGGTCTGGAAGATAAAATAACTCTACTATGTAAAGACTATCGTGATCTTACCGGTATCTATGACAAGCTGGTGTCAATCGAAATGATTGAAGCGGTCGGTCTAAACAACATGGGCACGTATTTTGAAAAATGTTCATCACTGCTCAAAAGCGATGGCATAATGTGCATACAGAGCATCACCATTGCCGATCAACGTTTCGAGCAGGCTAAACGTGAAGTTGATTATATCCAGAAATATATTTTTCCCGGCGGTAGCTTGCCTTCTGTGACGGCCATGTCTCAGGCCATTATGCAAAAAACTGATATGCATATTTTCGATCTTGAAGATATCGGCCCTCACTATGCACGCACCTTGAAAGACTGGCGTGAACGTTTTTTCCAGCATGAATCAAAAATTCGTGAACTGGGTTATAGTGACACGTTTATCCGTTTATGGGAATTTTATCTTTGTTATTGCGAAGGTGGTTTTATGGAACGCTCTATCAGCACCGTGCATTTGTTACTGAGCAAACCTGATTGTCGTCGCCCACCGCTTAGTTATCAAATGCCAGTTTAAGTTGAAGCAAATGTTTTTCATGCAATTACATCAGACAAAGCGCTTTCAAGATCTTTAAATTGAAAGTCATATCCTGCATCCATAATTTTTTTGGGGATAACACGCTGACCTGAGGACAGTAGTTCTTCACCCATTTGTCCCATCAGTAAGCTGACAGCAAACGACGGCAGGGGAAAAAATGCCGGGCGGTTTAATCTTTGCCCCAGTTTTTTGGAAAATTCTTTATTGGTAACAGGGTTGGGCGCAGTGCCGTTAATTGGCCCACGGATATTTTTGTGCTGCATAGCATACAGCATGATACCGATTAAATCGTCAATATGTACCCACGACATCCATTGATCACCACCACCTATGGGACCACCCAAACCCATTTTAAATGGGGGTAACATTTTGGCCAGGGCACCACCATTGGGCCCTAATACAATACCTGTTCTCAGATAGCAGGTTCGGATCCCCAGGGCTTCTGCATGACTGGCTTCTCGTTCCCAATCCATACAAAGTTTTTGGGAAAAACTATCACCATTGTCCTGATGAAACGATTCATCAATAATTTCATCATTTTGATCACCATAATAACCTATGGCGGAACCACTAATCATACATTCAGGTTTTTGCTCTAACCGTTCAAGATAGGAAACGAGTGAATGTGTTACTTTGAGTCTACTGTCACGCAATTGCTGCTTAACCTTGTGCGTCCATCTTTTATCCGCAATGCCTTGACCCGCAAGGTTGATGACCATATCAAACTCAGCGCTGTCTTCTAACTTATGCAGTTGATCGATGACTCTTATAGCTTGATTAAATTTTTCTGCAGTTTGTATTGGAGTACGACTTAATAGCGTAATCTCATTTCCCGCCGCTAACAACACTGGAATGAGCCGGGAACCAATAAATCCTGAACCGCCTGTAATTAAAAATTTTTTATTTCTCATGGGTCTGTTGTTCCATAAAATGTTACTGAGCCGACACATAAATCAGCATCAAACTGGCGTCCAATCGCTACTAATCCAATCCGTTTGATTTTATTTTTACGAAAGTTATGAGTGGTACGATAAGGAGTAAGCTGTGCAAAAGGAATTATTATTGTTTGCCACTCATTCGTGGCTTTAAAGCTTGCACGGTAGGATTGCCATGGAAACCAAAGAACACTGGTGCGCAAATGCAGGTTGTATTGTTCATTATTTCCAGCAACATCGAGCTTTATACCCTCAAAAGCCGAAGCATCAAATGCTTTATCTACCATTAAATCTAGCGCAATCTGAACAAAACCGCCATTATTTCGGGTAGAAACCTGGCCTTTTATTCTCAAGCAATCGCGCCCAAGATAGCTATCCAATGATAAACTGCCTTGAGACACCCCGCCCATTACCTCATCGGTAAACAGTCGCCATTCTCCCCCCAGGTTTGAAAAGGTAGAACCAGTGCTGCGGTCATCAATGATCATATCTTTTGCGCTGACATTCATACAATAAAAGCAACTCATCAGGGTTGAAAAAAAAATTATAGCGAGGCGCATTGATGCTCTCCTTAGAAACTATAACAGAATTGAACCTAGAATAATCAGTTGAATCGTAGTGAGAGTGTTCAAGGTGCTGAAGATTCATGGCTTTACAGGTTGTTTTGGTTTTATTCGTAGTCACCCTACGGGTGAAATCAAAATATTCTGGAAAGTCATGAAGATTCAGTGCATTTAGTACTTTTAGAACTTGTTCGTAAAAGTACTTATCTTAAGATGGGCACTCGTAATAGATTCAACTGATTTTTCTAGGTTGAAGGTCATAGTATATTCCTGTTTATTAAAATGAAGCTGAAACTGCTATAAATTTTTTTCAATTTCCTGAATGATTTTACTATTGTACGGGCTTATGCTGCTTCTGTAGCTGCCAAGAAGCGCCCCGTAACGGTTAATTAAATATTTATGAAAATTCCATTGCGGTACTTGACCCGATACCTCAGACAGCTTTTTATATAAAGGATCGGCGTTATTGCCTTTAACTCGTGTCTTTGCATACATTGGGAATTGAACGCCATAGGTTAAACGACAGAAGTTTTTTATTTTTTGTTCATTTCCAGGTTCCTGATTACCAAAATCATTAGAAGGAAAGCCGATGACAACCAGACCTCGGTCTTTATATTCGGCATAAAGCTTTTCCAGTTCGTCATACTGATCCGTATACCCACAGCGGCTGGCAGTATTAACCACCAGCATCAACTGTCCTTTGTAAACTTCACAAAAATTATCCTCCTGTTCACTGGCCAGACGGCGCACAAAGTAGGGATTTTGTTGGTCACAGATCTGACTGTTTTTACCCGCTGAAAATGCTGGCGAAGGAAAAAACAATCCGCTTGTCAGGATACTCAGAACAATCAATACACTGCCTGAATTTTTTATTAAAATCTTTAACATTTTTATTCACCTTTGCATATTTTTATTTTACACAAGCACCTTCACTATCTCATTACGTTGAGTCAGTGTATTTAATGTTAACGAAACCTGTTGCATAAACCTGCAATGCATGTATTGTGCAAAATAACAGGCATTTTTCTATTGATGATAAAAACATCCATTGATTTATCACCTAATAGTCATTATAATACAAAATAATTATTTGTCTAGGACAATTAATTTTTAAATATTATTTTCTGTATTATAATAAACGATTGAATCATAGCTTTTTATATCAAAACTATTATTAACAACCCAAATAATTCAAAGATCTCCCATGACAAAAACATCTTCTGAAAAAAAAATACCCATTGGTATCAGCAGCTGCCTGTTGGGCGAAGAAGTCAGATTTGATAGTGGCCATAAAAACAATTCCTATATCACCGGTACGCTTGGCAACTATTTTGAATTCAAATCTTTCTGCCCTGAAGTCTCTATAGGCCTGGGTATTCCCAGAGAACCCATTCGTCTTATTGAAGAAAATAATAAAATTCAATGTATTGGTAGCAAAACAGCAAGCCTTAATGTCACCACAAAGCTGATTGCCTGCGCTGATCAACAAAAACATTGGCACGCCAAAATATACGGCTACATCCTGAAAAAAGACTCGCCGAGTTGTGGTATGGAGCGAGTTAAAGTGTATAAAAATAATCACCCTGAGCGTTCCGGGAAAGGTCTCTATGCGCAACAATTGATGAAAAATTTTCCCAACCTGCCTGTTGAAGAGGAGGGTCGCCTGGGTGACCCGGTATTACGAGAAAACTTCATAAAACGGGTCTTTATCTATGAACGCTGGCACCAACTATGTCAAAGTAAATTAACCATAGCTTCTCTGACAAGGTTTCATGCTCAACATAAATTAATCTTCATGAGTCACGATCAGAACAAAGCCAGAGAGTTAGGCAAAAAACTTTCTGAAATTAGTACTTCATCGATTATCACCTTCGCCCAGCACTATGAAACAGATTTAATGAATCTGCTTAAAATCAAAGCGACACGAAAAAATAATGTGAATGTATTACAGCATATTCAGGGTTACCTAAAAAATGTCCTGGATAAAGAAGATAAAATTGAGCTGTCTGGAGTTATAGAACAATATCGGCTGGGTTTTTTACCATTGATAGTGCCTATAACTTTATTAAAACACCACTTTATGAAACATCCCGATGAATATATTTCTGATTCCTATTTTATTAACCCTCATCCTAAAGAACTCATGTTGCTAAATACCCTTTAAACCCAGAATGGCCAGGAAAACGTCAACAGCAGTAAGATCGCCATGCATCCGCCAATGTGGTCTGAATGAACAGGCTATTTGTATCGGCTGCTATAGAAGTATTGATGAAATTACAATCTGGGCTTCGATTGATAGTCAGGCACGTCTAAAAATATTACACACTGCCAAACAGAGGCGTGCCGATGCATTAACTACGGTATAAACGCCTGGTTGGGCAAAAAGGATCCATGATTAAAAATCTAATGCAGCAACATCCTCTAGACGATTTTTGAAAATAATTTGCTTAGGCATTTTGCGCATCTTTTTAACGCCTGCGCCTCCGACATAAATTGATATCGTATCCGGTAAACGTTCTGCCAGTTCAATCAATTCCGTACGCAGTCCATTACTGTTATAGGCACCCGAAAAGGATAATAGAATTGACTTCACCTGATACTGTTTTGTGGCCTGCGTGAGTTGATCCATTGGCACCTCAGCGCCTAAATTAATCACTCTCACGCCCCGTTCACGTAATAGTCCTTCTAACATGAGGATCCCCAGGCTATGAGGTTCTCCAGGTAATGTTGCCAATAAAACCGGGGTTGAATAGGCGTTAACGGGCATTTTACTGATCACCGAGTCCAGAAACTGAGTCAATTGACGGGTTAGAAAATGTTCTTCAAAGATTTTCAGCTCACCTTTTGCCCATTTGTCGCCAATCCTATAAATGAGTGGTGCAATCGTTTCAATCACAAACACTTTCATGCCCTGTTGAATTAATGTCTGCTCCAATAATTCCCATAAGCGCTGAGTCTTATGATAGGCGACACATTCCATTAATTCATTGAGGCGGGCTGGATCCGTGGGTTCTTCAACCTGTTCTGACTGCATTGCCTGAGCAAGCGTATTGAGATCAGATTCTTTTAAGCCGACGATCTTGCCCGGACGCATTCCCAGATCCAGAAGTCGTTTGAGTAACTGTAAATTTCTTATTTGTACATCAGAATAAACTCTCTCACCTTTTGAGTTGCGTTCAGGCACCGGGAAACCATATCGACGCTCCCATATTCTGAGTGTGTCTCTGCCGATCCCCGTATCTCTTTCTACCGCACCTATTGGAAACATAATAAACACCATAAATCTTGTTTTCTTCAATTATACACTATTTTGACATAGACAAAACAAATTTACAAAAAAAGACAAATTTTATCTTATTGTTTTTATTGTATTTTTATTTTTACACTAAAATAACTTTAAATAATCAACATTTAAGATCATTTTGTCCTAGACAAAATTGTTTTTTTGAATTATAGTTCTTTCCACAGCTCAAAAACAACCGAACACGTTTGATGAATCCAGGCATGTTGGTACAACTTTTTGGGGTTATCACAATAACTAATGGATTGAGTATGCCATTAAATTTCCTAAAAATTTAGTCGGGTATTATTTCTGTTACCTTCGTTTTTGCATAAAAATTCTTTTTCTAAAGGATGACAACACTTATGCAAAATACCAATAACAACCAGGTGAGGAATCGCTATGAGCAGTTACGCGTATGGTCGTCGTTTGTTGAACTTAAAGTCTTTCAGTCTGATGGCATTATTAACTATTAGTTTTAGCCAATCGTCCTACTCACACATTCCTGCCTATGAAGGCGAACGGGTAAGAAACGATAATCATTTTGCAAAAAATGGCTTTGCGGAACCTGTAATGGGCGAATGTGACATTACAGCTTTCGGTCCCACCGATCCAGAGTTAGGATCGGCAAATATCTACCTTGGCGAAGGGAATACGCCACCTAACTTTTTCTGTGCATTCACATCCCAAGACGATTGGAGTTTTGAGCGACCAGTCGATATTATTGAGGCTTCTCGCGTACCTTCACCGAATCCAGAAGACTTAGGACTGTCTCTGGAAGAAGGTTATATACCATGCAGCGCATATAACCCAGACCCGTTCCAGTGTCCTCGCCAAATTGCAAACCCACAAGACGGCTCAGTTATTCAATTGCCCGGCGCGTGTGTAGATCTAGGCCAACCAGGGGACCCTGCAACATCTGATTTTCCTGATAACCAATACCATTGTGCACTATTGCCCGGATCACCTCGTCCACGTGAAAGCAGTGTTTTCTTCAGTACCTTAACAGGGCATAAAGATGTCGATTGGGCTGTGTATAAATATGACCCTATCTATGCACAGCAACCTATTGTAGGCGCACCACAAGTGCCCGCTTGTAAAGAAAACTTAACCAGCTTTGTCACATTTGCCTATTCCGGCCCATTGGCAATGAAAGATGCTCGTTCTGGCGAAGACTTGTTTATGCCAATATCAGAAGCTGGTCGGCTGCCTAAAGAGATTCTCGAAAACCTACCAGAAGGCTATGGCATACGCGTCACACACCCTGACCGTTTTAGACCTACTGCTAGAAACCCGCGCTTAGGCTACGCTTCGGGTTTTGCACAAAACGCTTGGTTACTTGCACCGAATTCAGTCGTTGAATGCATTGATAACTTTGAAAAATGCGTAGCAGATATCTCAGGTGAGTTTTCCAAACACTATGAAGGTAACGATATTTTCTTCATCGATGAAGATGTCCCTGTTGATCTATATCTAATGTGGTGGGTTTCCCCTCAAGACAAAAAAAGAGGTTTTAATCACAGAAAACTTACTGATGCATCGATGACAACAGGCGTTGTTGACCAATTTATTGTCGGAGATTTTGCAAATATCGCCATAACCGGGCCATTCTCAGCCAATGGTCGCTATGTCCATGGAAAATGCACCGATCCGCGTCGAGGTGGTAAAGTCGATATCATCATCGAGACCAATTAACCCGCTAATCAGGACTATAGTCGGCCTTGCACACGAATCTGTCATTCAGGGGTGAGTAAGTGAACGGCGCGAATCGGCCGGTTTCAGGCATTGTCAAGACCGCTAGGGTTATTCTGGGAGGGGTTATCCTAAGATAAATCAGGGAGTGAAATCACTCCTTAATTCAAATATCGGATAGACTGGGATAATTGATAAATGGTATGAAAAGTTGCTTTAATGAGGTGGGTTATTAATAAAGTATGGCCGTGAGGTTAGCCCCACCGCAGAGCGGTTTAGTACTTATAGTGATTGCTGACCTTCAGTGAAAATATGGATTTCGTCCCTAACCAGCGACTCAGTAATTTTTTGCACTGGTTGTCCATTATTTTAATTATTTATTACATCTACCATCCAATACGTCCATCCTGGATGGTAGCCCTCGTCTCGGTTAGAAAAGGGGGCGTCTATATCTTCTATACTTGGGCTTTTTCAGCTCGGGTTTCCAATTAAAGGGCATTACTCAAACATGGTCGTACTCACATCACATTCAGGTAACGTGGCTTGCAGTGAATTTGCACCTTGCTGGGTCACAGAGGTGTTCCAGAGTATGACCTCCTTGAGGTGCTTCAATGACTTGAGGTGTTCCAGGCCGGTATCCCCTACAGCGGTATCCCAAAGAATGAGCGTTTCGAGATTGTTCAGACTGCGCAAGTGTTCCAGGCCAGCATCAGTGATGCCGGTACGCGTAAGGTAGAGGCCTTTGAGTTGCGTCAGGCGACCGACCTCGATAAGTCCGGTGTCGGTGATGCGCGTGCCTTTGAGATCGAGGATTTCCAGGTTGGGGAGGGTTGTCAGCAGCTTCAGGCCCTCATCGGTGATATCCGTATGATCGAGATGCAGTTCCTGCAGCTTGGTCAGGGATTGCAGATGAGTCAGCCCCGCATCACCGACCCGGGTCTCTGCCAGTGAGAGAAAACGCAGATCATTCAGGCTGGAGAGTAGATTTCCAAGTTCCTGGTCGCTGATCTGGGTCGAGAGCAGGTCCAGTTTCTGACCGGTTTGCAGGCGCGGCCACTCGAGTATCGTTCCCAGCAGGTGCAGCACGTCCTGGGCAGAGCTGTTTACGTCTGCCAGGTGCTGGTCGATGCCGCTACCGGGTGCGCACGGAGTCTTCGCTGATTCCCTGATGGAGGCGCTGGTGTCTGCAATTTGCGCCAGGGCCTTGCTGACTTCCCGGCCCAGATTCGAGAGAAACTTGTCCTTGGCATCATTGAGTGCCTCCAGCTCACCGCGTGCCTGCTCCAGCGCCGCAAGGTGCTCGCGTTGCTGGGCGATGAGCCTCTGGCTGCGCAGGTGTGTTGCGACACGCGCATGCACCTCGGGCTGTTTGACAGGTTTGGTGATGTAGTCAACGGCACCGGCGTCGAATCCCCGGGCCAGATCCTCGAGGTCCTGGCGGTGACGAAGATGATCGGGATCTCCCCCAGTGCCTCATCCTGTTTGAATCTGAGGCACGTCTCGAAACCATCCATCTCGGGCATCATCACGTCCAACAATACCAGGTCTGGCTGGACGGATGCTGCGATCTCCAGGGCTTTTGCCCCGCTGGTGGCAAAGAAGATCTGGTGATCAAGCGGTGTTAGCATTTCCCGCAACAGGTCGAGGTTAGCCGTTTTGTCATCGACAATCAGGAGTTTTGCCTGCGCTGCTTTGGTATCAATGAGCATGATGTTGGTCCCCTTTTTTTCTGGTATAGTGGTAGTTATGTGGCATGGGTAGCTTAGCAAACTGAAGTCACCGAGAGAAGCGGGCGCAGTCAATCGCCGCTATTTTCTCATTAAATCCTGTATCGCTAGTGTGGGTAGTTTAATATGGTGGCGATATACTCCCTGGGACCGCTAGCGGTTTCTGTATTCATAACTGATCGAATCCAAAGGTTACGGATAGGTAAGATGCACAAGGTTTTCATGTTACTGCTGATCGCAGCAGTGTTGCTGATTATGCTCGTTCTGGATCTGAACCTGCCTGCAGGGGTCATTCATGGCATACCCTATGTGGTACTTATTTCCGTCAGTTACTGGTTGCCCTGGCGGCGTGCGCCGGTGGTGCTGGCCGCTGTGGGTACGCTGCTAATCGTGGTGGGCTACCTCTACTCGACCCAGCGCATCGACACGACGGCCTTGTTGCTAAATATCAGTCTTGAAGCAGCTGTATTGTGGGTTACTGCCTACCTGGTGTTGCGTTATCGGGCATCTTCGCGCTCGCTGGAGGATCGTGAACAGCGCCTGCGGGTACTGGTAGGCACTGCAGTAGATGGGGTCATGATCATCGATGCCAACGGCAACGTACAGGAATACAATCCAGCCTGCGAACAGTTGTTCGGATACCGGTCTGACGAGGTTATTGGCCAGAACGTCAAGATGCTGATGCCGCCTCCATATCAGGAGGAACACGATGAATATCTGCATCGTTACCGCGCTACAGGGAACAAACGCATTATCGGCATCGGCCGTGAGGTGGAGGGCAGGCGCAAGGATGGCACGACCTTTCCGATGGAGCTGTCCGTTGGCGAGGCACGCCCTGGTGGGCAGCAGGTCTTTGTTGGCATTATCCGCGACATTACTGCGCGCAAATCCGCGGAGCAGTCGTTGCGGATCGCGAAGGAGCAGGCCGAGAGCGCGAGCCACGCAAAGTCGCAGTTTCTGGCAAACATCTCTCATGAAATCCGCACCCCGATGAATGCAGTACTGGGCTACACCCAGCTGATCGAGAACGATCCGGAATTACCTGAGAATTACCGCCGCCCTCTGAGGGCAATCCACTCGGCGGGCAACCACCTGATCAGTCTCATCGACGATGTCCTTGATCTGTCCAAGATCGAGGCCGGCGCCATGGAACTGGATGCCAGGGATTTTGATCTTGATGACCTGACGGAGGCTGTTTCCGAGATGTTTGCTATACGCTGCGAGCAGAAGGGACTGCTTTGGCAGGCGGACGTAAGGATCGGGGAGCGTGCGGTCCATGCCGATGACCGAAAGCTGCGCCAGATACTGATCAATCTGTTGGGCAATTCAGTTAAATTCACCGATCGGGGGCAGGTTGGTCTCACGGTAGAACAGAGTGGTCGGCGCTACAGATTCAGCGTCTTGGACACCGGCCCTGGCATAAACCAAGACGCGCAACAACGTATTTTCGAACCCTTCCAGCAGGCCGAAGAGGGCGAGGCCAAGGGCGGGACTGGCCTGGGACTGGCAATCACCAGGCGTCATATCGAACTCATGGGTGGCTCACTGAGCCTGGAATCGACCCCGGGCGAGGGGAGCTGTTTTCGCTTTGAGCTGGAATTGCCACCTGCCGAGGGTGACTTGATATCGAAGCGTGGACATACTGGCCGGTTGTGCCGACTGGCCGAGCCACACCGGGTCCATGCCCTGGTCGTCGATGATGTCGAGGATAATCGCGAAGTACTCAGCGGGCTCCTGGAGCGGGCCGGCGTGGAGGTGACCATGGCGAACAGCGGGAGCGAGGCGCTGCAGTGCATCGCTGAACAGATCCCTGACATCGTCTTCATGGATGTGCGCATGCCCGTGATGGACGGACTCACCGCCGTGCGGCAGCTGCGTGAACGCTGGCCTGCCGAGGCTATTGTCTGTGTTGCGATCACGGCATCCGGTCTGCTGCGCCAGCGTTCCTTTTATCTGGATGAGGGGTTTGACGATTTTATCGGCAAACCCTTCTTGTTTGACAAGGTTTGCGATTGCATGGTCAGTCACCTGAACGTTCAGTTCGAGCACGAACCTGCCGCCGAGATGATCGAAGGGACCGTGCCGTGTGTCGATGCACCTAGTGAAATCATTCTTCCCGACGGCTTGCGCGAACGCCTACTTTCCGCTGCCAGGATTAACGCCCTGACGGAAATAGAGACCTTGATTGTCGAGCTGAAAGGACTCGGGCCTGGTGCGCAGTGCCTGGCAGATGAACTCCACCGCAGGTCCTCTATAAATGAGCGGTGGACGAGTATTTACTGGAGTGATTTTATCCCTTTTGCCCATGGGGTGCGATTGTTTGGCGAAATGTACAACGATGTTGTTGAACCTGAAGATCCTTATGAATTTATTTCACTTTTAACCGGACAGGAGATGCTCAGTACAGATCGTAATAACCTTTTGTATGAGTGTGCCCATATGCTTCGCACTGATGAGTCCCTGCATCGTGCGCTTGAAGAAGGCAG
>RCNG010001604.1_pt1 | contig 11267 bp, 7 predicted proteins | sample 2041371 | NCBI WGS metagenome assembly RCNG01 (sample SAMN09708227, study PRJNA481090) | Marine sediment metagenome, whole genome shotgun sequencing project. | biome: marine sediment; feature: ocean; material: sediment; isolation source: Sewage treatment plant 1 marine sediment (STP1) ... | reverse complement strand
GAAGCATTTACAGACCTGATTTTCTTAACCGTGGGTGATGTAAATATTCCTGAACAAATTCCGAAGAATTTTCGTACAATATAAATTCACCTCAATGACAGTATTTGGACGATTTTAAAGGTTGTTTACTAGTTGGGAATCCCGAATATAGCCCTTTTTTTTCCTTAGGATACACCGCATTGAAAGGCAAAGGCACAGGTTTTTTTTCCCCCTTTACTTTGAATATTGCGGTCCCCTCGGTTACGGGTAAGGGAATTTTGAACTCCGGTATTCCCTTCCAGTATTTTTCCAAGGTGCGCCAAAGCCAATTCTCCTCTTCCTTCTCTTTTTTCGGATCTTTTTCTTCGGTTTTTTTTCCGCTTGTTTCCAATAATTTTTGGCCGCCCTGGACCAGCAAATTGAGTCTAGCGGACTGCACGTCAATAAAGGAAGAGACTCTCAGTTGGTTTGTCTCACCGGGTGGTATCCACATTTTCTCACTTCCCGAAAAGATCCAGGTCACATCTTAAATGTTAAATATTAATTTCTATATTTAACATTTAAGATGTGACCCGGATCTTCTTTTTTCTCGGTTATCTGTCACCGCATGCCGATGGCCTTACCCCGGGTCCCTACCAGGTGCTTATGCCCTTTGCTTCCCTGGTAGCGCTGGCCTTCTCCCTGAACAGAGAGGATCGGCGCGTATCCCTGCTTTGCAGGGTTTGTCCCTCAATCGGACTCTCCCAGCTATAGCCGTCCGATCAAAGCTTACGAGGCTGCACCATTCGCTTAACGCTACGGCCTGCGGTTTTGGCCGGCACCCCTGACTGGGTAAAACCCGCAGATCCTGCGAGCCGTCTCGGTACCGTGTCGGGGCAAGTTCAGCCCGTGTGTTACCACACGAACCCGCTCCCAGCCTACTTATCCAAAAGGGCAACTGATAAGACAACCTCCTTTCAGGTTGCTAAATAACGTTCTCGCGACCTCGTACCTATTCGAGTTTTGACCCCGAATTTTCTTCTGCCCTCCTCGAGGTTCATTTATCCTTCGGTTCACGGGTCAGCACACTCGGAACCTTAAAGACGCGTCCCGCTGAGGCCTCAATGCCGGCTGCCCGAAGGACCTGCTCTCCAAAGTGCGCACAATTCAGGACAGGACTCTTTCCCGGTGCTTTTGCGACGTGGCCAAATTTGTATTCGCCTTGGCGGTTCTGTAGTTCCTCGGCCTTTGCCTGTGCGTTTGCAATGTTAGTTGGATCCGTCCGCCAACTGCGTTTCGTGGGTTCGTCTTCAAACTGCTTTAGCCTTTTATTGTTTTTCTGAATCTGCCTGATCTTTACTTCAACGCTGTCGCGCGCCGATTTTTCCTCGATAGTGGCCAAGTCCGTGAGAACGGTAAACGCAAGAGGCTCTTCTTTCTCGTTGCTGACAGTTTCAAGGTAGATTCGAGTATGTCCTCCGTCCCAACGGAGATTTGATGTCGCGGTGATAACGCCTTCGCCGTCTGCTTCCATGCGATTTCCGTCGCCATGGCTCACAAAATATTTCTCCCCACTCCCGCGCTCCCCCTCAGTCGGGGCTAGCGAAAGGTCCCTTTTCATTTTTACCCTTTGTATGCGAGTTTCGTCACTATCGCTCTGGCCCCTGCACTGAGCTCGCGGATGGAACTTCGGCTGGATATAGGGCACCGGCTCGCTAAATTCTTCGGGCTGGGAGGGGGGAGTGCTCTCCTGCTTTTTCTTTGATGAAGTTTTTTTTCTTCGAAGAAGATTTCTTAATGGTTGCTTCTTCTTAGTCTCTTTTGGGGCCTCGGGCTGCTCGGTGACTTTGAAGTAATCGCCCCAGTCCTTCACAACTTTCATGTCCTCGCCCAATTGGTTCTTGGCATACTCAATGCGCGTCATCACCGCCTTAAGTTCGGCCACTGTCAGGTGCTTGCCGACGAGGGTATCAAGACTGCCTACGTCGTATGCGTTGAGGGTGTCGGCGATGGAAACATCGATGTATTTAGGTAGGTACTTGATGTGCCGGAAATCTGTCATAACCGCAGAAATTTTTTGCACCTTCTCGTAAAATTCTTTCTCGGTCTCTTGAACCTTCCTGAGCCTCTCTGCGACAGCCTTGCCAAGCGAGAAATCGTGATCCAAAGCTTGGACGCCAGCCTCACCGATTAAGACGTCCGCGGCGTGACGATCCACCTGCCCCGTAATGTAGTCGATGAGCTGGAGAGTGAAGAGGTCTTTTACATATTTCGGATCGAACTTGACCTTGCGCTTAGTCTCCTTTTGGATTCCGCTCTTATCCCCAAGTGGTGTGCCTTTGACGAAGTCCATCAGCTGACCGGTCACCACCTTCCTCTTCACACCCTGCTGCTTTTCGCTCTCAGTTCGGACGCCATATCCGACCGACAGCTCAGTGGCTACCAGAACGTTCGCGCCGAGACTCTTGGCGATCTTCGATGAGGCCTCGGCCCTGAGGCTGATACGAGCACCCTTTCTCTCGAAGCCGGCAGCCTCTGGAGCTCCGGTCTTCTGTAACATCTTAGTGGAGGGTTCGGGTTTCCACACCATTTGTTTACCGCGTAATTCCACGAGGTATGTTCCCTCAAGCAGGCCTCCTCCAAGAAGCTCTCCCTGTTCCGCGTCGGGAAGATCTTGGGGCTCGTTTTGTGTCAGCTTCTCCTGGAGTTCTTCTATCTCTTTGGTTATGGCCTCCTTCAAATTAAAATTTTTATCTGTCGCGAGCTGCTCTGCGGCAACCAGCAAAGAGAGGCCGTGTGATGACTCTTTCTCCTCTTCGGTCAAGCGGAAGTAGAGCTCCAAAGCGCTGTCCTTGTCTTCCAGCGGATCGTCTTCCGGCTTCCACCTCTCGTCCAGCACACTCTGAATTACCTGCCTCTCAGGCGTGTCGGCTTGGTCTTGCTGAACGACATGCGCCAGCTCGTACGCTCGAAGCTCTTGGCCGCGCGCATTGGGATCAGATCTGCCCTTTTGCCCACTGGCTTGCACAACCCCAGCCGCTGCCTTTGCCTCCATCGCATCCGCCTCACGCAGGCCCTCGTCATCATTGACCGAAACCCCATCCTTCATCTGCATCGTTGTCTTCACGCGGCCCTGTGCCTGCTGGACGACGTGCCATGCTTCGTGCGGCAGATGCTTTTCCTGTCCTGAAGCCAAATGTATATTCGTGCCCTGTGCATAGGCATGGGCCTGTACTTGTGCAGGTTTGTCAGAATTACGATGCACTTTCACATCATCCAAAGAGTAGCCAGAGAGGTTTTCAACACCTGCTTTTAGATTGTCAGGAAGGCCGGTTTTGTTTTCCCTTCGACTAAGCTCAGGGCTAGCTTTTTTCTGGATAGAGGCCTCTTTCATTTGCAGTTCCTCTTCTTCTGTTCCTTTCTTTTGTACGAGCTTTTCAGAATAGTTATTAGCCAAAGCCTGCGATTGAGCGATTAATTTTGCTTGAGGGCTGTTATTATCCATTTCCTGAAAAGCTCTCAATAGCTTCACTTGCGGGCTATTATTCGCCATCTCTTGCAATTTTCGCATTTGAGTGGCTTCTGGTCGATTATCCACAAACTGAAAAGTAGACTTTCCACTGCTTTGCTTTTGAGATACCCCATTCGCAACCGATTGGCTCTTGGTTTCTTGCGTTTTGTCAGCGTGAGTATTCATACTTGTCCTTTCAGGTTTTATCTTGTTGCCTATAACAATTTAACGTAAAAAAATGGGGTCAAAGCTTGAATAGTGAATTAATTGATTTCGATTTTCGTCTAACACTGTCTATTTTTGCTAATTTTACTGAATTTACTGCATGATTGATCCCTGAATATCTATACCCAAATTGTTTGCCTATTTGTTCAACCTTTAATGGAACGTTTGCCTGTTTTATCAAACCGTCTAAAGCATTATTAAGGTGATGGTTGCCATCATCCATAAAACAACAGGCCAGAAAGCGAGTTTTGATATTAAGTTGTCATTATAGTAAATGAAGTTAAATCGTTTAAATTCTCCAAGAAGGACAAGAGGGTCAAGTCTTCATTCTTGACATGCTGTGAATAATGACTACCCGACCCATCCGTCTGCTCGGTCTGCTCATAAAATACCATTAACAATGCACTTGATTTTTATCAAAATTTTCTCACCACTCATGGTTGACTCCTATTTTCGATCGGGTTTTAAAACAATTCCTAAAAAAACACCACCCACGTTATGATAACACCCGCCCCAAAAAGAACCGGCCAGTAAAGCAGTTGAAAATACGGGGTCAAAGCTTGAATAGTGAATTAAGCTGATTTATTTCGTCTATCTCTGTCGATCTTTGGTTGCCTAAATTTTGCTAATTTTACTGCATGACTAGCCCCTGGATACTATCCCTTATACATAAATACGGTAAAATCATCCACCAGATATCCGCTGATGACCTCAAACCGGTGTGACAGTTCATTGCAGAATTGTACTACTTTCTCAAATTTGTGCCCAATTAGCAGATCATCTTCAGGAAAACAGGCCGCATCGAGCATGTTAAAGGCCGCCGCCCGGCCCGCTGCCGTATACATCTTGCGAATCATTTCAAAATAGAAGTCGGGGTTTTGACAACGATAACCCAATGCACCGGAAGCGATAACGTAATCAACCTCCGGAAAATCCACAGCGGAAAAATCAGTCTGAAAGAAATAGGTCGCAGGGCAGCCGTCATATCGTTTTTTTGCTTCGGATATAAACTCCGGCATCTGATCGATTCCGATGTAGGTAAAGTCCGAATAGATCTGATCCAAATATCCTTTTAAATCACCGTAACCGCAGCCGACATCCAGCAGGGTGCATCCGTCCAGGTTTCCTACCGTCGCGATCACCTCGAATCTTTTTACCTGGCTTGATTCTGCTCTCCATCCCAACGATTCTGCGGTACCGTTTTGATAGGCGGCAATACGATGCTGATGATAGTGCCGGATGGTGGCTTTTTCGATCAAGTTCATACGCATATATTATTGTAATTAATTCGAGATAAAATTATTTTTTCCTAGTTTGCAAACTTTTGCCAATTTTGAAGTGGCTCAAGGCGCCCCAGTTAAATTCGCTTCGCTCGATTTCTGCGAAATATTTAACAGGGCAGGCAAGGATCCAGCCGTCGCTTAAGCTCTGGTGCGGCAAGCAGGGCGCAAGGGAAAGGATCCGTTTCCATTAATAAACAAAATTTTGTATCTAATGACTGATGCTCGGTATAGTACTTTAATTTACATCTTTATTAATTAATCCGCCGAACCTTGGATAAAACATTCTTCAGTTTTCAAATAACAATTTACAATCCTGAATGTGCTATTTCTCAAGGCTGATTAATTAGGCGTTTTGGAAAACTCGTCCTTGGCCGTAACCTCTACTTTCACTCCCTTTGCTTCAAATTTGGCACTCAGGTTGGCTACTGATACGGGATAATCTTCCCCCGGTATCCCCGTCCAGTATTTCTCCAGGGTGCACCAGAGCCAATTCATGTCTTCTTGTTGCTTGTCTTTTTCGGCTCCTTTTTCATTCTTTTGATTCTTTTCGTCTTTATTTTGTTCACATTTATTTTTTGATTTTTCTCCAGCCTGGACCAGCAAGTTAAGTCTGGCGGATTGCACGTTCAACATAGAATAGACGCGCAATTGATTAGTCATTTCGCGTGGTATCCAAGTTTTCTCGCTTGATTTTACTATGTCCATTTCATAGGTTCCAAACTTTACTGCAAAACTGATCTCTTCCAGCAATACCGGTCCTTTGTTCGGATTTTTGATATCAAAAACAAATGCCAGCGCCAGCGGTCCACCATGATCGCCTTTAAACCCTTTGGTCGGGGCAATGTCATCTGTGTAAAACCACCATCCCGAATTCTGGTCATCCTTTTTGAATTCAACCCGGTTCAAAGTGACCTCCGGCGGTATAATATTTGGGTTCCATAGCAGTCTTTGTATGAATTGACAGCCAGGAATAAAGGCTATTAATGATAATCCCAAAATGCCTACCCAAAAAGCGGTATATCTCGACATTGTACACCTCCTACCGGATTACAGGCGGATATTAAAAATTCGTCTTTTTCACAACTTCATGAAATATCAAGGCTAAGGAAGCTCTCTCTGCCTTGATTTCTTTACAAAAGCAAAAATAGCGAATACAGTGATGCCAATGATGACCAGAAATAAAATAGCATTCCCTTCCGACCAACTTTTCCAAGACGGGTCCCAATAAAGTAAGGCGAAAAGATTGCATACAAACAGACCGAAACCAATAACAAATAACCAGAGATGCTTCCAAAATAAGACTCTAAACCAACAGTTAAACTTAAACAGCACGACACAAACTAGTAAGATAAGAGCCAGTATATTAAAAACGATGCGAAATATCCAGCGGTGCAGGATTAAAAAATTTTGATAGGGGGAAATCAGTTTCGCGTCTTCCTTCTGATAAAATTCGGCTATGTGGATATTAACATCATCGGCTAAGGTCGCATGATCCTCAGCCTGGGTTTTGTACCAGGGCCAGAGTTCCCATAAACAAGTCCTGAGATTCACGCCACTACCCTCATTTATCGGGAGCGTCCAAAAGCCGACTCCTCCAAAATTATCATCGAAGTAAATTAAATCGTCTTCAAGCTGTTTTAAATCATCTTTACGCTGTTGTTCATTCTGCTCCGTGCCTGCTATTATGGGTGTTATTATCGGAATTATTTTTCGAAGCATGGTTCTTCTTTGCACCCCGGTAAATAGTTTTTCTACATCTTCCCGCAGTGTTTTCTTTGTTTCTGTTGTGGGCTCCTCGATAAACACGAGGAAATGGTTCACAATTTTTTGATCTTCATAACCCTGTTCCCCTTCTCCAGTTTTCGGAATAAGGTGTTTTAGCGTTTCAAAATCATATGCCCCTTTACCAATTGCATCCCTGGGCAGCATAATGTTCAGATAATAATTTTTCCCTATCTCTTTCAGGTTATTTCTCAATTCCTTGAAAAAATCTACAAATAAATCCTTAGAAACATCATCTTCCGGGTAGCCATCAAAAAATAGGGTTACCCCGTCTGCAACAGTTGGAACCGGACTTTGACCAAATGAAATATAGGGTTTGATCAACGAAAAAGAATCGGTCAATTTGACGTGCAATAGTTTTACGATATTCTTTCTTAATTTTTTAAAGATTAACGATTTTTGTTCCGGAATCATTTGAATCCATTTTTCCCAGTCATTTTGATAAATGACCAGATCTAATGAAGTTTCGTATTGACGGGCTAGTCTTAGAAATTCGGCCGCTTTTTTGCCCGCTTCCTTTTCATTCGGCAACGGTTCCCATGGCAACTGACCATAAATATCGCCATTTTCATCGAAAGACAGGGCATAATAGCCGATTCTTGAGAGCACGCTAAAATCTACCAGTTGCTGTTTTTGATTATTTTTTTTAGCGGCCTCACCATTTATTTTTTCACCAGGTTTTTCCTTTTTCCCCTGGTCGGCTGTATCAGCCGCCATCCAGAACGGATAAAATCCATACACCACTCCGGAGAGATCATCGAGGACACAGTTGCAGGACTTGGCGGCCCATTTAATGGATGTTTCCTTAATTTTCTCAAATGAATGCTCCTTTTTAGCTTTATCCACAATCAACGTGCGGTATTGAAAGGTTTCACACGTGGTATCTTTCAAATCATCGATATACTGGTCCTTGCTTTCATACTTTATATCCTTCAATAAGGATTCGTATTGGCTGATCTCACAGGTGTGCACTGCCAATGCATTCAGGAAAAGAGCTTCGTTTGCATACCCCATATCCTGCAGACGCTGCAGCTTGGCCATGACAGTATCGGGAATTGTTGTGGCTTTTAAATTTTTCTTAAGATCTTTTAAGGAACGTTTCGTCAATTGGTAGGTACTCGTTTTTTCGGCCTGTTTTACGACTGCAACCTCATAGCTTTCGACCAATTTTTTGTTTTCTATAGTCAGTGCTTGCTTAAATAAATTTTCGGATGAATATCCCTTGCCTTTTAGTTCATTTAACTTCTTAACGATATAAGTCGGTACGCCTTCTTTCTCTAATTTCTTGCGGGATTGATCTGTCAACTTGTAAAGTGGCAACTCATCGATTTCCTGAATTATTATTTTCTGGTAATTTATGTAGTTCACTCTTTCCTGCCGGATAATTTTATCGGCCCCTTCACGTTGTTTTTCAGGGACTTCCTCTCGCAGGCCGCTCAGCTCTGAAATCACCGGATCCGGAAAATTATCTTCTATGGTCACGTCTTCAATAATCGGGCGCACTGCCTTTTTAAAAGCATTTATATCCGGATACGGTTCCCTTGGCAGCGTTTTCAACTGTGCGATGACATCATCCGGGACATTTTTCTTCTTTAACTTTTCGAGATATTCTTTTGAAATGCGATATGGGCCGTCCACTTTGGCGTATTTTAAAACCAATGGCTGATACTGGTCGAACTGTATTGCTTTTTCGATGATCGCTTCAATTTCTGTTTTGAATGTATCTGTTCCCTGGAATTCTTTGTCTTTAATTTTTTTCAGGTCATCAACCATAGAACCGGGGATTGCCTCTTTTAATGCTATAAAAGATTTCTCTGTTAAGGTGTATAAATCCTTTTGGGCACTTTCTATAATCAAATCTTCATATCCTTCGAATTCACTTTTTTGCATCCCAAGGACCTCTTGCACGGCTTTGATGAAATCCTCTTTGTCGTCATAGGATTTGCCCTTCAGTTCTGCCAACTCGCCGGCAATGTCCATTTCAGCCTGCAATCCGGCCAGGTCTGATTTCGTCAGTTTGTATGACACAATATTCTGTTTTTTCTCACCGCTTCCGCTCTTTTTCTGGTCTGATTTGTATTGATCAAACAGTGATATGATATCTTTAGCCGTCCAGGTTCTCATGATGATATGATAAGCAACCTTCTCCCCGACAGGTTGTTGATCAATCCATAATTTAAATTCCTCATTTTTAACGATTTCCTTCCATTGCGGGTAATCCCCTGCTATTGCCGCATATAGTGCCAACTTCGCGATAAATTCATCAATAGATTCTTTTCTAAATTCTTTTTCAAATTCATCACAATACTGCTTTAATGCCGCCCGTGTGAGCGGACCCATTATCCCATCGATTTTCTCAGGGGCATACCCCATCGCCTCCAGACTTTCCTGAAGGTGTTTGATTTGGCCCCTACTGAGGGTCACAGATGTTTCCTTTGGCAGCAGTTTTTCACAAACATTTTCCGCTGCCATAATGCCACCCGCACCCATGCAGGTCACGGGGAGTATGATTGCGAAAAGCAAAAAATATACAATCCTCAACCGATATTTTCTTCTGTTATGGTATGCGGTCATCACAATTATTCCTGAATCGTTTTGCCTTCTTTGCGAAGTTCCTTGGCGATGCCCTTTACCAGGTCGCCGTGGGAAATTGCATCTCTTTTATTCTGCAACGCCCATATGGCGCCGTAGCGCACTACATTGGTAATGGCGCCGCCGGAGATCTCATATTTTTCGGCAATTTTATTTAAGTCCGTGCCCTTTGTCAGTCGGCAGCGATGGTTCAACATATTTTCCCAGAGTTTTAACCGCTGTTCGGCATTCGGCATGGGGAAGTAGACTTGGGACTGAAAGCGCCGTGCAAATGCGTCATCGATATTGGCCTTGAGGTTGGTTGCCAGTATGACGACACCGGGGAAATCCTCCACCCGCTGCAGCAAATAGGAGATTTCCTGATTGGCGTGGCGGTCATTGGCGTTGCTGGCCTGGGTCCTTTTGCCGAACAGGGCATCGGCCTCGTCAAAGAACAGGATCCAGTTTTTGTTCTGGGCCTGGTCGAAGACGTTGGCCAGGTTTTTTTCCGTCTCGCCGATGTATTTGGAAACCACCATCGAAAGGTCGATGCGATATACATCGGCGCCGACGGTATCGCCGATAAGACAGGCTGTCAGGGTTTTGCCGGTGCCGGACGGGCCGTAAAACAGGCTGCGGTAGCCTGGTTTGATGACCTTCTTGAGCCCCCAGCCCTGCATGATGGTTTCCGCGTGCCTCACCCACCCGGTGATGGTTTCCAGCTCCTCAAACACTTCGGGTGGCAGCACAAGGTCATCCCAGGTCAGTTGCGTGGTAATGAGTTTGGCCGGAAAGCTCATGGAATAATCCGGTTTGTGGTAAATACCCGAGGTGAATTTATTCAGGTACTCGGTGGAGACGACCAGCGCACCCGAAAAAAACGGTTCGTTCGGCCCCTGCCCTTTGAGGCGCAGGATGTTATTGCGGGCGAAGAAATGATCCGGGTCAAATATCCGTAGAATGTCGAACCGCTTCTTTAATTCATCCCCGGCCAGGATGAAGGCAGCGGTTTCACCGGTCGGCAGAAATCCGCCGTGGGTGTTGCCGCGCCAGCCACCGAACTCCGTGAACGTCCGGTCAAAGTTTTTATTCCTGATGAAAAAGGTATCCAGCACCTGGGGACGGATGTGGGGGATCAGCGCCAGCAGCATCACCAGCCGTTCGTCGATGTTCATGTTGTGCTCGTTTACGACCTGTTCGTAATAAGAACCGTCGGCCGCGAGAGACGGGGCAGATATATCGTAGATGCTGCCATACGGGCAATCGTTGCCGAAATAGATGCTGATGCGGGTCTCCAGAATCCGGTTGAACCAATCCAGTTCCATCTCAAGGCCTGCAGCGTTGGCTTCAATAACAGACATGGCCGCCCCGAGTTGTTGAGTATGATCTTTATCAATCTTATGAAGTTGTTTTAAATTACTATTTCTCATTTTTTTACTTACTGATATGTTCCATTCTATTTATGCACCTTTGGCTTATATTGGAACCCTTTTATAACTAAGGCTGCTTGTGGTTTATATAATTTCACCGCCCGCTTCGCTCGAGTCGCCGAGGACGCAGAGGAATTTATTTTTTTCTTTAATATTCTCTGCGCACTTTGCGGCTCTGCGGTGAAGACATCATCTTTTACTCGATATTTTGCCCATTTCATCTGCCTCATTTTCCAAAACCGGGCTGTCATTCACCGGCAATCCGGCCACCTCACCGGTTGGCTGAACACGGCCCTGCCCCTGTTGCACCACATGGGTTAACTCGTGCCCCAAAAGCTGCTGCCCTGCGGATGATTCCGGCTTGAACTGCCCGGGCGCGAAATGAACATCCGTTCCTTGAGTATAGGCAAGGGCCCCGACATCCGTGGCCTTGCCTGAATTCGAATGTACCCGCACGTCGGAAAAATCGGTGTTGAACGTACTTTCCATGTTTGCCTTCAGGTCATC
>RCNG010001601.1_pt1 | contig 11280 bp, 7 predicted proteins | sample 2041371 | NCBI WGS metagenome assembly RCNG01 (sample SAMN09708227, study PRJNA481090) | Marine sediment metagenome, whole genome shotgun sequencing project. | biome: marine sediment; feature: ocean; material: sediment; isolation source: Sewage treatment plant 1 marine sediment (STP1) ... | reverse complement strand
AATCTTCACCGTAAGGATGAAAGTCTATTTTCAGTTCGCTCGCTACCCCCGCCGCAAGCGGCGAGGAATGCGCTCTCTATCGCGGTTCAAGGCCCACCGTTACAACAGGAAGGGGTGTTGGTAGTTGGCCCTGGTAATATCGTACACTATCTATACCGAAGTCAGAAAGCCGTAGACCATCCACCCATAAAAGAAGTTCTGCAAGCTTGCGAGGTGAAACACCCATTAACGGAGTTTAGCACCCGGTGAGCTATCTTTCTTTCTTTGAGATAAAATGAAGGGCCATTTCAAAGGCAGCGCGGGTGAACGTTAAAAGCTTTTCAAACGCTTCATCGGAAAGCTTTCTGACCATATCATGGTTTCGATAGATATTAACGAATTCACGTTCCCGTTCGATATAAAGAGGCAAGCGTCCTATTCCCCAATCATCAAGCAGTTTCCAAATTGCAGGGCTGTAAGTCCGGGTATATTTTATGATGAAAGGAATGGGATCATGGCGGGAATATAAAGCCGCTAGCCTCAGAATCAATTCAAAGGAAAGCGTGGCCGTGCCGTCTTCTATAGCCTTCAACAGCGAAGTGTCCTTTAATTTCAAGGCGTCGCTGACTTCATTTTGGGTCATCCCGGCCAGATTCCGTAAATCTTTAAGCGCGAGTCCGGCTTCCCGGAAAATCTTACGTTTCTCGGGCTTTAGCAGCAGCGCCTTTCCCATTTTCAACGAAGCCCCTCCGGCTTTGGCCGCCACGCGCAATGCACTGCCTGCAAACTCTTGCTTCAAATCGTTCAATACCTCGGATAGTGAAGGAGCACTCGAATTCTCGGCCTCAGAACGCTTATCGGGACCATCCGTGCTTAGCTTACCGGGTTGGGCACTTTGTTTTAGATTGGTGCCGGGTTTACTACTGGGTTTTCTTGATTTTTGGTTGTCATCCATAATAGCCTATCTGTAACCGGGTCTTTCTAAAAAGTTAGCTTTCCAATCGAGTATTTCTAATATTAGAAAAAAGAGAGGAGGAATACAAGTTTTTTGGTACTTATTATTTTTATCCACGGCTGCTGGTGAACCACTATTATCTTTTCCCCGTTGTTGGCCGTTGAAAGATTGAGTTAAATGTTGTTGATATCTGATTCCGATTTTGACCGAAATTGATCATTTAACAATCCTTTGTACACTTGTACACTCAATTTTATCCAAAATCCGGTGATCGATTGGGAGGTTACTTTATGCGGGAAAATCAACCGGCTATTTATCAGAGTGCGGAAAAATGTGTTGATGATGTGATAAAAAGGGTGGGCAAGAATATTGTTTTGGGCATGCCGCTCGGATTGGGAAAGGCAAACCACGTGGCCAACGCGCTTTACAGACGTGCCGCCAAAGACCCGAACATGAACCTTACCATCATTACCGCCTTATCCCTGGAAAGACCCTCACCGTCCAGCGAATTGGAGCGAAGGTTTTTAGAGCCCTTTATTGAAAGAATCTTTGGCGGGTATGTTGATTTGGAATATGTCAAGGCACTTAGAAAAGGAGAGCTTCCGTCCAACATCGAAATCAAGGAATTTTACACCAAGGCCGGCGCATTTCTCAAAACCCGACATATTCAGCAAAATTACATCAGCTCCAATTATACCCATGCCTACAGGGACATATTGATCAACGAGGTCAATGTGGTTGCCCAAATTGTCTGCAAGGACACCATTGACGGCCAGACCTATTTCAGTACGAGTTGTAACCCGGAAGTCACCCTTGATGTGGTCGATGGCATGCGAGCTCTGGAAAAGGCGGGGAAGAAGATTGCCATCATTGCTCAGATAAATCAGAACCTGCCCTTTATGTATGGAGATGCGGTGGTGGAACCGGAACTGTTCACCGATATTCTGGACCATCCCGATTGTAGCTTCAGGTTGTTCAGTGCTCCGAAAATGTCGGTGAGCGCCACGGATTATGCCATCGGTCTCCATGCGAGCACATTAATAAAAGACGGGGGCACCCTCCAGATCGGCATCGGTTCCTTAGGAGACGCATTGTGTTATGGGCTGCAGTTGCGGCAGCAGCAAAACGATCAATACCAGACCGTGCTGAAAAAATCCAAAATTGCGGACAAATTCAGCGATATCATAACCACTGTGGGCGGCGTTGAGGCGTTCAAACAGGGGCTGGTGGGGTCGACGGAGATGCTGGTGGACGGGTACCTGCATCTGATGAAATGCGGTGTTGTGAAACGCAAAACGTATAACAATGTGCATATCCAAAGACTTTCAAACGAGGGCAAGATTAAAGAAAAGATAACGCCCAAGACCCTGACCGTTTTGCTTGAAGAAAAGGCCATAAGACCCAAGCTGACCCGCAAAAACTTTCAGTTTCTTCAGGAGTTCGGCATTTTCAGGGAAGAGTTAGGCTTTGAGAAGGGCCATATTATTCACGGAGAGACTCTTATTCCGGCTGATTTAAACGATCAAGAAAACCTGAATAAGGTGGTCAAAAATTGTCTGGGCACAAAACTGAAAAAAGGGATCCTGATTCACGCTGGCTTTTTCCTCGGACCCAACAGTTTTTACGATGAACTCAACAATATGACCGAGGAGCAGCGCCGGCAGATTCACATGACCAGCGTTCTTAACGTCAATCAGCTTTACGGAAACCGGTACGGAGATGAAGAACTAAAACTGCTGCAAAGAAGGCATGGCCGGTTTGTCAATGCCTGCCTCATGGCCACGCTCACTGGTGCAGTCTGCTCGGATGGACTGGAAAGCGGTCAGGTGGTCAGCGGCGTCGGGGGGCAGTATAATTTTGTATCCCAAGCCCATGCCCTGCCCGATGGCCGCTCGATTCTGATGCTCAAGAGTACCCGCATAAAAGGTAAAGAGGTGAGTTCCAATATTGTCTGGAACTATGGCCATATCACCATTCCCAAACATTTAAGGGACATCGTAATCACGGAATACGGTATTGCCGATCTGAGGGCAAAGAGCGACAAGGATGTGATCGCCGCCCTGTTGAATGTCACCGATTCCAGATTCCAGGATGAATTACTTCAAAAAGCAAAACGTGCTCAAAAAATTCCCGATGATTATCAAATTCCTGCGCCGTTCAGAAACAATTTTCCGGAACGGATCAAGAAAACCCTGGCCCCTTTCGAGAAAAAAGGGATTTTCCCGCCATTTCCATTCGGCACGGATTTTACCAAAGAAGAGCTTGTTCTCGGAAAATCACTCAGGTGGTTAAAAGAGAGAATGGCCGAAGGTTTGGGCAGCAAGGCATCAAGTATTGGCAAAGCCATGACGGTAAGGTCCGTGCCGGAAAAAGTAAAACCATATCTTCAAAGAATGCAGTTGGACAGTCCCGCCACGGCAAAAGAGCGTATGATGCAAAAACTGGTTATTTACGCACTCACAGCCAGTGGTACCGCACTTTGATGCTGGTTATTCGTCCTTGGTCATTGATGACAATTAGCCGATGCGCTTCATAAAAGGAGATTTCATGTTAATTAATAAAAAAGATGGCATTCCGGATTTTGTCACCCTTGGGCGTAAGTACCTAAAAATTGTCCATCGAAATCTTCCCACGCCCCTTTTGTATGAACATATCATCAAGAATCGAGAAGGCCAGATCTCTCATATGGGGCCGGTGGTTGTGCGGACAGGAGATTTTGCGGAAAGGCCGCTGACGGATAAATTCATCGTAAAAGACCCTGTCAGTGAAGAAAAAGTGCCCTGGGGGAATGAGAACAGGCCCATATCCGAAGAGCAGTTTGAAAATCTGCAGCACAGGCTTCTTTCCTACATGCAAAACAAGGAAGTATACGTACAGTATAGTTATGCCGGCCGTGATTCGGATTACCGCACCTCTTTTCGTTTCATAACAGAAACAGCCTGGCACAATCTTTTTGTGCGAAATATGTTCCTCCCGATCGCTGATGTTGAAAATTTTGAAATCTATGATCCCGATTTTACGGTGGTCCATATCCCCGGATTCCGCGCCATTCCGGAGGTGGATGGCACCGGTTCATCCGCTTTTGTCATCGTCAGCCTGGCACAGAAAACGGCATTTATCTGCGGTAGCCACTATGGTGGTGAGATCAGACAGGTCGTCTTTACCATTCTCAATTATCTTTTGCCCTTAAAGTCTGTTTTTCCCATGCGCTGCTCGGCGAATATCGGTCCGGATGGGGATGTAGCCATCTTTCTGGGCCGGGGCGGAACCGGTAAAACAACCCTTGCGGTGGATCCGGAAAGAAGACTGATTGGGGATCATGCCCACGGCTGGAGTGACAAGGGCGTTTTTAATTTTGAGCGCGGCTCCTATGCCAGAGTGTTGAAAATCTCTGGAGAAGAAGAACCGGAAATCTTTAACTGCACCCAAAAATTCGGCAGCATCCTGGAAAATGTTACCATTGATTTGGGAACCCGGCGGGTGGATCTGACCGATGACGCCCTCACCGACAACACAAGAGCGGTTTATCCGGACAGCCACATTCCCAATGCAATTGTTGAAGGTGCCGGTGATCATCCTCGGAACATCTTTCTGCTGACCTGTGACGCCCTGGGGGTTTTGCCGCCCATTGCCCGCCTCTCACCGGAACTGGCAGTCTACGCCTTTTTATCCGGCTATACATCTCGGTTCAATGAAACCGAGACCGGTCCGGTAGAAACCGATATCCGCTTTGACAGCTGCTTTGGCGAAACCGCATTGACGTTGCCGGCAGATGTATACGGAAATCTGCTCATGGAAAAGATTAAAAAGTTTAATGTCACCTGCTGGCTTATCAATACCGGCTGGTTGGGGGAACCCCGGGGAGTCGGAGAGCGGATCAACATCGCCCAAACCCGAAAGTTGATCCATGCCGCTGTTTCCGGGCAATTGGACCGTGCCGGCTATAAAACCGATCCCATCTTTTCATTTGAAATACCAAATGAATGTCCGGGAGTACCGGCGTCAATCCTCAATCCTCGCAAAGTGGCCGGCAACCGGGGAGAATACGAATTGCGGGCGGTTCAACTGGCAAAAAAGTTTAAGGAAGACTTTTCCAGGTATGAAAGTAAAATGCCCGATAATATGCGCACCATGCTTTTGGATGTTCTCTCACTTGACGATTCGTTTGATATGCTTGAGGAGTTTAACTTTTCCATTTAGGCCCTGTCAAAAGTCCTGAAAGAAAGGAGAGATGTTAAATGCTGTTAAACCCTAAAAAGAATAAATATGAACACCTTGATGAACGATCAAGAGAAGTAATGCTCAAAACAATCGCGTTTTTTGAAAACAAAGGTAAGGAGAGCCTAAAAAAAGATTACCATGATCGTGTCTGGTATTCGGATTTCCTCGATTTTGTAAAAGAAAACAGAATCTTTGCCACACTGCTCACGCCGTCTCAATACAGTGACGATCCCGATACAAGGTGGGATACGGCCCGGATATGCGATTTTAATGAAATCCTTGGTTTTTACGGACTTGCGTACTGGTACACATGGCAGGTTACCATCCTCGGACTTGGCCCCATATGGATGGGGAACAATGAAGCGGTAAAAAAGAAAACGGCCAAACTCCTTGAAGAAGGAGGTATTTTCGCTTTTGGCCTTTCTGAAAAGACTCACGGAGCGGATCTCTACTCGTCAGAGATGGCCCTCACGCCGCTTGCAGAGGGAAAATATGTAGCCGACGGGGGGAAATATTATATCGGTAATGCCAATGAAGCCGCCCTGGTTTCCACGTTTGGGAAAAACTCGGAAACCGATGAATATGTCTTTTTTGTGGCCGATCCCAAACACGAAAACTACGAACTGGTTAAAAATGTTGTCGATTGGCAGAGTTATGTAGCAGAGTATGCCTTGAGCGGATATCCTATTACCGATGCCGAGATTCTCTCAACCGGACGGGATGCTTGGGACGCTTCCCTGAATACCATTAATGTAGGAAAATTTAACCTTGGATGGGCATCCATAGGTATCTGTTCGCATGCCTTTTACGAAGCCATTACACATGCGGCCCACAGAAATCTTTACGGCAAATATGTGACCGATTTTCCCCATATTCAGCAACTATTCACAGATGCTTATACCCGCCTGGCGGCAATGAAACTCTTTGCATCGCGGTCGGTTGACTACATGCGTTCAGCTTCGGCGGAAGATCGGCGCTATCTCCTCTTTAATCCCATGGTCAAAATGAAGGTGACCACCCAGGGCGAGGAGGTCATTAACCTGCTCTGGGATGTCATCGCCGCAAGGGGATTTGAAAAGGATGTCTATTTTGAAAATGCGGCCAAGGATATCCGCGCGCTTCCCAAACTTGAGGGAACCGTTCACGTAAATATGGCGCTCATCATCAAGTTCATGGCAAATTATTTCTTCAATCCCGATGAATTTCCTGAAATTTCAAAACGTGATGATCCAAAAAATGATGACTTTCTCTTTAACCAGGGCGCTACCAAAGGCCTTGGGAAAATAAGGTTCCATGACTTTAATAGGGCATACAACAGCGTTGATTTGCCCAATATAAATGTTTTCAAGGAACAGATTGAGATTTTTAAAGAATTTCTCATGACAGCCACACCCAGTAAAGAGCAAGCCAAGAATATCGATCTCCTCCTAAGCCTGGGAGAGTTGTTTACCCTGGTGGCCTATGGCCAGCTGATTATTGAAAAAGCCAAAATTGAAAATATTGAGAATGATCTCCTTGAGCAGATATTTGACTTTATGATCAGGGACTTTTCCAAACATGCACTCCAGATATATTCCAAGACGGGCAGCACCGAAACCCAGATGGCATTATGTATGAAGATGATTAAAAAGCCTGTTTTGAATGAAGAAAGATTCCAGAAGATATGGCAGAATTGTGTCTATACATTGAAAGATACCTATGAGATGAATCCTTAACAACTATAGAGGGGGGGGGCATGCATATATTCGAAAAGCCAGACAATTTGGTTGAATTGATCGAAGACAGTGTTGAGAAGTATCCTGACAATAAGATGTTCGGTACCAAGAATAAGGACGGGGAATATGAATGGATTACCTACCGCGAAATCGGAAAACGAATTGACAACCTTCGCGGCGGTCTGAGCCAGGCAGGTATAGAAAAGGGTGATGCCGTCGGTATCATTGTAAGCAACCGAAAGGAGTGGGCAATCACCGCCTTTGCCACCTTCGGCCTCGGTGGACGCTACATCCCCATGTACGAAAAAGAACTTGTTAAAATCTGGAAACATATCATCAATGACGGCGGTATCAAATTGCTGCTGGTTGCCACCCGGGAAATATACGACCAGATAGAAGCCATGCGTGACGAGCTGCCGGGCCTCGAAAAGGTTTATCTTATAGATGGTGAAGGCGAAAACACCATGTCCGGCCTGGAAAAAAATGGGGCTGACAGTCCGGTCGCTTCCGTCCGACCCAAACCCGAAGATATCGCCGTGTTGATTTATACATCGGGCACCACCGGCGACCCCAAGGGGGTGCTTCTTTCCCACGGCAATTTTACCAGCAATGTCCTTGCAGGGTATAAAGTTTTTCCGGAATTGAATGAGAAAGACCGGGGGCTTTCTATCCTTCCCTGGGCCCATTCTTTCGGGCAGACTGGCGAGCTTTATCTTTTCTCCCATATAGGCGGTTCTGTCGGATTTATGGGAGATGTGACGACCCTGGGAGATGATATGGGCAAAGTCCAGCCGACCTTCCTTATTGCCGTGCCAGCCGTTTTTAACAGGATTTATGCCGGGCTGTTGGCAAAAATGAATGAAACAGGGGGGCTGGCCCAAAAATTGTTTGTCATGGGCGTTGCGTCAGCAAAAAAAAGGCGCGAACTGTTAGGAAAAGGCCAGTCGGATTTTTTAACCAATCTTAAATTCAAAATTGCAGACACGATCGTGTTCAATAAAATTCGGGCCAGGTTCGGAGGCCGATTAACTGGTGCCCTCAGCGGAAGTGCGACCATGAACGTTGAAATTGGGCATTTTTTCTCCGACCTGGGAATCCCGGTTTATGACTGTTACGGGCTGACGGAAACCACGCCGGCGGCAACCATGAACGGGCCCCTTGCCCATAAACCTGGAAGTGTGGGCAGGCCCATTGAACATGTCAGGGTGGAAATTGATAAGATGTTTTCCGACGGTGATGAGGACGGAGAGATTATCATATACGGCCCCAATGTAATGCAGGGATACCATAACAAACCCGAAGCCACCAAAGAAGTTATGACCGAGGACGGTGGTTTCAGAACAGGAGACAGGGGGCGATTGGATAAAGATGGATACCTTTTCATCACCGGTAGGATCAAAGAGCAGTACAAGCTTGAAAATGGGAAATATGTTTTCCCTGCCTCCATTGAAGAAGAGATCAAACTCCATCCGCTTGTTGAGAATGCAATGATTCACGGCGAGGGGCAGGCGTTTAATGTCTGCGTGGTTGTTCCTGATTTTAACGTGCTTGAAAAATATACAACAGAACATGATATGCCTACTGATCCGAAAGAACTTGTTCAGAATAAAGAGATCAGGGAGATGATTTCGGATGAAATCACAAAATCCTTGAAAGGTAAATTCGGAGGATATGAAATACCCAGAAAATTCATTTATCTGAGTGAAAACTTCACCCTCGACAATGGTACACTCACCCAGACCATGAAACTGAAACGGCGGGTCGTTCTGGAGCAACAAAAGAATCAGATTGCGGATTTATACACTTAAAGGGCTGCGTATTCCGCTCCATAATGACCACCGATTCCGCTGGATTGTGACCACTTTCTTCCCGGACGAACCGACGCTGGATCAATCACACATTTTTCGATAGGTCCTGACCAAATTCTATTTTGGGAGGATCTATGGCTGGATCGTTTAAAAAGGGAAGTTGTGGTCCGTTGAAATTTGTCAGTACACCCTGGCAAAGTCTTCACCTAAACCCATCTTTACATTCTTAATGCCAAACAGCCAATATTGAATGACAATGAGTAATCACTATATTCAGAACGGGACGATTTTTGAAGATGAGTTGGAGAAACCAACAGAAACTTGATTAGGATTTTACCTGTGATTTATAAACGTAATCTCAGATTATAACCTCAAACCTGAGACCACACCATCTTGTGGTGTTGCTGATGCTTATTTTACTATTTTAACAACATCTTCAAAAGGTCAAGAAAAAGCAATCATCCGATCCTTTCGACCGCCTGTGTCAAATGACTCAGTTTGGCTAAAACCGTCTCACGGCTTAACAGACCTAAGCCACAATCAGGCGCCGCGATGAGGCGTTCTTTTTCGATATGACTCAGAGCCTCTCGCAAACGGGATTCAATCTCATCAATGGTTTCAATCCGTGTCTGAGCTATTCCGATAACGCCCAGGATCACAATAGTATTCTGGAATAACTCAAGAAGGGACAGATCATTATGGCGATGAGCATCCTCAATAGACACGGCATCAACAGCGGCCGCATCCAAGGCCGGAGCCATCAGGGAATAGGCGCTGAGTGGTGCTTTGAGATAATCGGAGCTATCCGCTCTATCCGGATATCCACAACAGATGTGAGTGGCTCTGGATACTCCCTTGGTGACACCCTGGAAACACCGCTCCAGGTTTTCAACACCAAAAGCAAGTGCTTTTTCCGGATCTCTTGCAAAAACAGGTTCATCCACTTGTATCCATCGGCAACCTGCCTTAGCTAATCTACTGATCTCTGCATTCAAAGTTTCGGACAACGCACGAGCCAATTTACGTTCACTTCCATAAAACTCATCTGCAACAGAATCCATGATCGTCATAGGACCGGGTAATGTTATTTTCACAGGACGGTCGGCAGCAGATTGTGCGACACGCCAATCTCGAACCAAAAAAGGCTTTCCCGGCTTGATCGGATGAGTTATTGTAGGAACGGATACTGTCCAGGCACCCGACCTCATGGATTTTTTTGTCAATCGGTCAAAATTGATTCCTTCTATATGGCGGCATTGATAGTGGATATAGTTTTCACGGCGCATTTCCCCGTCGGTGGGAATATCAATCCCCACACTAATTTGCTCTTTCACAACCTCTTGTGTAATCCTATCGAGCAGTTCTGGTACATCGTCATCCCAGCATCGTTCGCAGGCATCCAGTGCTTCAGTGGGATTAACCGCCGTGGTACTTTCCTGTTGAAACCAGTCCGGAATCGGCACTTCAGTCGGTTTTGGCCAGGCACCGATGGTTGTTGTTAGTATACTCATACTATCCTTTAAAGGTGATGTTGATTTAGTCGAATTTGTTTTTTTGAAGCTTATTCGATTTTCCCATATATGAGATCCCAGCATAGTTGGTCCTGTGATCAGACACAAGATGTCTATGTCGATTAAATGAATTTTGGCGGCAGATAGCTTGATAATCACTGAAATAAGGCTAATTCTGAGCACCACTATATATTTGGGTAAGGCGGAATTTTGGGTTGATGGTAATTACACAACAGTCAATGAACGTATCTGACAATTCCTACGAGTTGTGATTGATTGAGATCATTACCGGTTTGACTAGAGTTCAGATATCATACTTCTTTTGATGGTACTTAAAGGATCTTCTAAGTTTAATAAGATATTGTACACATGCAGTTAGTGTCCATTAGGATTCGAGCCCGAGTTGGCGCAGAATCGTGCTTACATCATAATAATCACGGCCACTGATGACTTTCCCGTTCTTGATCTGCATAACACTGCAATATGAGACTTCAATCTTGCGATTGGTTGGGGGGAAATCACCAATAGCAGTTCGTAATGGTCCAGTATTCGTGCCACTGTTAGTAAACTCAACAACGACCCAATCGCCTTCAGCGATAACGTTGGTGATCTTTACCCTTCCATCTGGAAACGCAATACGCCATCTCTCGTAATCATGCCGATAACCTTGTGGCCCACGCTGAAGTTCACCCCTTGGAACATCGACAAATTCACAATCATTTGCAATAACAGCCGCCCCTCGATCCGGATCACGATCATCCCATGATTGGTGAAAGGTACGGGCAACAGTGACGTTGTCAAGTGAAGGCATAATGACCTCCTTGTATAAATATGGGAATGTCTATCCAAAAATCAGATATCACCTATGTACCGATACATTGAGAGCATCAAATTTACGTCAATATTGAAGATATCCTTCGACCCAGTTTCTTTTAACAGTGTAAAATGTTGAGGCCACGCTGTCCACCTAATCGTCGGCATCAGGCCAGGAATCATCTTTGATCGTTTTCTGGCGATGTAAACGTTTACTGGAACGCTTGTCCCGTTTCGCAGTTGTACCGTCTTTATCGTCGAGCTCCCTAAATTTGGTA
>RCNG010001600.1_pt1 | contig 11288 bp, 13 predicted proteins | sample 2041371 | NCBI WGS metagenome assembly RCNG01 (sample SAMN09708227, study PRJNA481090) | Marine sediment metagenome, whole genome shotgun sequencing project. | biome: marine sediment; feature: ocean; material: sediment; isolation source: Sewage treatment plant 1 marine sediment (STP1) ... | reverse complement strand
GAGGTCAGGACCCGGTTGTCCTTCGGGATTCCATACCTCTCCCTTAACTTTTCGGATCGTTCGACGATGGGTGGTATCACCCCGATGATCGTGGTTCCGAGACCGAGGGAGATCGCTGCCAGCATGGCGTGGTGGCAGACGAGGTGAGCGTTCTCCTCATACGATATGCCCCAGCGGCTGCCGTGGAACATCATCAAGACCGGTGCGTGATACATGTAGCGGTCAGTTCCGTTGCGGTGAAACAGCTCGTTGGCGAACCGCACCGCATCCACGACGTGGTCTTTCAGTTCGAGGTAGGCTTCGGCCCCCTCACTCAACCGCACGACGGCACGCCCTATCGGGCCGGAAAAGGCTTTGAGCAATGAATCGAAGTCGCGCACCAGCTCCTGGAGCAGGAAGTCCAGCTCCACGCGATCGTCGATCACCACCACCTCGGTGGTGTGGGGCGGAAAGCCCATCGGCGCGGTGGCCGCGGCATCGAGGATCTTTTCGATCACGCCCCGTTCGACGGGCTGGTCTTTGAAGACCCGGACGCTTCGCCGCAACCTCAAGAACTCATAGAATTCGTCGTAGCCGAATGGTCTTTTCTCCAGCCGCCGAAAGTCCTCCATCTCCAGCTCCGGCATCTGCAGCGACTCGGTGGGGCACACCGCCACGCACTGTCCGCAATAGATGCACGACTCGGCACGGCTCTCGACTGTGGCCGCCTTTTCGTTCACCAGCTCCAAAGCACCCTGCGGACAGACCTCGGCACAGATGCCGTCACCCGTGCAATTCTCCAGATTCACCACATGTAATTGACCAGCCATCGTGAACTCCGTTTTCCAGTTGGTTATTTGTCTTCACCATAGAGGTGAGGCGGTCCGAGGATTTCGGGGAATCGATCGCGGAGCGCCGATCGGGCCTCGTAACAGAGATGGCAGGCATCCACGTAGCCGTCCTCGTGCGGAAGGTCGTAGGTACGGACCAGCTCCGCTGGACCACCGGCCACCAGGGGCCCGATGACGGGGTGCTGGTGCGGGTCGTAGGCCTCGAGCATTTCGCCAAGAGATGTCGTCTCTACGTTGCCCACCAGCAGCCCCTGGCAGAGATGCACATTGCCATAACCATCCACATGCACCCGGCCGGGATCGAGAAAGTCCTCGTCCGGGCACTCATCGAAATCGGTCCATGGCCGACGCGGGAGATCCGCTGTGAGATTGGCGGCCGCCCGTCCCCGAAAGCGAACCGAACCGCCGACGATGGGCAGGCCCTTCTCGTCAGGTGTCGTGCTGACCGCTGGCGGATCGATGGTGATCACCGCCTCGGCGAGCCCGAGCTCACGCGCCGCCTTCGCGGCAAAGGCCGGCCGCGGGTCCTCCTCCTCACCGGCGTGAAACGTATCGCTCGAGATACTCAGATCCGCCACCTCGAGGTCGCGAAGGGGTTCGAGCCAGAGTGCCGCATCGGCCTCGGCGGTGGCCCAGTAGCAGTTGGTGACCACGCCGGTGGAGAAGCCGCGCTCCCGGGCCTGACGGATTCCCTCCACCAATAATGGATAGAAGAGGAAAGGCTCGCCGCCCTCGAAGTAAACCTCGTTAACGGTCCCCAGTTCGCCTGCCTGATCGAGCACCTTCGTAAGGGTCTCCAGTCTCATGGTGCCACCCGCTCGCGGGCTCGCCCACACAAAGCAGTGGTCGCACTCGTGGGTGCACTGGTAGCTGAGCAGAAAGTGGACTCCCGTCAAACGCATGGTGTCCTCCCAGAATCATCGATTGGTACTCCGTCCACGCGGCCGGTGTACGACGTTGCTCACCGTCGTTTTACGATGAGGCCGGTTGAGGTTCTAGTCGTTCTTCTCCGAATACACCGACACAAACCAAATTGCCGCCGCGCCCAAAAGCAAGACTCCAAGACCGGCGGCCGCCTGACCCAACATCACCAGGTTTTCCATGTCATCCTCCTTTTTGCGTGCGATTTTCGTTCTCGATAGTACCGTGAACCAGGAAGCGGCGTCATCGACGCATTTGAAATATGAATAAGACTCCGCAAACGGGTACCTGGCGCCGGTTGGCACCAATTCACACCAGCGCGACCCCAGCTGCAATGCCTACTCCATAGAATAGGTGGTTGGCCAGGGCGGAAAGAGAAGCCCTCATGCCTTCGGGAGATCGCCTGCCAGCCACCCCCAACCCCAGGGAGGGGAAAACGAAAAAGTAGGAGGCTACCGTCGTCGCGACGCCATAGGCGAGGGCCCAAACCGGTGATGCAGGCCCTCCAACCAGGAGATTCCAACCGACCACGTATGGGACCGCGAGGCCCACGCCGATGGCATAGTGCGTGAAATAGCCGTAGAGTTTCTCGTTTGCGACCTGTTCCACGTCGCTTGGATGCTCATAACGGAAGCGCCCGCGTGCCCAGCCCGCGGCCATCCTCCCAATCATCCCCACGTCGATTTTCGAAAGCAATCCAGTTCGGGCACAGAGGAAATTCAAGGAATCCATCATCAACGTTCCCAACACTCCAGCTACCACTCCAGTTACGACGAGATCCATCGCCCCTCCAATGCCCTGCTCGAAAAACTCGCCTCCCGGTCGAGGTCGTCTGTTTTTCTATCCATGATCAGGCCGCCCAGGAAGCACTGGCGCATTTGGCAGGCCTTCGAGCCCCCAAAGATCTCAGCAGGCCCGGATCTCAGCGTCATGACCCTTTGGCTGGGTCCCGGCTTAGGGCGACGTAGACCGGAAGATCCTGTGCTTCGTCAAACGCAAGGCCGTTCAGTGAAGGGAACCTCTCGATGTTATCGAAGCCCACCGTAACAAGGGCGTCCTCTATCTCGTGTTCGGTGTAGGCCTCGTTGCTGAGGGCATAGATGCTGACCGCGCCGCTCCCTGCGTCGATGACCGAAAACCTGTTCGTCGATGCCCTGGCATCGGGATCCCAGAAGTTCTCTTGAAGAACCACGTGTGGTTCCCTGGAGAACAACCCTGTCTCGGCGGAATACCAACTTGGGCCCGCCTCTCCACCTTTCTGAATCTGTTCCAGAGCCTGAAACTCGAGCAGCAAGACCCCTCCGGGCTTCAACGCCTCGTGGGCATTCTTCAAGATCTCGAGCCCCCGGTCCCGTGGAAACACGTTGAATTGACCGTAGATCATCATCACGAGATCAAAGTCATCGCCGAACATCCCGTCCCGAACATCGGCGTGATGAAAGGTGCACGGCAGGTTCTCAGCGGCAGCAATTTCCCGGGCATGCGTCATCGACGCGGGGGAGAAATCGATCCCAACATATTCACAGTCTTTTCGGGCGAAGCGAAGAGCGTACAGTCCGGGACCGCAGGCGAGATCGAGCACCCTGGCAGGTCTGGAGCCCAGTGCTTTCGTGAAAATCCAATCGACCTGTCGATCGATCGTCTCGCTCCTGCGACTGGCAAGATTGTGCTCCTGGCTCAGGTGCTCGGCGAGCATGCGCTCCGAGAACTGCTGGTCATTCCATGGGATGTTGTCTCCCTCGGACCACGGTTTCGGAATCAACGGCCGGTTGATGATGTCGGAAATCGTCTTCGCCATTCTCTTTCCCTTCAATCACCACCCGAGTCGACGATGGTGCTCTTCATCGCTCTCTCCGGCCCCCGTCGTTGCCCGTTGGCTGTGTTTCGAGGGGATGAGATGGGAGATTACCTCTGCTTGTCCTGATATATAGCTGCGAACCAGAGCGCCGCGAGACCCATGAGCGAGACCCGAAGACCGGTCGCCGCCTGGCCCAACATCACCGGGTTCTGCATGTCGTCCTCCCATTTGCTCGTCGTTTTTTTCACACCACCTTCACCGCATCAACGATCCTATAGATGATCACCCACATGAGACAGACCGACCACCTATTTCCTATCGTCCTCTGCTGTGATCTCTTTGAGCCTGACCTTGTACGCCCCTTGCCACAGGCTTTCAAGGGACGACGCCACCACCTCCCAGCGCGTTCCGACGTTGAGCCGGGGTGCCAGCTCGGCATCGACACGCAGGTTGACCGTAGGTCGATTGGTGTCTCTCTTCTCGTTTGACATGGTTGCTCCATTCTTCCGTAACTGCCTTGCAGATCGGATCGGTTTGACGCGACTGCGCTCTACAAATCGGTCGGACGCCGGGCACCAACATCTCGTGAACCCAGCGCCCGTCGGGTCTGCTGTCGACACTCTTTCTTTCACTCGCTGTTTTTTGCACTACACCTTCTCCGCATCAACGATCCTCTCGATGGCCATCCACGCGAGATCACGGCCGGTGGGCTTCACATAAAGCTCACCGAGCTCGTCGTAGCCGAGGTGCTCGCGGATCCGCCAGCCGTAGTCTTCGAGGAATTCGGCGATAGTCTCGGGGTCGAAGCCGGTGTGCCAGATCGTCTCCTTCACCCGCATTTTCTCGTAGAGGACCTCCTGGCCGAACAGCTCCCGGCCCTCGATGAAATCCTTCGGGGTGTAGGTGAAGACCATCCGGCTGCCCGAAGGCGCTCGTGCCAGAAACTCCATGGTCGCCCGAATACCCGGCTCGGTGAGGTACTGGGTGACCCCTTCCCAGATAAAGATGGCCTTTGTGTCCGCATCGTAGCCGTGTGCGGCGAGGACCGATGGCAGTTTTTCGGTGTCGAAGTCGATGGGCACCAGGGTCACGTGAGCCGGCACCTCGCCGAAGATGGATTGCAGCCGGCGGCGCTTGCTCTCGATGTTGCCGGGCTGGTCCACCTCCCACACCTGGACCGACTCCAACTGAGGCAGCCTGAAAGCCCTGGTGTCGAAACCGGCCCCGAGGTTGACCACCGCCTCGATGGAACCACCGACGGCCTCGGCAACGACCTCGTCGATGTATCGCTTGCGGGCCATGATGCCGCCCCAGAGCCCCGGCACCTTCTGCTCCGTCTTGGCAACGAACCACTTTCTGATGGGAAGGCTCAGCCGGACCCAGACCCTCGAGCTGAAAGGCAGGATCGGGCAGGCCAATCCGTCGGAAATGATCCGCTCCCTCTCCGAAAAGCCCTGCTCGATAGCGACCAGAACCATGGCGCCCGGTCCCGTCTTCGCCGCTTTGCGTGTCATCGGATATCTCCATCGTCGATCGTACCCTGACCTTGTCCCTGATTCACCGATTCGCAGCCCATCTCCTCCCACACCGAGTGCTCGACCAGGCCGAACTCAGCCAGGGACGACACGAGCCGGAGACCGAAACGACTCGGCACGAGGGCGCCCTCCTCGGGGTGGCGAATGTGGATCGCGAGGTCGGTCGCCAACCCTCGCCTGCGATAGATGGTGAAGACACCGTTGTTGCGGCCGTCTTCCCACATGGACTCTCTGATCATCTCGGAAAGGTTTTCGATCGGTTCCTTGGACGACCGTAGGTGAACAATCTCGAGGACACTCATGATGTCTCCTATCCCGTCTACCAGACCTGCGGAAGCACTCTAAATCGGGTCTCTGCCATGTATTCCGGATACCCCGGCAAGGTCTCGCGAAGGACCTTCTCTTCGACGTGGATCCGGGCGACGAAAGGCGCAAAGACGAGCGGCACGAGGATCGCGCCCGCAGAGCTCTGCAGCCACAACGGAATCCCGGTAAGAAAGAGGAGTACTCCGAGATACATCGGGTGGCGAACGCGGCCATAGAGTCCGGTATCGATCAGCACATGATCGCGTTCGGATTGATCCCCGACGATTGGCGTTGCAAACGCGTTTTGCCAAACCGAAGCGAACACGATGCCGTAACCCGCGAGGCACAAAACCGCTCCGAGATTCGTCAGCCAGAGTGGCGGCAACGGCAACAGGTGCAAGCGGAAGACGTCGATGGGGATGAAGACAAACCATGCGAGGCTGAAAACCACCAGGAACAACGTCACGACTCGATCCGATATCGGCTGGTTCTTGGCAGTTCCCCGCCGAACCCTGGCCTCGAGGGATGCCGGTGCCAGTCGCGCCAGCGCAACGACCGACGCCAATGAGAGAACGGCGAAAACCACCAGGAACTGGATGGCCCGCGGCCAGTGCCAGGTGCCTGCAGGGATCAAGAGAATCGCTGCAAAGAAAGCGGTCTTGACCAGTGTTTGGACGATGCCTCGTATCATCAACATGGGCACTGCGCCCCTTTCCTCATCATCATCAATTTGACGTCGGAGAATCGCTGACCGGATTCACCCCATCAGGATCGATCGAATCGCCTTTCGGCGTCCCAAGGAGGTCATGGAAATGATCCTTCAAAGTGTGAGTCCCGGATTTCGGCGCCACAACATCGGTTGTAGTCATGGTGGTAAAGAAGGCCAGGAGTTCGCCCTGATGCCGGTTGAAGAGACGGACCAGCCGCACCACAGGCCACATCAGCCACTCGGGGACGCGCGAGATCTTCGCCGGTCTGTCGAGAGCCTCGAAGGCGAGATTGGCCACTTCGTTCCACGTCATGGTCTGCGGTCCGCCCACATCGATTTCAGTCGCGTTGCCTTCCGCGGCATCGACACACGCGACCGCCAGGTCGGCGCCGTGGATCGGGTTCACCTTCGTGGTGCCATCTCCAATCAGGTAGACGCGACCCTTCTTCGCCATGTCCAGGATCTCGCCCATATCCGAGAAGTAGCCGGTGGGCCGCATAACGGCAGAGTCGATGCCTGAGACAACCAGCTCATCAACGAATTCTTCGTGGGCTCGGACGATGTCCAGGTGCCGCAGGCTAGATCCGTTGAAAGCCGAAACGTAGACAAACTTGCGAACACCCGCCCGAACGGCCTCGTCGAGCAGATTCTTGTTGCCTTGATAATCAACCTCTCTGAATGTGAGCCCGTCCTTCTGCCGGGTGATGCCGACCGACGAGAAGACCACATCGATGTCGTCGCAGACGTGTTCAATCATTTTGGGCTGGGTGATCTCGCACTGAACGATCTCGTCCATCGAATCCCAGAGCGGCTCCACCCTTCGCGAGTTGCGAACCAGGGCGCGAACGAAGTAGCCGCGGTTCTTGAACTCGCGGGCGACAAAACCTCCGAGATAGCCGGTCGCACCGGCCACCAGTACGCGTTGCATCAGGCCACCTCCAATTGCTGCTCAGCCGGCTGGGAACGCCGGACGCACTCGATCAACTCGTCGAGCGCAGGAGTCTTCATCCCCGCAAGGGCCGTGATCGCCTCGAAATCCTCGGCCAACTTGAGCAGCTCAGGCCCCACACACCGGGCGTGCAGCCCAAACCGGATCTCCGCTGCCTGCGAGGCGAAGAGCTTGGCAAAGACCTTTGGTTCGAGCCACCGGGGAAGCCAGTAGTAGAGGTTGAAGATCCCCGGTTGACGCCTGCGGTAGCCGATCTTCTTGAGCACGTTTCCGGCTTCACGGCAGGCCAGGCAGTACAGGTGGATCGCCTCGGGATCGGCGGCCACCGCGCCCAGGTTGCCGCCCTTCTTCAGGATCACACCTGCGGTCGGAGCCATAAAGGCAAAGTGGTACTTAAGCCAGCCGTCGATGTCGTTCTCATAGCTGACGTCGATGCCCGCCATATCGAAGAGCCTGCCGACGAGCCATGTCCTTTGCCGTTTTCTGCCATCGATCTCACCGATGAAGAGCTTGCCGAAGCGATCGTCCGGTTCTTCGCGATCCATGACGACAAGGTCGTCTCCCCGCCACCCGCCGCCGACACCCGGAAAACCGAGCAGCACCTTTTTCGCGGGCAGGTGATCGAGGTAGCGGCAAAAACCCTCGAGATCGTTGCCGAGAAAGAGAAAAGTCTTGACGTGCGGGTTGCAGGCCAGCTCCGGGCATACCTCGAGGCGGCCGCGCTGCTGCATGGCGACCACCACCAGGTCGTAGCGGTCCTCCGGATTCAGCTGTTTGACCAGCGGCACCCGAGCGGTCATCCGCTCACCGGTGAGACCATCGACGATCACGACGCCGTCGCGGTCGAGCTGGTCGTAGGTCCTGTTTCGGGCAAGAAGCCTCACGTCCTTGCCGGCTTGCTGCAGGCGGAGCGCCAGCCATTGTCCGATGGGTCCCGCGCCGTAGATCAAAGTCTTCATGGTTCAACTCCCTGCTCTGCACGAAAACATTGCGAGGAATGTGCCAACCAGACAAACTCTTTATATCCGGTGAGTTGATGAATCTTCCTCTAGGATTTTGTGGTAATCAACAATTTTTATTGTCGTATTTCACAAATCGAGCTAAAATTGTGAATAACCACAAAACCAGGGGAGTCGACTGATGATCGATGAAAACGAGTTCTTTCGCAACGCAACCCTGAGCATCTGCGGCAGTCTGGAGATCGAGGAGGCCATGAGCGCCTGTGTGTGCGCCATGCGGGAGTTCCTTCCGGTCGATCACATGTTTCTTCAGGTCTTCGAACCCGATCTTCGCGCCATGCGAACGGTTGCTTTGGCCACCGCCACAGCCGGCGAACGGGTCAATCAGGTCACGCCCCTCCCCGAGCGGACTCTCGAACGGATCCGGCAGCACGCAGAGACCGCGCCCGAAGATCCGGTGGTCATCGATTCAGAGGAACACAACCCGATCGCTCGGGAGATGCTCCGCTTCCACGGGTTGCAGGGCTCGTCGATCCTGAGGATGACGCTGGCCACTGAAACCGGTCATTTTGGTGGTGTGGTGCTGACTGTGGAGGGCGGCGATCGCTACACGAAGGAACATGCGGATCTGTTGCTCCTTCTCGAGGATCCATTCACCATCGCCCTGTCCAACACCCTCAAACATGAGGAGGTCCTACGGCTCCGCGACCGGCTGGCCGACGACAACCGCTATCTCAATCGTGAGTTGCTGAAAGTCTCGGGCGACGAGATCGTCGGCGCCGACTTCGGGCTCCGCGGTGTCATGCGCCAGGTCCTCCAGGTGGCGCCCACCGAAAGTCCAGTCCTGCTGTCGGGCGAGACCGGTGTCGGCAAGGACGTCATCGCCAACGCCATCCACCTCGGCTCCCCGCGGCGCGACGGGCCGTTTGTCCCGGTCAACTGCGGCGCCATCCCCGACAGCCTGCTCGACAGCGAGCTCTTTGGTCACGAAAAGGGTGCATTCACCGGTGCATTGGCAAAGAGACGCGGCAGGTTCGAGCGGGCCGATGGCGGCACCATTCTGCTCGACGAGATCGGCGAGATGCCCCTCGAGGCGCAGGTGAGGCTGCTGCGTGTGATCCAGCATCGGGAAATCGAGCGGGTGGGGGGAACCAAACGGATCCCGGTGGATATCCGGATCATCACCGCGACGAACAAGAACCTCGAAGAGTGGGTCAAGGCCGGTCGATTCCGGGAGGACCTGTGGTTCCGGCTCAACGTCTTTCCAATCCCGGTGCCGCCGCTGCGGGAGCGCACCGGAGACATTCCGGCGCTGGTCCATCACTTCATCGAACGTAAGGCCGCGGAGCTCAAGATCGGCGAGACCCCACGGCTCGCCCCAGGCGCCATTGACGATCTGATGGCCTATCACTGGCCGGGCAATGTGCGTGAGCTGGAGAATCTGGTGGAGCGCGCCATGATCCTCCACCAGGGAGAACCGCTCAGCTTCGATGAACTGGGGGCAGCCGGCCGACCGCCGGCGGTCCGACCACCGGCCCCGAGCGGCGAGGAGTTCCTCGACCTCGACACCGTTACCGCCCACCACATCCAACAGGTGCTGGAGCATACCGGCGGCAAGATCCACGGCCCCGGAGGCGCCGGCGAGTTGCTGGGCATCAACCCGAATACCCTGCGCTACCGGATGAGAAAACTGGGCATTCCGTTTCGAAAACACCGGCGGGGCGATGAAGGCTGAAAGAACCGACGGAGTTTCTGTCGCCCCTCCGGGGCTTGATTCTTTTTTCCGATTCTTTCCCCGGGGCTCACGCCCCGGGCTACCGAAATGCCGCCCCTCCGGGGCTTGGTCGGCGTTCGGCATTCGTTCCCGGGGCTCACGCCCCGGGCTACCGGTATGCCGCCCCTCCGGGGCTCTATCTCAATGGAAACACCCGAACCCGGGGCTCACGCCCCGGGCTACCGGAATGCCGCCCCTCCGGGGCTCTTATCGAGGAAAATGCTGGTCGTCATCGGTCGACAGCGCCGGAGGCGCGACACAAAAATAGCCCGGGGCGTGAGCCGGGAATGGAGTCACCAATAACAGGTCAGCCCAGGAGGGGCGACAGATCCATCAGCAGCGTTGGAGAAAAGCAGCAGTATCGGTCACAATGACACCACAATGAACGACTCCGACATCCAGGCCATCCACCGACCGAACTCCAACCTGCTGACGCTCTACTTCCTCCAGGCGGCGGCGACCCTTGTTGCCTTCCCCTTTGTCTTCCTACCCCTGTTCTTCAAGTACCGCACTCTGAAGTACACCTTCGACGACGAGGGCATCACCGCCTCCTGGGGCTTTCTCTTCAAACGGGAGATCTTCCTCACCTATCGACGCATCCAGGACATCCACGTCAGCCGCAACCTGATCGAGCGCTGGCTGGGCATCGGCAAGGTGGAGGTCCAGACCGCGGCCGGCAGCTCCTCCGCCGAGCTCGCGCTCGAGGGCATGGAGCACTGGGACGCGGTGCGCGACTACCTCTACCGGAGGATGCGGGGCACCGGCCAGGTGGTCGGCGACACGGACCAACCAGCGACAGCCGAGGCGGCCACCGGCCATGGCGACGAAACGGTGGCATTGCTCCGCGCCATCAAGGACGACATCGACGCCGTGCGACGCGCCGTCGAAACCGACGGCACCGGGGACTGATGTTGTACTCGCTGTTCAAGGACGTCGCCCTCGCGGTGATGAAGGCGCCAACGAAGCCGCCCGATCCACCGGCAGGGAGCTACGGTGAGGTCCATGTCTATCGAGCGAGCCCCAACTTCCTCACCTACCGGCTGCTCGTCTTCTGGTTCATCATTCTGCTCAACTGGTTGGTGCCCTTGTGCATGTGTATCGGCTGGTTGTTCAACGGAGAGACCGCCCTCCTGATCCTCGCGATCGTCTACGCGATCGTCCTCGCGGTCATTCTATTCATTGTCTATTTCGCTATCCGTATCGACTACGACATGCGCTACTACATCGTGACCGATCGCTCGTTGCGGATCCGCGAGGGCGCCTTCATCGTCAAGGAAAAGACCATATCTTTCGCCAACGTGCAGAACCTGCGAGTGGTCCAGGGCCCGATCATGCGCCTCTTCCGGATCTGGAACCTCAACGTGGACACGGCCGGCGGTGGCGCCTCGCGCAACGAACACACCGAAAAAGTGCCCCATCGCGTGAAGATGGCCGGCATCGAAAACGCACACGAGGTTCGCGACCTGATCCGCGGCCATCTCAAAAATTACGCGGTAGGAACGGGGCT
>RCNG010001598.1_pt1 | contig 11290 bp, 10 predicted proteins | sample 2041371 | NCBI WGS metagenome assembly RCNG01 (sample SAMN09708227, study PRJNA481090) | Marine sediment metagenome, whole genome shotgun sequencing project. | biome: marine sediment; feature: ocean; material: sediment; isolation source: Sewage treatment plant 1 marine sediment (STP1) ... | reverse complement strand
CGTTGGAGGAGGCGCCGGGCGAAGTTCACCCTCATTGCGATCGCTCCGATGGATTGTGTAGGCCCATCATGCAGATCGCGGGCAAGCTTGTTGCGCGTGTTTTCCTGGATCTCGGCAATGCGCTCCTTCTCCTGCTCCAGATCGCTATATAGACGAGCATTCTGCAGAGCGACCATTGCCTGCTGTGCGATGGCATCGAGCAGCTCGACCTGTTCAGGAGTGAAATACCCCTCATCCGGATGCGCGAAAAGCAGCGCACCATATAGGTCCAAACCGACTACAAGGGGGATACAAACGGCGACACTACAGTTGTGCAAGGTGATAATCCGCTTCAGTTCGACATCCTGGCCTGGGTTTTTGCAAAGTTGGGATTGCACACTGGCCAATGCTTCTCCCACCACGCCCCGCGCTCCAGGTAGTGTGACACGTAAATCCGCTGCCGATAGTCCTCGTGCGGAGGTTATATATAGCTCCTCGTTCTCGAAGAGCATCAACGCGCTAACTAATTTGGTCGCGCCCTCACCCTCAAGTGCACTATTAGCGAGGTCAAGTGTCATCTCAAGCACTCGCTCGTAATTGAGCGTTGCGTTTAAATTCGCCGTCATCACCAGAAGGGATCTGAGCTTCTCGATCTCGCGCTCCAAGGAGGGGACCCGATTCGTCTTATCTCCTCCGTGATTGTGACCTGAGTTTGGGGGTTTATTTCGATCACGGCGAGAGCGATCCGAGAGCCATGCAACCGGGGGCAATGCTAAGAGAAGAAACGCAGGATCGAGCGCGGAAATAATTTTCGGCGCTGAAATCGATAGGGCTTTGAGCAGTAAGTGTCCCAATTCAATCTGGTACACAATCACATCCTCAGCAAGCTAGAGTATTGTACGCCATCTTCCCACATCGCCTTCATCTCGTTTACGCTGCGATATGGCGTCAGGCGCTCACTCGAGCCACGGTTCTTGTATGTAGTATCACTTAAAAAAACGAGATATTCCCTTACAGTTCCCCTACAAGCTAAAGCCAGCATAATCTCTCGCTGTCAGGAGATCCCCGGCTAACGTCCCAATCCTTTGGAAAACTGATTGAGCGCTGAATTGAAGCCGTTCACGCGGGCGGTTGTACCTTCCTTTCCACATTGTTCCGGGATAGCAGGTGAAGGGCAATCAATACGAAGATCATCACCACAAAGCTGATAAGCTGCGCGCTGCGTATGCTGCCGAATACAATCGAGCTATCCCCGCGAAAACCTTCGAGAAACAGCCGTGAAATAGCCGCAAGCGCAACGAATAGGGTGAAGATAAAGCCCGAGAAGGACCTTTTTTTACGGACCTGCAGGATCACCAGTGTGACGCCCACGGCGAATAGGAGCTCGTAAATCTGTGAGGGGTGTCTGTCGGCACCCCATAATTCAATCGCCCAGGGGACTGTGGTCGATGCGCCAAATGCATCGCCGCTTGAGAGATGCGCCAGGGCAACAAAGATCGCAAAAACTGCCGCACCCAACGCAAGCGTATCAAGCGTCGGGAGAAGAGAGAGCCCTTTACGTTGAGCATAAATCATTGCAGCAATGAGCCCTACGGCTATGCCCTCAATGATGGAGAGTGTGTTCGCATTAAGCGCCAGCAAGTTCAGGGGTTCACTTAAATAAAGATCAATGTATTTAAGCGCGTAACCCAGGCGAGCACCAATAATCCCAGCAGTGAGAGCGATGAAGATCATGTTGCTTATTAGCCCCGGATCTAGCTTATAGCGCGCCGTTTCGCGCTCGGCTATCTGTGTTCCAATCCACAAACCCACCAAGAGCAGCAAACCGGGCAATTGAATTGCGAGTGGTCCAATTTGAAGGATGGGGAACATCAGTGCACTTCCTCCAGCAGCTGCTCGACGGTGCTCTGCAGGGTGACTTCGCTCATCGGCCCTCCCACGATCACGCGCTGGATGACTCCTTCCCGATCGATGAAGAAAGTCGTCGGCAAGGCGCGCATGAGGTAGGCATTTCCGACCTCTCCACTGGTGTCAAGCAGAATGGGGAATGTTAAGTTGAACTCCTGCACGAAAGCTTCAACATCAGTAAGGCTATCTTGTGCTGTCATATTCACCGCCAGCACTTGCAGCCCGCGATCATGATTTTCCTGATAGACCCGCTGCAATGCTGGCATTTCTGCCCGGCAGGGAGGACACCAGGAGGCCCACAGGTTCAAAACAATCGCCTTTCCGCGCATATCGGAGAGCGAAATCTGGTCACCAGATAAGCTTTCGAGGGTGAAATCGGGGGCTAGAAACCCCTCTCTAGGGCTGGGGATCAATCCCCCTGTGGTTGCCTCGACTGGCACCGCCGAAGCCCATATCCATAATCCGCCTAGTATCGCTGCGCCGGTTACAACCAGTGGCCAGCGTATTGCATCTTGAAGCAACATGTGAAATTTTTTCATCGCCCAGATATTCTACCGCGAGTGGTGTCTCCATCTCAATATCGAATCACACCACTTTCCAGAATGCTTCTGATTTATTTTCTAACAGGGAACGAAATTAGATGCAGGATAGTTTCGATGGAGCAAGATCCCGATTTTACGGCGCTTCCAATCCATGGCTCTCCAGCAGGTGAGGTTTTGCTAAGATCTGTGCCGTTGGTCCATCACCGACGACCTGCCCCTCATCGATGATGACGGTTCGCTCAAAAAGCTCTGCCACCATGCGCATATCATGCGTGGCGACAAGCATCGTTTGCGGTAGACCGCGCAGGAGCTGAATCAGCTCACGCCGCCCGCGCGGATCGAGTCCGGCCGTGGGTTCATCTAAGACCAACACCTCGGGATCCATTGAAAGGACTGTCGCAATAGCCACACGTTTTTTCTCGCCTTCGCTGAGATGGTGCGGGACGCGCACCTCCGAACCCGCCATGCCAACGTCTTCAAGTGCCTGTCTCACCTTCTGCGCTAATTCCTCTTTTGGAAGACCCATATAGAGCGGACCGAAGGCCACGTCTTCAAAGACACTCTGTGAAAAGAGTTGATCATCCGGGTCCTGGAACACTAATCCGACCAGGGCACGAATTTGTCTCAGACTGTCGTCGGTCAGTTCTTTCCCACAGACATGGACTTTCCCCTCACCGCGCAGGATCCCATTCAAATGGAGCAGAAGCGTCGATTTCCCCGAACCGTTAGGTCCGACCAGTGCGGTTTTTTCACTTGGGTTAATGAAAAGGCTTACGCCGCGCAAAGCCTTCCGGCCATCCGGGTAGCTGAAGTGTAGATCCTGGATATCTAATGTATGGTGCATGCTCTACCTCAAGAACATCAGCGAGAGCGATCCAAGGATTAGCAGGCTGAATACGATAAGGCTGATCCAATCGGCTCCACGCATCTGAAAGGTCGAATAAGTGCGCATCTCACCATCATAGCCTCGGGAGGCCATCGCTCCATAAACACGTTCGCTGCGATCTAGCGAACGAAGGAAGAGGCTGCCGACCATAGACCCCGTCACTCGACCTCGCCAAAGAAGGGAAGGCCTTCCTTTGCCGGGGATCTCCGGGCTGCGCGCAGCACGTGCCCGCATAAGGCGTATAACCTCGTCAGCCAAAACAAAAATATATCGATACATAAATGCGATTACGGCAACCAGGGGACGAGGAATGCGCAGCGAAAACATTGCCCAGACCAAATCAGGAAAGGGCGTCGTTGCCGCCAACAGAATTCCAGCCTGGACAGCGATAAAAGTCCGAATCATGATACTCACGAAGCGGATTGTCCCCGGTTCGGATATTGTCAGATTGAGCGCGGGAAAGCTGATGAGGGCAGGACCCGGGATAATAAAGGGCAGTGGAGCTGCTGCAAGCAGAAATGGGATGGCAATAAAGGATCTCCGCACAGCATAGAGCATTCCAAGTCTTGAAGCGGCCGCATAGCCTAAGATCCCAAGGAATAGCGCCCCGAAGGCGATCCAGGATCCTTGTCTTACAAGTCCAACAATGAGAATAAATAAAAGTGTAACCACCACCTTTACCCGAGGGTCCAGGTGGTGGATCAGGCTCTCTCTGGGATGATATTGATCCGTCAGGTCGATATGCAAATTCTAATCCCCGACGGCTCCCCGTTGCACTGAGCTCCGGGCGATGAGCCAGGCCAATCCGAATACGACCAGTGTCCCGGCGCCGACGGCCAGAATCGTCGTAAGTACCGGGTCGCTCAGGAAAGGCAGCGTGTAATCCGGCATCAGTTCATAGGATGATTCTTGCGCCAATCCCAAGAAGCCCTGCAAATCAGCGATGAACTCCAGGCCATCCGGATGTGCTGACGCAAGCGGGGAGAAAGCAGCGACCCCCAATGCAACGAGCAGACCGACCAAAGTAAATGTCGCTGTGCGCTTCCCCGGCGCCGTTTCCCCGGTGGTTAACACCTCCGGTCGACTCGTTTGCAGAAGACCTATCGCCCCAACAGTAATGATACCTTCACCGAGGCCGATTAGGGCATGGACGCCAGCCATCGCCGGCAGCCCTAAATAGAGCGGTGAAGTTCCCGAGATTGCCAACTCAATGGCTGTGGCGCTCGCGCTAACGATCACCGACAGCCAGGCGCCTGCGAACCCCCCGACCAGCCGAGATCGTGTGGTGGGCCCAAGAAAACGGTTAACGAACATATAGATTGCATAGCCTGTAAATGTGGTGATGACACCCATATTCAGGATGTTCCAACCCATCGCCAGCAATCCTCCGTCCTGGAAGAGCAAGGCTTGAACAGCGATGACGGCCGTCATGACCAATGTGCCCGCCCAAGGACCTAATACAATCGCCGCGAGCGTCCCACCGAGAAGGTGCCCGGATGTCCCGGCGGCGACGGGAAAGTTAATCGCCTGGGCGGCGAAAATAAAAGCCGCGATTACCCCCATCAGCGGAACTTGCCGCTCGCCAAGTTGATCCTTGGTTTGGCGAAGGGCAATCCCGATGAAAACCACCGCGAGTATCCAGCCAACGATGGATACACTAATGGAAAGAAAACCATCCGGGATGTGTAAGGGCGTAGGTGAAAAAAGCATTAGCAAGTCTCCATATCGGAGCTACGAAACTGCCGGTTTCTGTTTACAGATTTGGCAGAGACCCTCCAACGTCAAATGCACCGAATCGATCCTGAAGCTGGTTGTCTCTTCGACGCGTCGAGAGAATGCTTCGATCTCCTCCGCTCCAACTTCGAAGATAGAACCACATTCGCGACATACAAGATGGCTGTGCGGGTGTTCGGGATCACGCAGAGAGAAACGCATTGGCTCTCCCCCGGTGGAGAGCATATTTATCATCCCTGCCCCCTGAAGCGATTCTACGGTCCTGTAGACTGTAGCGAGGTTCAGCCCGGGGAGACGTTCTCTCGCCCCCTTATATACTTGCTGGGCAGATATGTGGTCTTCCATGTGCGCGATCGTCTCGAGAATAATCGTCCGTTGGGCAGTTACTCTGTATCCGCGCTCGCGGAGCTGTTCAGCAAGTCGTGCACCGCATGACATAGGCAAACTTTCGTAGTTGCAAAGATTTGCATAAACTTATCATAAAATACGAGCACGGTCAAGCCAATCTGGTGTCAAACAACCGCGTCTGAAAAACCACCGGAAACGGCAACCGCTCAAGCCCCTCTCTGCATCATCATTTTTCACTCCGATCTGTCGATCAGGATGAAATTCTGAGCAGATAAAAAAAGAGCGGATGAGATATCCGCTCATGTATCTACTTCGATTACAACCCGGCCCCAGCATTTTGGGGCAACCTGGTTGAATTTAATTCACTCAAGCGTCCGCAGGTAGGAGATTAACTCCCAGATCTCCTGCTCGCTGAGCAGCGTGCCCCAGGCTGTCATCAAGGAATTGTAGGGATCCAAATCCCCACCGTCCGAAATTCGCCAGAGCAGGTAACCATCGGTGTTTTCTTGCATCTGTTCTTGATCGGTGAAATCGGCAGGTCGTGGATTTAACCCGGCCGCATCAGGTCCCTTTCCGCGCCCATCATCACCATGGCATTGGCTGCACAGGGCGACATAGGCCTCGTTCCCGGAAGCGATCGCCGCAGGGTCGTCCGCCAGAGGGTTGAGCTTATCTCTATACTCAGCGGGAATGATAAGCGGCGCCTCAACACCAGTCTCGTTGCTAATATAAACCACCCGATCTTCCTCACCATCAGAACTTGCACAGCCCGTTAGCACGAGAGACAAGATTATCAGTATGGTGAAAATGCTCGGCGTGTTTTGTTGTCTCTTCATTGTTAAATATTCTCCTTCCGCCCTATCATAGTTGTATACCAGGTCAATTACTATCGGATCGGCGGATGAGCCGCCTTCAAGAATCGACCATGTCTGAAACTCTGCATATCCTTCTAGGGTCACACTCTCGCTCATAGGCAACAATAACATTGCCGACAAACGAACTCAAAACAATTTCCAAATTTTGCTTTCCACCGCTGCGTACAGGGTACCTTTTACCGCCTTTTTTATACCACCCGAGAACCATCCTAGCAAATCGGGTAGAAAAGGTGCATAAAGGATAACTTACGCTACAAAGAGTGACTTTCCCCACTCCCGTTTAAGGAGGCTAGCCAGCATCATCTTAAAGAGTTCCGAACGTCGATAAACGAGGTTATTTATTCGTGAAGGGTGCCAGCGCATCCGATAATCTATTCCAAATCTTGAGTGTCACCCAAGGAAAATGGGGCGAGCGGATCGCAGAGAACATTGCCGCGAACGCACCCTCGGATTGGGTAGTTCACTCTTGGGCCGCGCCGCGCGTCTTACCTCCCATCGTTGATGATCCAGAGGATTATCTACCCCCTTCGCTCCCCCAAGTGGATCTCGTTCTCGCGCTGGGTGAGGTCTCGGGCCTTGTACAATTAATTCCCGATATCGTGAAGATGACTGGCGCAAAGGCGGTTGTCGCCCCCATCGACCGCAACGAATCCGTGCCACCGGGGCTCGCCACCCAGCTCACCCTGTGGCTTAAAGAGATCGACGTCCCTGTCGCACTGCCCAAACCCTTCTGCTCCCTCGCGGAGGACAGCTACAATCGCAAGCCATTGGTAGAAACCTATGACGATCCCCTGATTCAGCGCTTCGCAGCGCATTTCGGGAAACCTGAATTTCGGGTAACAGTGGAGGACGAGAAAATTGTCGCCGTCGAGGTTGAGCGCGATTCAGCCTGTGGCTGTGCCAGATACGTTGCTGACAACCTCATCGGCGTAAAAGTCGATGAATCAGTCGAAAAGACCGGCATGCTGCATCACCATTTCCCCTGCCTGGCAAGCATGAACCAGGACCGGGATTACAACGATACACTCATGCACGTCTCGGGGCACTTTCTCCAAGACGCGATCACGGAGGGGCTGGGATCAAACCTGTCGACCCTCTACATCAAACCAGCTGGGCATATTGACGAGAACCCCTAAGTAGGAGGAGGCCATGAAACAACTTATTCTCGAAATGCCAACCATGTACGCCGACCACCACGTCCTGAAAGTACGGGAGGCGTTGGAGGGGCTCAAAGGTATTGAAGAAACCTTTGCCAGCTCCGCATGGAAGAAACTCATGATCTCTTATGAGGAAAAGTCCATTAAACCCGCCGAGATCGAAAAAGCCCTGACGAAAGCGGGATATCCACCAGGGGAGGGCTCGACGCCCATCCTGGTTCAGGCTTCCGCTGATATTAAACGCGATCCTCAATGGGAGAGGCTTGGCAGCAGGTCCACTGAGACAAATAAGATTGACCTCGAAATATCAGGCCAATCTCGACGATAGTAGATGGCATTAAGGAGAAAATCACATGGCGAAACAACTTAGAACACCCGAAGAAGCCAGCCATGATCCAGCGAGCATCACTCTGCTCCAATTGGCTTGTGATAATGATATTGAAACTGCTTTCTCGCGTGCAGATACCATGGCTGCTTGCCCGATTGGAGCCGATGGGATGTGCTGCAAGGTCTGCTCCATGGGACCCTGTAGATTGGTGAAGAAAGGTCAAACGGGCGTATGCGGAGCGACGCTTGAAACGGTCGCGGCGCGCAACTTTGCCCGCATGGTGGCTGCCGGATCGGCCGCTCACTCTGACCACGGCCGCGGCATGGCCTACACTCTCCTGGAGGCAGCCGAAGGTCACGCCCCGGATTACCAGGTGCGCGATCTCGCCAAACTCGAAGAGCTAGCAGGCTATCTTGATGTCACAACTGACGGGAAGCCCGTCAATGAATTGGCACGTGAAGTAGCACTCGCCGCACTAGCAGAATTCGGAAAAGCGGAAGGCGAGTTCAAGTTTCTAAGACGGGCTCCTGCCAAACGCCAGGAAATCTGGAATAAGCTGGACATTACACCCCGCAACATCGACCGCGAAATCGTTGAGATGATGCACCGCACCCACATCGGAAACGACCAGGATGCCGAGCATATCCTCGACCACGCGCTGCGTTGTTCTATTGGAGACGGCTGGGGTGGATCCATGTTGGGAACCGACATCTCGGATATTCTCTTCGGTACTCCAGCTCCTGTGCTCTCCACAGCAAATCTGGGCATCCTTCAAGAGGACGAAGTCAATATCGTCATCCATGGGCACGAGCCCTCGCTCTCTGAGATGATTATCACCGCAGCACAAGATCCGGAGATGATCGAGTACGCCAAGAGCAAGGGTGCCAAGGGCATCACCATGGGCGGCATCTGCTGCACAGCCAATGAAGCACTGATGCGCCAGGGCGTACCACTGGCGGGCAACTTCCTGCAACAGGAGTTGGCGATCCTGACCGGAGCGGTTGATGCCATGGTGGTTGACATCCAGTGCATCATGCAGGGCATCGTGAAACTGGCTGAGAATTACCAAACGGAGATCATCACCACATCACCGAAAGTCAAGATAACCGGCGCCACCCACATGGAATTCGACGAACGCCGGGCATTGGAGATCGCCAAGGACATCGTGCGTTTGGCATGCGATCGTTTCCCAGAGCGAGGCGAGATGCACATCCCGGACGAGTCCGCCGAACTCATCCCGGGATTCTCCCACGAGTACATTAACTACGCTCTGGGCGGATACTACCGCGGTTCTCTGCGGCCTTTAAATGACGCCATCATGTCCGGACGCATCCGCGGCGTGGTTGCCAACATCGGCTGCAACAACCCTCGTGTGCGCCACGATGAAACCTTCTACCACGTTGTTACCGAGTTCCTGAAGAATGATGTGCTGGTCGTCGAGACCGGCTGCGGTGCCATCGCCAGCGCCAAGCAAGGGTATATGACTCCTGAAGCGGCTTTTGAACACGCCGGTGCAGGTTTGCGAGAAGTTTGTGAAACTGTCGGCATACCTCCTGTGCTCCACATGGGTTCTTGTGTGGATAACTCCCGCATTTTGACCGTGCTGGCTCAAATGGCAACGGAAGGCGGATTAGGTGACGACATCAGCGACATCCCGGCTGTGGGTATGGCGCCCGAGTGGATGAGCGAAAAAGCCATCTCCATCGCCACCTACTGCGTCGCCTCCGGAGCCTATGTCATCATGGGACACTCCAGCCCAGTTTCCGGGGTAGAAGAAGTGACCCGACTCATCACCGACGGCTGGGAAGAGAAAGTCGGGGGCAGGTTGGAATTCACCAATGACGCCGAGGAGATCGTCAGCCGATCGCTGGCCCATATCGACAAGAAACGGGCTGCCCTCGGATTACCTGAATATGATCCCGGCAAGTGGGGCAAGAGCGGTGACCAGAGGAACCAGGAATTCATCGAGCTGCCATTTGCTGAGAAAATCGAAGCCGCCTACGGCGTTTCTGCGAAGTAGGGAGGAGTTTAAATATGTCACGTTATATCGCTACTCGCGCTATCCGCGGAGCCAACGCACTCGTAGCCGAAGCCGAGGCCCTGCTGCAGAAGGCGATCGCCGACAAGGGTGCCGATCACCCTGTGGCTTTCCCAAACACTGCGTATTACCTTCCTGTCATGCTCGGCATGCTTGGCGCCGAGGTGACTACTCTCGGCCAGATTGAACCCATCTTGGAGCACGCTAAGAGCTTGCTTCATCCTCTCCCCGACGAAAAACTCTGGACTCCCTTCTTAGGCGAGACTCTGGACTGCGGCATGTCTACCTTGCTCGCCGCGGAGGCCATCGAGGCGGTTCGCTTCGTCTATGGCGAGCAACCCGAGCCCTATCCGGGCTTGGAGCTAGCCGGCGTCACCGACTACTCTAATTTTGGCGGGAATGGATCACCCCCCCTCACGGATGGCCATCTCAACGGACCCATCGACGATATCCAACTGCGTTCATGGGGCATCCAATTAGTGGACGGGCGCATGCCCGGCTTCGCCGCCCTTATTGGCGCCGCCCACTCCAACGAGGCTGCCGTCGCCATCGTGCGCGAACTCCAGCGCCGCAGCATCCTCACGTTCCTCGTGGGCAATGTCAATGGCCGCTCGATCATCGACCAATTGGTCGAAGAAGGCGTGGAGATGGGTTTCGATACCTACATCATCCCCTTCGGGCGCGATACGCTTTCGGCGATTTATCCCGTTGGCTTTGCCACTCGCTCGGCGCTTACCTTCGGTGGCAAGAAGGCCGGTCAGTGGCGCGACATTCTGCTCTACAACAAGTTCCGCGTCTTCGCATTCGCGCTGGCCTTGGGTGAGGTGGACGATCTCAAATATGCCGCTGCCGCCGGTGTGATCTCCTACGGATTCCCCGTGATCGCAGACACTGTGATCCCGGAGATCCTGCCTACCGGCGTCACCCAGTACGAACACGTCATCTCCATGCCCTGGAACGAAATCGAGGGCGCCACTGAAGAGGAAAAGGCTGCCAAGCTTGTGCAGAAGTGCATCGAAGTGCGCGGCCTTAAGATCAAGGTTAGCGAAGTTCCGGTTCCGGTTCCTTACGGTTCAGCCTTCGAGGGCGAAGTCGTTCGTAAAAACGACATGCGCGTCGAATCCGGCGGAAAACACAGCCGGGCTTTTGAGTATCTCTTCATGGATAAGATGGACGAGGTAGAAGATGGAAAAATCGAGCTAATCGGACCCACTTTTGATGACGTCGAAGATAAAGGTTCTATGGACCTCGCCATCATCGTCAAGGTGGCCGGGCGCAAGATGGAAAAGGATTTCGAGCCTGTGCTCGAACGCCAAATCCACTACTTCGTCAACGGCGCCTCAGGCATTCAGCACATCGGCCAGCGCGACATCGCCTGGATCCGCATCAGCACAGCCGCAGCCGATAAGGGTTTTAATCTAAACCACTTTGGCGATATCCTTTACGCTCGATTCCACGATGATTTCGGCAGCATCGTCGACAAGGTCGAAATCAC
>RCNG010001597.1_pt1 | contig 11291 bp, 11 predicted proteins | sample 2041371 | NCBI WGS metagenome assembly RCNG01 (sample SAMN09708227, study PRJNA481090) | Marine sediment metagenome, whole genome shotgun sequencing project. | biome: marine sediment; feature: ocean; material: sediment; isolation source: Sewage treatment plant 1 marine sediment (STP1) ... | reverse complement strand
TCGCCGCTTTGGATTCGAACTTACGATATTCCGCTTTGCGCTGACGCCGGAGAGGCCGGCTTCGAAGTCTGCATGGCGCACTAACCAGGTTTACATCGCTCATTTTGCCGTGACTGATGCAAACGATCAGACCTTCTACGTCGCGGAGCGATTTTCGCGCGGTGCCGCTGGGCTCGCCGGCGCAGAGAATGATCCCTTCCGCGTCTGGATTGACGACTGGGAGATCGCCGCAGATGTTGGCAAGGCGAAACCTGAGCGTTGGCGTTTACAAGCAGCTGACAGCGAATTTGCGCTGGATCTCAGTCTCATCGCTGCAAAAAAGCTCGTCCTGAACGGCATTGACGGCCTGTCGAAGAAGTCCGCGGAAGCCGGAAATGCCTCCTACTATTATTCGGTCACGAGATGGCAAAGTGACGGCCGACTGCGCATTGGCCAACGTGAATTCGCGGTAACGGGCTTGTCATGGCTCGATCGCGAGTGGAGCAGCAGCGCGCTTGCGTCCGACCAGCAGGGCTGGGACTGGTTTGCTCTGCAACTCTCCGACGGCAGCGACCTGATGTTTTACAACTTGAGAAAATCGGACGGCACGCAGGACGCGTTCAGCGGCGGCACCTGGATCTCTGCGAACGGTAAGTCACGCCACATCGATCGCAGCGAGATCGACGTAACGGTGGTGGATACCTGGGACAGCCCGAAAGGCGGCACGTATCCGGCGGGCTGGAAGATCCGCCTCACGAGTGAAGACCTGGCTCTGTCGGTAGTCCCGATCATGGACGACCAGGAACTCTTTACAACGGTGCGCTACTGGGAAGGGGCGGTGGATGTCACCGGTAGCCACGCGGGAGCCGACGTCAGCGGACGCGGCTATGTTGAACTCACTGGCTACGGTGACTAGCGCTCACTGGTCACGCTGCCGGAACCCGGGGGCGTAAAAAACACCAGCCCAAACCAGACAGCCTGCGCCGCATACACCGCGACGAATCCAAAAACAGCAGGATTCTGTAGCAGATTCAGCGACTTGATCAGCACGATAGCTACGATGGCAAAGTGCATAAGGTTTCCCAGCACGATCGGACGCGCGTAGATTCCGCCAATCACGAAGCCGCGAGTCATCCAGTTAAGAAACGCGAAGCCAAGATACAGAGCGCCGATCATCTCTACGAGCACAACGATGAAACCGCCGGACCGATAGCCAAGCAGCGACAGGGCTTCCTGCGGGAGGAATGATGCGCCCAGACCAAGCAGCCCCATAAAGACGGCGCTAAGGGTCATCAATAGTCGTGTGTATAAATTCATAGCTTGAGTTCGGCGACAACCATAACACTGTGCCTTTAAGTTATTTCCGGTGCTTCGCCCATGCGAACAGAAGCATGCCTAGGCTCGAAACAACCCGTAGTGCACAACACTATCCGCCGCAGCTGAAGCATCGGCTTGCAGTGGACCCTCGCCCTCTCTGGACATGCCGACCTTCTGGAGCACTCGGCCTGATGCCGGGTTTCTTTCCAGGTGCATGGCGTGTATCCGCCGCAAGTCGAGTTCTTTAAAACCGTATTCGACAATTCGACGCGCAGCCTCGGTGCAGTAGCCCGCATCCCAAAACGGTTCACCCACCCAATAACCCATCTCTGCCGTTTGCATTGCGGCATCAATCTTCAAACTGATGGCGCCGATCAGTTCGCCGCCCGGATTCAACGTGATCGCAAACGCGGCGAGCCCGCCCGCCTCAGTACCGGGCTGATGGGACGATATCCAGGCCTCTGCCATACCGTCTTCGTACGGGTGCGGAATATTGAGTGTTGTATCGGCAATCGCCTTATTGCCCGCGAGGCGCTGCACGTCTGCAGCATCCGACAGCATGAAGGGTCGCAGTAGCAGCCGCTCGGTTTCCAGGCGTCGATTCACGAAGGCCCGACGTAATCGTCAGTCATCAAAGCCACCGACGCACTCTGGATTTAAAATTAGTGTACTCGTCGCCAAACTTTTCCTGCAGCGCACGCTCTTCCGGCTTGATCTGAAATTGCGTCATGTAAGCGATAAAAATGACGATGCACAGCAACGCGGCAAAATTCCGCAGGTACACACCCCACGCCAGCACGCAGCACGCGAGGCCCAGGTACATGGGGTTCCTGGTGAACCGGTAGACACTGCCGCTCACGACGGAGCTCGCCTCATCCGGCCTGATCGGATTAACGGTAGTGCTTTGGCGCCGAAATGCGCGTATGCCGATAATCGCAACAGCAAGGCCAGGCACGGCTATCGCGATCGTCAGGAACCCGGCATACCGAAATTCAAATTCACCGGCCGGAAAAGCCCGCGCCAACAGCCACATGCCGGCTGCGCAAACAAGGAACACGACAGCCGGCGGAATTTTTAGCTCTAATGCGTGCATCGACTGGCCTCCCAATATCCGTGAATCTGGCAGGCGCTACGCGTTCGGTAGCAGTGTTGGCAGCGGGTCTTTAGGATCGTCCTGCGCCGCAGCGCTGACAACGGCAAATGACCTGAGTGATTTGGCCAGGGCCTCGCCATCCCACGCATGGCCGCCGGGACCGTAGCTGGCACCCGATAGCTTTCGCAACTCATCAGCGAGCGGCGATGAAACACGCTCGGACAGCACACCAATGCTGCGTGGCGCGTTGTCAGGCCACTGCAACCGGCCCCACTCGAGCATTGCCGAGCGGACCCCCTGATCATCACCGGCCAATGCGGCTTTGCGCGCTGCCTTCAGCCACTTGGCCTGTTGTTTGTAGATGGGCGGCGGTTCGGGCTCGCGCGGACGACGTTGACCGCTTCGAGAAGACCACCACCAGGCGAGTACGGTAAGCAGCCAAAGGGCCGCGAGTAACTGCGTCGCCCGTTGCCAGATTGTGTTCGGCAGCAGCTGTTCGTCTGGCGTTGCGGTCGGCGCTTGCGGCATCGGCACCTCGCTGACTGGCGCATTGACCACCGGTTGCTCGGGCGCCTTAACCCGAATAGTCCGAGCAGGCAATTTCGCGACACGCCACCTGCTCTCGTCGAGATCCCACCAGGGCACCTCAAGTTCCGGCAATACGATATCGCCACCCTGGACACCGATCATCGCGTACTGATCCTTGCGAATGCCTCGAATACCGCCGTCTTCGACGCTTCGACTAAGATCGGGCTTGTCCGCATAGACATTCAAACCGTCCACCTCCGGCAAGTCGATTGCCGGAATCTGTGTCTCAATCTGCCCGAGTGCGTTGACCGTCACGCGTCGCGTCACCGGCTCGCCCGCGTCGATCCGGTCTGGCTCACGCGACCACTCCTCGATCAACTGTACGTCGAGTGCCGGCAGCCACACAGCATTCGGATAGTCGACGGGCGGCGCCGGAATGGGCAATACCGTAACCGTATGCGAATTCGACGCGAACACCTTGCGGCCCGTGATCCGTCCGTTGCGCAAGACTCGCGCTTCGAAGCGCGCCGGCGAAATCGAGATCTCACCACTCTCCTGCGGAAAGATTGCTATGACGCGTTCGACGACGTTGTAAGCCTTGCCGTTCAGAACTGCCTCGTAAGTTTTTTCATCGCCAACGAGTTCGACCAGAATCTCAGCACCACTGATTGTGGGTTCGCGTAATGAAGGCTGCCGCGTTGACACGGCGCGGTAGACTTTGATGCGGTAGAGAATCTGCGCCTGCACGAAAGTCTCGGGTTGATCGATTTCGCTGGTTACGAAAACATCGGCCTCACCCGGCGGCTCATTGGCGGGCTCCCTGACATTGATGCTGACCGCCTCGCTTTGCTCCGGCCCGATGGCGATCGGCGGAATTGTCAGCAGCCCGGTACGTTTCGGCATCAGCGCGATCGTCCAGGTTCGGCTACGCTTGATCTCGCCGTTGTAAATAGACGTATTGCTCAGCTGGCTGATCTGTCCGACATAGAAATCCGTCTCCAGCGCAGTCAGGTTCGGCTCCAGGTTCGTGTTCGAATCCACAACGACCTCAAGCATGAAAGACTCATTGAGATCCACCGTCTTTCTGTCGGCCTCTGCTCTGACCGCGGCTAGCGCTGTGCTGATACCAAACAGCAGGACGCAGACGCCGAAAGCAATAAAACGAAAAACAGCCATCCTTTGCGTTACCACGGTTGCACCTCATCGTCAGGCCAGACGCTGTTGCCGTCCTGGTCTTTTCCGGAGCGCTGATACTGGTAACGAAACTTGCGGCGTAGCAGACCACCAGGATCGTCCGGTATACGGCGCAGCCACTGTTCCATGGCCTGCTCCTGTTCTTGTTGCTGGCGCAACTCGGCAAGCTCGGCCGCCGATAACTGCTGCTGCTGTTCGCCTGGCTCCGACTCTTTGGCGGCCTTCTCCAGCTCCTTTTGCATCGCTTCCAGATCTTCGTCGCTCATCTCGTCGTCACCACGCTGCGGTGAATCACTATCCTCCGACTGACCATCGGACTCGGGCGACCCGTCCGAGCTTTGTTGCTCGGAGTCGCTGTCCGATTCTGACTGCTCGCCTTCGCCATCCTCGTTTTCTGAAGGTTGCTGTTCGTCACCCTCACTTTCCTGCTGCTGTTGCTGCTGCTGATCCTTGAGCTGTTTTACGAGGTCCAGGTTGTAGGCGGCATCATCGTTATCGGGTTCCAGTTCCAGAACCTGCTCGTACGCATCGATTGCGGAGTCCAGCTCCCCCTGCATTGCCATCGCGTTACCGAGGTTGTAGAGATTCCGTGAATCTCCGCGTTCTGCGAATTCTGCGGCACTGCCAGCGTAGTCCTTTGCACGGTAGCGCGAAATAGCACGCCATTCATTGTCTTTAAACAGCGTGGCTGCATCGGCGGGGCTACCGGCTTCGAGCAATTGCTGCGCCTGCTGGTCACTGTTTTTCCAGAGGTCATCCCAGAGCGATGCTTCTGCCTGCTGCGGTATCGGCAACACGCAAACAACCACCACCAATAACCAGCCTCGGCGAAACGCCAGCGCAGCGACCGGTAGCAGCAATAGCAACAGCCACGGACCTTCCTCGCGCCAGCGATCGGTCGCCAGTGACTCGTCAGTCGCCGCCGTGGCTTGCAACACCTCGCCGGAGAGCAATTCATCGAGATCGCTGCTATCCGCCGATAACACGGCAAAGCGACCGCCACCAGCGACAGCAAGCGAGCGCAGTGCTCGCTCCTCGAGTTTCGGCAAAGCGATCTGACCGCGATTGTCGGTGACGAAGCCGCCCGCCTCCAGCGGAATCGGTGCGCCCTCGGTAGTGCCGACGCCGAGCACTGACAACGTGTAACCAGACTTTCTCAAATCACGCGCGACGGCCTCCGCCGCCTGCGATGAGCCGCCGTCGGTGATCAATAACACTTCGCCGTAGCCAACGCCTGCCTGTTCGAGCAATTGCCTGCCTTTTTCCATGGCGACAACGGGATAGCTGCCGCGGCTGGGCATGATGTCGGTGGAAAGGCTGTTTACGAGTGCCGCTACAGTGTCGGTGTCGGTCGTGAGTGGCGTAACGGTAAACGCATTCGCCGAATACACAAGCAGTGCTGTCTGGCCGCTCTTACGGCGCTCGAGAATATCTAGTATCTTCAGTCGGGCCCGGGCAAGCCGGCTCGGCACAATGTCCTGCGCGTCCATCGACCGCGATAAATCCACGGCAACGACAAGTGCCTGTTCCGCGCGAAATACGGGTTGCTCGATACGCTCCCAGGCAGGGCCAGCCAGTGCCACTGCGGCCAGCACGCCGCCGACCGCCAGCAGCCACCAGCGGTGAGCGCCGGCGGTCGCCTGTGATCGTGACAGGACGAACGGCATCAGCGCACGATCAACGACCTGCTCCCAATTCCCCGCGCCCAGGCGGCGGCGCCCCAACAAGACTGCGACCAGGACCACTAACGGGATGGCCAGCAACCATTCAGGACGTAGCCAGTGAAATTCAGCCGGCATTCGCTTGCACCTTGATTGATCGTCGAACCCTGAGATCATTAAGCAGGCTTAAGACTGACAGTAGCGTGACCAACGCTAACGCCGCACCGAGCGGGTAGTAATAAAGTGATTGCACCGGCCGGAAGCCGGACTCGGGCTCCTCGACCGGCTCGAGTTCATCGACGAGTTGATAGATGTCCTGCAGGCTTGCCGTATCGGTCGCGCGGAAATAGCGGCCGCCGGTGAGGTCTGCGATTTGCGTTAGCGTCGCCTCGTCGAGATCGGCCGATGGATTGATGCTGCGCCGACCGCCGATAAGCGATGACACTTCGAGCTGCTCAGCGCCGATGCCGATCGTGTAGATGCGCAGGCCCACTTGCTGCGCCAGTTCGGCCGCTTTCAGCGGTTCCACTTCGCCCGCCGTGTTAGCGCCATCGGTCAGCAGCACCAAAACCTGCTCGCCCTCTTCGTCAGACTGTTCATACACGCGACGCACGGCCAGCGTAATCGCGTCGCCGATCGCGGTTTTCTCACCCGCCAAACCGATGAACGCCTCGAGCAGCAAGATCTTCACGGTTTCTCGGTCGAGCGTCAGCGGCACCTGCAGGTACGCGCGTTCGCCAAACAAGATCAGGCCAATACGGTCACCCTCGCGTCGGGCGATGAAGTCGCTGGCCACTGCTTTGGTTGCCGTCAGCCGATCAACGCGGCGGCTGCCAAGCTCGAAGTCTTTCTGGTCCATGCTCCCGGACAGATCGACAGCCAGCATCAGGTTGCGGCCCGACACCGGCACATCGATCTCGTCACCGATGCGCTCAGGACGTGCGGCCGCAACGACCAGAAGAAGCCACGTAAGGACCGCCACCCAGAAACGCCAGTTGAGCAGCTGTTCGGCATCGGATCGGTCTTTAAGCGTTTCGAATCCGCGTAACGTTGGCACCCGAAGTCCGGCCTCGGCAAGACTGCGTGACGCCGGCAACAGCATGCGCACTATAATCGGGAGCGGCAGCGCAAGTAGCACCCATGGCCAGGCGAGCGAATACATCAGGCAGATTCCTCGAGCGGCACACGTAGACGCATGCGGACCGCTGACAGCAACGCATCGATATCGACATCGGCAAAATCGTCCTGTGGGCTGCGATACGGCAGCTGCAACAGGCTTTTGCCGCCTTCGGTATGGAAATACGGCAGCGGCATGCCGCGATCGAGCCATCGCAACCAGGCCTCACCGGTAAGCCCGGCGATCTCGGCGCGCGGCGCATAGGCCAGCATGCCGCGACGCAACAGTTGCGAGAGTTGTTTACCCAGAGTTACCGGGTCGTTGTGCTCGAGGTATTCGGCCTCGAAGCGTGCCAGTTCGCGCAGTGCGTAGCGACGCGCGGCGTTGCGCTGGCGGCGCTGGTACGCTCGCGCCAGGCCATACGCAATAGCGAGAGTCGCCAACAAAATGAGAAACCACCAGCCGGGCGCCAGTGGCCACCAACCAACAGGTACCGGCAGGTGCAGATCTCTGAGCGGCAGCGTCATCGCGAACCTCTTCGGCGGCCGAGTACTGTTTGCAACACGCTGACAGGATCATCATCTGTCGACATCGGCATCAGGTGCACGCCGTACCGTTGACAAAAGACTTCCAGGTCGTGCGCACGCTCGTCGAAGGCTTCCTGGTAATCGCGTCGCGCCGCCCTGGCAAATGTATCGATGGCGAGTTCGTCATCCTGCGACACCAGTCGGTAACGACCTGGCGGCGGCAGTTTACGTTCCAGAGGATCATTCATGAACACGGCCAACACTTCGTTGTGCCGCGCGACGCTCGAAAGATAGGACTGTGCGGCACGAGTGAAGCCCGTGAAATCGCTGATTACGACGACCAGGCTGCCGGGGCGCGCCACGCGTCGCAGTGCCGACATCGCTTGTGTAACTGCCTCGATGGACGAGGCATCACCGCTGGCTTGCTGCCCCCAGTCGGGATGGCCTGATAGTTCATGAACGAATTGCAGCGCCGCCCGACGGCCGAGGCGCGGCTTTAACTCGCGGTGCGCGGTATCGCCAAAGATGATCCCACCGAGGCGATCACCGCGATGATGCGCCGACCAGGCCAGCAGCGCGCCTGCTCGACTCGCGTTGACCGATTTGAAACAGCCGCGCGTCGCGAAGTGCATGCTGGAGGTCAGATCGACGGCGATCAGTACAGGCCGTTCGCGTTCCTCGCGAAACAACTTGGTGTAGGCCGTCGTACTCCGAGCGGTCACGCGCCAGTCGATACTGCGCGGGTCGTCACCGGGCTGATACGGCCGCGACTCGTCGAACTCCATGCCACGCCCGCGAAAGTGCGACACGTACGCGCCGGTCTGCAGTGAGTTAACGCGCAGCACATCGAGCGCGATGGCACGCGCCGGGCCGCTCAGGCGAATCAGACCGGCCTGACTAACACTGACAGGCGAGGCATCTTCCCAAATATGATCGAGCCGGGGCACTAGGGCACTCCGACGCCATCCAGGACACCGGTAATAATCGAAGCGGAGTCCACGCCGTCTGCTTCGGCCTCGAAGCTCAGGACGAGTCGGTGCCGCAGGACATCCGGCGCCACCGCCTGAATATCTTCCGGGCCAACGTAATCGCGACCCTCCAGCCAGGCGTGCGCGCGGGCAGCGCGATCGATACCCATACTCGCCCGCGGACTCGCGCCGTACAGTACCTGACCCTCCAGGTCGCCGTTGACGGCACCTGGATTACGGGTCGCCACTACGACGTTGACGATGTATTCCTCGAGTTCCGGCGCGAGATGCAGGTTCAGGATCGCTTGCCGGGCCTCCATGATCGAAGTAAGCGCCAACAGTTCCGGCGGCTGAAACGCGTCGCGCTCTCCGGCTTTTGCCTCGTCGCGATTCAACACCAGAATGCGGCGTTCGTCCTCGATTGTCGGGTAGCCAACCTCGACATGCAGCAGGAAGCGATCAAGCTGCGCTTCGGGCAGCGGGTAGGTGCCCTCCTGCTCGATCGGGTTCTGCGTTGCCATGACCATGAACAGGTCTTCGAGTGGATAGCTCTTTTGACCAACCGAGATCTGGCGTTCTTCCATAGCTTCAAGCAATGCAGACTGCACTTTCGCCGGCGCGCGGTTGATCTCGTCCGCCAGGATCAGGTTGTGGAACAGCGGGCCCTTGCGAAACTCGAACGTGCCTTCCTGAGGACGGTAGATATCGGTGCCGGTCAGGTCCGCAGGCAGCAGGTCCGGCGTAAATTGCAGCCGATGAAAATCACCCTCGATGCTCTCGGCAAGCACCTTGATGGCGCGTGTCTTGGCCAGTCCCGGCGCGCCCTCGACAAGGAGATGCCCATCGCAGAGCAGCGCGATCAGCATCCTGTTGATCAGGTGGGCCTGGCCGATAATCAGTCCACTCGCATGGGCCTCGAGCTTCTGAAATTGTTGTGCGACACTCATTGATGACTCCGGCGGGAAAAGCGGGCGCTCATTTTAGAGAGGATGCGTGGACAGTCCAACCGGTCGCAGCCTTTTTTCCTCATAAATCTTCCCGTTTGATTAGAATTAGCTCCTGTTCGGACAAATCCTGAGCCCTGACATTGCACCTTTTCGAAAAAAAACCTGACTCAAGGCACCTGTGCCAATTGGCCGGGCTGGTTCTGCTGGCGCTCCTTGGCGGCTGTGATCCGCCCGCGAGCGCAACATCGAAGCCGGTCGCTGCGCAAGCCGCGGACGCACGGCGCTGTGGTGACAATGGTTATTTATCGACCGAACTGTTCGGCAGTATCGAGCACAAGATCGACTGGGATGCGCGTGAGTTCGACTGCGAGAGCATGCTGCGACCCGCCGGTGCCGGTATTCGCCTGCGCTTTACCGGAGACGCCGCCGACCACGAAATGTCGATCATCCTTGCCGTACCTGACCTCGAGCGAGGTGTTGATGGTCGCGAGCTGCCGACCGTTGTGACGCTGACCGTCGAAGGTACCGGTCGCTTTTTCAGCACTGCCAGTCTTGACGCCTGCTTCACCGATATCAGCACACCAGCCGTGGTCGACGAGAAAGCCGAACAGTATGAGGTTCGCGGCACGCTGTTCTGCGTTACTCCGCTGGGCGAGATTAACGGCGACGCTGCCGTATCCATCCCCAAGATCGAGTTTCAGAGTCGCGTTGAGTGGGAGGCGCAGTGAGCATTTTTGCCCGCCTGTTCCTGGCCACATTATTGATGCAGTTCAGTACCGCGTGCAGCCCGCAGTCGACACCACTGAGCAACGTCGGCACCGGTCTTGACGAAACGTTTGAGGCGGACGAACTTGTTGTTGTTAATGACGACGGCGTTCGTCATGAATTTGATATTTATCTTGCGCTGGAATTCGAGCAGCAACGTCGTGGCCTGATGTTCGTCCGCAAACTGCCGCTCACGACCGGCATGTTGTTTGTTTACGATGGCAACGAGCAGCTCTCGATGTGGATGAAGAACACCTACATTTCTCTCGACATCGTTTACGCACGCGCCGATGGCAGCGTGTCGTCAGTGGTTCACAACACCGAGCCGTTGTCGCTGCGCTCGCTCGCCTCCGTCGAGCCCGTCAAATACGTGCTCGAACTTAACGCTGGCGTGGCGCGCCGTTTCAAGATCGGTACAGGCAGTCGCCTGATCTGGAATTCTGAAGAGCCTGATTAGAGAACGGTGGCGATCGAGTCTGCCAGGTACCTTACGTTACCGGCCGTAATGCCCGCGATATTGATGCGACTCGAGCTAACCATGTACACGCCATAGTCTTGCTTCAGGCGCTGCACCTGCTCAGGCGTGATGCCTAGGAAACAGAACATACCGACAGCACGCACGAGGTGGGAGAAGTCATGCGCCGGTGCCCTTTCCTTGAGCGCGTCGTTCAACATGATGCGCATTTCTTGCAGGCGACCGCGCATTTCGGCCAGTTCGATGCGCCATGCGGCTTTCAACTCAGGGTCGTTGAGAATCAGGTTGACGACGACTGCGCCGTGATCGGGCGGCACCGAGTAAATTGTGCGAACCACGTTATTCACCTGGCTGTAGACGATATCGCGTGTCGCGGCATCGGGAGATAGCACGGACAGCGTGCCGACGCGGTCCCGGTACAGGCCGAAGTTCTTCGAGCAGGAATTCGACACAATCATTTCCGGGACGCGACTCGCCAGGAGCCGCACCGCAAACGCATCCGAATTAAGGCTTTTCGCAAAACCCTGGTAAGCCATATCGATAAACGGCACCAGCTCGCGCTCGACAATCACATCCGTGATCGCCCGCCATTCGTCCTCGGTAGGATCGAGTCCCGTCGGGTTATGACAGCACGCGTGCAGCAGGACAAGATCACCGGCGGGGATTTTCGCCAACGCCTCGAGCATCGCGTTGATCTTGATAACATGCTTGTCAAAATCA
>RCNG010001596.1_pt1 | contig 11294 bp, 11 predicted proteins | sample 2041371 | NCBI WGS metagenome assembly RCNG01 (sample SAMN09708227, study PRJNA481090) | Marine sediment metagenome, whole genome shotgun sequencing project. | biome: marine sediment; feature: ocean; material: sediment; isolation source: Sewage treatment plant 1 marine sediment (STP1) ... | reverse complement strand
CCCCGCTGATGTATCAGCACGCGGGTGCGGATGAGGTCGATAAAGTGACGGAGGAATACAACCTTTTGCTGGAAGCAGCTGCGGATTAGCTTGGTAACAGGGTAGCTTGTCCAGTTTCCCTATACCTGTCACTGGCTTCTACAATTTTGCGAGTTTCCTCGTCCATTTTTTTGGGGAGAAGGCTGTTTTGCTCTTCATCTGGTAGCCCTTTGAAATGGTCCAATAAATCTTGGGAGGTGACGTTCAAAAATCCAACGCTATGCCGCATGTATTCACTATTCAGCATGTATTCAAACGCCTCTTTAAGCTCCTCCTCATCGTTTTTGTTGTCTGGTGCCCAGTCAAAAGAGCGTCGTATCAGGTGGTCCAGCAAGGCTTTGCGCGTTTCTTCCTCAGAGGGGAGTTCGGCCTGTTCTTTCGCTTCGTAGTATTTTGCAATTTTATCTACCAGATAATTTCCAGAGGCGACATACCATATGTTCTCCAAAATTCCATTTTTCATTTACCCGACTTTCTTTTTGTTGTTGTTCTCCTTCCAGCCATAGCACGGCGGAATTCACTAGCGCAAGTTTTGCGGATTGGGTAGGGTGTAGTCGTTGTTTGGTTGAGGCCATGCCATCACACCCGCTTTTCTTCTCTCACACGCACATAAAAGCTGGAGAGAAGTTAAAGAAAGGAAGGTGATGAATGTGACCAAAAGAAAAGGGCCGGTGATGGCCCTATTCCTAAGGATTAGAAGGCTGACAATCAGCTTTATAATCCGCTAATACCAAAAACACGGGTCGTCCATTTCTTAGCCGGAGTGGGCGACCTTTCTTTTTCAGTATATGCCTGATTTCTTAAGGAAGTGTCAAGTAAAAAGCCCCTAGCGTTTCCGCTAAGGGCTATGGTGAGTTATCACCGTTCACGGTCATCGGGTTCCCACCCTGTACCGTGCTTCAAAACTTAGCACGCGGTATTTCGAAACATCAAATATAAATTCATCATCGTTCTAGAAATATCCCGGGGGTTTGGGGGCAGCGCCCCCAATCAAAATTAAGTTCCGAGCGGAGCGAGGTTCTTTTACGGGGCGTTTTCTTGGCCTTCTTCGTTGCCTTGGGTTTGTGTGTCTGGCAGGGGGTCCAGATCGAACAGGGCGCGGTCTGTGTCCTTGGCCACGTGTTCGTTGATAAGCTGTCTTAGCTGTTTGGCGAAGCTGCTTTGCGGGTGTTGATCCGCATGGGTGAGGGCGAGAGCGCCGGCAATGATTTTGCGGCGGGTGTCCTTCTTTCGCTCTTGGTCCGAGATGCGGTTCTTTTCGCGCTGGATTCTGGCCTTGAGCTTTTCCTGTTGCTCCTTGAGCTTTTTGAGCTTGTCCGTAGTCATTGGCGTACGGTTCCCTTCGCTTGTGGATGGATGCGCTGGTGGAGGGTAGCAGGGCTATCTGATGGCTTGCAACCCGTGGTATTCTCCAGTGGTGGCGCATGGCGGTGTAATCCCTTAAGGGCGCACTTATACAAACTTCGTTTGTGTGCGGTCCGGGAAACCCGGACAAGAAGACCCCCCGACCCCCTAAAGGGGGAGAAAAGAGCGCGGGATCAACCCGCGCCGCAAACGAACAGACGACAGAGGCTTTAGCGTGGCAATCTATCACTTCTCCATGAAGGTGATTAAACGCAGCGCCGGACGCAGTGCGACAGCGGCGGCGGCGTATCGGGCATCGCTTGATATTACGGACGAGCGAACCGGAGAAATCCATCGCTACGAGAACCGTGGCGGCGTTCTTGCCCATGACATGCTGAGCCCATCCAGAGCGCCGGACTGGGCCAAGGAGGCAAGCGGCTTATGGAACGCCGTGGAGAAGAAGGAAAACCGGAAAAACTCGCAGCTCGCGCGGGAGAATGTTGTTGCCTTGCCGCATGAGCTGACCCTAGAGCAAAACCGGGAACTCTTGCACGCCTTTGTACAGGAGGCGTATGTACGCCGGGGCATGGCGGCGCAGGTCGATATTCACGCACCGTCCGAGGAAGGCAACGAGCGCAACATTCACGCCCATATCATGCTGACCATGCGCGGGATAACGCGCAATGGCTGGAAGGACAACAAGGCGCGGAACTGGAATGAGCGGGCCACGCTCAACGAGTGGCGGACGATGTGGGCGGAGCACGTCAACCACGCCTTAGAACGCGCCGGAATCAAGGAGCGCGTGACCGAAAAGAGCTTTGAAGATTTGGGGATTGATGATAAGGCCCCGTCAAAGCATATGGGGCCGGAAGCTTCCCAGATGGAGCGCCGTGGCGAAGCCAGCCGCATCGGTGATGAGAACCGCGCAGCCAATAAGCAAAATCGTAGAATAGCTGGGCTTGATGTCCAGCAACAGGTTGTTGCGCAGGCAATCAAGGAAGAGGCGTTTGCACTGGCAGAGGAAAAGCGCAGGGCGGCAGAGCGGGCGCGGGAAGAATTGGAGCGGGAGAACCGAGGATTTTTTGCACGCAACCGGAGCCTTATAGCCGAAGCGGTGATTGCGGAGCAGGAAAACGCCAAAGAACATACACGCCGGGAACTGTTGAACCGAGGCCCGGAGTTTTGGCAACAGGTCGAGAAGGAATACGCCGAGGAAGAACGGGAGGTGCGGGAGTATTACCAGCTTGAAACCCAGCAGCAGGACTTACGCGAAGCGCAGGCGCGTATTGACCATATGGACACGCCCAACGGCCGGCTATCGGGTGCGTATGATGCCGCCATCGAGGAAGCGGCGTCTATCGAGCGCGGCCTAGAGGATGCGCGGGGGCGGCAGCGGGGAACACTGGAACAGCTTGAAGCCGAGCGGGCGATATTACGCGAGGCGCGGGAAGAAAAAGCGCAGCGCATGAGCGCCAAGCTGGACGCTCAGTTTGAGGCGCAGCGGGGCAGCATGGACATGCCGGAGCTCGAAGAGACGCGGGAGCAGGACAACACGTCCAGCATGTCGGTTGAAGACTTCGAGGAGACCCGCGAAGAAGTTCGAGGCCAAGACGATGATATGGAGCTTTCGCGGTAGTCGTTCCTAGGCTTTGACGAAATGCACCTTGTCGCGTTCGTCAAGCCGCCAGTCAACAAGCACACCCTCGTCTTTGAGCCTGTTCAGGGCCTTCTTGAGGTTTGCGCGAAAGTGCTTTAGTTGCTTTGCGGTGCTGCCCGTGATGTCGTGAAGATATTGGACCGTCACGGGGTGGGGCTTGTCATGGCTGGATAACCAGAGCTGCAAATGTTTGGCAAGCGGTGAGCGGGCAAGGGATTTGCGCTGCCCCCATTCGATAATGGTGAAGCCCCGGTCAAAAAGCTTTATCAGGTTGCGATTGACGCAGATAGAAAACTTGCCGTCTTCTTCACGTTCTGCCCATTCGGGAAGCAGGGACCCGCAGTAGGTCCCGTGACCGTCGCGTTTGATGGTAACGGCGGTTGTGGTGAGGTGCTCCAAAGAGCGCAAGAGGCGGTCGTGGTCGCTCTTGCCTGTGCTGCGGCCTATGAGTTTCAGCAGGCCATGGGCTGTAAAGCGCACGGCGTTGCCTTCGGGCATTTCACGCGCCAGATGCATGATAGCTTCGAACACGTCCAGATGGTCTTGCGTGAGGCTGGGGCCGCTATAGGTAATGCTGAGGTCACCTTGAGAGAAGACGGGCACACGCTCGTTGTATTTCCCGTCTATACCTTTAACAGCGGCGAACAGGGCGCAGCGGACAAGGTCATTGGGTACGCCGCGCTGCGTGTCGCCCCATAAGGGGAACTGGTAGACCTTGGCGCTTTCGCGCTTCTCAACAGCCTTGCCGAGCTGGCCAAGCTTACGGTTGAGGGGCATGTATTCGGGCATCCGGCTAGCCTCTCTGCGGCGCTGTTTATTGTGGGTTCAGCCTACAGGCTTCCCCTAGAAACGCCAAGGCTTGCCAGCAGGATTACCCACAGGCACGGGCATTCAGCGACCATGGCACGGGCATTCAGCGACCCACACGGGCATTCAGCGACCATGGGCACGGGCATTCAGCGACCATGGGCACGGGCATTCAGCGACCACGGGCGGGGGAAAAACAGAGAGTATTGCTTGTTTTTCAATAGGTTATTAATTTTCCGAAATCTACCTAGAATCTTTTTAGAAATTTATTTAGAAAAGAAGGCACAGGAAAAGGAATTCGCTTCGCTCATAACCTATTTTTATTTTCTATCCCGTTTCCATGGCAAAGCTTTTTTTTCTTACCTGCGCTCGTCCTGATTGGGCAGTAGGAAAAAAAGAAGGTCTACAAGGTGGCGATTGGCGCACCTGTTGAAGGACAGGGGTTAGCCGACAGGCCGGAGCCATTTGCTTGGCAAGGAGTAGAAAGACGTTATCCGGTATGTCCCTATACCTAAAGACCCGCGCATCCATGCGCTCTTAGGGCGGCGTATTTGATCGCTGAGAGCCTTTAAGCTGGTCAGGGGTACGACCAGACCGCTGAAGACTCGAGAACGCGTCTACGGGCTTCTACGGACGATAGAACATCTTCCCTTCCCTACGGTCCCATATGTGTAATTACGTGCTATCATATGTAACGTAATTACGTAAATACATTACGATACGTTACACATGAACAAGAGGGCTGACAATGGCACGCCAAGGCATCACCCCCGATCAGGTCCACACCGCTGCTACCGCGCTTTCAGAGGAAGGCGTGTCACCCACGGTGCAGGCCGTGCGCGAGCGTATCGGCTCGGGCAGCTATACCACCATCAGCGCCCACCTCACAGGCTGGCGCAGTGAGCACGCCGGACAGGTTCCCGCCAACATTCCCGACATGCCGGAGAAGGTGGGCGCAGCCTTTCATCAGGTGTGGAGCGTTGCGGCCCGTGCGGCACAAGAGGACGTGGAAACGCAGCGCCAAGCTCTGGAGGCCATGCGGCGGGAGATGGAGAAGGAAAAGGCGGATATGGGCGCGGAAATCGAGCGGCTGGAGCGCGGGCTTGACGCCGCCGACCAGAGGGGCGTCCAGTTGGCCCAAGACCTCGGAAAGGAGCAACGCGCCGGCGCCGAAAAGGGGGAGCGTGTAACAGCGCTTACGGTAGAGAATGCCCGGCTGGATGAGCGGGTGAAAGCCGCCGAGGCCCGGGGCGAAGAGTTCAGGACGCAGGTAGAGAGCCTTCAAGGGAAGCTTGCAGACATGGCGCGAGTAGTGGAGGCCAAAAAGCCAGCCCCGACACCACGCCGGACGCGCTCTCCCGCCAAGAAGAAGGCGGGGGCATTGCCGGAGGGTAAAGCGTGATAATGCGCAGTATGGAAAACATTGGCTCCATTCCACGGGCATTTCAGGCGGTGCCGATGACCGCTAACGGTGATTGGGCAGGCTCAAACAGCCTGCTCTTTCCTTTTCTGGCTGTATCTCACAAATACAGCAACACCCTGAACCACAATGGGATACAGTTGTTATCCTTACTGTTCGTGATGTTGTGTTATGTGACAAAATAGAGGTACAGAAATGAAAACGATTGCGATTATTGTTCTCATCCTTTTGATTGGCCTCACCTCGTCGTCTTGGGCTGAAACCGAGGACTCCTTAGCGTTTCTTTCCACTACCCCGGAACAATGCAATCAGTTGCGCGAGTCAGGTGCATCTGATGAGTTTCTGGCACAGCGCGGCTGCTGCTCTTGGCATAAAGGCGTTTGTGGTTGCAGCGGCGGCAGAGTGACGTGCTGTGATGGCAGCCTAAGCCCATCTTGTACGTGCCACAAGGAGGACACTCAAGGGATAATTCTTTAAACCCCTGAAACAATCAACGAACATGGAGAACAAGCAAAATCTCGATTATTATGTAAAAATCTTTCTTACGTGATAATGGTCAGTATGGAAAAGGCAGCAGCTTGGTGGTTAGCTGCTAAAGTACCTTCCAGCCGCACAGTTCGGCTTTTACAGCGTCCACGTACTTCCAGCAATCGCCTCGATTAAGGAGGTCGCCTTCGTGCGCGACTTTATTGCGGAAATCCCTACCTTCATCAACCAGATTGAAGTCATGCCAAGGGAGAGCGTTTTTGCTATTATTCATCAGCGCACCGAGCTTTGTGCTCTTGCAGGTGAAGTGTCTCTCTTTCGCCAGTTGCTCTAGCACATCGTTCAGTACCCCGTATGCATGAAAAAACGGTAGATTGTGCGCAGCGTTAGCGAGCACAAAAGGAAATGTACCGCCGATTCCGGACGCGGCAGCAAACGCACTCCTCTGTAACTTATCACGCAACAATTCAACACCATTCCAGTCTTTTCTGATTTCTGAAAGTGTGTTGGCATCGTTTATCATCAATATTTCTCTACAGCTAACATAACGCCTTTTCTAACTTAGGAAGTCATGCCGAACAATGAAAAGATTGAAGTACTGTGGCTAGACAATTTCCAGAAAAACTGCGTGATAATCAACAGTATGGAAAATGATTTAAGCGTATTGCGCCATTCCGTGTTGAAGTTACAGCTACTCAGGGTTGGGGCTAGGTGACAATGTATAAGGTGCCTTTGGAGGTTTTCCTGGACATGCTGGGTGAAACTCCATCAGAGTTTCGGCAATAGCCCCATTGGCAGCACTATTTAGTGCTGTAGCGTATCCAGCAATTATTTGAGGATCAGACTTGTTATAAGAATTTCTTCTTAGAGCCTCTGTTATAGTCTCGTAACATTTTTCGGAAACCTTTATTATCGGTATTTCTACGCCGGTTTTAGAGATATCGTCAGGGTTTTCATCGGCATTAGCTGCACTCGATAAAGCTGTTGTCGATGCCAATAAAAATATCTTTGCGGCATCTGAAATTTTGCTCATTGTAAAAATCCATTTCTCTATTATCCGATCCGTGGGAATAGGTTTAAGGTATAATTACGGAAAGCGCAAGCAAAAACTTTCCCCTAAAGAGAGTGAACCCGTGCAAGCGCTGCGGAGTGATAATGAGCAGTATGGAAAAGGATTTCAGGTAATCGCCAAATAGTCCCAAAGTCAAAATCTTAACCTTTGCCCCCTGTCCCGTTTTTTACTTCACTGTGCAAGTATTCACAGCCCCTACCTTGTTCCCGTTTTACTTGGCCTGCTGGTCCCGAAAAGCCAGTCCCGGAAGCTCATTTGCCGGGGTTGTTCCTGCTGGTGAGTCAGCAGGAGGGTTAAACGGCTGCGCTCATCGTCTGCCTTATCGAGCCGGGCGCGAAGGTCCCTTATGGTTTCCTCGAATTGCTGCCGTTCGCGTTCGCGTTCTTGCTTTAAAATCTCAACTTCGACCTGTAACGCACTGTTCACCGTGTTCTTTTCGGGGGTTTCGTTTTGTCCAGAGTTACTGTCCTCTTGACCCGTAAGGGGGTAAACCCTGTGCAATTCTGCAGGGTCTATCTCGTACGCCCCGTGCGCGTTCCTTTTTGCAGAAATCTTGCCTTTTTTTATGGCGTTACTGATTGTTGTCTTGCTCTTTCCGGTTGTTTTTGCGGCTGTTCCTAGGGTGTACGTCATGGGGGTCCAGTGTCGTCCAAGTGAAGGGTGCATGTTACTGTCCACCAGTGTTAGCACGTCTAGGGTACGATTGGCACCCCAGAGGTGTCTCGATTTGAGCTTTTTCCACTGGAAACGGGGGGGAGCATGGCTGGATTGTTTGACGTCTTCACAAGGCAGAAGAGTACCGTTCAGCATCAACTGGACATCGTAGACGAGCAGATGCAGGAGATACGGGATAATCCCGAATATTCGGACGTTCACAAAGATCGGGAAATCAAAAAGTTAGAGCTTCAAAAGGCCCAAATCATGGAAGGGGCCGAGCGTTCAGGAGCCGAGGCCGAGCGCTACGAGCGCGAAGACGACCTGTTTAGCGACTAAAGGGGGGGGGCATGCTGTTCAGGATTTTGCGGGAAGGCTTCGGGCATGGCGGTCCGGCGGCTACCCGGCAGACGGGCTTTATCGCCCGTGTCTTCTATGGGCTTGGGTTGGGTGCGGCCCTTGTATGGCTGTTCATCATGTATTGGGCGCTGCTCCTTGACCATGGCAGGGCGGTCTATTCCATCTTCGATAAGGGTTACGCGCTGCCGGAGGTAGAGGAGGCACGTGACGCTTTGGCAGTGCTGGAGCGCCAGTCCGAAGCCCTCGAAGCCAAGAAAGCGGCGCTTGAAGCTCGGCAACAAGCTTTGGCAACGCCAACGCAGGCAGAGGCGCAGGCAACGCCTGATTGGCGGCAGTTTGTGCCAAAAGGGCACATGGTTGTTAATGACCCCGACCGGATGCGGCGGTTGCAGAAGGAGATGAAGGCTTGGGGGCGAAGGAAAGCGCGGGAAGAGGGCTTGTATGAAGGGTTCAGTCGCGCCGAGGCTGAAGAATACGCGGTAAATATGTTTCACCCTACTATGTCAACGAACTCTTTTTTCGAGTGTGAGCGGTCCGGCGGCCACTGGTGCGGAAAAGAGGGAGACGCTCGATTGTTATCGGGTCAGAAGGACCGCGAAAACTACGAAAAGGACCGCGCATCAAGCGCAGGCATTCCAGAGCCGACCAAGCCCTTCGATTATCTGGCGTCTTGGGTCCATGGTAGCGCGGAAGAGCGGGAAAGTGTTTGCCGCGATATTGACGGGCGGCTTGTCCGTTGTAATTGGGACTATAAGACGTTTCTTACGTATGGTGGGGTCGACGTTTTCCATGCTAAGGGCTTTGTGACCCGCGAAGCCATGGAGGCCAAGGCAGCTACAGCCCAAGCCAAAGCCATAGCCAAGCCAGCGAAAGCGGCAGAAAAAGCCGCGAAGGTCGTAGCCGCAAAATACGAAGACATCGCGGGGCGGGTATCGGAGATAGACGGGCGTATGACCGCTCTGCTTGAAGGGGCAGTCCAGCCCGATTTTAGAGCGCTCAAGAAATCTTATCAGCGGGACGCGGTGTTGTTCTTCGGGCTTGGCGGGGCGATGGTCCTGTTTTTTTGGTTGCTTATATCTATGCCTCGCTATGGGTTGGTAGCGGGGCGGCGTGGGGGCCAAGTGTTCACGGAAGATTTTAGACAATCGTTCGGGAAAGAGGGCAGGAAAGAGTTCAGGGATTGGCTTAGAAACGCGCCAGTTTTGGAAAAGGTGTTCGTGCTTGGAATTTGGTTCTTCATCATATTGGCGGCGTGGGGGCTTTTGATCTTTGTTCTCATGGTTGCGGAAAAGGCTCTACTGGAGAAGAGCGCTGTGATTGGAGCGGCCGCGCTAACCTTTAGCGTTCCGGCTTTGATGATCTTCGGGCCTGCCGCCGTGTTCACGGCGTGGGAGTACGTCAAGGAAATCCCGTGGTATCGGGACAAGTTCATTCTCCCCCGAGGCCCTGCGGCGCGTTGGGGCGGCATTCTGGCTTTTATCCGCCATGACATCGGGGGTTTCTTCCCCGCCAACGCCTTCAAAATCGCGGAGCAGGACCGCTCGACTATCTACCTTGGCCGGACCTTTGCCGAGCAAGACCCGCGCCTTGGCGTTCGTCAGATTGGCTTTCGCTCCGAGCAGCACATGATGAGCGTCGCCCTGACAGGGGCAGGAAAATCTAGAGATTCCATCTGGAACACGCTCCTAAGCTGGTCCGGCGGGGTGTTCGTCTTCGACCCCAAGGGCGAGCACATGCAATGTACCTACGAGCGCCGGAGCCGCTACAGGCCCGCTTTCGCGCTGGACCCCTACCGGATGGCCCCGCACATCGCGGAAACCGCCCACTACAACCCGCTGGACGAGATAGACTCCGCCAGCCCCATGGCGGGCGCGGATATCGTCAATGTGGTGCAAGCCTCGCTTTACATCGAGAAGAGCGAAGGGGCGAATACGGCGCATTTTCGGGAGAACGCCCAGACGGTTCTTAAGGGCTTTATTGCCCACATTCTGACCCGATACCCTGCGCATCAGCGCAACCTGCCAGCCGTATGTGATGTGCTGGCAACTGGCGCGGTAGATGATAGCGAGGATGAGGACACTTACAACATCAAGGCGGTTGAGAAGGTGTTGGAGGAGATGCGGGGTAATCGCTCGATTGCCAAGGCTCCCATGTGGGCTATGAAGACTCTGGACGATGTCAGCCCCAAGGAGGCCGGGGGGTATCTGTCCACCATCTATCGCGGCATCAAGTGGGTGAACGACCCGCCCGTGCGCCGGACCCTGATAAGCTCTGATTTCAAAATGGGGGAGCTTAAATCGAAAGAGATCAGCGTTTACGTGGTCTTGCCACGGCCCAGAATTGCCGAGCAAATCCGCTGGGTGCGGACCCTGACCACTCTGGCCATGAACAGGTGCGAGCGCACGGCCCAGCCCGAAGGCTCTGGGCGCAAGGTGTTGATGCTTCTGGACGAGTTCCCCCAGCTTGGCACGTTCAAGCCCATCCAGTCCGGTCTTGTGACGGTCCGCAGCGCCGGAATCAAGCTCTGGGTTGTCTTCCAGAACATCGGGGCGTTGCGCGAGCTTTACGAGAACGCCCACGACTTTTTTAGCTCTTGCGACCAGCAATATTTCGGCGTCCATGCCACAGATGACGCGACCACGGAGCATATCAGCAAAGCCTTGGGGCGCTACTTACGAGAACACAGGGAAGGGAGGGTCGGAGAGACACACCACCAAGAGCATGTGCGCGACCTTTTAAGCCCCGATGCCGTGGCGCAGTTTTTGACATCGAGCGGGAGCAATCAGATTGTGTTCCCCGCCGCGGATGCTTTGCCGCTGAAGCTGGCGCGTGTGCCGTTTGACAAGAACTGCGAGAACGGAAGCTATGGGCATGTGCGCGACCTCGACGAGAACCTGACGCAAGAGCATATTGACGCCGAGCTGGGGGAAATCAGGCGACCTATAGCAGAAGAGCGCGAAAAAGAGCGGGTGGCGGCTGAAAAAGAAGCGCGGGAAACCGCAGAGCGGGCCAAGAAAGCGGCGCGGGAGGAAGCGCAAAGGCGGGCAGAGGAACAGACGAGAGATGCCACAGAAAAACGCGCGTTTTATGACGATATGGAGCTTGAGCCGGAACCAGTCGCACAGGAAGCGCAAACGGAGCAGCCAGAGAGGCCACAAGCCGAGAAAAGAAGCGCCGGGGTGTTTTGGCTTTTTGGGGAGGAAATACACTTGGCACCCGCGCCGGAGCCTGAGGAAGTGGCGGCGTTTCAAGACGAAGGGCGGGGACCGAGCAGAGCGAAAGCCCGTTACAAGCCGAAGCAGGAAGCAGCGCGGGTGCGCTGGTCTTTGGATGTGGGATATACGGAACCGCAGGTCCATGACCGCGCCCCGCTGATGTATCAGCACGCGGGTGCGGATGAGGTCGATAAAGTGACGGAGGAATACAACCTTTTGCTGGAAGCAGCTGCGGATTAG
>RCNG010005977.1_pt1 | contig 11297 bp, 9 predicted proteins | sample 2041371 | NCBI WGS metagenome assembly RCNG01 (sample SAMN09708227, study PRJNA481090) | Marine sediment metagenome, whole genome shotgun sequencing project. | biome: marine sediment; feature: ocean; material: sediment; isolation source: Sewage treatment plant 1 marine sediment (STP1) ... | reverse complement strand
ACCGCGAACAGGGCTGATTCTAAACCTCGCCGAATATCGCATGTATTACTTTCCGGAACCGAAGGCGGGCGGGCCGGCGAAAGTGCATACGTATCCAATGAGTATTGGGCGGATGGACTGGGAAACGCCGCTGGGACGTACGCAAATTGTCGCTATGGCCAGGAACCCTGCCTGGTATCCACCGCAGTCCGTACGCGATGAACACGCCGCTGCCGGTGATCCTTTGCCGCGAATAGTAAAGCCCGGACCCGATAACCCCTTGGGTACGCGCGCGCTGCGCCTGGGAATACCGGGCTACCTGATACACGGGACCAATCGTCCGGCTGGCGTGGGCATGCGTGTTTCGCATGGTTGCATACGGATGTTCCCTGAGGACGTCGAGTTTCTGTTTGACCGCATTCCGGTTAAAACCGCCGTGCGGATTATTAATGTGCCTGTGAAGATGGGTTGGGACGGCGAGGAACTGGTTGCTGAAGTTCATCAACTGCTCGAAGTGCCGCAGCGATTGCCTGAGGAGACAGCTGAGCAACTCGAAACACTGGATGCTGATATTGAATTACCCGATGTCGAATCGCTTAGCAAAGATCCGCTGACGCATGTTACTGAAAAATTTATTACGGCGACCGCGGAACGTTCAGGCCAGCTTGACTGGGATGTTGTTGAAGCGTTGGTTGGGCGCTCAGACGGTATTCCCGAAGTTGTCGGTGCCAGCATTGTCGGTATCAATCTGATAGAGGCAGGCATAAAAAACGCCGCGACAAGCGCGGCGTTCGATAGATGTTGTAAGTAGTTTTAAATTACTTGGACATCGATTTCTTGAACATACGTTCCATGCTTTCGCGGTTTGCTTCGCAGCAAGCCTGAGATTCCGTAGCAGCAGACAATGCTTGATCAGCAGTGCTTTGTGCAGCGGAGGCAGCCTGACCAGCGCGGTCAGCAGAAGCACGTGCAGCTTCAGCAGCAGAAGCTGCAGCAGCGGCATCAGCAGCAGCACGATCGGCCGTTGCTTTTACCTCGTCCAAACCAGTTGTTGCGCAGCCTGCGGCCATTGCGAGAAGAAGTACGAGTCCGCTAGCTCTGAGTGCGGTCTTTTTCATTTTGTGATCCCTTAGATAGTTGGATAAAACAGCAGACGCATTATTTCTCAATAAGCTCAGCGGTGCAACGTTGTGCCTGATTTTATTCACTATTGTCTGCATCAGGCGACAACGTAGGAGCGCGTCTTACGCGCGAAACATATCGGAATCTTATTGCAGCCTGCCGGCTGCTGCTGCTGCGCTTCGCGCGTAAGACGCGCTCCTACGGGGCTTGCACTCAGTGAACTACTGTATATAATCCCAGCATACTGTGAATACATACAGGAACTGCTCAAATGCGTGAACTAACCCCTAGACAAAAACAAATTCTCGAATTAATTCAAGATGTTATCTATGAAACCGGCATGCCACCGACGCGTGCCGAGATTGCCAGCGAGCTTGGTTTCAAGTCCGCTAATGCGGCCGAGGAGCATCTGCGGGCATTGCAGCGCAAGGGCGTGCTGGACCTGATACCCGGTGCATCGCGGGGTATTCAGCTGAAAGATTCTTTGCGTGACCAGATGGGTTTGCCGCTGGTCGGTCGTGTTGCTGCAGGTAATCCTATCCTCGCAGAAGAAAATATCGAGACGCATTACAGAATTGATCCGCAACTATTTAATCCCAAACCGCACTACCTGTTGCGCGTGGAAGGCATGAGTATGAAGAATGCCGGCATACTGGATGGCGATCTGGTCGCGGTGCATCGCACGCCTGAAGTGCGCAGTCGACAGATCATCGTTGCGCGTCTCGATGATGAAGTGACGGTAAAACGTTATCGGCAGACGGGTACAGTCGTGTCGCTGTTACCTGAGAACGAAGACTTCGAACCCATCATAGTTGACCTGAAAGAACAGGCGCTCGTTATCGAGGGTGTTGTTGTCGGCGTTATCCGTGATGGCTTGCCGTTGCATTGATGAGCCATAAGAATGAGTTTGGAGAAACTACTTGAGAATCCGCGTGTCTGGCGGGGCAGCAGCCAGACGGATACAAAGATCGGACTTGCCAGTGGTTACCCCAAACTCGATCGTTGCTTGCCCGGAGGTGGTTGGCCGCAACAGGCGCTGACTGAAATTCTGATTGAGCAATACGGTATTGGCGAACTGCGTTTATTGATGCCGGCGCTGGCACGACTCAGTTCTGAAGAGTCGCAGACGCATTACGGTGAACAGTCAGAACCCGGCTGGATTGCCTGGATAGACCCTCCCTTTCAACCCTATGCACCTGCACTGCAGCAGTGCGGCATCGATTTGTCGCGCATGCTGATCGTGCGACCGAAAGATGATAGTGAATTACTGTGGTCTGCCGAACAGGCGTTATCGTCAGGTACCTGTGCGGCCGTTTTGTTATGGCCTGACAAGCTGGATGATCAGGCCAGTCGGCGTTTACAGCTGGCCGCAGAAAAAGGTCACAGCTGGGCGATCGCATTTCGTCCGCTGACCGCGCGGCAGCAACCCTCTGCGGCGGCATTACGTCTGGAACTACAGTCCACGGGGCAGGGTACTCGTGTTCATATCCTCAAAAGTCGTGGTGGACGCCCGGCCGTTTTAGACAGTCTTCTGTAGCCATGTCACGTGCATGGAAATCCCCCGTCAGAGCGCGGGACACCGCCCCGACTCCCTCTGCAGCACAGCAGCTATTACCTTTCGCGGAGCCGGCGCTGCTGGTAAAGCCGCCGTCGCTGACACCAACCCCCGTCACACCGACGCAGGTAAAGCGCTTATGGTTTTGTATCTGGCTGCCGAACCTGCCGCTGGAAGCCTGTGGATCCAGCGACGGTGCATTGGCTATCGTCGAAGAGCAGCACGGTATTCATAGAGTATTGCAGGCCGATCCCCTGGCCGCAGCCGCTGGAGTTATGCCGGGCCAATCGGCAAATGCGGCGCTCGCATTGTTACCAACATTAAGGCTTGAAGAACGCAGTCAAGTACGCGAACAGCAGGTGCTCGAGGCGTTGGCTACCTGGCTGGAACGCTTTTCCTCCTTCGTGAGTATTGCGGGCAAGAATGTATTGCTGCTGGAGATTGCGGGCAGTCTGCGATTGTTTGATGGGCTACCCAACCTGCGGCAGAAGGTTTCGAGCGGTCTTGCTGCAAAGGGCTTTTCTGCGGCCATGGCAATAGCACCAACGCCTCTGGCCGCCACCTGGCTGGCGAGGGCAGGCCGTCGCGCCTGTATCCGTGGGGAAGAAAACCTCGGGCCTGCATTACGTAAGTTGCCACTGACTTGTCTTGACTGGCCAGCGGGACAGCGCGAATCGCTGACGGGCATGGGCATTAATACGATAGGTGATTGCGTACGTTTGCCGCGCGAAGGTTTTGCGCGTCGTTTCGGCGCGGAACGTTTACTCGATCTTGATCGTGCACTGGGGCATTTACCCGATCCAAGAGATTCATGGCGTTCACCGGAGCGTTTTTGCGCTGATTACGAAATGACCGAGGAGCAATCTGATCGCGAGTTGCTGTTAAATATCTGCCGTGAGTTGTTGTTATCACACGAACAGTTTTTACTGGCCCGTCAGCTCGGGACACAGCGCGTGTATTTGAGTTTTTTTCATCTCAAAAGTGCGGCGACGGAATTACAGTTGGGTTCGGCACTTGCAGACCGTTCTGCACAGCGCTGGTTTGATCTGCTCAAGATTCGTTTTGAACGCTTATGTCTCCCGGAAGCGGTCATCGCTGTCCGTTTGCGTAGTGGTCTGGCCCAAGCATTGCAGGCAGAGACAGAGCGACTTTGCTTTGCTAACAAAGCCGGGAAGCAGAGGCGCCGCTACTCCATAACACAACTGGCAGAGCGCCTTGTTGCCCGCATCGGCGATCATTCAGTGAATGCATTGACAATAGTGGCCGAGCATCGCCCAGAGTCTGCGTGGACCACACACAACCCCTTGTCGGACTGGTCGGCCAGCACGTTGTCGACAAGGGACACCATCAAACGTCCACTATGGATGTTGCCGGAACCGGCCTTGTTGCCTGCAGACGGCGCTTACCCGCTGCACAGGGGCTGTCGTCTCACACTGCTGGACGGACCCGAGCGGCTCGAAACCGGTTGGTGGGATGAGGAGGGTATCTCTCGTGATTACTACACTGCGGTGAACGGGGCGGGCAACCATTTGTGGGTGTTTCGTAATCGGCAGCGCACACCAAACTGGTATTTACACGGCATCTTCGGATGACCACTCAATACGCCGAACTGCACGCGCTGAGTAACTTTACGTTCCTGCGCGGCGCCTCCCATCCTGAGGAGCTTGTAGAGACCGCAGTTGCATTAGGTTATGAAGCGCTTGCGCTCACCGATGAATGTTCGATGTCGGGCATCGTACGAGCGCATGCAGTGGCAAAGGAGGCCGGGCTTAAGAAGCTGATTATCGGTTCCGAACTACATTTGCAGAGTGGCCGAAAGCTGGTGGCACTCGCTCAGAATATTGAGGGTTATGCCGCGCTTTGCCAACTCATCAGTAATGCGCGACGGGCTGCCGAGAAAGGTAGCTATGAATTGCGGCGGCTCGATTTCGAAAACGGCTTGCCCGGTTGCCTCGTGCTATGGATTCCCGATAAAGATCTGACCCTTGATGTCGAAGATCACTGGATACGCGAAACGTTTCGCGACCGTCTGTGGATCGCTGTTGAATTGTTGGCCGACGGGCGGCAGCGAGAGCAGCTCGAGAAACTACGCGAAGAAGGCAGGCGTTTGAAGTTGCCACTGGTGGCGAGCGGCGATGTTCATATGCATATTCGTGCGCGTCGCATATTGCAGGATGCAGTCACCGCGATTCGTATTGGTACAACAGTGGATAACGCCGGCTTCGCATTGCATTCCAATGGCGAACGGCACTTACGCTCGCTTGACGTGCTCGCGCATGTCTATCCGCCGGACCTGCTCGCCGAGTCAGTGCGTATTGCCGACGCAATCGATTTTTCACTGGATGAGCTGTGTTACGAATACCCGGATGAGTTAGTTCCGGATGGAGAAACGGCGACGACGTACTTACGAAGACTTACCGAGGAGGGCATGCAACGGCGTTGGCCGGACGGCACGCCGGCTAAAGTCATCCGGTTGGTTGAGCACGAACTAGAGCTTATCGCCGAGCTTGAATACGAATCTTTCTTTCTGACGGTACAAGACATTGTTGCTTTCGCGCGTTCAAAAAATATCCTCTGTCAGGGACGAGGATCGGCGGCGAATTCTGCGGTGTGTTTTTGCCTGGGAATAACAGAAGTCGATCCCGATCGCATGGAAGTCCTGGTTGAACGCTTCATCTCAAAAGAACGTAATGAACCGCCGGACATCGATGTGGATTTTGAGCATGAACGTCGTGAAGAAGTTATCCAGTACATCTATGCAAAATACGGACGGGAACGAGCAGCGCTTGCCGCGACAGTGATTACGTATCGACCACGCAGTGCATTGCGTGATGTTGGCAAGATACTGGGCTTAAGTGACCTGCAGGTCAGTCGCCTTTCACGGTCGATGCAGTGGTGGGACGGCCGCAAGGTCGATGACAGTCGCATTCTTGAGGCCGGACTTGATCCGGATAGCCCGGTTATCCGACGTCTTATGTATCTGGTAGGCGAAATCATGGGTTTCCCACGCCATCTTTCGCAACACGTGGGTGGATTTATTATTTCCGACGCGCCGTTGTATGAACTCGTGCCGATCGAGAACGCGACGATGCCGGATCGTACGGTGATTCAGTGGGAAAAGAACGACCTTGAGGAGCTGGGTCTTTTGAAAGTTGATGTGCTGGGACTCGGTATGTTGACGGCGATTCGGCGCAGTTTTGATTTGATTCGTGATTTTGATGGAAGAGATTACACACTCGCAACGGTTCCGGCAGAAGACCCGCGGGTGTACGACATGATTAGGCGACACGATGGGTGTTTTTCAAATCGAATCACGGGCCCAGATGGCAATGTTGCCGAGATTAAAACCGCGTTGTTACTACGATCTTGTTATCGAGGTCGCGATCATTCGGCCCGGCCCGATTCAGGGCGATATGGTGCATCCGTATTTGCGGCGCCGAAATGGTGAAGAGGCGGTCGATTATCCCAGTGAGGAGGTGAAGGGTGTTCTGCAACGCACGCTGGGTGTGCCAATTTTTCAGGAACAGGTTATGCAGCTCGCTGTTGTCGCAGCGGGTTTTACCCCGGGTGAGGCAGATCGTTTACGCCGCGCAATGGCCGCCTGGAAACGCCGCGGTGGACTGGGTCCGTTTGAGGATAAACTGATCAATGGTATGCGTGAGCGGGGTTATGAAGAGGATTTCGCACGCCAGATATTTCGTCAGATTGAAGGTTTTGGCGAATACGGTTTTCCGGAGTCGCATTCAGCAAGTTTCGCGTTGCTTGTTTACGTGTCCTGTTGGCTGAAGTGTCATACGCCCGCGGCGTTCACCTGCGCATTGCTGAACAGTCAGCCAATGGGCTTCTATTCGGCCTCGCAGCTGGTGCAGGATGTTCGGCGACACGGTGTTGAGGTACGCCCCGTTGATGTCAACGACAGTGACTGGGACTGCACGCTTGAAACGAGTGATGACAGCGCAGCTGTCCTCCGACTGGGTCTGCGAATGGTGAAAGGGCTGTCCGAAGACGCCGGGCAAAGGATAGTGGCAGAGCGAGACGATGGCCGATACGAAAAGGTGCAAAACCTGCTCGAACGAGCGCACCTCGATCGCCGTGAACTGGGCGTACTGGCAACATCGGGTGCGTTGCGCGTGTTATCCGGCGATCGCCATAAGGCGCGTTGGGCGGTAGCAGGAGCCGAGAAGCCAATGCCCTTGTTTCAGTCCATGGAGCGCTATGAGGCAGCGCCGCTCCTAAAGAAGCCGACCGAGGGCCAGAATATTGTTGCTGATTATCAGAGCACCGGTTTAACGCTCGAACGACATCCGATGTGTTTGCTTCGCAGGCACCTGGATCGTTATCAGTATGTCGCGGCGCGGCAACTGCCGACGATGAGTAGCGGCCAGAGGCTTAACGTGGCGGGCCTCGTGATAACGAAGCAGCGACCAGGAACGGCAAGTGGCGTCACCTTTGTGACACTGGAAGATGAGAGTGGGCAGATCAACCTGATCATCTGGAAAAAGATTGCGGAAGAATTCAGATCAGAATTACTGAACGCGCGCTTGCTTGGGATCGCCGGGGAGTTGCAGATCGAGGGCAAAGTCATTCACGTTATCGCGCGCCAACTATTCGACCACACCGATATGCTCGGTGGGCTTAGCGTACGTTCTCGAGACTTTCGTTAAAGATCGTCGTCGATATTGAAGTTGAACGTACTGTCCAGATCCGCGTTTTCTCGCTCTTGCACTTCGTCGAGTCGCTTTCGCGCCTCTCTCTTGCGAGCAACGTCGTCAGCATCCGCAGAATCCATTTTGGCGACCAATGCATCAACATTGGCTTCCACAGCAGTATCGGCGAACTTGTCATCGTCCGTTGTGAGCACGATATTTTCGTCCGTCGCATCATCAGCCGATTCGTCGACCGATTCGTCGATCGTCTCGTCAGCCGCGATATCGTCGTCTAAATTGTCATCGGTGTTATCACCGTTCATTGCACACCTCTTCAGGAGAAACACACAGCAACAAGCAGCTAAAAAGCTATTGAATTAAGTTGTTGATCTCGAAGATAGGTAGCAAGATCGCCAGAACAATGGTCAGAACGATGCCACCCATCAATACGATAACCAACGGCTGCAATATACCAAGTAATGTGGCAATAAGGCCATCGACTTCGCGTTCCTGACCCGCCGCAGCACGACCCAGCATCTCCTCAAGTTTGCCGCCCGCTTCACCACTCGAAATCAGGTGGATCATCATTGGCGGAAAAAGCTTGCTGACAGCCAGTGATTTACTAATGGATGCGCCTTCGCGCACACGAATCGACGCCTCCGCGACGGCATCTCGCATCGGGAGGTTTTCAATGACTTCGCCCGAGATATTCAATGCCTCGAGAATAGGAACGCCGCTCCCGGCAAGAATGCTTAGCGTGCGTGTGAAGCGCGCAGTATTGATACCGCGCGTCAATCGTCCCGTTATCGGCGTAGCCAAAAGAAAGCGGTGGTAGCCGCGACGAGGGCCATCTTTCTGCAGTACCCACCAAATGCCATAGCCCACGGCCGCAAGGGCGACGATCAATGCAGGCCAGAAATCGCGCAAGAAGTCGCTGGCGGCTATCAGGCCGCGAGTGAGTCCGGGCAGCTCAGCCTGGGTGCTTTGAAATACGCCGACAATTTTCGGTACGACGGTGGCAAGCATGAAGCTGATGATGCCAACAGCCATCACAATCAATGCGATCGGGTAGACCATCGCATTGGTTATGTTCTGGCGTAACGCCTGTCTGGCCTCGGTGTAGTCGGCCAGCCGCTCCAGAACGATATCGAGATGCCCGGACTGTTCGCCCGCCGCAACGGTCGCTCTGTACAATTCAGGGAAGGCTTGTGGGAAGTCAGTCAGTCCGTCCGCCAGCGTATAACCCTCCATAACTTTCGCTCGTACGCCAAGCAGTATGCTCTTCGTGCGAGGGTTGTCGTTTTGCTCCGAAACCGCCAGTAAGGACTCCTCCAGCGGCATGCCGGATTGAGCCAATGACGCTAGCTGCCGCGTGACGAGCGCAAGTTCCGCGGATGATATGCCTTTGCGAAGGGAGAAACTGCTCTGTCGGCGCGCTTCCTTTTGGGCTACCTCGGTGACGCTGACGGGCAGGAGATTACGGTCACGCAATAACTGCCGGATGTGCTTGGGTGTATCGCCCTCGAGCAGGCCCTTGGCCTGCTTGCCGGCCTGATCCATAGCAACATATTCAAACGCACCCATCGTTGCCTAGTCTTCGCGAGTAACGCGCAGGACTTCATCGAGCGTCGTGCGGCCTAATAAGGCCTGACGGCGACCATCCGAGCGAATGCTGCTGCTGCTTTTGCGTGCGTAACGTTCGAATTCCTGTTCGCTGACACCTTCATGGATCATTTCACGCATGCGATCGTTGAGTGTAATTAACTCATAAATACCGGTACGGCCGACGAAGCCCCGGTTGCCGCCGGTGCCGGCTTTGTACAGCGTTGGCGCTGAAGCGGGGTCCACACCCAGGACTTCGCATTCTGCCTCGGACGCGGTGTAGGGGATCTTCGTTTCGTCATCCAGAACACGAACCAGGCGCTGCGCAAGAACGCCAATCAGGCTGGACGACAGCAGATAGGGCGCGACTCCCATGTCTCGTAGACGCGTTACGGCACCGCTCGCCGTATTGGTATGCAGGGTTGAGAGAACCAGATGTCCCGTCAAACTTGCTTGTACTGCGATCTCGGCTGTTTCCAGATCTCGAATCTCACCGACCATCACGACATCCGGGTCTTGCCGGAGAATTGCACGCAGTCCGCGCGCAAACGTCATTTCGACCTTGGTGTTGACCTGCGTCTGACCAATGCCGTCGATCAGGTACTCGATCGGATCCTCGACCGTCATAATGTTGCGACTGTTGTCGTTAATCCGCTCAAGCGCCGCGTACAACGTGGTCGTCTTACCGGAGCCGGTTGGGCCGGTAACCAGAATGATGCCGTGCGGTTTATGGATAAGCTGATCCATCGACTTGGTGGCGACTTCATCCATGCCGAGTGCGGTCAGATTGAGCCGGCCTGCTTGCTTGTCGAGAAGTCGTAGTACAACCCGCTCGCCATGACCCGACGGCATTGTTGATACGCGAACATCGACCGCGCGGCCAGCGATCTTCAAAGAAATTCGGCCATCCTGAGGCAGGCGCTTTTCGGCGATGTCGAGTCTCGACATAACTTTGATACGCGACACGACCAGCGGTGCAAGTGCGCGACGGGTTTGTAGAACCTCTCGCAAAACACCATCGATCCGGAACCGAACACCGAGACGATTTTCATAGGTTTCAACGTGAACGTCAGACGCATTTTCTTTAATTGCTTCTGTAAGGACGGCGTTGATAAAACGAATGATCGGTGCGTCGTCATTGCTTTCCAACAGATCGGATGGCTCGAGTTCCTGGGCAACCTGGCTGAGATCGAAATTCTCATCAAGTCCGTCGACCATTTGCGCCGCGTTGCTTCTGTCGCCTTCGTAAGACTCCTGCAATATTGTGTCGAAGACTTCCGAACTGACGCGGGACATCTTCAAAGGAACGCCCGCGAAACGTCGTGCCTCAGTCAGACTCAACGGAGAGGCGCCGCTGCGATAGACAGCTTCGAGCTGATCGTCCGGCATCTTTCGAATCAACACGCCGTGACGTTTGGCGAAAGAGAATGGCAGTGCGCGACGAGTCTCTTCGACCACGTCGTCCTCAGTCGACATCACTATTTCGCTATTCGTTTCCATCGTCCGAATTTTCCGATGGCGTGGTTTGTCTTTCTGGCAATGGCGGAATGACCGGTCGTTCCGCTCCCGGCATCAGCTGAACTGCATCCTGCGACCGGCCCTGTTGAATGTCACGCATCATGTTGTACTTCGCATTCGTCTGGAAAGACGCTTCCGACGAATCGCGCATAATTTCTGCGCGAATAAATATCATCAGATTGGTTTTTCTTTTTTCCGTCTTGCGAGAGCGGAACAGGCTACCGAATACCGGAATCTTTCCGAGAAACGGCACGGCCTGATGGCTTTCGAGCAAGGTGTTTTCGATCAAACCACCGAGAACCAGAATTTCGCCATCGTCGAGAATGACGGTCGTCTCGATAATCCGCTGATTAGTAATGAGATCGACGGCACCCGCGGCCGATTGCGCGATGCTGGAGATCTCTTGCGAAATATCCAACACCATTGAATCGCCGTCATTGATCTTCGGCGTTATTGAGAGTTTGACACCAATTTGCTCGCGATTAATGGTCTGGAAAGGATTGACCGAGCCGCCGGTTCCGCCGGTATTGGTGAAAGAACCCGTGACGAACGGAACTTCCTGCCCGACATTGAGTGTTGCTTCTTCATTGTCGGTTGTGACGATAGAAGGTGTCGAAATAATGTTGGTGTCCGCATCGCCCTCAAGCGCGTTCAGAATTGCGGCGAAGCTGACGCCCGACTCTGAGATCCGGCCGAGGCCAACTGTTATGCCATCGGCAATGAGGTCAGGACCGGCGCCGCCACCTGCTAATGCCGTTCCCAGCTGCAGAACTCCACCAATTTCCGAATAATTAGTGAGAGCGATCGGCGTGTTACTTCCGCTTCCCTCAATGGCCCAGGTAACTCCAAACTTGTTATTTTCGTCGGCAATGACT
>RCNG010001595.1_pt1 | contig 11298 bp, 10 predicted proteins | sample 2041371 | NCBI WGS metagenome assembly RCNG01 (sample SAMN09708227, study PRJNA481090) | Marine sediment metagenome, whole genome shotgun sequencing project. | biome: marine sediment; feature: ocean; material: sediment; isolation source: Sewage treatment plant 1 marine sediment (STP1) ... | reverse complement strand
CCCCGCCGATGCCCATGAAGTGGAGGTGACGTCCGGTCACTGTCCACCCCCGACGGCGAGAACCCGATCAGCAATCCGGCGAGCGGCGTTGGGCCTCGCCATGCTCGAGGCCGCCGTCCCCATCTCGATCATCTTGTCCGGGTCGCCCAGGATATCGCCGATGAGCTCGGCGACCCTTGTCGGTGTCGCCTGGTCTTCGGTGAGCACGGCCGCGCCACCCACAGCCTCGAGAGAGCGGGCGTTGAACTCCTGGTGATTGCCCGCGGCTGCAGCAAAGGGCACCAGCAGCGCGCCTCGACCGGCGGAGGCGAGCTCCGAGATCGTGAGTGCTCCGGATCTCGCCACCACCATGTCAGCCTCTTCCAGCGATCGCCACGGTTCGGCGAGGAACGCGGAGACATCGGCCTCGATCCCGAGGTCGGAGTAGCTGGTCTTCACCACTTCGGCCCAGCGCCCACCGGTCTGGTGCTGGACCTCGAATGCCGCTCCCGCGCCGGCGAGTTGCGCCAATGCCCTGGGCAGCACGCGGTTGAGGAAGAGCGAGCCCTGGCTGCCACCGAGGACCAGCAGACGCGGCGGGTCGTGCGGCGCCACCTCATCGATCTCGAAGAATTGCCGCCGGACCGGGTTGCCGGTCCACTCGGCCGGGAGCGATGGGAAGTGATCCACCGCATCGGTGAAACCGCAGCAGATCAGATCCGCCCACGGCGCGAGGAATCTATTGGTCATTCCGGGAATCGAGTTCTGTTCCTGGAGCACCGTCGGCAGTCCGAGGAGCCCCGCCGCGGCGAGCCCCGCCGCGGAAGCATAACCACCGACACCGACCACCGCGAGCGGTTTGAGTTCGAGCAGGGGCCGCAACGCGGTCATGACGGCCCGCGGAAGCAGGGTAACGGCCCGCGCCACCGCTGCCGGACTGCGGGCCTGGATTCCCTCGAGATCGACAAGGGTGATGGGCAGGTTTCGCTCTGGAACGAGCTCGGCCTCGAGGCCGCGCCGGGCGCCGAGCCAATGGACGTCCACGCCCAACGACTTGAGCTCGGCAGCCACTGCCAACCCGGGGAAGACGTGGCCTCCCGTGCCGCCACCGGCAATCACCACGACCCGGCTCATACGCTTGCCTCCCGCGAGAGATTGAGCAACAGCCCCACCGAGGCCAGCGTCACAACGAGATCGGTCTTGCCGTAGCTCACCAGGGGCAGCGGAATGCCCTTGGGCGGAAGGAGGTCGAGACAGACCACCATGTGGATCAGACTCTGAATGGCGAAGGCGAAGGTCAGACCGAAGGCGAGCAGGGCCCGGTCGGGACTTGCCAGGCGGGACGCGATTCTCAGACCCCGCCAGGTGATGAGCACGATGAGTCCAAGCAGACCCATCAGGCCGATGAGGCCGAACTCCTCGCCGGTGATGGAGAAGATGAAGTCGGTGTGTGGTTCGGGCAGGAAGAAGAGCTTCTGCAACCCCTTCCCATAGCCGCTCCCGATGATCCCGCCGCTGCCGATGGCGACCAGACTCTGGTAGCTCTGCCAGCCGGCGGCGGTGGCGGCGTCGGGATCGAGGAAAGCCCGAACCCGCGCCAATCGATAGGGCGATGTCACGACCGCAACACCGAGGGCGACGACACCCACCACGGCCGGCGCGGCGATCATTCGGATGGGCACCCCAGCGACAAAGGCCATGGCCGCCATTACCACCAGCAGGAGGGCGCCGGTACCGAGGTCGGGCTCGGCGATGATGAGAATCGCCGTCACGGAACAGACCGCCGCCAAGGTCCAGAGGCGGTTCCCCGGCCAGCCCTCTCGCCGCGCGCGGTCGAGCTCCACCGCGGCGAAGACCATGAGCGCGACCCGCGCCAGCACCGATGGTTGGAGGGAAAGCCCGCCGATGGAGAGCCAACGATGGGTCGCCGCCACCGGCGGCTGGACAAAGGCCGCGATCAACAACAGCCACGCCAACCCGACCCCGATTCGAGCGAGCTTGGGATCGGTGAGGAGATCCGATCGCACGTGCATGCAGATCACCAAAACCCCGAGACCGACCAGGGCGGTGGCCGCCTGCCAGGTGAAGAAGTACGAGCCCGGCCGACCATAGCGTTCGGTGGCGATGAGCCACGAAGCCGAAGCGAGCAGGGCGAGGCCCACCCCCATCTGGAGGATAGCGGCGCCGAGCAGGAGCCGGTCGAAACGCTGCTTTATAGGCACGCCGCCACCTCCTCCCGCGCCAGCGCGGCGAAGACATCGCCGCGTTGTTCGTAACCCGCGAACTGGTCGAAGGAGGCGCAGGCCGGCGCCAACAGGACGGTCTGGCCGGATTCGGCCGCGGCCCGCGCACGGCTCACCGCCTCATCCAGGGTGCCGCAACCCTCCACCGGTGCAGCGCCGGTCAGGGCGTCGGCGATCTCGGCTCCATCGACCCCGATGACGTAGAGCCGAGCAACCGATCGTCGTACCTCGTCGTCGAGGACCGTGAAATCCTGGCCCTTGGCCTGACCACCGAGGATCAGATGCAGCGATCCATCCGGGTAGCCCCGCAGGGCGGCCAAGGTCGCCCCGATATTGGTCGCCTTGGAGTCGTCGATCCAACGCACGCCGGCGATTTCGTGAACGGTGCGGTGGCGGTGTGCGAGACCGCCAAATGACGAGGCCGCTTCGGCCACCGCCTCCCGGCAGACTCCCATGGCTCCCGCCGTGAGGGCCGCGGCGAGAATATTGCCGAGATTGTGGGCTCCGCTCAGCCGCACCTGGTCGGCCCCGAGCAGCTCCGATCCGTTGACCAGCAACCGATCGCCGTCGAGCCAGGCGTCGGCCGGCCCTTCGAGCGAGAAGAACCGTCGCGCCGCATCGGTTTCGGTGCCCGCCGACGCCTCATCGTCGGCGTTGAGGACCGCGGTGTCACCGGATCCCTGGAAGGAAAAGAGCCGTCGTTTCGCGGCCAGATAGTCCGCAAGATCGGCGTGACGCTCGAGGTGGTCCTGGCTGAGATTGAGGAAGATGGCCGCCGTCGGCGCCATGGAGGTGAGCAGTTCGGACTGGAAGCTCGAGATCTCGAGCACCCACTGATCCCAGCCGCCGGCGAGAACGAGCTCCGAGGCGGCGGTGCCGAGGTTGCCTCCGGCCACAACGTTGATCCCCGCGGTCGCGAGCATCTCGGCGACCAGGGTGGTCACGGTGCTCTTACCGTTGGAACCGGTGACGGCTACAATCGGCGCGTCGGGTCGATGACGCCAAGCGAACTCGACCTCGGTGGCGATGTCGACGCCCTTTGCCCGCGCAGAGCTCAGCAGGGTCGCATCCGGTGGCACGCCGGGCGAGACGACCACGAGGTCCACCCCGTCGAGACAGTCTCCGGGATGCCCGCCGAGGTAGGTCAGGGTCTCGGCCGGAAGCCGTGGAAGTATCTCGAGCAACTCGGGTTCGGACCGACGGTCGGTCACGACGACCTCGGCGCCATCTGCGGCAGCGAGACGCGCCGCGGCGACACCGGACCGGCCCAGTCCGACCACGAGCACTCGGGAGAAAGCCATACCACCCATCCTCACCTCATCTTCAGGGTTGAAAGCCCGGCGAGGGCGAAGACCACGGCGATGATCCAGAAGCGGGTCACCACCTGGGTCTCGGTCCAACCCAGCAGCTCGAAGTGATGGTGGAGGGGCGCCATGCGGAAGACCCGCTTGCCGCGCAACTTGAACGAAACAACCTGGATCATGACCGACAACGCTTCGAGGACGAAGAGCCCTCCGACGAGGACCAGGAGAAGCTCCTGTTTGGCGACCACGGCGACGATGCCGAGGCCGCCGCCGAGGGCAAGTGAGCCGACATCGCCCATGAAGACCTCGGCCGGGTGGCAGTTGAACCAGAGAAAACCGAGAGACGCTCCGACCATCGCGCCGGTGAAGACCGCAACCTCGCCGGCGCCCGGCACCGGAACGATCTGGAGGTAGTTGGCGATCCGCGCGTGGTCGGCGACATAGACGAAGATGGTGTAGGTCGTCGCCGCGATGGCCATGGCGCCGATGGCGAGACCATCAAGGCCGTCCGTGAGGTTGACCGCATTGGACGCGCCGAGCAGGACGACAACGACAAACAGGAGATAGACGATCCCCAACGGGATCAACACATCCTTGAAGAACGGGACGGCCAGAGCACCGGCGTGGGGGGCGTCCCCGGCCACGGCGCGGACCGAAACGGCGGCCGCCAGACCGACGATGACCTGGAGTGTGAGCTTCTGACGGGCGGTGAGGCCGAGGTTGCGACTCCGGCGAACCTTGATCCAATCGTCGACAAACCCGATGCCGGCGAAGGCCAGGGTGACCATCAGCACGGTCCAGACATAGGGATTCTTCAGGTTCGCCCACAATAGAGTCGTCAGCACCAGACTGCCGACGATGAGGACTCCTCCCATGGTCGGAGTCCCCGCCTTGACCTGATGGTGTTGCGGCCCCTCGTCCCGAATCGACTGGCGGATCTGCAACGACCGCATGCGTTCGATGAGCCACGGACCGGCGATGAGGCTGATGAAGAAGGCGGTCGAAATCGCCAACCCCGCACGGAAGGTGATGTAGCGGAAGACGTTGAATCCGAACCAGGTGTCCGACAGCGACGTCAGGAGGGCATACAACATCAGGCAGCCTCCCAACCCAGAAGAGCATCAACGGTTCGATCGAGACCGACCCCACGTGAGCCCTTGATCAGGACGACGTCGTCTCTCTGGAGGACGGTGTTCAACAGCTGCACCGCCGCTTCCGCATCATCGACGTGGTGGACCACGCCCGGATCGAGCCCTGCGGCCCGGGCGGCCCCGACGATCTCCACGGCGCCCTCTCCGCCGGTGGCGACCAGAAAATCGCACGAGGCGGCCGCGATCATGCCGACCTTTCGATGTGCCTCGGCCGCCTGGTCTCCAAGTTCGTACATCTCACCGAGCACGGCGACCCGGCGGCCGGGGGCCGCGGCCAGCATCTCAAGAAGATGACGCATAGCCACCGGCGAGGCGTTGTAACTGTCGTCGACGAGGGTGACGCCTGCGGCCAGGGTGTGGATCCGGCCGCGATGAGGCGCGGGCTCGAGGGTCGGAGCGATCGCTGCGACGGCCTCGGCATCGACACCGAAGACGTCCGCCGCCGTCGCGGCAGCAAGAAGGTTCTCCGCCTGGTGGCGGCCGGCGAGGCCGAGCTCGACCGCCGCCTCGCCCGATGGCAGGTGGATCCGAAAGCGACTCCCGAGGAGGCCGCGGTCTTCGAAATCACCGAGCCACGCGTCGCCGCCGGTGGTCCCGAATCTGAGCACCGACGCCGAGGTCGCCTCGGGGAACTCCCGCTGGTGCGGATCGAGGGCGTTGATCACCAGCGTGCCCGCAGGATCGAGGTGCGGCAGCAGCTCCGCCTTGGCACAAACGATGCCGGCGAGGTCGTCGAAGAACGCGGTGTGGACCGGTGCGATCCGGGTGTAGAGCAGGACCTGCGGCGTGATCAGCGACCCGATGGTGTCGAGCTCACCCGCCCGACTCATCCCGGCTTCGGCCACGAAGACCTCGACGTCTTCCGGCTGCGAGAGAATCTCTGCCGGCAGACCGAGGGTCGAGTTTCGGTTCCCCTTTGTCGCGCCCACCGCCACCGAGGGGGCGAGCAGGGCTGCGAGCATGTTCTTGGTGGTGGTCTTTCCCACCGACCCGGTGACGGCGGCAACCCGCCAACCGCGGCGTTCGCGCTCGTACCGGGCCAATTTCCAGTATGCCTCGAGGGGATCCTCGACCCGGATCAGAGCGCGTCCGCGGGGGAGCGCATCAAACTCGGCATCGAAGCGGACAAGTGCGGCCGAGGCCACGGCCAGTGCGTCGGTCACAAAGGCGTGGCCGTCGCTGTGGGCGCCCCGGAGAGCAACAAAGAGATCACCGGCCTGGACGTTGCGCGAATCCACTTCAGCCCCGGTGAGCTGCACATCAGGGGCACCACAGACCGTGCCGGAGACCACCCGTGCGGCTTCAGCAATGCTCAGCTGCACGGCACCCTCCCGGCCTCTTCGCGAATCACGATCTGGTCGGAGAACGGGATGATGCGGTCGCCGATGGTCTGGGTCGCCTCGTGACCCTTGCCCGCAACCAGGACGAGCGATCTGTCGTCCGCCAACTCGAGGGCGCGGCCAATGGCGGCGCGCCGATCGAGTTCGACCACCGGATCTTCACCCGCCGCCTGCACCCCGGCAGCCACGGCTTCGGCAATGGCGGCCGGTTCTTCGGAACGCGGGTTGTCCGAGGTGACCACCGCCACATCGGCAAGCTGACCGACCGCAAAACCCATCGGGCCCCGCTTGCCGCGGTCGCGATCGCCACCGGCGCCGAAGACAACGACGAGGCGACGGTCGGTGATCCTGGCGAGGGACTGGAGAACGGCGCGGAGCCCCTCGGGAGTGTGGGCGTAGTCGACAAAGATCGGGATATCGAGATCGGTGACCACCGGCTCGAGTCGCCCGGTGAGCGGGCGGGCGGCGGCAAGTCCACGGGCGATGGCGCCCGAACCGATGCCGCAGGCGTGGGCCACGGCCGCGGCCGCCAGCGCGTTCCTCAGGTTGTGGATGCCCACCAGGGGCAGCCGAACCTCGATCGAATCGTCGGGCAACCGGAGCTCGAAGATCGACCCTTCGAGATCGGAGTTCAGGTTTCGGGCGCAGACATCGCCCCGGTCGAGCCCCCACGAGAGATCGCCTTCAAGCGGCTCATCGAGCAATCGGGAGCCCCAGGGATCGTCCACCGGGAGCACCCGCCGGCCGCCGGCGGCCAGGTGCCGATCAAAGAGCCGGCGCTTGGCGGCAAAGTAGCTCTCCATGTCCAGGTGGTAGTCGAGGTGATCGCGGGTGAGGTTGGTCCACACCGCGACATCGAACTCGAGCCCGGCGACTCGATCCTGCATCAGGGCGTGGGACGAGACCTCCATGGCAGCGGCTGTGGCTCCGGCAGCGACCGCATCCCGGAGGATCGGCGCCAGATCGGTGCTCTCGGGCGTCGTCCGCTCGGTGGTGCTGATCTCCGCGCCGCCGATCTGCGCACCGAGGGTCCCGACGATGGCGGTCGGGAGTCCGCCGGCGTCAAAGAGCTGCCCGATGAGCGAGGCGGTGGTGCTCTTGCCGTTGGTCCCCGTGATCCCGATGAGGCGCAGATCGTGCTGCGGATCACCGGCCAGGGCCCAGGCCATGGTCGCCATCTCCCGCCGGGGATGGGCCGAACGGATCCAGGGCAGACCGGGACCCGATTGTGGTTCCGCGTCGCTCAAAATCGCGGCGGCCCCGGCGGTCACCGCCGAATCGAGGTGTTCGAGGCCATGGATGTTGAGACCCGGAAGCGCGGCGAAGATATCGCCCTCGGCCACCCGACGTGAATCGTGGGTGATGCCGCGGACCTCGCATGCACCATCACCCTCGAGGTGAGCATCGGGACACCGTGTGAGGAGGTCGATGAGCTTCATACTCCTCCTCCCCGGCGCCGGGTCACCTCATCGGTGCTCGCAACCTGAAATGCGCCCATTCCATCGTTGGCGAGGGGCAGATCGAGGTGGCCGGCCGCAGCAACGGCAATACGGGCGAAGATCGGCGCCGCCGCCGTCGACGCCCAGAAATCAACCCGCGGATTCTCCACCGCGACCACGATCACCACCTGCGGATCCGGCAAGGGGAGGAACCCGGCAAACCATGCCACGTGGTGCTCGTCGTCGAAGGCGCCGTTGACGACCCGCTGGGCGGTTCCGGTCTTGCCGGCGACCCGGATGCCCGGGATCCGAGCACCTTTCCCAGTGCCCTCGTCGACCACCGCCTCGAGCATCCCGGTGAGCCGGGCCGCGAGGGCGTCGTCGAGGACCCGGGTGCGACATGGTCTGTCGTCCGCCATAGACCACTCCTCGGACGAGGCGCTGTTGACGAGACGGGGTTCCGGGAGCCAGCCGCCGTTGGCGATGGCGGCGTAGGCCAGGGCAACCTGGAGCGGGGTCACGGTGAGCTCCTGGCCAAGGGCGAACCCGGCCCGACTGAGCTTGGACCAGGTCTCGACCCCGGGCATGAGACCGCGCGCTTCCGCCGGGAAATCGATCTTGCTGCGGCGTCCGAAACCAAACGCCGAAAAGGTGCCGTAGAGGTGCTCTTGCGGGATGCGCTCGGCAACCTCGATGATGCCGGCGTTGGCCGAGAACGCCACCACCTCGTCGAGGGTGTAGCTTCCCGGCTCGACGTGGTCACGAATCCAGAATCCGGCAAGGCGGGTCCCGCGGCTGCGGCAGTCGAACCGCTCACCCGGCCGAACCAAGTTGGCGGCCAACGCCGCCGCCGCGACCACGGGTTTGACCGTCGATCCCGGTTCGATGGCATCCTGAACCGGACGCAGCCGCCATTGCTCGGGCGGGACGCGTCCCGGGGCCATGGGATCAAAGGACGGGAGCGAGCTGAGGGCGAGCAGCGCCCCGGTCCGCGGGTCGAGCACGACCGCGGACGCGGCGTCGGCACGCAGCTCCCTGATGGCTCGTTGGAGCTCGACATCACAGACCGCCTGCAACCGGGCGTGCAGCGCGAGCTCGAGGTCACATCCGTCCTGCCCTTGTTCCAGGCGCTCGAGCCTGACCTTGCGCTGGATCGCGTCGTTGATCGCAAGATAGGTCTGGGGGTCACCGGCCAGGAGATCGTCAAAGTGATGCTCGAGACCGGCCCGGCCGATCGTTCGGAGCTCCTCGCGACCGACAAAACCCACCACCGGAGCCGCCACGGCCCCCAGCGGGTAGGCACGCGCGAAGTCGGGCACCAGCACCACAGCCGTAGGAGCGAGCTCACGGATCGCCTCGCCGGTCGAGGACGCGACCTGCTTGGCCAGCCACACCGTTCGCGGTCCGTCGACGAGTCTCCCGGTAAGCTCATCGCTGTCGACTCCCAGAAGGGGCGCCGCCGCCCGGGCGAAGAGTTCGGGATCCTTGAGTAGCTGGGTGTCCGCCTGGATCGCCACCCGCTCCAAGGAGGTCGCGAGGACATAGCCGTCGGCCGATCGGATGGTGCCGCGCGGGCCCGGGACCTTGAGGACCTGCTGGTGTTGCCGTTGTGCGCGATCCCTCCAAAGATCACCGTCGACAACGGTGACCTGGACCGCTCTCGCAACCACGGTCATCCCGCCGACGGCGAGCATCAGAACAACCACCCACAACCGCCTCGCGCTCACGAGACCCCTCCGTCGATCACCGACCCGGGCTGGTTCGCTCCGGCGAACTCGGAAGGGACGAGCCCGAGATCGGCGGCCCTGATCGCCAACACAGACGGGCTGCGCTGGTACTCGAGATCGAGGCGCAGCGCTCGTTCGCGTGACTGCAGCTGCTCGACATCGGCCCGCAATCGAATCAAGTCATAGTGGATGGAGGTGATCTTCAAACGCGGCCAGCCGACCAGACCGAGCGTCCCCACCACCAACACAGCCAAGAAGATGAAGCTGCTCAGAACGTGCGGCCAACGCCGGTCGCGCTGGGGGACCAGGAAACGGTTGGACGGACCGACAACGGGGAGCTCCACCTTCAGCTCCCCTCTCTCCGTTCGACGACCCGCAATCGGGCCGAACGAGACCGGGGATTGGCTCGAACTTCTTCGTCGGTGGGTCGGATCGGACTCCGGGTCAGGACCCGAACAAGCTCTTCGGGATCGCAGCGACACTCGGGGAAATCGGGTGGACAGCTGCACCGGCCCTGGAGTCTCACAAAACTGTGTTTGACGATCCGGTCTTCGAGCGAGTGGAACGCGATCACCGCCATCCGTCCACCCGGCCGCAACGATCGTACGGCCGGCTCGATGAATCTCTCGAGCTGGCCGAGTTCATCGTTGACCGCGATCCGCAGGGCCTGAAAGACGCGGGTTGCGGGATGGATCTTCTGACCCTTCCGCCTCGGCACGACCCTCTCCACCAACCGACCGAGCTCCTCGGTGGAGGCCAACGGCCGATGGCGAACGATGGCTCGGGCCACCGCACGCGACCGGCGCTCTTCGCCGTAGCGCCAGAAGATGTCCATCAGCTCCTCCTCGTCCGCCGAGTTGACCAGCTCGGACGCGGAGGGGCCTTCAGACCCCATGCGCATGTCGAGGGGGCCGTCGGCGGAAAAGGAGAATCCACGCTCCGGTGAATCGAGCTGCAACGATGAGCAGCCGAGATCGGCGAGGATGGCGGACGGTGGCCCGAGCTCTCGCTCTGCGAGGAGCTCGGGGATCCGGTCGAAGGTCTCGGTGACGATGGTGAACCGACGCCCGTACGGCTCCAGCCGCCGCCTCGCCTCGGCGACGGCCTCCGGGTCACGGTCGACACCCAGGAGTTGGAAGCCCGGCGCTGCCGAGAGCAGGGCCGATGCGTGACCGCCGAGACCGAGGGTGGCATCGACGAGCAGACCTGGCGCTGTGGGCGCCAACCACTCGACGATGGGGTCGGTGAGAACAGGAATGTGGACGGAGGGCACTGGGGTCCTCCATCAAAGCTCCAGGTCGGCAAGCTCGTTCTGCTCGTCTTCGCTGAGCAGCTCGTCCGTCAGGAAGGACAGGGCACGTTCACGATTGGTCAGAGCCAGGTGGTTGATCCGACCCGACACCACGACCTCGCCTTCGACCTCGACCATCTCCCTGAGCAGGGCGGGAATGAGCATACGACCCTGATCGTCCATCTCCTGAAGCTGGCCGTAGTTGACGCGTTCGATGAGCTTTCGAACCGCAGGCTTCATGGTCGGCTTGGAGAGGAGACGTTCCTCCACGCTCTGCCAGACTGGAAGCGGGTAGACACGCAGCTCGTGGGGAAAGAAGGAGCAGATGTAGACTTCACGTCCGAAGGAGTTCTCGAGCTGCTCGCGCAGCCTTGCCGGCAGCTTGACCCGACCCTTGGCGTCGATGGTCGCCGGAAATCCTCCACGAAAACGGTCCACACTCGCTCCTTTCAACGCTTTGAGCGGCCCGCAATGCTGCGCGAGCCACTTTCATCCCTTTTCGACCACTTCAGGCCACCCAATGATGAAGGCCCCACAGAGTGCTGTCAAGCGTTTGGCGAGGAAGAATTTAGCGGGCTACCGAACCGGGAAAGGCAAGACCCACACGATGCCCATGGATTCCACTACATCTTGTAGTATTTCAACACAATCACCACAACATATTGTGTTTCAACGCAGGTTTGTGCATATAAATATACAGGATTTTTTACGAGTTCATCAACTTTGCGGTATTATAAACAAAATTGACGGTCTCGTAAAAAGTCTATTTTACTTCTTCCGTATTTACTTCTGTTTTTTAAGTGATGCAAGAAACATGCAAAATC
>RCNG010001594.1_pt1 | contig 11300 bp, 12 predicted proteins | sample 2041371 | NCBI WGS metagenome assembly RCNG01 (sample SAMN09708227, study PRJNA481090) | Marine sediment metagenome, whole genome shotgun sequencing project. | biome: marine sediment; feature: ocean; material: sediment; isolation source: Sewage treatment plant 1 marine sediment (STP1) ... | reverse complement strand
GGCTAGAAGGGGAGATACTCAGTGATAAACTGGCTGCCGGGCATCTTGAAAAAAACTACTCCAACCCCAGTATAAATTGACGCGGGATAAATATCTGGACGAAATGATACATTGATATGATACTGATTCATCGTATAATTTTAGGAAATAGCCTTGTTAGGAAGTAAGAATGCCAATTTATGAATACCGTTGTAATGGCTGCGGCCATGAGATGGAGCTGATGCAAAGAATGTCAGATGATCCCATGAAAGATTGTCCGGTCTGTAAAGAATCGAAATTAAAAAAACTGATTTCCGCTGCAGGTTTTCGTCTCAAAGGCAGTGGCTGGTATGAAACGGACTTCAAAAACAGCAAAAACAGCAAAAGCAGTAAAGACAGTAAAGACAGCAGCAGTTCTGGTCAATCAGGCGGTTCTTGCAGCAGTGGTAAGTGTGGTTGTGGCTCATAGATCTTAATCCTCTCCATAATATACCCAATTCCTGTTCAGCTCTTGTAGTCTTGGCTCATACGGCTTAAAATTACCCGTTTTTAAAATCAAACTCGAAGAACGGGGCTAATACAGGAATTTGGGCATGCGAAGCCATTATTGTGGTCATTTAACAGAAGAAAATATTGATCAGGACGTCATTTTAAGCGGTTGGGTGCACCGTCGTCGTGATCATGGTGGCGTCATTTTTATCGACCTGAGAGACCGGGAAGGACTAGCACAAATTGTTTTTGACCCGGATATCCCTGAAATGTTTATGCAGGCAGAAAAAGTACGTAATGAATACGTGCTGCAGGTCAAAGGTAAAATCCGTCAGCGCCCGGACGGTACTGAAAATCCCGAGATGCCAACGGGGCAGGTAGAAATTCTGGCACAGGAACTGGTCGTCCTGAATGCTTCTGAAACTCCCCCATTTCAACTGGATGATGACGATGTGTCTGAAGAGCATCGCCTGCGTTATCGCTATATAGACCTGCGTCGCCCTGAAATGCAGCAGCGTTTGATCTTACGCTCACAAATTACCCGTATCTTACGTAATTATCTGGATGACCATAACTTCCTGGATATTGAAACGCCAATTCTGACCAAAGCGACACCGGAGGGTGCCCGTGATTATCTGGTGCCCAGCCGGACTCATCAGGGTGAATTTTTTGCCCTGCCTCAGTCACCGCAATTGTTTAAACAGCTATTAATGATGTCTGGAATGGATCGCTATTATCAGGTGACCCGTTGTTTCCGTGATGAAGACCTGCGCGCGGATCGGCAACCGGAATTCACCCAGCTTGATATTGAAACTTCTTTTATGGAAGAAGACCAGTTGATGAATATGATGGAAGACATGATGCGTGATGTCTTTGCCAAAGTACTGGAACAGCAATTGCCGAATCCTTTCCCACGCATTAGCTACGCTGAGGCAATGAATCGCTATGGCAGTGACAAGCCGGATTTGCGTATTGATCTGGAACTGGTTGAAGTGGCAGATGTATTAACCGAGGTGGATTTTAAAGTCTTTTCCGGGCCGGCCAGAGATCCCAATAGCCGTGTCACAGCACTGCGGGTACCAAAGGGATCTGAATTAACCCGTAAGCAGATTGATGGCTACACTAAATATGTATCGATTTATGGTGCCAGAGGATTAGCCTATATTAAAGTGAATGATAAATCTGCAGGACGTGAAGGTTTGCAATCGCCAATTGTTAAATTTATTCCTGATGAGGCTCTGGAAACAGTGCTGGAAAGAACGGGTGCTGAAAATGGCGATCTGATTTTCTTTGGCGCAGATAAGACCAAAGTAGTCAATGAAGCGCTGGGTGCTCTGCGCATCAAAGTGGCACAGGATATGGGGCTGGTCAAACATGGCTGGCAGCCGCTCTGGGTCGTTGATTTTCCAATGTTTGAATACGATGACGGTGCCAATCGCTGGACAGCCTTACATCACCCGTTCACCTCGCCAAATACTGAAGATCCCCTGGAATTGCTTGACCATCCGGGTGAAAGTTTATCCCGCGCCTATGATATGGTTCTTAATGGTACTGAACTGGGCGGCGGCTCAGCACGTATCCATAAAAAGGATATGCAGGAATGCGTGTTTAAATTACTGGGTATTGGAGAACAGGAAGCTCAGGACAAGTTTGGCTTCTTGCTGGATGCGCTGAAATTTGGCTGTCCACCACATGCCGGTATTGCATTTGGTCTGGATCGACTGGTTATGTTAATGACCGGTGCCTGTTCGATCCGTGAAGTCATGGCATTTCCCAAAACCCAGTCTGCCGGTTGTCTGTTAACATCTGCGCCATCAGCAGTCAGCCCGGTTCAGTTAAAAGAACTGGGGATTAAAATACGTGAGATACCAGGCGAAACTGCAGCTGAAGAAATAGCCAATAGTTAAAAAATTTCTGCAAATGAAAAAATTGATCTATAGTTAACACGGTTTAACTATTTTATTTAGTTATGTCGATTAGACAACACAAAATAGACAGAGTAATAAAGAGGTTTCAATGGCCGGTCACAGTAAATGGGCAAATATTCAACATCGCAAAAAAGGGCAGGATGCCAAGCGTGGTAAGTTATTTACCAAATTAATCCGTGAAATTACGGTTGCTGCCCGTCTGGGTGGCGGAGATGTTGATTCTAACCCTCGCTTAAGAGCCATTGTTGATAAATCTCTACGTGCCAATATGACTCGTGACACGGTTGAACGTGCGGTTAAGCGGGGAGCCGGTGATACGGATGGGGATAACTTTGATGAAATTCGTTATGAAGGTTATGGGCCAAATGGTGTGGCTGTTATGGTGGATTGCCTGACGGATAACCGCAATCGTACTGTTGCCGAAGTTCGCCATGCTTTTACTAAAGCGGGCGGGAATCTGGGTACCGATGGTTCAGTATCGTATTTATTTAGTAAAATCGGTATCCTGAGTTATCCGGCCGGTAGTGATGAAGATGCTATTATGGAAGCGGCACTGGAAACAGGTGCTGAAGACGTAGAAACCAATGACGATGGTTCCATTGACGTAACAACGGCTGCGGATGATTTTATGGATGTTAAAGATGCCATGCTTGCCGCCGGTTTTGATCCGGAAATGGCAGAAGTGACCATGAAAGCCTCAACCAGTGTCGATTTAGATGTAGAAGATGCGCAAAAAGTGATGCGTCTGGTGGATATGCTGGAAGATCTTGATGATGTGCAAAACGTTTATTCCAATGCTGGATTTTCCGATGAAGTTATGGAGCAATTAGCTTAAAGTTAATGTTATAAATCCGTGCTGAGGAGTCTGTTACACCTTGCTGAGGACGCCGTAGACCCTTCCATGGGGGCTTCAATGCAGCCATCCCATCCATGCTGCATGCAAGTTCAGCACGGATTAAGAGTATTCAGAACGTCCGCATAAGGTGGCTTGTGAGATTGCAATACTTGTTACTTGTAGATGATTAGCCGATATGGGCTGGGTTGCTGAATAGTTACAGAAATTACTTTATAAAATCAATTAAGGAAACACTAATTAGCTTAATCGCTTCTTCCAGTACTATTATACTGGGTATAGATCCCGGTTCCTTGAAAACAGGCTATGGTCTCATAGAATCCTCTGGGAACCGTCTTCGCTTTCTGGAATGCGGCGCCATTAAAACCGGTGGTGGTCCCTTGCCCCCCAGACTACAAATTATATTTAACGATATCCGCACAATTGTTCAGCACTGGTCGCCTGACGAAATGGCGATTGAAAATGTTTTTCTGGCGCGTAACCCCGATTCAGCGTTAAAATTAGGCCAGGCCCGGGGAGCTGCAATTTGTGCCGTAATGGCCGATGATATTCCGGTTGCGGAATATACGGCGAATCAAATCAAGCAGGCCATTGTGGGTAAAGGTCATGCTGCTAAAAATCAGGTCCAGCACATGGTTAAAATTCTGCTTAACCTGAATGATATGCCTCAGCCTGATGCCGCGGATGCCCTGGCAGTAGCGCTTTGCCATGCCAATACAAGAAAAACCATGATAGAACTTCAAAGCAAAGCCACACAGAGATACCCGGCAGAAATATTGGGAGCCATCCGGGGAAGAAGGAAAAAACGCTTTACTCTGTAATGAACACTCTATAATTACTCTCTGTAGTTACTCTCTGTAGTTACTTTCTGTAGTTAACATAGAAAAATCACCCGATATGTGAATAGCACAGGAAATCGAATGATAGGACGATTATCAGGCACTCTTATTCAAAAACAGCCGCCTCTACTTATGATTGACGTCCATGGTGTTGGCTATGAAGCCCAGGCTCCCATGAGCACCTTTTATCAGTTGCCTGAACTGGACAGGCCGGTTGTTCTGCTTATCCATATGGTGGTACGTGAAGATGCTCAATTGCTCTATGGCTTTTATAGTGAACCGGAACGTTTGTTATTTAAAAGTCTGATTAAGGTCAATGGTGTGGGTCCCAAACTGGCCTTAACCATCTTGTCTGGCATCAGTGCCAATGAATTTGTTCAGGTGATCAAAAACAATGATGAAAGCGGTTTGATCCGTTTGCCGGGAATTGGTAAAAAAACCGCGCAAAGATTGATTGTCGAAATGCGTGATCGGCTTGATGACTGGAAAAGTGATGCACTGGACAGTATGGACAAAAGCTCGACTGAGTCAGCTACTTTAAGCAGCGAACAGGATATGATAAAAGAAGCTGTTAGTGCTCTGATTGCACTGGGTTACAAACCGATTGAAGCAAGCAAAATGATCAGCCAGCTGGCTACACAGGATCAGAGCAGTGAAATGTTAATTAAGCAAGCACTGAAAAACACGGTTAAATAACTCATGCTAGACAGTGAACGTATTATATCCGCGACCGAAGTGAACCCTGAGGAGCAACAGGATCTTGTCATTCGTCCTAAAACACTCAAAGACTATGTAGGACAACCGGCTGTTTGTGAACAAATGGAAATATTTATTCTGGCAGCCAGAAATCGTAATGAAGCATTGGATCATGTACTGATTTTTGGTCCGCCGGGATTAGGAAAAACCACATTGGCCCATATTATTGCCAATGAAATGGGTGTGAATTTGCGCCAGACATCAGGTCCGGTTCTTGAGCGTCCTGGTGACCTGGCTGCTTTGCTGACCAATCTGGAAGAGGGAGATGTACTGTTTATTGATGAAATTCATCGTCTGAGTCCAGTAGTGGAAGAAGTGCTTTATCCTGCTATGGAAGACAATCAGCTGGACATTATGATAGGTGAAGGACCTGCCGCCCGATCCATTAAGCTGGACTTACCGCCCTTTACTCTGATTGGTGCAACCACCCGAGCCGGTTTGCTCACGTCGCCATTGCGCGATCGCTTTGGCATTGTGCAACGGCTGGAGTTTTATTCCGAAGCTGATCTGAGCCATATTGTCACTCGCTCAGCAGCTATTATGGGAATCGAGATTGAAGCACATGGCGCCAGGGAAATAGCGAAACGATCACGGGGAACTCCGCGCATTGCTAATCGTCTGTTACGACGGGTCAGAGACTATGCCGAAGTAAAAGGCAATGGTTTTGTCGATGTCGGTGTGGCAGACAAGGCTCTGAATATGCTGGAAGTGGATCACATGGGATTTGATATGATGGATCGTAAACTGCTCCTGAGTATTATTGAAAAATTTTCTGGAGGCCCGGTGGGTATTGATAATCTGTCCGCAGCCATTAGCGAAGAAAAGGGGACTATTGAAGACGTTCTGGAACCTTTTCTGATTCAGCAGGGCTATATTATGCGTACTCCAAGGGGACGGGTTGCCACAGATGTGGCTTATTTGCACTTTGGTTTGGGAAAAAGTGGTTTGGAAAAAAGTGGTCTGGAAAAGATCGGTCTTGAACAAAGTGGCCTGGAAAAGTAACGGCTTAGAAAAAAACAGTAAATTGCGGAAAAAGGCTATTCAATTTGAGTGAATTTATTTGGCCTGTCAGGGTCTATTATGAGGATACCGACAGTGGTGGAGTGGTTTACCACTCTAACTATTTGAATTTTATGGAACGTGCCAGAACTGAATGGCTGAGATTATTACGACTGGAACAGGATGACATCATCAACAAATATGGAATTATCTTCGTGGTTCGCTCGCTTTCTATTGATTACCTGAAACCGGCACTGTTCAATGATGCCCTGCTGGTGAAATCAACGATACAAAAGCTGGCTAAAGCCAGCATTATTTTTCAACAGATCATTATTCGGGAAAGTGATGAGCAGGTGTTGGCCAGTGCAACGGTAAAAGTAGCCAGTCTGAGCACTGCTGAAAAACGTCCGGTGGCTATACCGGAAACTGTGTTTAATAAATTTAGCGCCTGAAAAAAGAGCCTGTGGATCAATAACAATGCATACCGATATGTCGATTTTATCCCTGGTAACACAAGCCAGTTTTATGGTTCAGATGGTGATGATGGGCCTGCTGCTGGTCTCCGTTATTGCCTGGACCATGATTATTCAAAAAGTGCTGGCTTTAAGAAAAGCCAAACAGGAAGCCAATCTATTTGAGCGTCGTTTCTGGTCCGGCGCGGATCTGGTGGATTTGTATAAAGCACTTAGCCAGCGTAAAGATGCTCAGGGCATGGCCAGTATTTTTGAGGCCGGATTTCGTGAATATGCTAAATTGCACAAGCAGCCCGGCATAGTCACTGAGGCGGTTCTGGAAGGTGCTCAGCGAGCCATGCGTGTGACCCTTAATCGTGAAGTGGAGCGAGTGGAGTCCGGTCTGCCTTTTTTAGCTACAGTGGGCTCAACCAGTCCTTATGTCGGTTTGTTTGGCACCGTTTGGGGGATAATGAATTCATTCCGGGCTTTAGGACAGGTGGAACAGGCAACTATGGCTATGGTGGCTCCGGGTATTGCAGAAGCTCTGATTGCTACGGCTATGGGTTTATTTGCAGCAATTCCGGCAGTAATCGCCTTTAACCGCTTTTCCTATAGCGTTGAACGCCTGGAAAGTCGCTATGACGGTTTTATGGAGGAATTTTCCAACTTGCTGAATCGACAGGTCCATAGCTGATGGCAAGAAAACGGCGCAAGCCTATGGCGGAAATCAATGTCGTACCCTACATTGATGTCATGATGGTTTTGCTGGTGATTTTTATGATTTCAGCGCCGCTGTTAACTCAGGGGGTGAAAGTGGAGTTACCCCAGGCGCAAACTGAAACACTGAATGTTAAACCCGCCGAAACTGTTGTCGTTAAAGTGGATGTGCAGGGGCAGTATTATCTGACCATTGGCACAGGAAAAGAAAATCCTGTACAGCGAGAAGAACTGGTTGCGCAAATAAAAAACAAGCTGCTTGAGCAGCCCAAAGTTTCAGTACTGGTTGCTGGTGACAGGGAAGTTCGTTATGTCTTTATAATGGATGCCCTGGCACTGTTGAGCCAGGCCGGTATTCCCAATGTGGGACTGATGACCAAATCTCTGGAACAACAAGCTCCAGAATAAGAGAAACCCCTTGAATTTTCGACACAATAGGGCAATGGTTTTACTAAATGTTTGACTGGATAAAAGAAAACAGTACGGCCTTTGCCATTGCTGTGATATTGCACCTGGTATTTTTTGGCGCCTTATTATTTAACTGGCAAATGGATAAGCCAAAAAAAATTGTCCTGGAACAGGGAGATGTTATACAGGTCACTTCAGTTGATGCCAACACCTATGACGCTGAAATTCAAAAGATAGATCAACAAAAACAGGCTGAACAACAACTTAAGGCTGAATCGCAACGCAAGGCGAAAGAGTTAAAAAAGAAAAAAAGGCAGGAAGAGCAGCGTCGTCAGCAGGAAAAAAAGCATAAGTCAGAGGAACTAAAACAGAAAAAAGCGGCAGCAGCGAAAAAGAAAGAAGAGCAGCGTAAAGCAGCCCTTATTAAAGAAAAAAAGTTAAAAGAAGAAGAGCGCAAAAAACTCAAGTTAAAAGAAGCAGAGCGTAAAGAGGCTGAGAAAAAAGCAGCCGAAGAAAAACGCCAGTTGGAAGCCAGGCTTAAGGAAGAAGAGCGAAAAAAAGAGCAGCAGGAAAAGCAGCGCTTAGAAGAACAAAAGAAACAACAGGAAGCAGAGCGAAAACGCCAGGCGGCAGAAAAGAAACAGCAGCTGGCAGAATTGAAACGTAAAGAACAGAGGGATAGACTTGAGCGTGAACGGCGCAGCAAAGGGATTGTGAATCGTCATGTTGCTCTGATTGCACAAAAAATTGAACGTAGCTGGCGTCAGCCGTTGGGTGTTCCAGCTAATCTGCAATGTAAAATTGATATTGTATTGTTGCCCAGCGGTAATGTCGTGTCAGTCAAGGTCGTTGAAAGCAGCGGCAATCTGTCTTTTGACCGCTCTGTTGAAACGGCGGTCAGAAAAGCATCACCATTGCCAGTGCCCACAGATAGTGTTATTTTTAAAGAATTTGAAGTTATGAGGTTACGGTTTGAGCCAGGAAGCGACTAATATGCAGAACTCAACTCTGCAGAATGCGACACTGCAGCAATGCACGCCACTGATACTGAAGTATGGATTCCCTGCTTTATTTTTTTATCTACTCTTGTTTGTCACAAATTCTTATGCGGTACTGGAAATTGAAATTAAAGGCGGCTTTCAAAGTGCCAATCCCATTGCCATAGTGCCATTTGCCTGGTCTGCTTCAGGTAAGTCACCTGTGGACATTGCCAGTATTGTCAGTTCGGATTTGTCCCGTAGCGGCCTGTTTTCACCCTTGAGCCTTAATCAGTTGCCGGAACGCCCTGCTATCGGAAACGCTATCAATTTCCCTCGCTGGAAAAATACCGAGGCTGAGCAATTAGTGATTGGTGATATTAACGATGTGGGGCAGGGTCGTTATGAAGTGAAATTTCAACTCCTGGACATCTTTAGTGGTCAGGAGATCCTGGGCCATCGCTTTAATGTGGAGAAAAAAAATCTACGCCGGCTTGCTCATCAGATCAGCGATAAAATCTATGAAAAACTGACCCATACCCGGGGTGCATTTGACACCCTGATTGCCTATGTTGTGGTCAATAATGATGTTGATGCAAAAAAACGGATTTTTACTCTAGCGGTTGCAGACTCCGATGGCTATGGAGAAAAAGTTATCCTCAAGTCCAGGCAACCCATTATGTCACCTGCCTGGTCTCCCAATGGTAAACGGCTGGCTTATGTCTCATTTGAAAAAAAACGTTCAGTGATCTATGTGCAGGAACTGAAAACCGGTCAGCGCAAAGCGGTGGCTCAGTTTAAAGGCATTAATAGCGCACCTTGGTGGTCACCCGATGGCAAGCGCCTGGCCATGACGCTCTCCAAAGACGGTAACTCGGAAATCTATGTTATGTATATTTCCAGTGGCGTATTGCAGCGTATTACCAATCACTATGGTATTGATACAGAAGCAGCCTGGGCTCCGGATGGCCGTTCATTGATTTTTACCTCCGACCGGGCGGGTAAGCCGCAGGTCTATCAAATTGCTGTCAGCCAGCAGGGGCGCGCCGGAACTCCGAAACGTCTGACCTATGAAGGCGATTACAATTCCAGGGCAAGCTTTTCACCGGATGGTAAATACCTGGCATTGATCACCCGGGACCGTGGGCATTTCCGGGTGGGTATTCTGGAACTGGCCACCGGCTATTTACAGGTACTGACCCGTTCCAGACTGGATGAATCACCTTCCTTTGCGCCCAATGGAAAAATAGTTTTGTATGCGACTGAGTTACGCGGTCGGGGCATACTGGAAGCCATTGCCGTAGATGGCAGTAACTCACCACAACGATTGCGTGTACTAAGCGGAGATGTGAGAGAGCCCGCCTGGTCACCCTATCGAAGCCGATAAAAAAGGAGCTAAATATTATGATGAACAACGTATGGAAAAAACTACCGGTTCTGCTGGTAGCCGCGCCATTATTCTTTGTGACGGCCTGTACTTCCATTAGTGATGATCCCTCAGGCGATGCCGTTGTTGAAGATCGCACTGGTGGGGCTACTGGTCAGAGTGGCGAAGGCTATGAAGGTCAGACCGGCGGTTATGATGACTCCGGGATGGGCAGTGGATCCGCCATGAATGGTCAATCCTATAGTGGCGACCCTTTGTCCGATCCTAATAGCCCACTTTCTGCTCGTACCATTTATTTTGAATACGACAGTACAGTTATCAATTCAGAGGGGCAGTCAGCCCTTAATGCCCATGCGGAATATCTGTCGTTGAATTCGGACAAACAAATCATAATTGAAGGCCATACCGATGAGAGAGGTACCCGTGAATATAACCTGTCACTGGGCGAACGCCGCAGCAATGCCGTGGCTGATTTCCTGTCAGCCTCGGGTGTACCGGGACAGCAGCTGGAAGTCAGAAGTTATGGGGAAGAAAACCCCATGGCGTTGGATCATAATGATTCTGCCTGGCAGCTAAATCGTCGCGTTGAGCTTCTTTACTAACTTTCCTGTGGTGTTAAAAATGACTATTCAAGTACTTAATCGGCCTGTAATGCTGCGCTCTTTGACAAGACAGGTGATTGCTGTCTTATTGCTGACAATGATAACAGGCTCTATGGCCAGTGTGTTTGCAGAATCCCGTGCTTTTGGCAGTAGTGACATTAAAAATCGTCCTCTGGATGTTCGTGTGGATCGCCTGGAACGATTGATGAGTTCGCAAAAGCAACTGGAACTTTTATATCGTATGAAACAGCTTCAGGAAGAGAATCAGCAGTTGCGGGGTTTACTGGAGGATCAGAGCAATGAAATACGTTTGCTCAAACAACAGCAAAGAGAACTGTATGCCGATTTAAATCGACGTCTGAGTCAAATGGAAGGCGGTAGTGCACAGAGTTCTGATTCAGCATCTGTGCTGATGAATCCCGTTGAATCTGCTGAACAGGATAGCAGCAACATCCAGGTGATCGATAAATCCACTGTTAAACACTCAATCTATGGTGTTACAGAGCGGGAAGAAATTGTTGTTGGCGGCGACAATGACAAGGTAAAAAAATCAACCGATTTATCTGAGTCTGGCACTGCCAGTAAGCCGCCAGTAGCCGTCATCAAGCCCATGTCTGAAAAAGAGCGCAAGGCAGAGCAGAAAGCTTATCAAAAGGCGTATGATGAGTTAAGAGCACTCAGATACAATAAAGCCAGAGATTCGTTTACCCAATTTATCCAGCAATATCCCAGTGGCCGCTATGCCCATATTGCCCAATACTGGGTTGCCGAATCCAGTTATGCCCAGCACAATTATGAGCAGGCCATTGTCGATTATCAGCTGTTATTGGATGTTTATCCGTTTAGCCCGAAAAAAGCGGAAGCAGAACTGAAAAAAGCCTATAGCTATTATGAGCTTGGTCAGAAGCAAA
>RCNG010001593.1_pt1 | contig 11301 bp, 6 predicted proteins | sample 2041371 | NCBI WGS metagenome assembly RCNG01 (sample SAMN09708227, study PRJNA481090) | Marine sediment metagenome, whole genome shotgun sequencing project. | biome: marine sediment; feature: ocean; material: sediment; isolation source: Sewage treatment plant 1 marine sediment (STP1) ... | reverse complement strand
CCTGATCCGGCCATCCGAAGAGCAGCAAGGGCGCCCCCTCCTGCGTTTCCCAGAGGCCTTCCATGGCAGACACCTTGGCCGGCTGGTGCTCCAGGGTGTTCAGCCCGTGCCGGTCCCCGAGCAGCAGCTGCAGGGGGGCTACGGAGACGGCCATGATCATGGCCATCCCGAACATCACGCGGGCGTGCTTCACGTGCAGTCCGCGCCAAAGGTAGAACGCGCCGATTCCGCCGACCACAAAGGCCGTGGTCAGGTAGGCGGCCGTGACCATGTGGACGAAGCGGTATGCAAAGGAAGGGTTGAAGATGACTTCCAGCCAGTTTGTCGGATAGAAGAGCCCGTCTTCCGCTACACGGAAGCCTGTGGGCGTCTGCATCCAGCTGCCGGCGGAAAGGATCCAGAATGCAGAGACCAGGGTTCCCCCGGCCACGATGAGGGTTGCGGTGAAGTGCATCCTGGGGCTGACGCGATTCCAGCCGAACAGCATCACGCCGAGGAAGGACGCCTCCAGGAAGAAGGCGGTCAGGACCTCGTAGCCCAGCAAGGGCCCCAGGACGTTTCCGACCTTGTCGGAAAAGACCGACCAGTTGGTGCCGAACTGAAAAGACATGACCACACCGGAGACCACACCCATGCCGAAGGTGACGGCGAAGATCTTTACCCACATGCGGTAGACTTCCGCATACACGGGGTTGCCGGTCGCGAGCCAGCGCCACTCGAGCACGGCCAGCCAACTGGCCAGCCCGATGGTGAAAGCGGGGAAGACGATGTGAAAAGAAATCGTAAACGCAAACTGGATGCGTGCCAGCAAAACCGGGTCAAGGCTTTCGATCATGCTATGTCCTCAAGTATTCAACGGTTTGCGGAGGCGGGACGGGTGCGACATAGTTCTAAATATCTGAAATACAATGAAAAAGAAAGGGGTTTCATCCATGCCGGGTCACGAACCCGGCTGTTTTTCCCATGTTTTTCGCATCCAAACCGGGCCCTCCTTCATCCATTTTAATGAAGAGGAGCGCGGAACATCAGGATAGCACACGAAAAGGAGATTCAAAAATGGTTGACCTTTCGACAAAGTACATGGGCTTGACCCTGAAGAACCCGATCATCGCGGGCAGCTCCGGCTTGACCGGTTCGGTGAAGGGCGTGAAGGAGCTCGAGCAGAGCGGTGCGGGAGCCGTCGTGCTGAAGTCCGTGTTCGAGGAGGAGATCGTCCACGAAATGGACGACGTCCTGAAAGAGGCCGCCTCGCGGGGCCTGAACATGGATCAGTTCGATTACTACGATTATGAGATCAAGGGCGAGAAGCTCGACAAGTATGCAGCACTCATCAAGGAATCCAAGCAGGCCGTGTCCATTCCGGTCATGGCGAGCATCAACTGCACTTATTCCCATGAGTGGACCTACTACGCGAAGAACCTTCAGGCCGCAGGTGCGGATGCCATCGAGCTGAACATGTTCTTCCTCCCCACAGACCTCTCCCGCAATACGGAGGAAATGGAGCGGGCCTATTTCCAGATCGTCGAGAAGGTCAAGAAAGAGGTTTCCATTCCGGTCGCCCTCAAGATCAGCTACTATTTTTCCTGCCTCGGCTCGATGATCCAGAAGCTTTCCAGTCAAGGGATCTCCGGCCTTGTTCTTTTCAACCGATTCTACAGTCCCGATTTCGACATCGAGAAGCTTGAAGTGGTTCCGACCAATGTGTTGAGTACGCCTGGGGAGCTACCTCTTTCACTACGCTGGATTGCCCTCATGTCCCAGAAGGTGGATTGTGATCTGGCTGCCTCTACGGGCGTACACGACGGAAAGGCCCTGATCAAGCAGCTGTTGGCCGGAGCAAAGGCCGTTCAGGTGGCCTCGGCCCTGTACAAGAATGGAAAGGACCACATCGGAACGATGCTCGGAGAGTTGGAGGCCTGGATGAATCGGCACGGGTACGGGAAGCTCGATGATTTCCGCGGAAAGATGAGTCAGGAGAAGAGCGGTAATCCGGCCGTGTACGAGAGGGTCCAGTTCATGAAGTACTTCGGTGGCGGCAAGGAGATCACCTGAGGATTATCCCCTACTGCAGCAAACCTCTCCTTTGGAGAGCTCGCAGGCGGCACAGGCAGGTGAACCGTCCTTCGGCAGGGTCCGGCGGTCGTCCATGAGGAACGGATCGAGCAACTTCCGGGCCTGTGTCAGGCCCAGGAGATCCACGTCCACAGTCGCCCCCTCTCCCTCCAGAGCGTCCACGACCGCTTCCGTGGCGACATTGCCGGTGGCCCCCGGTGCGTAAGGACAGCCCCCCAAACCTCCTGCGCTCGCGTCGAAGATGCGGAGCCCGTACGACCAGGAAGCCAGCACATTCTCCACCCCCCGGCCGTAAGTGTCGTGGAAATGCATGGCGATCCGGTCGGATGACAGCTTGGGGAGCAAGAGATCGAGAAGCCTCGTGACCTCATCCGGCGAGGCTTTCCCGATCGTGTCTGAAATCGAGACTTCATCCACGCCGAGGTCCACGAGTCTCTCAACCACATCCACCGTAGCCTCCGGCGCGATCTTGCCCTCAAAGGCGCACCAGAATGCGGTGGAGATATACCCTCGCACGGGGAGCCCCGTGCTTCGAGCACTCTCCACCACCGGCAGGAACCGCTGAATCGAACCCTCGATGGAGGTGTTGATATTCTTCCGGTTGAATGTCTCGCTGGCGGCCGTGAAGACGGAGACCTTGTCGACCTTCGCCTCGAGGGCCCGTTCGAGCCCCTTTTCGTTCGGAACGAGCGCCGAATAGACCACATCTTGCCTTCGGGAGATTCGACGGAAGACCTCCTCCGCATCGCCCAACTGAGGCACCCAGCGCGGGGAAACGAACGCACTGACCTCGATTTCATCCACCCCCGTACCGGAGAGGGCGTCCACGAAAGCGATCTTCGCCTCTGTGGGCACGGGGGCGGTCTCGTTCTGCAGCCCGTCCCGGGCCCCGACCTCCACGATCCGGATTGTCTGTCTTTCGTTCATACTATGGCTGATGCCTCATGGGGGCTCTATGATTCTGCGGGGCTGCGCCGGCACCACAGAGGACCGCCCTTGACAAGCGGCTGTAGAATTCGTGTAATCAGACTCGGTTGATGTCCATGTCAGTAGAGAGGTGCAAAGGAGAAAGACATGAGCGTAGAAGAAGCGAAGATCCAGGCGAACCAGGATGCAGAGCGCTATTCCCTGGGAGTCGGCTTCAACGGAACCGAAATTGTTCCCATCCTCGAAGCGCAGATTCCGATCGTGGATATGGGCTTCCTGCACAGCGACGTTTGCTATGATGTGGTCAGTGTGTGGAAGGGGAGCTTCTTCAGGCTGAAGGAGCACATGGACCGCTTCGAGAGGAGTTACCAGGGGCTCGGGTTCTCCATGCCCTACACCAAGGAGGAGATGAGGCAGATACTTATCGACATGGTTGCCCGCGCCCAACTCAGGGATGCCTATGTTTACATGTGCGCTACACGCGGAATTCCGGATCTCGACGACCCGCGCAACATAGAGAAATACCACCAAGCCTTCTACGCCTTTGCCGTGTCTTTCATATGGCTGGTCGATCCGGAAGAGCAGAAGACAGGAACCGACGTGATCGTCAGCTCGGTTCCCCGAATCCCGAAGGAGTCCGTCGACCCGACCATAAAGAACCATCACTGGGGCGATCTTACACGTGCAGACAGGGAAGCGCACGCAAAGGGCGCGCAGACCGCGCTTCTTCTCGATCTCGACGGCAATCTGGCCGAAGGCCCCGGATTCAACGTATTCGTGATCAAAGACGGGAAGCTGCTCACGCCGGATGCGAACGTCCTGTTGGGGATTACGCGCCTCACCGTGTTTGACCTTGCCGAAGAGATGAACATAGAGGCGAAAGCCTGCAAGGTTCCGCTAGAGACGTTGCGCGCAGCCGATGAGATATTCATGTGCACCACGGCGGGTGGGATCATGCCCGTGAAATCACTGGACGGTAAGCCCGTCAGCGGCGGCAAGCCCGGCCCGATCACGATGAAGCTGCACGAGGCCTTCTGGAAGGCCCACGACGATCCGAAATACTCAACGCCCGTGAATTACGACTGAACCCGGCAGTAGCTGGGTTCTTACGTTCCGCCGCTCGGCAGCCAGATGCCAACACGCGTTCCGACTCCGGGCGTGCTCTCCAGGTTCAACTCTCCACCGTGTGCCCGGACGATCTTTCGGACGATCGTCAAGCCCAGGCCGGTGCCTTCTTCCTTTGTGGTGTAGAAGGATTCAAAAATCTTCTCGATAGCATCCTCAGGAATTCCAACCCCGGTGTCCTCGGCGGTAATGAGGACTCCTTCCCGTCCTTCTCTACCCTCGACTTCCATCCCGTCCGGAGGGCATTCCCTCCACTCCGAACGCACAGTGAGTCGTCCACCTTCGGGCATCGCCTGGATGGCATTGATGATGACGTTGAGAAGGACCTGCTGGATCTTGTCGGCATCCAGATGCATGCTTCTTACATCTGCGGAGAGTTGTCTCGAAACCTGGATTCCCCGTTGCGTTGCCTCCGATTCTGTGAGGATGAGGATTGTTTCAACCAGCTCATTCGGGTGGCAGGTCTTCCTGGAAAGCCTCTCCTGACTCCTGAATCGAAGCACGCTCCGAATCGTTCGGTCGAGCCGGTCGATCTCCTTGATCAATATCTCCAGGAAAGCATGTTTTTCGTGGTCTTTATCGACTTCATCCTTCAGGATTTCTACAGCTCCCTTGATGGAGCCCAAGGGATTCATGAATTCATGGGCAACGGTGGCGCTCAGTTCCCCCAAGGCGGATACCTTTTCAGCGCTGCGGAGCTGTCTTTCTACCAGGGAAAGTCGTGACGTACGGTGTTCGAGTTCTTCATATGCCTTCTCCAATTCTTCGGAAGTCTTTCGGTACAAGTTCCTCTGGCGATTCAGCCACCCCGCGAGGAGACCCGTAACGGCTCCAACGATATTGAAGAGCACAATTTCCAGGTATTTCTCCAACTCGAGGCTCGGAAGGATCTTCCACTGAAAGAGGACGTGGGGCGCGTAAAGCACACTGCACAGGAGAGAGGCACCGAGCCCGCCCTTGAGGCCAAACCACAAGGCTCCCATGAAAATGGGCAGGTAATAAAGCCTGCGGTACACATCGTGGTACAGATGATGCTGCGTGTCGGTAGAATAATGGGCAAGGCTGATCAGGAGAATCGATAAGACGGTCAGGCTCGCCCGCAATCTCGGATGTGCCGGATGCAGTTCACCCTCTTTTCCTCGTCCGTCCATGATGATCACCTGGTTCTAGAAGGCAGGGTTTCTCGCTGCTATCCTATATCCATAGTAGATGCTCCTTCAAAATAGTAGATGCTTTTTTAAAAGAACCTCAATGAGCTTGTAGAATAGTCTGCACCCTGGCTGTAGAATAGTCTCCACTCAATCGCTCTCTATCCACCCTTCCCCTCGTTAGACTGGTACTCTTTGAGTAATTCATGTTTTAAATCAACACCTTAGAAAATTCATTGAGAAGGAGATTTTTTGGCACGCCAAATGCTCATCTACCCCCGACAGATGCATCTAAAGAGTGACCCTGAGCTTCTTGGCAGGTTCACCAAAGCGATTGTTCTGGAAAGTGTGCCTCAGGCAAAGACGGGGGATTCCGGAAGATGATGAACTGCGCTCAATGGAAGCGAAGACAATGCTTGCTGGTCTTGTGCGTCCTCACGACCGTGCTGTCTCTCCCCTTGCGACAGAACGATGGAGCAAATGCATCGTCTCCAGGTGAGGAAAAGAGCCCGGAGAATACGCAGCCATGGGACGTGGGGACTCACAAAGACATGAAAGAGCCGGTTCGTGTCGACCTCGAATTAGCTCCCCTTCGTATCGAAGAATCATGGAGGAACTACAAGCGAATACCTGACTTGTTCAAGGAGATGGCTGAGGAGCCGGAGGGATTCTTCTCCCTGGAGTCTAAGGACCTCAGAGATCTTGTGAAAACGGCCCTCAAAGACAATCCGGAACTGAAAGAGGCGGAAGCAGCGTGGAAGGCGTCACTCATGAAGGCTCGAGTGGTCTCTGCACTGCCCGACCCCAATCTGGCCGCTACAGCGTTCCTGCAGAGTGTGGAGACACGCGTGGGTCCGCAGCAGGCCGTCCTGATCTTTACGCAAAAGCTCCCGTGGTTCGGCAAACTCTCTGCCGCTGGACAAGCCGCCCTGGAGGAGGCCCTGGAGAAAGCCTGGACATGGCGGAGCCTCCAGCGGGAGACCGTCCGGCAGGTAAAGAAGACCTTCTATGATCTTTTCTATCTGTTCGAGGCCCTGAAGATCACGGATGAGGACATTTCCACACTGCGCAGGTACGAAGACATAGCCCTGACCCGCTATGGGACAGGAAAAGGCATCCAGCAGAACGTGGTGAAGGTCCAGAGCGAGACCACCAGGCTCAATGAGAGGAAGATTGTCCTCCTTCGCCAGCGGAACGTTGCGCGAAGAAGACTGGCCAGGCTGGCCGGCAGCCCTTTGGGCAGGGTCGAGCTGGACTTCGGGGACCAACCTCTCCCGATTGCCGCGGTGCGACTCGAGGACTTGTACGGCAAGGTCCGCAAGAACAGGGAAGAACTCCAGGCCCGTCTCCATGCCGTCCGCTCCAGCCGCGAAGGGGTGCGCTTGGCGAAGAAGCAGTACTGGCCGGACTTCAACCTTGGCTTCAACTACATCATCGTGGGCGACCGGGACGACCCCGCGGGGATCCTGGATCCGCCGGAGGATAACGGGCAGGACGCAATCGGAGTTCTCGCCAGTATCAATCTCCCGATCTGGTATCACAAACTGCGCGCGGGCGTGGATGAGGCACGACTCATGGAGTATCGTGCGAGGGCCGCTTACGCCAGGCAAGAGGACAGCGTTCTCTTTGAGCTGCAGGATGCCTATATCAGCCTGGAAAGCTTGCGGGAACAATTGGATCTCTATCGCCATGCCTTGATTCCGCAGGCGGAACAGGTCCTGGAGTCTTCTGAGGCTGCGTATGAAACCGGGAAATTGACTTTCTTGGAATTGCTTGACAGCGAGCGGTTCTTGCTGAGTGTCCGATACGGGTACGCAAGGATAAGATCCGACTACCTGATTGCCCAGGCCAACATGGAGAGGGCCCTCGGGACTCGTTTTCCAGAGAAGGCAGAAGAAGCTGGGGCAGAGGTGACGAGTGACGACGGTGAGAGAGGCACAATCCAGGATGATATGCACGGTCGTCTGTGATTCAGAAGAGAACGGACCAACATAGACCGTCCGGACAAACAAGCTTAAGATCGAGGAGTGTTTACCCATGACGACTACGAAGGAAGAAAGAAAAGACAACGACCTTCTTTCTCTTTCTCCAGCCACCAAGAAGATGAGAGTCTTCGCTACATTCACCTTTTTCGTGTTTGGATTTGTTCTTGCTACCTTCATCTTCTGGAATCCATTTGGAATCTCGTTCTTGCCAACGGGGACGGAGGAACGCGCCCATGAGGAAGAGACTCCCACCGTGGATGCTGCGGAGGAGACGCAACTGTGGACCTGTCCCATGCATCCACAGGTGCTCGAGAAGGAGGCGGGGCTCTGCCCGATCTGCAACATGAAACTGGTGCCGGTCGCAACCAAAGAGAGCCCTGCTCCGAAGGCCGCCGCAAAGACGAAGGGCAAGAAGGACAGGCAAGTCAAATACTGGCAAGCCCCGATGGATCCCACCTATATCTCGGATCGCCCGGGAAAATCCCCTATGGGCATGGATCTGGTTCCCGTCTATGCCGATGAAGGGGCAGAGACAGGCTCCCAGGAAGGTGTAGTAAAGATCGACCCAGCCATCGTGCAGCAGATCGGGGTAAGGACCGAACCTGTCCGAGTGGGAGAACTCCGCAATGTCGTTCGCACGGTTGGGATATTGGATTACAACGAAAAGAACATCTTCTGGGTGAACACGAAGTTCGACGGTTGGATCGAAAAGGTCTATGTGAATTACATCGGCGAGAAGGTGAGAAGGGGCCAGAGACTGTTCGAGATCTACAGCCCCGAACTCGTATCCACCCAGGAAGAGTACCTCACCGCAATGAACTACCTGGACAAAATGAAAGAAGCGGGGTCTCAGGAGGCCGTGAGACAGGCTGAAGCCCTGATGGCCGCCACACAGAAACGGCTCACCTATTGGGATATCACGGAAGAACAGATCGAAAGACTGAGAAGAAGCGGCGAGGTAGCGAAAACACTGACCGTTGTATCTCCGGCGAAGGGCGCTGTTATAGAGAAGATGGATACAGCCCTGGAGGGAATGTATGTAAAGCGCGGGATGAACCTGTACAAGATCGCGGACCTCTTCACGGTTTGGGTCCACGCAGACGTATATGAGTCTCAGCTGAAATGGGTAAGACCGGGCCTCGAAGCAAAGATCAAACTCCAATATTATCCAGGAGAAGAGTTTTATGGAAAGGTGTTATACCTCTATCCGTTCGTTACAGAGAAGACCCGGACCATGAAGGCGTGCATCGAGGTGAAGAACCCGAATGGAAGATTACAGCCAGGGATGTATGCGGAAGTAAGGATCAATCCGGTGGTATCGCCACTTGCCGTCCTGATCCCGGAGGATGCGGTTATACAAACCGGGGAAAGGAACGTGGTCTTTGTCGCTCTGGGCGAGGGTCGCTTCTTGCCGAAACAGGTCGAGCTGGGCCTGAAGGGCGAAGATGGCTTCTATGAGGTGAGAGAAGGTCTCAAAGGTGGAGAAGAAGTAGTCGTCAGTGCTCAGTTCCTGCTCGACTCCGAAAGCAGGCTCCAGGAATTCATTCGAAAACTCATGGCAGCTTCAGGGGACGAGAAACCATGATTGAAAAAATCATCGAATATTCTATCCGCAACAAGTTCTTTGTGATCCTCCTTACCGGGGTCATCATCGCTGCTGGTATATACTCCATGCTGAACATCCCGCTCGACGCCATACCCGATCTTTCGGATGTGCAAGTCATCATTTACTCAGACTATCCTGGGCAGGCGCCCCAGGTCGTGGAAGACCAGATTACGTATCCGTTGACGACAACCATGCTCGCGGTCCCCTACGCGAAAACCGTCCGGGGTTACTCCTTCTTCGGGTTTTCCCTCGTCTACATCATCTTCGAGGACGGAACCGACCTTTACTGGGCCCGGAGCCGGGTGCTGGAATACTTGTCCGCGGTTCAGGCCCGCCTCCCTAGCCAGGCCCGTGTACAGCTGGGGCCTGATGCGACCGGCGTGGGTTGGGTCTACGAATACGCGCTGGTCTCCAAAAACCACAACTTGCAGGAACTTCGCTCCCTGCAGGACTGGTTTCTACGCTACGAGCTGGTCAGCGTGGAGGGTGTCGCCGAGGTGGCCAGCGTGGGCGGGTATGTGAAACAGTATCAGGTCACAGTGGATCCTGTAAAACTGCAGGCCTACGATCTCCCGCTGAGCAAAATCAAGCGGGCTATTCAGCGCAGCAATATAGACGTCGGCGGTCGGCTGATCGAGATGAGCGAAGTGGAATATATGGTCCGCGGGCGCGGCTACATCAAATCGAAGGAGGATTTGGACAAGGTCCCAGTGGGCGTGAGCTCGAGCGGCACGCCGATTTGGCTCCGTGACGTGGCGAACGTGAGCCTTGGTCCCGAACTCCGGCGAGGGCTGGTGGATCTCAACGGCGAGGGCGAGGTTGCCGGTGGGATCATTGTCATGCGTCTGGGGGAGAATGCCCTGGCCACCATCGAGCGTGTAAAGGAGAAGCTGGAAGCCATCAAGTCCGGCCTGCCGGAAGGCGTGGAAATCGTCCCGGTCTATGACCGATCTTCACTCATCCTGAGCGCAATCGATACGCTGAAGCGAAAACTTACGGAAGAGATGATCGTGGTCGCTCTCGTCTGCATTGTTTTCCTGCTCCATTTCCGGAGTGCTTTTGTCTCCATCTTTACGCTCCCAACGGGCATCCTGGTTTCGTTCATTATCATGTATCTGCTCGACATCAATGCGAACATCATGAGTCTGGGGGGCATCGCCATTGCCATCGGCGTGATGGTGGATGCCTCGGTGGTGATGGTCGAGAATGCACACAAGCACCTTGAACGGGCTCAGAAAGGAGAAGGGCCTTCCAAGAGTCACGATGAGATTATGATCGAGGCAGCCAAAGAGGTCGGCCCGGCACTGTTCTTCTCTCTTGTCATCATTACCCTCTCGTTTCTTCCCGTATTCACCCTTCAGGCCCAGGAAGGGAGGCTCTTCCGGCCACTGGCCTTCACCAAGACGTTCGCCATGGCCGCATCCGCCGTGCTGGCCATCACGATCATCCCGGTATTGATGACTTTCTTCATCCGGGGCAGGATCCCTACGGAACAGCAAAACCCTCTGAGCCGTTTCTTCATCTGGGTGTATCACCCCCTTATTGAATTCGTGCTCCGTTTCCCCAAAACCGTTATTCTGGTCGCTGTGTTGACAACGGCCATAACCTGGTTCCCCTTTCAGAAACTCGGTAGCGAGTTCATGCCTCCTCTCTACGAGGGGGATTTCCTCTGGATGCCTACCACCGACCCGGGGATCTCGATTACAAAAAGTAGAGAAGTGCTCCAGCAGACGGATAAGATCATCGCCAGCTTTCCGGAGGTTCATCATGTCTTCGGGAAGATCGGTCGTGCGGAGACGGCCACTGACCCGGCCCCCTTGAGCATGCTCGAGACGACCATCATGCTCCGGCCGCCTGACCAGTGGCCTCAGGAACATCGGGACAGGTGGTACTCGGGATTGCCCCTGCCCGAATGGATCAAGGAACAATTTGGCCACGTCTGGCCGGAGCACGAACCTGCCAGGAGCCCGGACGAGCTGGACCAGGCGATCAATGACGCAATTCAGTTCCCGGGACTTACCAATGCTTCCATGGAAGGCCCGATCAAGATCCGCCTCGACATGCTCTCCACAGGAATCCGTTCTGCAGTGGGGATCAAGATCGCGGGTCCGGACCTGAAAGTACTCCAGGATGTTGCCTCCGAAGTGGCCAGTGTACTTCGAAACGTACCCGGGACGGTCTCTGCGTATGCGGACAAGTCCTTCGGCGGTCACTATCTGGACATCGATATCAATCGCGATCAAGCCGGCAGGTACGGGCTTACCATCCAGGATGTGCAGGACGTGATCATGTCCGCCATCGGAGGCATGAACATCACGGAAACCGTTGAAGGCCTGGAACGCTATCCCGTGAACCTCCGGTACGGTCGCGCCTTCCGGGACGACGTTGAGTCCCTGAGCAACGTGCTTGTGCCTACGCCCAGAGGAGAGCACATCCC
>RCNG010001589.1_pt1 | contig 11305 bp, 8 predicted proteins | sample 2041371 | NCBI WGS metagenome assembly RCNG01 (sample SAMN09708227, study PRJNA481090) | Marine sediment metagenome, whole genome shotgun sequencing project. | biome: marine sediment; feature: ocean; material: sediment; isolation source: Sewage treatment plant 1 marine sediment (STP1) ... | reverse complement strand
GCGGTGGTCATCGCTCTTTTTACGACCTTCATCTGGGGCCTCGATCGACGCTCGCGTCTCGAGGCCTCGGGTCAGAAAGCGGTCCAGATGCTCTTTGTTCCGTCGGTGGAACAGGGCACCCTCGTCCGCCGCGGTGATGAGCTGGCGCGTTTTGTCCGGGGCGACAGCGGCCTCACCCTGAGATCGCAAGTTCCCACCAGCTATGCCGCCGTCATTGAAGCCCTCGGGGCCGGTCAGGCCGATGTCGCCTGGATCCCCGCCTTTGCATATGTGCTCGCCAATGCCCGCTATGGCGTCGAGGCGCGGTTGCAGGTGGTGCGCTCGGTGGATCGCTATGGCGTGATCATCACCCGCAGCTCACCCGGAGAGCCGGAGCGGCTCGAAAACCTGGTTGATCAGAAGATCGCGTTTCCCCAGACCATCCGTGGACGATTGCGCGCCATGCTGGTCGAACTCCTCGACGAATCGGCTCCGGGTTGGATCGAGATCCCCGTCGCCGACGACAAGGAGGCGGTCTGGTATCTCGCCGAACGCAAGGACGGGGTCATGGCTGCGGCAAGCCGGCACGTGACCTCGGGCCCCAACGATCTGGTGGGAGACGGTCGGAAGGAGCTCGAGTACGACCGGCCGGGAACAATGTTGGAAACGAGGGTCGTCCACCGCACGAATCAGGCGGCGCCCGAGCTCTCCAAGGTCTACTACGGCTGTGTTCTCACCCGTTCCGATTCCGGGATCAACCGGCTCGAAGACCTCAACGGCCAGACCTTTGCCTTCTCGGACGAGACATCGACCTCGGGCCACATCTTCGCCCGGGCTCTGTTGCAACGAGCCAGGGTGGAACTCGGTCACATCTTCTTTGCCGGTGGCCACCCCAACGCCGTTCGCGCGGTGGAGGACGGCAAAGTTGCGGGGGGCGCTTCGTTCTATTCGCCGCCGTCGGCCGCCAACGAGCGCGACGGGACCAAGGTCGGCGACGCTCGCTTCCTGATCCTGAAGAACATGGCGAATCAGGAACAACGGGACCGGTTTCTTCAGACGGTTCGAGTGCTCGCTCTCACCGATCCGATCCCCAATGACGTCTGCTGCGTCCGCCGTGGCTTTCCCGAGTCCACTTGGAACGATTTCGAGACCTCGCTCCACCGGTTCCTCGAGACATCGGAGGGCCAGAGCGCCTATTACGACCTGGTCGCCGGGGTCGCGGCGTCGCCGTGCACCGACGCCGACTTCGATGACTTCCGCGATGCGCTCAAGAAAACCGGCGTGAGTGCCTCGAAACTTCTCGAAGCGGCCGAGGCCAAGCTCGAACGCAGGAGAGCCAAAGAGGAGACCGGGTCGTGACGGTCGAGAGCGCAATCCGGATCGAGGGCCTCGGGATGGTCTATCCCGGAGGGGTCCGCGCGCTCGAAGACGTCTCTCTTGAAGTCCACGCAGGTGAGTTCCTCGCGGTTCTCGGGCTGTCGGGGTCGGGGAAGTCAACCCTGCTTCGCTGCATCAACCGGCTCATCGACCCCACCGAAGGACGAGTGTGGATCCTCGGCGAGGAAATCACCGGTGCAAAAGGCTCACGGCTGCGCAATTTGCGTCGCCAGGTGGCGATGATTTTTCAGCAGTTCAACCTGGTCAAACGGCAAACGGTGCTGACCAACGTGCTCTCCGGCGCCCTCGGCCGGAGCCCCCTCCCGTCGAGTCTGGTGCTCTCGTTCCCGGCCGAGGAACGTGACCGCGCCATCACCGCCCTCGAACGCGTGGGTCTCGGAGACCGGTTCGCCAGCCGCGCCGATGCGCTGTCGGGCGGGCAGCAACAACGGGTGGCCATCGCCCGCGCCCTGATGCAGGAGCCGCGGTTGATCCTCGCCGACGAACCGGTGGCATCCCTTGACCCGGCCCTTCGCCACTCGGTCATGCAACACATCGAGTCCCTCAACCGGGACGAGGGCATGACCGTCATGTGCTCGCTCCACGACATCGATCTCGTGACTCGCTACGCGACCCGGATGGTTGCGTTGAGGGATGGCCATTTGGTCTGGGAGGGCGTGCCCGCGGAGTTCGACAAGGCCACCTTCAAAGAGATCTACGGCGAGGACGCCCAGCCCGCGTCGAACACGGGGTTCTGATGGGCTGGAAGGACGACGAGGGCGTGCGCACCGCGGTCTGGGAGAAGAGCCTCGCGCGTCTTCAGGCGACGACGGTGGACGCGGTCCTCCTCGGTATCACGTTGCTCATGGCGGAGTTCCTGGTGCTCGCCTTCTCGGGACAGCGTGGGCCCACCGGCCTTTTGTGGTCGGCCGAGCAGATCCTCGATCTGCTCCACTACGCCTGGGCGGCCGCGGGCGGACTCATTCTCGCCCTGCTATGGAATCTCTTCTACCGCCAAGTGGGCTCATCCCTCGGCCGTGCGTGGGTGCGTGGCGTTCCCGAGTGGGAAGCGCACCTCGAATGGACCCGGACCCTCCGCGGTTGGTACACGGCGGTCTTCATCGAGCTCACCTTCTTTTCCGGTTGGTTGATCACCGAACTCGATCTCTTCACCTTCCTGACCAAGTTCGGCAAGGCGGCCGACATCGTCCGCGGGCTGATGCACCCATCGAGCGCTGTTCTCCACGAGGGTCTGGTCCTCCTGGTTCAAACCATCTTCCTGGCCTTCATGGCCACCGCCTTCGCCATTCCCGTCGCCTTCGTGCTGGCGTTTCCCTCTGCCCGCAATCTGACGCGGAACACGTTCACGGCCCGGATCTCCTACACCGTCGCCCGTACCTTCATGAATTTCGTCCGTGCGGTGGAACCCCTCGTCTGGGCGCTGATCTTCATCTCCTGGGTGGGCATCGGTCCCTTTGCCGGTGTTCTCGCCCTCTGGGTCCACTCGGTGGCTGCGCTGACCAAGCTCTACTCCGAGCAGATCGAAAGCATCGACACCGGACCCATGGAGGCCATCGCCGCCACCGGTGCGTCGGCGCTCCAGGTTCTGCGCTATGGCGTTGTGCCGCAGGTCATTCCGCCCTTCTTGAGTTTCACCATCTACCGCTGGGACATCAACGTCCGGATGTCCACCATCATCGGCTTTGTCGGCGGTGGTGGGATCGGCTACATCCTCAAACCGAGGGTCGATCTCGGCGAGTGGGGTGAAGTCGGGACCCTGGTGCTACTCATCGCCGGCACCGTCTGGCTGATGGACGTCATCTCGGCGAAGATCCGCGAGCGGATCGTCTAGCAATTCTCGGCTGCGGCCGAGAATTGCCGTCTCTACCTCAGCGCAGCCGGCAGTTTGTTGGGGGCATTGAACTCGATGGGTGCGTTGAGGCCGTCGATGATCTTTGCATCGCGGTTGTAGATGTCCTCACGGAATCCAATCGTCCCATCCTCGCCGACCTCGGCGGTCCAGTAGAGGAGAAAGACGGTGAGTGGCTCATCGAGGGTGACGGTGGTCATCTTGGCGGATTCGATGACCTTGTCGATCCGGGCGCGGTCCCAACCCTCCTTGTCCTCGAGCAGTAACGCTGCGAGATCGAGGGGGTTCTCGGTTCGGATGCAGCCGTGACTGAAGGCGCGCGCCGACCGACCGAAGAGGCTCTTGGACGGGGTGTCGTGGAAGTACACGAAGTAGGGGTTGGGGAAAATGAACTTGACCCGGCCAAGGGCATTGTTCGGGCCTGGTTCCTGACGGATGCCATATGGGAACTTCCCGTTGAAATCCACGGTGGACTGGTCGACCACCGAACCGTCGGATCGGATCACGCTCATGTTCCGATCCTTGAGGTAGTTCGGGTCTTTGCGGGCCGCCGGAAGGGTCTCCTTGCGAAGGATCCCAGGCGGGATGGTCCAGGTCGGGTTGAGCACCAGGTAGGTCATCTCATCCTTGAAGACCGGGGTCGCGTGGTAAGGCTTGCCGACCTGGATTCTGGTGGTCCACAAGCGTGTTCGGTTGCGGTAGAAGTGGAGCCTGAATCCGGCAATGTCGGCAATGATGAAGTCATCGGGCACGTCGCGGAAAATCCACCGGACCCGTTCCAGACTTGCCCGAATCTGGTCGATTCTGGTCTCAACGGGGATGTTGAGGGCTTCGAGGGTCTTGGGGCCCATCTTGCCGTCGGTGTCGAGGAAATGGCGGGTCTGGAATCGAGTGACCGCACCCTCGACATCCTCGCCATAGAATTCGGGATCGCCGCTTGTGTTCGTGAGACCATCGGTCACGGCGAGTCGGGCGCGGAGATCTTTGACGCGGGGCGATCGCTCGCCCGGCTTGAGGATCGGACCTTCGGGAACCACCGGCCACCCCCCGTTCTCGGCGATCGATCGGTGCTCCTTCAGTGCCTTCACGAGTCTCCCGTACTCGGCAACTTCGGGGGCCGAGGCCACGATGAACTCTCGGAGCGAACCTTCATCGAGGGCCATGAGGAAGAGATCGACAACGTCACTTTCCTCGCCAAACTCACGGCTCAGATTCCACACGGGGTCCAAATCTTCGGGGTTGAGCTTGCCGAAGTGGATGGTGAAGGCCAAACGTGCGAAGGCGTCGGTGAGCAGGAGATCGAGATCGACCTGCGAAGTTGTGCCTTTGAGGCCTTTAGAGGCGATGTCGAGCCGGGACCGGATGGAATCAAAGTGGTAGTCGGCGGGATCGAGGCCGTGGTTCGGCGCCTCGCCGATGATCGTCAACAGGGTGTCGATCATGCCCGGGCGTGTCCACACCAACCGGAAATCCAGGCTTTCGTACAGAACGGAAATCAGACGTACCGCAGCGATGGGATCCTGTCCTACCGTGAGCCCACCGGTCTCGTGAATCGTGTCGATCCGGGTGCGCATGATTTCCTGAGCTTCGTCGGCTGAGACGACCGGTGCGGCGAAAACAGCGAGGGACAAAGCAAGAGCCAAGACGAGGATGGTCTGTTTCATGATGCGGGTCCTTTCGTCACTCAGTGTGCGGGCCCACTGTACTTCTCTCCGGCCTCGATGGCCACGAAGATGGTGTTCTCGGGGGGCGGAAGCGGACAGGTTGCGAAGGGTGTGAACGCGCACGGTGGGTTGGTGGCGAGGTTGAAGTCGAGCACGACTTCACTGGATCCTTCGATGAGTTCGGCGCCGAGAAACCGCCCGGCGCCGTAGGTAGTGTTGCCGGAGGTTCCGTCTCTGAAGACGAGGAAGAGGTTGGTGTCGTCGGGGGTCGAAATGTACGGCTCGAGCGTCACGGCTTGACCATCGATCTCGAAGTGCAGGAGGCCGGGAGCGAGCATCATCGAGGGTTCGCCGATCACCGTCGGGATCGAGACATCTCTCGGTTTCGGGTAGGGCTCGAGCCTGGCGGTGATCAGTAGGGTCGGATTCACGGGGAAGTGATCGAGTCCCTCGAAAGCCTCTCGGGTAGGTGCTTCCGGATCCTTAACCCGGGCTCCGACCCGGTCACCACGGACGATGAGGTAGAAGAGGGCACGGCCGGAACGCAGAATATCGAGGGACCCGGTGGCGTCAACCTTCAGTGGTTGCTCGACGGCAGGTTCGTCGTTGACGGTGAGGCCGGCGTCGGGGGAGGGGAGGAGGGTGACCTCGCCGTCCGGGCCGAGGTGAAGAGACCCGACCACATCGGCGCCGTCGGGGAGACGGACTGCGGCGTCGGGCGCCGTGCCGACGATGTTGGCCCCGGGCTCGAGCCAGAACAGACCTGTGAGGGTCAACCAGCCGTCGTCTGCGGTGAGCCGGGCTTCCCGCTCGGCCCAGGTGGCTTCGATTTCAGTGGTGTAGGTGGGGTCGATGGGTGGAGGAGCGTCGCCGCAGGAGGAGAGAGTGATGATGAGAACGATCACGACGGTGGGAAGAAGCCGATTCATGGCTGTCGTTGTACCACGGTTGGGCAAGGCCTACGGGTGTTGGTGGTGGTTTCCCCTCGTCTCCGGCCTTCTGGGCCGCCTTCGGCGCCCCAGCGTCGCGTGAGCCGCGCGGTCGCTCGATGGGAATCGGGAAGGGCTGCGACCGCGCTGCTCGCGCGCCGGCGGCCTCCTTCTAAGCTGGGAGACCCTTACACCAGCGCCTTCCCCGTGGGTTGCCCGGCATCGACATTGTGCGGGGCGCGACGAGCCGCCAAGAGTCCCTGCTGGCACAATGTCATGCCCGGCACGCCCCGCTGGGCGCCCTTTCCGTGGCAGGGACCGTGGCAGGGACCGTGGCACCCATGCGGTTACGGATACGGTTTCGGATACGGCCATCGGTAACGGGCACGGGCACGGGCACGGGAAGGAACCCTACTCCCACCTCAGAGCATCAATGGGATTCAAACTCGCCGCGCGTATGGCCGGATAGAGCCCCGATCCGATCCCCACGGCCATGGAAACTCCAAAGGCGAGGATCACCGACCACAGAGTCACCACCGTTGACCAGCCGGCCGAGGCGGCCACGACCTTGGAGATGACGACTCCGACGAGGACACCGGCAAGCCCGCCGAGAACGCTGATGGTGAAACTCTCCATCAGGAAGAGGGTGCGGATGTCCTCACGGCGCGCTCCCACGGCACGTCGAACTCCGATTTCCCGCGTTCGTTCGAAGACCGTGGCGAGCATGATGTTGGCGATTCCGATCCCGCCGACGAGCAGCGAGATTCCGGCGATGGCGCCCATGACGATGTTGAACAGTCGCTGAGTCTTTCGGCTCTGTTCGAGCAGCGCTTCGGGGACCACGAGCTCGTAGTCGTCCTCGCCGCCGTGGAGGCGATCGAGAAGCTGATCGATGAGGAGCGCCGCTTCGGATGGCGATGTAGTCGGTTCGAGTCGAATGATGATCTCGTCAAGGGGGGCTTCGAGCATCGGCAGGTCGAGCTTGCGGATAGCCGTGCTCACCGGAAGGTAGATATCGAGATCGGTCGACCCGACCGCCACACCCTGAACGGTCGATGCTCCGCCCGAACCCGAGAGCACACCGACGACCTCGAGCCACAGCTGGTTGACCTTGAGAACCCGGCCCACAGCCTCCTCGAAGCCGAAGAGCTCCCTCCGCACCGACTCCCCGATGACGCAGATCTGAGAGTGGTCGGCCACGTCTTTCGGGTCGATGAAACGCCCGGTCGAGAGAGGGAGATTGGTGATTTCGGCAAAACTCGCGTCGACGCCGTGGGCCGTTGCGTCCACGGTCCGGCCGTCGGAGAGCACCGAGAATGGTTCGATCTTCACACGTTGACAGACCAACTCGATCCCCGGCACAGCGTCGGTGATGGCGACCGCGTCCCTCGGCGAGACTCCGGGGGAAGTCTCTCGAATCTCCCGAAGTTCCTCGTCCCGTTTGTCCACATCACGGACGAGGATGTTTCGGACCCCCAGACGCTCGATCATGGCCAGCGCCTCGCGCTCGGCGCCCTCACCGATGGAGAGCATGGCGATGACGGCGCCGACGCCGAAGATCATCCCGAGCATTGTCAGCGCCGACCTCAGCTTGTGGGTCGAGAGATTCTCGACGGCGGTCCGAAGCGCATCTCCCAGGGTCACAAACCACCTCCCGGAAGAACCGGTGAGGACGAAACTCCGGTTTCGGCCGGGGACCCGCTGTCTTCATCCGACGGATCCCTCAGGGCGATCACATCTCCCGACTTGAGTCCCGAGCTGATGACCACACGTCCCATGGCGGCGGGACCGAGTTCGACCTCCCGAACTTCGAAACCGCGACGGGTCCAGCGATAGACAACCGGCGATCCGTCGACGCTGCACACCGACTGACGGGGCACGGTGATGGCCGAGTCGAGATCGGCAATGATGATTTCGGAACGGACCCGCGCACCGGGTTTCATCGTCAGGGTGTCGGTGTGTTCGAGGGCCAGCACGGTTCGGAAGTACTGGACCGGTACCCGGCGATTTCGGCGACCGGCCATGGGATCGATCTTCTCGACGATGGCCGCATAGCCGAGTTCCGGACTCGCCTCGAGCCACACCGTCGCTGATTGGCCATCGGCAAGATCACCCGCGTCGGCCTCGAGAACAAAGACTTCCGCCTGCATCTCGGACAGATCGGGGATTTTGGCCAAAGCTCGTCCGGGCCATATGGCATCACCGACTCTCTTGGGATTTCCCCGCCAATCGCGTTCCAGAATCACGAGACCTTCGTGAGGAGATCTCACCTCGAGGGCCGCCAGTCCCTCCTCGGCCTGCGAGACCTTGATATCGGCCTTCCTGCGATCGATGGTGAGGAGTTCGACCTCGGCTTCCGAGAGTTGGTCCTGAATATCCTGTGACTCACGTGCATGGCCGGCGCGGGTCTCGGCGAGTTCGGTGTCGATCTGCGCTTCGACAATCTCCATCTTGGAGTAGACCATCGTGTCGGTCGACTGGAACTCCTTCGCCACTTCGAGTTCGTGTGCTGCGACATCGACATCGATCTCGAGCTTGCCCAGGTTGACCTCGCGATCGGTTTCGGCGCTCGAGATCTTGTGATCGCTGATCCGCTGGTCGGTCAAGCCGTCGTCGTGGTCCTTTTCGAGCTGGCTGGCGTCGAAACGAGCAACGACATCGCCCTCGCTGACCAGAGAACCGTCGTCGACGATCCATGAAAGGGTGAACGGCATGTGCGGTTTCATGGGCGCCGTGAGCTGGGTGTTGTTGACGGCGGCGAGATTGCCCTCCGCGGTCACCCGAACCCTGAATGGCGTTTCTTCGATCTTGATGGTGGGAACCGTAGGGGCGGGGCCTCCGATGAGGCCTGTGGCGATCAGCGCGCCGGCGGCGAGACCAATGACCGCAACCGCGAGAGCGGCGAGGCGCCACCTTCTCATGGGAGTTTCTCCAGCGAAACCGAGTCGCCGGGCTCGAGCCCCTCGATGACCTCGACGTGGTCGGCATTTCGATCGCCCAACCTCACTGGTACGGTCTTCAACCCGCCGAATCCGTGGCGATAGGCGACGGTCTCCCCATCTACTCGAAACACGGCTTCGACGGGGAGCAGGGTGACGTCTTCATGACGGTCGATCTCGATGGAACCACGAAAGCGCATTCCGGGCCGCATTTTGTCGGGGTCAGTCTCGTCGAGAGAGAGCGTCAGGGAGACCACCTTCAAGGGATTCCGCCAGCTTTTTGCCTGCACGGCGCGCGAGATGGTCTCGACCGAACCGTGGTACTCGTGGTCCGGATGAGCGTCGAGATGGAGCGCGATCGGTTGACCATCTCTCACCCGGCCGGCCTGGGCCTCTTCAACCTCGCCGTCCGCCTCCATACGCGAGAGATCCGGAATCTCGAGGACGGCATTCGCAACCCAACAGGTATCGCCGACCGTTTTCTTCTCGTTTCGCCAGTCGGTGACGTGAATGAGAATGCCGTCCCGTGGCGCCGAAATCGTCATTCGCGCGATGGCATCCTGAATACGCTGCACATCTGATGCGACGTGGTTGTGATTGGCCTCGAGCACGCCGAGTTCCTCGCCGCCGGCCCGACGGGTCGCATCTATCCTCCGGCGAACCAGGTCGACCTCGAGTTCCGCAAGCTCGAGATCCAAGCGCGATTTCTGCACCTCGATACTCGGATGGAGATCGGAAGGCTGTTCGGCGATCAAACGAGCCTTGCGCAATCGGGCTTCGACCTCGGCCAGAGCCAGGCCGTCGTTGGCGATGGTGACCGCGACGTCCACCTTCTTCTTCTCGACCTCGGTCCGGGCGGAATCGAGATCGGCGAGTTTGCTCTGGAGACGCTGCTGGAGCTCGGAGGCGTCGAAGGCGAGGACTTGCTGGCCGATCGTGATCTTGGTGCCCTCGTCGGCCATCATGGCGATCTTGAATTGCCACATGTCTCGGACCTGGGGCGGCATGATGACCGTCGACTCGACGGCGCGGAGGCTTCCCGCGACCTCGACGCCCAGGACGAGATCGCCCCTCTCGACGCGGACGCATCCAGGAGGTACCTGAACGAGACCCCAGATGATTCGAGCCGCGATCAGGAGAACCATCACTCCCAGCCCGATCATGAGAACTCGTCGACCGCGCCTCATGAGGGTTGCACCGTCACCGGAGCGAGCCGCTCGCCATCTGAAAGACCCCGGATCACGACGCACTCGTGGGGCGAGCATGCGCCGATCTCGATCTCGGCCCAGCTGCCATCGGCCCGCAAGGCACGGAGCGGGTTTGATTGGAGATCGAGGGCAGCGCGAGGGACAAGAAGAGTTGCGGGTCCGCGGATTTCAACCTCGACCCTTACCGACATGCCCGGGATCAGCAGTACATCGCCGTGATCGTCCTCGATATCGATGGTGACATCGAATCCGCGGCGCTCGGAAAGATTGCGCTGTTCGCGGGCGAGGTGTGTGATCTCGGTGATGGTGCCCCCAAGGTGGAGATCGGGCTCGATGTCCGGTGTGCACCGCGCCGTCATCCCGACTTCGAGGTGCCCGTCATCGACATCGCTGAGCGAGGCCCGGACACGGAGACGATCGAGATCCGGAATCCCGACCACCGACCACCCGGGGAAGACCGTGTCACCCGCCTGGTACTTTCGGTCCTCCCGTGGGTTTTCCTCGACCACGACGATTCCATCGCGAGGCGCGGTGAGAACCAGGGCTTTCAGAGCTTCCTCGGCGATCCCGAGCTCCCGCTGGCTCCTGAGGTGCTCCTCTTCGCTCACCAGGATATCGGCCTCAACCGACGAGGTGGTCGACCTTAGATCCGAAACCGCCTTCTGGTAGTTCGCGTCGGCCTTGCTCTGAGCGAGTTCAAACGTCCGGTGATCGTATCGACTTCTGACCGACTCGGGAACGGAGGCGTCGAGTTTGGCCTTGGCGAGGGCGATGCGCGCACGTTCCACCACGGCCTCCGCCTCGCGCAGGCGCGCATCGCCGTTGGCTCGGTTCTGGAGCAGGACACGACGGCTTCGCTGAACGGCGGTGCGTTGCTGGTCGAGGTTGACCGTAAAGGCGTTGTTGTCGAACTCTACGACTCTGTCTCCGACGGAGACCTTGGAACCGTCGGGAGCGATCCACTGGATCTGGAGGCGGTACTCGCGGGTCTGCGGCACCTTGACCCGAGCACTCGTCACCGCCTCGAGGTTGCCGGTGAGAAGGCGATGTTGAACCAAAACAGCGTTTCGCACGCTGAGCTCTGAAGCTGGACCGGGCGGAACCGAACCCCGTCCGCAACCGAGACCTATGGCAGCCCCGCCGATGAGACCAACGACGATCGGAAGACAACTGTGGTATTGAGATCGTTCTTTCACGACCACGTCCATTCTACGCGAATCGGCCGTCAGTCGTTTGTGACTATCGAAGTGATCTGGGAGTCTGTAGGGAATAGATTGGCGGCGTCTTTCGGGTGCCGTGAAGGCCCTTCATTGTTGGATTCTCGGCCCGTACTCGAAGT
>RCNG010001587.1_pt1 | contig 11311 bp, 11 predicted proteins | sample 2041371 | NCBI WGS metagenome assembly RCNG01 (sample SAMN09708227, study PRJNA481090) | Marine sediment metagenome, whole genome shotgun sequencing project. | biome: marine sediment; feature: ocean; material: sediment; isolation source: Sewage treatment plant 1 marine sediment (STP1) ... | reverse complement strand
GCGGCCGGGTGGGGGGGCGTGAAGACAAGAATTCCTGAGTTGGACAACGGCAGAAAATCAATGACGTTTGCATCGAGGCCGGCTCTCAGATCAAGCACAATAAACTCTGCGGGGAGCTGGTTGATGGCGTGTACGAGCTTCCAACGACTCTGGTCGTTCCAGTTCGTGATCTCGTCGATAGAGTGCATCGGCGCTGCGATGAAGGCAAAGTTGGAGAAGAGCTTCAGGGGGTCGAGATAAGGATCGAGCGAGGTGGTGCAATCGGCCAGGGGCTGTCCCTTGCGAAAGAAATGGTACAGATCACGCTTGACCGGCGTCTCCAGAGTATTCCTCACCGAGGAGGTGCCGGTATCGAGGTCAACGAGGATAGTCGGTGCAATCCGCGACAGAGTGAGGGCAAAGTTCACCGCGAAGGTGGTTTTGCCCACACCGCCCTTGCCCGAAGAAACAGTAATGATTCGACGCATTATTCAGAGTGCCACGAGAGATCGCGCAGCGGCAACCGCGCGTCCCGAGCTGATCGGCATCGAGGACGCCGGGCCACAAACAACAACGCCGGGCGATCCGTAAACAACCTCTTCATCCTACCTCATCCGAGCCGTTCGCATCGCCGATCTGGCTGAGTATTCCTTCGATCCGGCTGATTACGAGATCGAGCGCCACGGTGTTGTAACCGCCCTCGGGAATGATCACGTCAGACCACCTCTTCGAGGGTTCGACAAACTCAAGGTGCATCGGCCTCACGGTGTCCACGTATTGGTCGACAACGCTCTCAAAGGTCCGTCCACGTTCGGCCATGTCCCGCGTGAGCCTTCGAATGAACCGAATGTCCGCATCGGTGTCGACGAAGACCTTGATATCGACGAGGTCTCGAATCTCAGGCAGCGCGAGGATCAGGATTCCATCCATGATGAGAACGGGTTTGCTCTCCATGTGCTCGGTCTCGGCCGTTCTGACATGGCGCACAAAGTCGTACACCGGAAGGTCGGCTGGGCGGCCCTCCTTGAGCAACCGCAGGTGGTGGGCAAGCAGGTCGCTTTCAAACGCCAGCGGGTGATCAAAATTGCGACGCGCGCGGTCGCTCAGTGGCAGATGGGAAAGATCCCGGTAGTACCGATCCTGAGAAAGCTCCACGATATTTTCACGACCAACCCGATCGATGATGGCCCTTGTGACGGTGGTCTTTCCTGAGCCGGTTCCACCTGCGACGCCAATACAAAGCGCGTGCGGCACTTGGTTACAAGTACTTGACTGTTTCTGCTGCCGTCGTTGCGTCGACGCCATCGGGCGCGACGTCGATATACTTCAGCAGATTGGCTTTCGCGCCTTCGATGTCTCCCGTTCGCAGCAGAAGCATGCCGTACTCGAACAGGCACTGCGGGAACTCAGAGTCTACCGCCAGACACTGCTCGAGCAGCGGCCATGCCTGCTCGTCATCCATTGCGTTGAGAAACTGCGCCGCTTGATTGAACAGGGTGGTCGGGTCGTCGGGGTTGAGATCCTGGTATCGAGCCATGTAGCCTTCTTGTGCCTCGGTGTCGCCCAACTCCTTTGAGGCGTTGGCAGCAATGGCCAGGCAACTAACGCTTTCGTCGTCTTCGTCGAGACAGCTCTTCGCTGCCGCCAGTGCGGCCTCGTGGTCCCCGTCTTCAAGACACACCGTTGCGAGATGCTCCCACGCAGAAACGAGATCGGGAACCGCTACCACCGCTTCTTCGAATAAGGTCCGCGCCCCGGCCCTATCGCCGCTTTCGAGGGCCTTGCGGCCTGCGTCGAGCTCCTTGTAGCCGGGTTGCTCGAGAATGTTCTGCTGCTCGCTGCTCGCCACTTCTTGCTGGGTCGAGAGCACGAACTCGTAGTGATTCTCCTTGTCGGTCGTACCGATACCGACTTTGAACTCTTGATCGTGGCCACGGTAGCCCGCCGCGGTCACGTGGAATACGTAGCGGCGGGTGGCATCGAGGATCAGCATCTTGAAGGTGCCGTCCGGATGAACCTCAGTCTCTTTCTCGAATGAGTCCTGGTCAGGGCTCGTTACATTGATCGTCGCCGTCGGAATTGGGTTCCCTGCGGAGTCGAGCACGACGCCGCCGACCCGGGCCTGCGGCCCAGCCCATGACAGCGTGGCACAGACCAGCATCGCTGTGGTGGCAAGAAAAACTAGATGTCGATTCATGAGATCCCCCAGATCTTGAGGTGAGCCCTTGGCTCGATCGCTCGAGCGACTCACGTTGCGGTTCGCCCTACGAAGGCTTTCATCACATTCTTGGCGACTGTGGGATTTTCCCTCAGACGCCGCATAGAGTAAGGGTACCAATCCCGGCCAAAAGGCACATAGACCCGCAACCGGTGGCCACCGTTGAGAATGATCCGTCGCAGCTCGGGATCGACACCGTACAACATCTGGAACTCGTAATCCTGCGCACTCAGGCCGAGGCGATCGATTACGGCCATTCCTGCCCACACGAGATGCGGGTCGTGGGTGGCGATCGCTACGTATGCCCCTCCCGCCAAGAGCTTTTCGAGGGCATAGATATAATTCCCCCGAATCGTATCAAAATCCTTCCATGCCACGGTTCGCGGCTCGCGATAGATTCCTTTGCACAGCCTGATGTTGGGCTTCAGCAACGACAATGCCGTGATGTCCGCGGTCAATCGCCGCATGTAGGCCTGGAGAACGACCCCGACGTGGGCGCTGTGTTTTTCGCAAAGGCGCCGGTAGATGCGCAGCGTCGCATCCGTCGTGGTGTAATCTTCCATGTCGATCCGGAGGAAATTTCCCATCTCGGCCGCCTTGGCCGCCAAGAGGTCGAACTGCTCGGCACAGAAAGACTCGTCAATCTTGAGGCCCAGCATCGTTGGCTTGACCGACACGTTGCAGTCGAGGTCGTCATTCCCGATCGCGTCATACACTCCGAGGTACTCCCGAGTGGCGATCTCAGCTCGCGCTCGTTCGTGGACCTCCTCGCCGAGTATGTCGATCGTTGCCATCGCCCCTTCCTGCATCAGGCTCTTGATCACGTCAATAGCCTGGGAAAGAGTCTCACCCGCCACGTATCGACTGGCAACTCGCCCTACGATGAACTTCGGAACCATCGGCATTCCGTGAATGACCATCTGATCGAAAACGCTCATCCGATTCTCCTCGGATCCGGCACCCAGGCCATTGCGGCGCAGTAGATTGCAGCCGGGCCACCCGCACAGAGAGCCTCGGCAGACCGCCTCAGCGTCGTGCCGGTAGTGGTGACATCATCAATCAATAGAACTCTCTTGCCCGCGACTCGCGCTCGCGGCCGGAGGGAGAACCTGTTGCCGCTGAGTCGTAGACGGCGCGATCGCGTCAGACCGGCCTGCCGGCCGAGACCGTGTTTGCGCAGCACCTTTCGACGAGGTTTCCGCAACCGCTGTGCCACACCGCTTGCCAGCGCCCCGGCCGCCGAGAAACCGCGCCGAAGCCTGTGAAAAACGTGCGACGGAACGGCTGTGATGAGGTCGATATTCTCAGACCACGGCTCCAGAGCCACCTTCGCGGCTAATCGCCCCGCGAGCATGGGCGCCAGTTGGTCGAAGCCATGATGTTTCATCCCGAGAATCGCCTGTCTGAGCACGCCGTCGTACTCACCCCAGATAACAACTTCCTCGAACGGCGGTGGATCGGTGAGGCAGGAGATACACGGCTCTCCCTCCTCGTCGGTGAAACAACCACAGGCCCCACAACGAGGTCCGACCGTCGGAACGAGCCGCGACTGGCACTCGCCGCACATTGCCACGCAATCACCCGGCAGCGGTTCACCGCAACACGGACAGGGTCCGGGCAGGAAAATCTCAAGCAGAGCAGCCGCAGGCAGGACAGCGCACACGGCCAACATGGTACCAGAAGGGCCTTTCCCGAGGAAGCGTTCGTGCTGGACCTGATCGTATTGGGTCAGCGCCCCTTGCGGCCTCTGGCAGCTCCTTCATGAGCAGCGCGCGGGTGCACTGCACGGCCCCGGGCCGGGACGGACAGAGCGGCGGGCGTATTTCGCTTTTTGGCAACTCCGACGCCCGAGTACCTGGCAAAGAAATAGGCCGGGTCACCGGTGTCCTGGTCCACTACCGACGCGTAGGGATAAACCCAGGAATCCTGAGGCCCGTCAACGAGGAGGAAAACCAGACTGCCTCCAACCACCGAGGTTCGTAAACGCTGCTGGTGGTGGCCGAATGGCGGCACGTCGAAGGTCTCTGAGTCGACGATCGTGCCGTCGGCATCTTGAACATCGACCTGAACCCGGGTCCAAGCCGGTGTCCAGGAGGCCACACCGACGTTGCACCGAAAAGCCTGGCCATCATTCAGCACACCTGCAACATAAGCGAAGGTGGCCCAATCGGTTCCTTCGAGCAGGGTCGCTCCGTTGACGGCTTGGCCATACTCTCCTTCCCCACCCGCAGGATCTACGGTGTAGGTCCTCGATGTCACGAGGAGGTCGCAGTCCACACCCGAGCAGGGTTGGCTCGTCGGCACATAGACCAGAATGGCGCCGCTCGCTGGAATGTCGAATTGCTCCGGCCCAAAAACGTCCCAGAGGTTGAGGGTCTCCCACGGCCGAAGAACCAGGTCCATTGTCGGCACGCGGCTGTTGTCGCGATCACTCTCGAGGGCCTGAACGACGACCGGCACCTCGGTCTCCTGCGGGTTGTGAATCGACAGGTCGGTTCTCCAGAACGTTCCTCCGACGCCGGAGACGTGCGCCGCCGCGGGCACAACCCACGCATTCGAGAGCTGAGCGTATGCGTTTCCGGCGATACCAACCAGAGCCAGCATCAGAATTTGGAGCGTTGCGATGTTCTTCATTATCGACCCCCTTCGCGCGTCATCGTCACTCTCACCCTTTGCACGAATCGGACCAGGTCCTCTTATGGCCCTCTTGGCAAGGGAGCAACCAGGGCACAGAACGCGCCGCTATAAGCCCTTAAACGCGTATTCCCAAGCCCCAATCAGTCCAGACGCACATCGTTTCCTTACGGTTTTGTCTCGACGCAAGATCCTTTGCCGAAGAGCGCACACCTGTCCACAGGAGAGGACATATCGAGAGACATCGACCGGAAGGTCGTCGGGTACAATCGATACATGAAGATTTCCGGGGCCTTCCTTCTTGTTCTCTTGATCGCCCTCGCCATCGTTATGATGCTGCGCGTCAAGGAGATCGAGCACGTCAACGACGACCTGCAGCGCATGGTTCCTCATCTCATGGAGCAAGGAGTCGAGGGTGAAGTGATGAGCCATCAGGATGCCCGGCAGCGAATCGAAGAGCTCGAAGGCTACTGTCGCGCTCCCTACCAGCTTGCAGACCAGGCCAAGCGCCTGCGAGAGGTAGCGGCCGAGGCAGCGACCTGGGCTGCTGGAGCGCCTTCCCCGAGCCCAGAGTTGACCACTGCCGTCGCCCTGAGGGGCGCTGCTGACTCGCTCCGAGAGTATGCCGTTCGGCCCTCCGATAGGTCTCTGTCAAAGGCGGAAGGGCAACTGAGTGAAGCTCGAAGGGCTCTCGACGGCAGCCCAAAGGCCGCAACCGCCACAGACGCTCTGCGCGATCGGCTCCGCAATATCGAGCAATCTCACCGGGAGAAGATTCAAGACCTGGAAGAAGTCCAGTAAGAATTCGGCGGCGTCAGCAGTATTCAGAGATCAAGGCCCTCGAGAATACCTCCAGGGATATTGGTACTGTGGAGGGCGAGGCTGGAAGCTGCACATAGCTGAGCCGCAACGATGCCCAGCCAGCGTTGCACGGCGTCGGTCCTCTCGATGGCGCCGCGAGCCCAGAGTCTGACGATGGTATTGCCGTGATGTGGTGCAATCAGCGCCACCGGGTGCAGCGGTCGCGAAAACTCGATGACCACACCTTCTATCAGAAGGGCCTCCCCATCAGAGCGTGCCCAGCAGGTCTCGACTTTCAATACGGCCCGTCCCCAGCGATGAGCCATCGCGTCGAAGCCTCCCGCTTTCCCTGCCAGCTCCACATCACCCTTGAGAATCAGGTGAGGCATTCAAAACCCCTTTCCAACGCGAGTATAGTCTGAGATGGAATCGAGGTTGAACCTCAGGTCGAAATCACAGAGAGGTAAGATCAACTCTCAGCGGGGGCAGGGCTTCTGGATGGTGCAATTCGATAACGAAAGCCGGCAGATCAAGATCAAGATCGTCTATTACGGCCCTGCCCTCGGAGGAAAGACAACCTGCCTCCAGGCGATTCACCGAAGAGCGGATCCGCAGCGGCGAACCAAGCTCTACTCTCTCAACACTTCGTCTGATCGTACGCTTTTCTTCGACCTTCTGGCGCTCAACCTCGGCAGGATTCGCGGCTATCAACTGATGGTTCAGCTCTACACCGTTCCTGGCCAGGTTCAGTACTCCGCTACCAGAAAAGCCGTTCTCTCAGGCGTCGACGGCCTCGTCTTCGTCGCCGACTCGCAGGCCAGCCGGTTGGCCGAGAATCGTGAATCCCTGGAGGACCTCAAGAGCAATCTCACTGTCAACGGTATCAACATGCACGATCTTCCGATCGTCTTCCTCTACAACAAGCAGGACCTCTCCCCAAAAATCCCGATCGCGACATTTGAGGAAAATCTCAATCTCAAACGACGCCCCTCGTTCGGGTCGGTCGCAACCACCGGCGAGGGCGTCATGGAGAGCTTCGCTTCCGCCTGCGAGGGCACCCTTGCGGCGGTCGCGGACCGACTTGGCCTTCGTGGAAACACACAGGCCATCAAGAAGTTGCGGGACCAGGCTCGGGCTGCGTTGCGTTCATTGCTCAACGCTGAACAGCCGGGGACAGATGCCGGGGACAGCGTCGTTACGTCACCGATTGAGGGGACCTCGCCCGACGAACCCCTCTCTCCAGAGGCGCTTGTCGGCGAAGCCGTGCGAGCCAACCTGGCGATGACCGATCTCAACACCCGTCTTGACGCTCTGACGCATCTGCTCGAGCGAAAAATTCGCGTCATGGAGGAGATCCGGGTCTTTGCGGAGACTGTTTCTTCCCACAGCGACCCCGCTGCTGTGCTCCGGGATTTCCTCCGCAGCGCCCTGCGGTTGATCGAGGTCGCGTCGGCCGCCGTGTCGCTTGTCCCCGGGACGGGCACTCTCCGTGAGGTTGTGGTTCACGGGTTGAAGCGGGACCCTCTGCTCAGCTCCGAGGGCGAAGACAAATTACCCCTCGCAGTCGCACTGCTCGCAAAACGACAACCCATTCTGATCTCCCGTGATACTGCAACAGAGTCGCAGGCTGCGGTGGTCGATGCGGTCGAGGCCGCGGGATTCACCTCGGCGCTTGCCGTGCCGATGCTCGTCCAGGAGCGTGAGATCGGTCTTTTCACCGCATACACCACGGGGGACCGGGCCACGCTTGACGAAGACGACCTGCATCTGTCGTCGGTTCTCGCCGCCACCGGTGCGATGGCCTACGTCAACGCCCAGGCGCTGCGCCGCGTCGAAGAGCTCAACCGCGCTCTCGAGGCCCAACTCGACGTTCACAAACAAGGACTGCAACAGACGATCGGTGAGCTCGAAAAGGAGAATACGGACCTAAAGGCTCGCTCCGGACTGGTCGAGCGCCAGCGGAGGGAGATCGAAGAACGAGAACAACTCAGGTCCGAACTTGTACGGAGCGCGACAGCGAACCTCAACGACCTCGTGTCCCGCCTCAAAGACCAGGAGGGACAGGGAAAGCCCATATCAGAAGGCCCGCGGACCGGCCCCGACGGTCGGCAAACAACGATGGCTGTCGAAACCGTGCAGCACATCGAAACGATCGCAGGCCATCTTCGAATGGTCTCGGCGCTGACCCTCTCTGAGCATCGGCCCGTCGAGGTTGCCGCACTCATCAGGTCGGCGATGGGGCCGCTGCGGGACTTCGCGCGTTTGCAGGAGGTCCGCCTGAGCATTTCGATCGCCTCAGAGCTGAAGCATATCAACGGCGACGGCGAAGCGCTCGCCACCGCCCTGCATGCGGTCGTCGACAACGGCATACGGTACAACCACCGCGGTGGAGAGGTGCGCCTCGCCGCCAAGGTCGTCGACAAGGCGTCTGCACAGTGGGTGGTCTTTACGGTTACGGATTCCGGGGTCGGGATTCCCGAGTCCGAGCTGGCGAACATATTCCGGTTTCCCACGAGAATAGTCTCGGACTCGGGTCGCGGGGGCAGCGGTCTCGGGGCGGACCTGGCCGTCGCCCGCCGGGTCTTCATGAATCATGGTGGAGATGTGAAGGTGGAGAGCTGGCTCGGGCGCGGCACGGCTGTCACGCTCTCGCTGCCGCAACCTCACTGACTGTCGTGGGGTCGGTATAGTGCTCCTGTGACCCTGCTGCTCTTGACCGCCCGCCCAGATCTCATGACCAATCTCCGCCTCGCTGAAGCTACATCTCGTTTGGGTGAAAAATGTGATGTCGTCGATGCAACCCGCGCGATCGTTGTCTCAAACCCAAAACGGCCACGAGTTCTTGTCGCAAGCCTCGACCATCTCGAGCCACCGCCATCCGCCGCCATTGCGAGAGTTGGCAACTGGCGGCCGGACTCTTTGCTCGCAGCACTCGAGGCCGCCGGCGCAGCTGGCGCCTACACTCCCAACCCGGCCGAGGCCATGCGAGTGGCAAGGGACCACTGGCGCACTGTCTTTCGACTACAGAGGGCGGGCTTGCCGGTGCCGGAATCCCTGGTCGGCATGGATCCAGACCTGACCGCACGCGCCGCCGTTGATCATCTGGGTCTGCCCGTCGTCGTCAAGCTTCGGCGCTCGCGTATGGGGATTGGCGTCATGCTCTGTCGCGCGCTGGACCACCTTCAGAGCGTGCTCGACACCCTTTGGCGACTGGGTGACGAGTTCCTGGTCCAGCAGTACATTCCGGCGCGTGGTGTCTCCACTCGCGCCCTCGTTGTCGGTGGACAGATCGTGGCGGCCGCTCGTTTCGAGGGGGTTGGCGCCGAATGGCGGTCCAACAGCGCACAGGGAGGTGCCGCGGCGCCTGCGGAGCTGCAACCGGAGGAGCAGACGGCAGCAGTCGCGGCAGCGGCAACCCTTGGGCTCGGCATCTGTGCCGTGGATCTCCTGACCGGACCCAACGGACCATTGGTCTGTGAGGTGAATCCGACACCGGGCTTCATCAGGTTGGAAGAAACCACCGGCATCGACGTCGCTGCGGCGATCGTGCGTTTTGCTCTCGAAGGCGGCAGAGCACCTCGCGGTTGACCCTCCAGGCCCTGACGAGGACCTTGAGTTACTCCGCCGTGTCGGGCGCCGCGGGGGTTCGACCGGCAAGTTCACGATCGAGCATCAGCAGCCCATGGCTGGAGCCCTCCACCATCTTGACCTGGTTGGTGAGCGTGTCGGCCGTTGCGACCTCTTCGACCTGCTCGGCCACATACCAGTGGAGCATGACGGTCGTTGCGTGGTCTTTTTCCTCCGTCGACACGTCGACGAGGGAGTTGATGCGTTCGGTGATGTACTTCTCGTGCTCCAGCACAGCGTCGAAGGCTGCGGATGGCGAGTCCCATTGCCGTTCGGGCGCGTCGAGGGCCAACAACTCTACCTGACCTCCACGTTCGATGAGGAAATCGAACAACTTCATCGCGTGGCCGAATTCCTCCTGCGCCTGCACGCTCATCCAGTTCGCGAAGCCGTCGAGGTGTATCGTCTTGAAGTAGGCAGAGACCGAGAGATAGAGGTAAAAAGAAAAGAACTCGGCGTGGATCTGTTCGTTGACTGCCTTCTCGACTTTTGTATTCATCGTATTCCTCCTTGGATGCGTTTTAACTCACTGTGGGACAGGACGCGTTTCTTCCCATAGGATCTTGAGACTTCCTGCGCCCGTTGCGAACATTGCTTTGCAACTCATTGAACCCGCAGTCTATTCCAATACTCGGTGGGACTCGCCCCATCAACTCTGCCCGACATCAATGCCTCACCTGTCCTGCAGAGAACAGCTCGATCGGTTCCACCCATGGTCTGATGTTGTTCCGGCTGTCCGGCACAGACCAGAGCACCCCCCCACACCGGCCCTCCGGGAGCGGTCTCCCGAGTACAACGATCACACTCGCGAACGTAGTCAGGCAGAAGACCAATGGCAAAACGTTCGCGAATCGCAATTCGTCCAGCCGTACGACTGAAGGCTGCGGTATCGAAGTCCACGCCAACCCGAAAGCCGCCATGATAGGCATCATTGCGGCGATCGCTGGAGGCCAGAGCCGTTCGATCAATGTCCGCGTGAGTTCGATGCGGGTCGCGCTCTCTTGGCTACGGCTGGCAATCAGTACCAGTCCCACTGCGATTATCACCACCATGGGAAAGGCCAGATGGAACGCCACCGTGAGCATACGTTTCCATCTCGGCAGAGCGGTGCCTGCGGCTCGTGCGAGCGCGAGCAACCGGGCGGTCGGCAGCAAACCAGCCCAACCCGCGATCACCGGCACGATCCAGACGAGCGCCGCCGGCGCGCCCTTGAGTCGAAGCAGGGCCGAGAGGTGGCCGTCTCGAGGATCAAGAAGCGGAATCCAGGCCAATCCAACCACCGCGGCGCCCCAGGCCAGCTGCAGGGCGGTGAGCTCCCAGCTCAGTTTCTTTGGGCGAGGCATGTATCCGACCGTCAACAGCGCGACAACAAGACAGAGGATAATCCCACCAAGCCAGTAACCGAGTGCTGCGGTTTGGCTCGAAAACGCCAGGGACGGCTGATTGACCAGGGCCCAGGGCTGCGCTTGAATCGGCAGCGAGAGGCCGATCCACCGGCAGCCTCCGGCCATCGCCCCCAATGCCTGTCCCACGGTCGAAAAAAGGATCGCCAGCAGCCCTCCCGCGATCGCGGCAACCCAACTGAAAACAAGCGCAGGCGGTGTATTTGGGTTGGGTTTGCGCTGCATTACGGCATGCTACCATGTTCGCTTGGTGGCTGATGACATGAGGTTTATGAAGGTCTTTCGATTGATTCCAGGGCGTCGGAGCCGCGGGCTGGCGGTTTCCCTCGTCGTATGCATCGGCTGCCTGATGCTCTCCGCGGGTCAGGCGTTTACCCAGGCCCTGACTGTCGCCGTCGTCGGTGAAGGAACCGAGGTCATCCTGGTGACCGAGCCCTTTATGGAGATGGCCGTCGCGTGCTGGCCAGATGGTGGCGAGGCGGCCTGTGTCAGTGGTACCGATCTGGTCTTTCTCGGCGACCTCGAAGAGGCACTTGCCGGAAGCACGGCCCCAGCCGCCCTGGTTGTTGTCGGAGGATCCACTCAATCCGACGTGATCGACCTGATGCGGCGGATTGTCGGTGACCAACCCGCCGCGCCCGCCGTCAGG
>RCNG010001586.1_pt1 | contig 11314 bp, 12 predicted proteins | sample 2041371 | NCBI WGS metagenome assembly RCNG01 (sample SAMN09708227, study PRJNA481090) | Marine sediment metagenome, whole genome shotgun sequencing project. | biome: marine sediment; feature: ocean; material: sediment; isolation source: Sewage treatment plant 1 marine sediment (STP1) ... | reverse complement strand
CTCGATCATTGACCTGGATTCGGCGGCACACCTCGAGGCCGTCGATTCCTGGGAGGTTGAGATCGAGCACAACCAGGTCGGGGCGCAACGCCGCGCATCGGTCGACCGCGATCAGGCCGTTGTCGACGGTGGTGACCTCGAAGCCTTCGCTCCTCAGTCGATCGGCGATGGCATCGGCGATGATCGGTTCGTCCTCGACAACGAGGATGTGGATTGGTGGTGTCGCCACGCCCTCAAAGGTAGAGAACGAATGCGTTCGAGTCTCGTGGGAGATGTGAAGACTTCGTGCAGCTGTCGATCCTGTACGCGTTGTCGGCTCACGCAGCCGTCGCAGCGGCCTCGGCCATCGCAGCATCGACCTGCCGGTAAAGAGGCCGGCCCAAGACAAGCAACGAACCGACCACACACGCGGACATCACATAGACCCATTGCGGTCCGAACTGCTCGGCGATCAACCCGCCGGCCAGGGCGCCGACCGGTTGCATGCTCCAAGCGATGAAGAGGTATGCCGTCATCATGCGGCCGAAGATTGCATCGGGAACAAGCCGTTGTCGAACCGTTGCACTGATGACGTTCCACGTCGGGTCAGAGAGTCCAACGAGGAACATGGCGAGGACGGCTGTTCCCACCGTTGCCGTCAACCCCAGCAGCAGCGCCGATGCGGTGAACGTGATGACGCTGAGGCGCATGCTGGTGCCGTGGCTCGTCCGCAGGACGAGTCGCGCAACAAAGAACGACATCGTGAGCGAGGCCACGGCATCAATCGTGAGCAGTAGCCCGTACTGGAAGTTGGAGAGGCCGATGCGTTCGGTCACGAGAATGACGAAGATGGCTTGGCCCGCCTGACCGACGAAGGAGAACGCAGCGACGACCAACGCGAGAGGCCGCAGCACAGGGTGGCCCCAGACGTAGGCGAGGCCCCTGGTCATGCGCTGGCGGAGTGAACCATCGTCGATCTCGGCCTCGGCTCGAAAGGATCCGCTCAACCCTCCGAGCAGACCAACCGTGAGGAGGTACAGACCAGCGGCGCCGAGGAACGGCAGGGCCGGGTCGAGTTCGAACAACAACGCGCCGAGCGGCGGGCCGATGAACGCATTGGACGCGGTTTGGCTTGCGGCGAGGCGGCTGTTTGCGACCTCGAGGTTGGCGGAATCGACGACCGATCGGACAACGGCTGGAAGCCCGCCGTCTGTAATGACCTCACCGACCCCGACGACGAACGCCGCAGCGGCGATGATCGGGATGGTCGCCTCATCCATCATCACGACCCAGGCAACGGCCCCGAGCGCACCGGCCCGCCCAAACTGGGCGAGGGCGGCAAGAATCCGCCTGTCGAAGCGGTCGATGATGATCCCGGCCGGCAATCCGAGGAGCGGGAACGCCAGGAACCGGCACATCGCAACGAAGGCGACGAGCCTGGCATCGCTGGTCAAAGAGACCGCGAGGAGCGGAAAGCCGACCACGCTCAGGCCGTCGCCTAGGTTGGCCGAGGTGAAGGAACCCCACAAGAGCCAGAACCTTCGACCCAGCCTTCCATCGCTCACGCGGTGAGGTTAGGCGGATACCTCCTTCGGTTTCCCGCATTTCGATACAACCCCACGGGTGTGCCAGTCCCGTTCAACACGTCCACACCACGAAGGAATGAACACCATGACAGAGCCCATCCGGATCGCGATCCCGCTCTTCGATCGCCTGACGGCGCTCGACGCCATCGGCCCCTACGAGGTGCTTCAGCGTCTGCCAGGAGCCACCGTCACGTTCATTGCCGAACGAACTGGCGAGTTCCGAACCGACAACGGGTTCCTCGGCCTCACCGCTGACGCCATGTTCGATGATCTGGTCGATCCCGATGTGGTCGTCGTGCCCGGAGGTGTCGGAACTCGGAAGCTGATGGAGGGTGGACACCCGATTCACGCATGGCTACGGGAAGCCCACGAGACGACCAAGTTCACCACATCGGTCTGCACGGGCTCGCTGGTCCTCGCCGCAGCGGGTCTGCTCGAAGGGCTGACCGCCACCACCCACTGGGGTGCTCTCAATGTGCTCAAAGAGCACAACGTCGAGCCAACTCGAGATCGTGTCGTCGAGCATCTCGATCGCCGGATCGTCACCGCTGCCGGGGTCTCATCTGGTATCGACATGGCCCTGCGTCTGAGCGAGCTCCTGGTCGACGACGTCGCGGCAAAGGCGATGCAGCTGATGGTCGAATACGACCCGCAGCCACCCTTCGACGCCGGCAGCGTCGAAAAGGCGGGCGATGAGGTGATGGCCCGGCTCCTCTCGTACACCGCAGACAAATCCTGACGCCTCCACCGCTTGTGTGGAGTCAGGCGAAGGGGAGCCCGAGCACCTTGGGGACACCGATCGTGAGGTTCTCGGGCCCGTTGGCCGTCACGTGCACACAGTCCTCGACCCGGACCCCACCGATCTCCACGTACTCGTCGGCCAATGCCAGATCGATGTCGTCACCAAAGCGGGTCGCTCCCTCGAGGATGGCCGGAATGAAGTAGATCCCAGGCTCGATGGTCACGACCATCCCGTCCTGCAATGGCCGATCCATCCGCAGGAATTCGGTGCCGAACGACGTCGTGCGTTCTCGGCCAGCGGCGTAACCAGCGACGTCATGGACCGACAGGCCGATGCCATGGCCCACGCCGTGGGGGAAGAACACCGCAGCAATACCCCGAGCGACCAGATCGGATGGCTCGCCACGCAACAGGCCGAGATCGACAAGTCCTTCGGCCATCTGGGTGGCGGTCTCGATGTGGATCGAGCGGTACTCGGCGCCCGGAACACATTTCTCGACTCCGACGGCTTGGGCTGCAGTGACGATGGCGTGGACGTCTCGTTGCTTCTGGCTCGGCTCGGCTCCGACCACGAAGGGTCTCGTGCAGTCACACGCATAGCCATCGACTGCAGCAGCGGCGTCGATCAGCATGAAGTCGCCCGCTTCAACGACCGTTGTCGTTGGCTCGTAGTGCAGGACGGCGGTATTACGGCCGGCGGCAACGATGCTGTCGTACGCGGGCGCATCACCTCCGCCTCGTCGGAAGCCGACCTCGAGTTCCGCTTCGACATCGCGCTCGGTCATGCCCGCAGCTGCTGCGTCGTACACGACCTCGAATCCGACAACCGTCGCCTCTGCGGCCTGCCGCATCCGGTCGAGCTCGTCAGCGTCCTTGAGGACTCTTGCCTCGCTGACGATGTCGCTCAAGGGGCGGTCGCCTGACGTCTCGTCAGCGATGCGGTGCACCTGTCGGTCTTTGCGTTCCTCGAGCCACGACTCGAGTTCTGTCGCCGGGCGCCCGATCTCGGGGACATCGCCGTGCCACATGCGATCGTTCGCATCGGGCCGGGGGACGAAAACCTGCCAGGAGCGGTTGACACCGTCGAAGACCAACGTCGAACCGGGCAGGTTGAGATCGGCCAGGTAGCGGAACTCCGGGTGGGCTTGGAACGGGTAGTACTGATCGGTTCCCGGGATCGAGATCGGGTCGCCAGCGGGTACGAGGACCACATCGTCATCGACCCCCCACACAGCGGCCACACGTTCGCGTCGTTGTTCGAGAGGGTTCACCGGGCAAGCGTAGGGGAGAGGTGTAAGGCGAGTTGTCATCGGCGCCTCTTCGCCCCGTCAACGGCCGGAGGATGCGGCAGAACTGCGTGACCGATGGTCCGGTGGAGTTGTGGTCCCTCGGACCTAGGCTTGGGAGTTGGTCTGTCGCGCGCTCGCGTGCTCCCGGCCATTGTTACCCATCAAACAAAGTGAGTCTGTCATCGCAAAGTCGAAAGAAGATGCAATCGTGCTGGAAGGCACCATCATCGAGTCGCTCCCGAACGCCATGTTCCGGGTCGAGCTCGAAAATGGGCATTCCGTGCTGGGGCACATCTCCGGAAAGATGCGTCGCCACTACATCCGAATTCTTCCTGGCGACAAAGTCCAGGTTGAACTCACCCCGTACGACCTCACCCGAGGACGCATCACCTACCGCTACAAGTAGACGACTCCACGGGTTCTGGCCCGTTGTCCATGCGCCACCGATCGGTGTCCGCAATCGCTCCGGCGGTTCGCAGACGGTCGCCGATCGCCCGCTCCATGCGATCTGATCCATCGCCCCGGCTCTGCTGTCCGACGACATTGCTGTCAACGGGCACCGCGCCACACCCCCATCGACTGGGACACCATGAAACGGAAGTGCAAGTGAAAGTGCGACCGAGCGTCAAGAGAATCTGCGAGAATTGCAAGGTGATCCGCCGCCGTGGGCGCGTGATGGTCATCTGCGACAACCCTCGCCACAAGCAGAGGCAGGGCTGATCGATGGCACGTATTGCAGGTGTGGACATTCCACGCGAGAAGCAGGTTCAGATCTCTCTCACCTACATCTTTGGGGTCGGTAACACGACCGCCAAGAAGGTGCTCGAGGGCAGCGACATCGACCCGACCACTCGGGTCAAAGATCTCACCGAGGCCGAGGTCATGAAGATCCGGGCCTTCATCGATGAGAACGTGAAGACCGAAGGCGACCTGCGTCGCCAGGTGTCGCAGGACATCAAACGCAAGATGGAGATCGGTTGCCATCAGGGCATCCGTCACCGCAAGGGTCTCCCCGTTCATGGTCAGCGCACTCAGACCAACGCTCGTACCCGCAAGGGCCCCAAGCGCACCGTCGCTGGCAAGAAGAAGGTGACCAAATAATGGCAAAGCCAGCAGCGGGAGGCCGACGCCCCCGCAAGAAGGAACGCAAGAACGTCACCCACGGTGTCGCTCACATCAAGTCGAGCTTCAACAACACCATCGTTGCCATCACCGACCAAGAGGGTCACGTGCTCTCATGGGCCTCGGCCGGCAACGTTGGTTTCAAGGGTTCACGGAAGAGCACGCCGTTCGCCGCTCAGATGGCGGCCGAGGCTTGTGCTCGTCGTGCCATGGAACACGGTGTTCGCAAGGTCGATGTGCAGGTCAAGGGTCCGGGTTCGGGCCGCGAGACCGCCATTCGCTCCCTCCAGAATGCCGGCATCGAAGTGACCGGCATCAAGGATGTCACCCCTGTCCCCCACAACGGCTGCCGCCCTCCCAAGCGGCGCCGGGTCTGAGAGGAGCCACACATGTCTCGTTACACCGGCCCTCGCGCCCGCGTCTCACGCCGTCTCGGCACCAACATCTTCGGCACTCGTGGTGAAGCGGCTGCGCTCGAAAAGCGCCCGTATCCCCCCGGCGTCCACGGTCGCACTCGTCGCCGTGGCAACAACAACACCGAGTACCTCTTCCAGCTGCAGGAGAAGCAGAAGGCTCGCTTCTCCTACGGTCTGAACGAGCGTCAGTTCCGCACCATTTACGACGAGGCCGTCCGTCGGCCCGGCGTCACCGGTGAGAACATGCTCCGTCTGCTCGAGCTTCGCCTCGACAATGTCCTGTACCGCGCCGGCCTCGGTGCGACTCGCCCCCAGGCTCGCCAGTTCGTGAGCCACGGCCATGTGAACGTCAACGGCAAGCGGGTCAACATCCCGTCGTACCGTGTTCGCAAGGGTGACGTCATCTCCATTCGTGAGAAGACCAAGGACAACGCCATCATCCAGTGGAACAAGGACGTGCTCGATCGTACGGCTCCCGCTTGGCTTGACAAAGGCGACGACGGCCTGTCCGTCACGGTCTACAGCGAACCCCTCCGTGAGCAGATTGATGTTCCGCTGCGCGAGCAGCTCATCGTCGAGCTCTACAGCAAGTAGTCGGACGCTTACATGAACAACGCAGACGTGAAGTTGGAAGGAACGCCATGCTGATAATTCAGCGGCCAACAGTTGAGCAACTCGACGACGGCGAAAGTAGCCACGGACAGTTCGCTATCGGCCCCCTCGAGCCCGGATTCGGCCACACGATCGGCAATTCGCTTCGGCGGACCCTGCTGTCGTCGGTCCCCGGTGCTGCCATCACCTCGGTGCGCTTTGATGATGCGCTCCACGAGTTCGACACCATCAATGGTGCGATCGAAGATGTCACCGACATCATCTTGAACCTGAAGGACATCGTCGTCACTTCAGAGTCCGACGAACCCATCACGCTGCGTCTCGACGCTCGTGGTCCCGGAGATGTCACAGCAGGCGACATCTCGTGCCCGTCAGAGGTGGAGATCCTCACCGAGGACATCCATCTCGCCAAGCTCGACTCCAAGGGCCGCCTTGCCATCGACCTCGTTGTCGAGCGTGGGCGCGGCTGGCGCAACTCGAAGACCGTCGCACCCGGAACCACCATTGGTGTGATTCCGATCGACGCCATCTTCTCGCCAGTGCGCCGTGTGTCGGTCACCGTCGAGCCGGTTCGTGTCGAGATGAGCACCGATTTCGATCGGGCGATCATCGACATCGAGACCGATGGTTCGATCACTCCTCGCGACGCACTTGCCTCGGCTGGTTCGACGTTGCGGAGCCTCATCCAGCTCGTCGAGGAAATGAGCGACGAGCCCGAGGGCCTCACCTTGGGTGAAGCACCCGCAGCGGCGTCGGGTTCGCCCGACCTCGATCTCCCGATCGAGGATCTGGACCTCTCCGAGCGTCCTCGTAACTGCCTCAAGCGTGCCCAGGTGAACTCCGTGGGTGAGCTGCTGCAGAAGACCGAGGACGATCTCCTGGCCATCACGAACTTCGGTCAGAAGTCGCTCGATGAGGTCATCGTCAAGCTGGACGAGCGCGGCCTCTCGCTGCGCGGTTCGAGGAGCTGAACTCATGCAGGGACGTCCAAGAAAAGCCACCCGCTTCGGCGGTTCGGCCCAACACCAGAAGTTGATGATGGCAAACCTCGTAGCGTCGCTCGTCGCCGCCGAGGGCATCGTCACAACCGAAGCCAAGGCGAAGGCCGTACGGCCAATCGCTGAGAAGGTCATCACCAAGGCGAAGAAGGGCGGCTTGCACAACTACCGCCAGGTCCTCTCCTACCTCGGTGATGTCGAGATGACCACCAAGCTGTTCGAGGAAGTGGGCCCTCGCTATGTCGAGCGTCCCGGCGGCTACACCCGCATCCTCAAGCTCGGTCCGCGCCAGGGCGACAACGCGCCCATGGCAAAGATCGAACTGGTCTGACCTGATGCCGCCTCGCTCTGCGGGGTGGCGACCGCTCGTCTGACGCGGGCAGTTCTACATGCAGGAAATGACTCTGTTCGGCGAAGATGATCACGAAACGAGCGGGCCTTCTGGCCCGCTCGTTCGCGTCCGTCTGACCATCGCCTACGACGGCACCGACTTCCGAGGGCTTGCTCCAAACCTCGACGTTCGCACCGTCGTTGGTGAGCTGGTGCGTGTGCTGTCGCCGCTGCTTGGCCGCGCTCCCGACATCGTCATGTCGGGTCGGACCGATGCCGGCGTCCATGCGGCCGAACAGGTGCTCAGTTTTGATGTGCCGGCAGACAAGATCGAGTCTGGCAAGGTCCACATGGCTGGAATCGCCAAGGTGATCAATCAGCGACTCGGGCCGGAAGTCGTTGCGACCGACGTCCGTTTGGCTGAGCCAGGCTTCAGCGCTCGGTATGACGCCATCGGGCGCCGCTACCGCTACCACGTCGTCAACCAGCCGACGCCTGATCCATTCAGCGCTCGCTTCGCTTGGTGGGTCCCCCAGCTGCTCAACGTTGCCGTGATGCAACTGGCCTGCGATCCGTTTTTGGGCCAGCACGACTTCTCGTCGTTTTGTAAGCGGCCGAAGGTTGGCTCGGGGGAGGAGCCGCTCTCGCTCGAACGCCGGATCGACGAAGCGACCTGGAGTGATCTGGGCGACGGCCGGTTGGTGTTCGAGATCGCTGGTTCGGCGTTCTGCCACCAGATGGTGCGCAGCATCGTCGGTTTCCACGTTGCCGTTGGCCGAGGCAAGCGAAGTGCGGGCGAGGTGCGGTCGGTCCTGGCGGCCAAGAGCCGCAACGTGGCCGAACCAGCCGCCCCACCCCACGGCCTCACGCTCATGTCCGTCACGTACTGACCAAACCCCGGGATGTGAGCGCAGCGATCAACTCCTGTTCCGCCGAAGGCAAACCCCGGGTTTCTGACCCTCAGTTTCGCGGTTCTCAGCCCCCGGTTGCTTTGATGGGCCTCGACGTCTTTGGGGCGTCCCAGCCTGATGACGTAAGGTTTCTCCAGCATCACTGTCTGAGGGGGAATTCATGACTGCCACCGAACCGGTCAACGACTGGGCCAACGACTTCGACATCTTCGACCAAATGTTCGTCGATGATCCGTACCCGTTCTGGAAGGATCTGCGAGATCAGGGTTGTCCATTCGCGAAGACCGAACGGCGCCAGACCACGTTCATGCCCACCACGTTCGAGGGCACTCGTGAGGTTGCGGCCAACACCGACGAATTCTCGTCGTTCTCGGTGTCGGTCACCCCGACGCCCGCCAGCTACGACGACCAGGGCAACCGGCTCCGCTCGATCATTGCGTCCGATGCCCCCGAGCACACAGGCGAGCGTCGGCTCATGCTCCCCTTCTTCGCCCCGAAGTCCGTGGAGAAGTATCGCGAACACACCCAGGAGCTCTGCCGCCGCTTGATCCGCGGGTTCATCGAAGACGGCAGGGCCGACTTCGCCGAGGACTACGCACGCCAGATCCCACCGCGCATCATCGCTGCGATTCTCGGCATCGACCCAGAGATGTCCGACGACTTCACCACCTGGGTCCAGGGCGTCTTGGAACTCGGCTTGCAGGACGACGAAGTGCGCGAGCACTACGCCGAGATCATCCGCAACTTCTTCGTCAGTGAGATCAAGCGGCGCATGGACGATCCGGGTGATGACCTGATCTCGTTCCTCCTGAGTGCCGAGCTCGACGGCGAGCCGGTTCCCATGCACGTGATCCGAGGCAACGTCGGGCTGATGCTCATTGCCGGGATCGACACCACGTGGAGCTCGATCGGGTCGGCGCTGTGGCATCTGGCCACGCACCCGGAGGATCGCCAGCGCCTCGTGGACGAGCCGGAACTGATCCCGACCGCGGTCGAGGAGTTCCTTCGGGCCTACTCACCGGTGAGCATGGCTCGCATCGCCACACAGGACACCACGCTGGGCGACCGCGAGGTCAAGAAGGGCGATCGGGTCATCCTGTCGTTCCCCGCGGCCAACCGCGACCCAGAGGCCTTCGAGAACCCGGAAGAGGTCATCATCGACCGGGAACGGAACCGTCACGTGGCGTTCGGCTCGGGCATTCACCGCTGCGCCGGGTCGAACCTGGCTCGGATGGAAATGCAGGTGGCCATCGAGGAAATGCTCGCCATGATCCCGGAGTTCGAGATCGAGGAAGGCGGCACGGTCACCTGGGCCGGCGGTCAGGTTCGAGGGCCCCGCAACATCCCCGCCACGTTCCCAACGCATCAAGATCTCTGAATCGGCGAACCGGGGGCTGAGAACCGCGAAACTGAGGGTCAGAAACCCGGGGCTTGCCTTCGGCGAAACCGGAGTTGATCGCTGCGCTCACAACGTCCAAGGGTTCGGAATTTCGGGGCTTGGCAAGGGTCCGCCGATGGGGGGTGGGAAGCTGGTAGTGCCCACCTATCATTGCTGGTCGGTTCCCGCCGCCTTTCTTTTCCATCTCGCCAGACCGCGAGCGATCGAGCAGGTTCGAAGTGAAGACGTACAGCCCAAAGAAATCTGAGATCGAGCGCGAGTGGTTCGTCGTCGACGCGGAGGGTCTCACCCTCGGTCGCATGGCCACCGAGATCGCCCGCATTCTTCGTGGCAAGCACAAGCCGACCTTCGCCCCCCACATGGACATGGGCGACCACGTCATCGTGGTGAACGCGGCGAAGATTCACGCGGCGCTCCAGTGGTTTCTGTACGTTTCGTCGTTCAAGGAGAGTACCACCTGCGCAGAGACGCCGAAGGACTGCGACAGCTGCTGGGCCTATTACTCAGGCGGCACCGAGCGAGACGCCCCAATTGGTCTGGCTGCGGAAATCGATGTCTGGGCGCCGGAGACTCACGATCGGGTGTATGACGGCGTGCTCGCGGTGCGCTGCTGGCGGGATCTGGACCAGACGGTACCAGCCGCGGATACGGCAATGCAGGCATTGGCCCAGGACCAGCTGGACTTCGCGCTGCTTCGGGGAATGGGGGTGCTGATTCGCCAGTACTTTCTGGAGTTCTCCTGCACCACCGGAAACTACCAGGAGGCCGCCCTGGAGGCGCTGCGCGTGCTTATCCCTCTGTTCGACCGGGAAACGCGGGAACTGGACGCCTCGGTCGCGGATCTCTTGGAGAGCGAGACGGCCAATGATGCGGCCGACGTAAATGTGACTGCTGCCCTGGACGTGATTGACGAGATATATCCCTGCCCGTAAAAATCAGCTAAATGCCCAAACTATTTCCAGCTCTCGCTTCGGTTTTGTTGGCGGCGACGGTATTACTCGCTCCACTGCGGGCGCACGCCTTCGACGCGGACGGGGGAATGGAGGACGCAGGATCGGGCGACTCGGCGGAATTTGAGGAATTCGAAGACGACGGATTCGTGTACGAAACCACAGTTGTCTCGGACAGACCGCCGATCCCTTCCCTGCCGGAGCACCGGGCCGGTAGCAAGACCACCCGGGAAGATATGGAACGGCGGTTGCCCCGTTCCGCGCCGGACGCGTTGCGTTACGAGCCGGGCGTGTTCGTGCAGCAGACCGCCCACAGCCAGGGGTCTGCGTTCATTCGCGGGATGACCGGCCAGCAAACCCTGTTGATGTTCGACGGCATCCGCCTCAACAACAGCACCTATCGCCAGGGGCCCAATCAGTACTTCTTCACCCTGGATGCCCAGACCATCGAGTCCATCCAGGTGGTGCGAGGCGGTGCCTCCACGCGTTTTGGATCCGATGCCCTGGGAGGTGTTATTCTCGCTCTGCCCATGGAGGCCGCGCTGCGGGAGCCGGGCGACGATCGCCTGGCCACCTGGGATCCCCATGTGATCTTCCGCGGGGCCACGGCGGACAAAGAACTCGGCGGACGGGCGCAAACGAACGTGACCTTGGGGGACTCCTTTGCATTCTTCGGCGGCGCCGGAGCTCGGCGGGTGGATCTTCTCGAGAGCGGAGGCATAGTATACAGCCCAGAGACCGGCGAGCCTCCGCAGGTGCCGCGATTCGAAGATGACAACCGCACCCAGCTGGGTACCGGCTTCAACGAGCTCACTGCAGACGGCCGGTTCGTATTCCAAGTCGCTCCGCGGCACCAGCTGAAGCTGGCCGCGTACACCTACCGACAGTTCGACGCGCCGCGTACGGATCAATGCCCGGCGGCCTTTGCGCCGTACGACGAGTGCTTCAAATACGACAACCAGTTTCGCACCCTCGTCTACG
>RCNG010004852.1_pt1 | contig 11327 bp, 10 predicted proteins | sample 2041371 | NCBI WGS metagenome assembly RCNG01 (sample SAMN09708227, study PRJNA481090) | Marine sediment metagenome, whole genome shotgun sequencing project. | biome: marine sediment; feature: ocean; material: sediment; isolation source: Sewage treatment plant 1 marine sediment (STP1) ... | reverse complement strand
AACATGGCCATGGCCGCATTGCCATCCGCGGCCAGTGCACTACCACCGTTAAATCCAAACCAGCCAACCCATAACATACCGGCACCAATCACCGTCATGGTCAGGTTATGCGGCGGCAGGGCATGAACACCAAAATCCTTACGTTTGCCAATCACCAATGCCGTGACCAGTGCCGCGACACCGGCGGTAATGTGTACCACCGTACCGCCGGCAAAATCCAGCAGTCCCATTTCATACAGCCAGCCGCCTTCAGCCCATACCCAATGAGTGATTGGCACATAAACCAAAAACAACCAGATGGCGCTAAACAACATCATGGCAGAAAATCGCGCACGTTCAGCAAAAGCGCCCACAATCAGAGCCGGGGTAATAATTGCGAAGGTCATTTGAAACAAAGCAAATAAAGCTTCGGGAATACTTCCGAATACAGTATCTTCCATAACTCCGGCAAACAGCACTTTATCAAAGCCGCCAATAAAGGCATTCATTGAACCACCATCACTAAAGGCCAGGGAATAACCGGCTATCAACCAGAGAATCGACATAATACTGGTGATAGCAAAACACTGCATTAAAATGGACAAAACGTTTTTAGTACGTACCAGACCACCATAAAAAAGTGCCAGTCCTGGTAATGTCATAAACAAAACCAGTGCCGTTGATATCATGATCCAGGCCGTGTCTGCACCATTTAAGCCCGCATCGGCCATAACATTGCCTGAAAAGGACAAAAGAAATACTAGAATCAGGCCGATACCTGAAGTTTTGTGATTTTTTATCATTGAAAAACCCTTTGCATAAAATTTTGTTGCTTTTGTTTCAGTATTTTTTAAAACTTTCTATAGGCAATTTTTGCACCAAAAAGACACATAACCTGTACAATCATAAACTTAGCCTAATATCTAATATATACTTCTTTCAAAATCAGATAAAAAGCACTTTATTTGAGCAAAAAAAAGCACCCGCACTATTTTGGTGCATTTTTGCTTTGACGTCTCATCCCTGTATTTTTCATAAAAATGTTATACAGCAAGGGGATTATAAACAGGGTCAACATGGATGAAAACCCCAATCCCCACACAATCGCTGTTGCCAAAGGCCCCCAGATCAGAGACTTTCCGGCAAAACCGCTGGCCAGAGAAAAAAGTCCGGCAATGGTGGTCAATGAAGTGATCAAAATGGGGATAATTCGCCGTCGGGCGGCAAAAATAATAGCATGGTTGACACTCAGCCCCTGCATCAGTCGTGTATTTGCCGCCGAGATAAGCACAATAGAAGCATTCACAGCAATCCCGACCAGGGCGACAATACCATATAAGGTATACAGGCTCAGTGGATTATTGGTAATAAACAAGCCGGCCACTACTCCGGTAAAAGCCAGCGGAATGGTGGCAAGAATTAACAGGGGTTGAAAATAACTGCGAAACTGGGTGCCAATAATCAGGTATATAAGACCCACGCCCATCAAAAAAAGAAACGGCATGGCGTTAAGACTTTCTTCAATATCATCCAGTTCACCGGAGAAATCCAGACTGACTCCCGGGTGTTTTACTTTTAATTCCTGCCAGCGTTTCTGTATCAATTGATTGATCTCCAGAGTATTACGTCCTCCCTCTTTAATATCCGCTTCAAGCACTACCACACGTAATAAATTATGATGGCGAATATCGCTGCGCGAAAGAGTGTAATCTACCTCCAGCAGTTCACTCAACGGTATGGAGAGTACCCTGGCACCCTGCTCATCAACACCTTCACCAAAGAAAGCAAAGTGTGCAGCCAGTTTTCAATTGTATGTCGTCCCGGCGAACCTTGTGTCTGTAGACTACTGTCCGTTTTAACCCGGACATCAACTTCTTCACCACGATGTTGCAGGCTGGTGACAATTTCCCCCTCAGCCAGAATACGAATGTCCCGCATTATCTGAGCAGGCAGTAAACCGGAACGATGCACAGCATCCTGATTGAGCTGCAGTGCCAGCACCATGCTGCCGGAGCTGTCCAAAATGGTTTCATTTTCGACATCATCAATATCCTGCAGAACGATTTTTAAATCAGCCAGTGCTGCCTGAATAGTATCAAATTCGGCTCCCTGGACTTTAATACTGATAGCCCGGGTGACAGGTGGTCCGTCCTCAAGTTGCAAGATGCTCAGCTCTTCCACACCCGCCATAGTTTCAAACTGTTGTTTGACTCTATGATGCATTTCCTGCAGGGAAGTGTTCAGGGTTTCCGGCAGTGAAATCATGATTTGTCCATAATGCTCACCAAAAAACGGTTCAGTCTGGGTAAAATAAATCCCTGCATAAGAGACTATTTCGCGATAATCGCGGCGATCCAATTGTTGTTTAATTTTTTCTTCCAGCTGTTGTAGTTTTTCCAGCGTGTAATCAATTGGCGTACCTTCTTTCATTTTGAGATTGGCGTAAAAGACTGGAAAAGGTTCTCCAGCAAAGAAATTAACTTGTATTTTGCCGCTTTGCAGAGCATACACTGTACTGGCAAATAACAAGAACAGCGCCAATATAACCGTTTTAGGTTTTCTGAGTGAACGAATTAACAAGCGAATATAAAAAATCTGCACACCATGGGTAAATTTATCGCGATACTTTTGCAGCCTGCTGCCCCTGTTCCTGCCATAAGAAGACCCGGAAGTGTAGTCCGGATTACTGACAATGATGTGGGCTGGCAACATCCAGTAGGCTTCCAGCAGGCTGATGGCCAGTGCAATAGTGACTACCAGGGGGATCACCAGCATAAACTCTCCGACAATACCGGGAAGCAGCATTAATGGTAAAAAGGCGGCCATTGTAGTCAGCACAGAAGCGGTTACCGGTGCAAATACTTCTTTTAAGGAATCAATAGCAGCCTGAGTGCTGTTAATACCCTGGCGCATTCGGCTATACATTGCTTCAACCACGACAATGGCATCGTCCACCAGCATACCCAGGGCAATAACAACACCCAGCAGCACGGCGTTGTTCAGAGTCTGACCAACACTGTGCAACAGCCAGAATGTGCCGGCCAGAGTAAAAGGGATACCAATCGTGGTGAACAGGGCGATCCGCGACCCCAGAAAAATCCAGGTGACCAGCAGTACCATAGCCAGACCAATCAGGGCATTATTCTGCATTATTTTGATGGCCTTTCGAGTTAGTGAGGTATTATCATCCAGTAAGGTGATGCCTACACCAGTCACATGAGTCAGACGATTTTTTTCAGCAATAAAGTGTTTTAACTCGTCGATCATTTGCAGGGTATTGACCTTGTCTTTTTTAAACACAGACAGAACAATGGCCGGCTTATTGTCATAACGAGCCTTCATGGTCAGTTTGTCCTGGCCCATATAAACCCTGGCAATGTCACCCAGAAAAACCTGATTCTCTATACCCAGTAAAGGGAGCCTTGCCAGATAGTCTGGATCACTGCTGGAACCAATAATGCGGATCAGCCATTGTTGATCATGAATATTAATTGTGCCGGCAGCAGTGTCTTTAAATTGCGTCTGAATAGTCTGTGCCACCATGGCGGGTGACAATCCTAATCCGGTCAGACGCTCAATATCAATTTCCACTATCATCTCAGGATCACTGACCCCGATCATATCCACACGCTGGACAAAAGCCAGACGTTCCATCTCCTTTTCCAGTTCTACAGCATAAAAGCGCAGGTTTTCATCATACGCCTGGCCTTGCAAAACCAGGGTTGCAGTCGGAAAAGCACTGGAGGAAGTCAGCTCCAGGATCAGGGGCGATTCAGCTTCTTCAGGTAAACGGGTATTTTCGATATGCTGAATTTCACGACGCAGATCGGCAAGCCGCTTATCAAACAGGCGCTCATCCAGCTCTTCAAAACGTACCAGTATACTGGACATGGATTCCCGGGAACTGGAGGAGATAAAATGTATATCTGATACCTTGGCAATCCCCTCTTCCAGAGGCTGGGTAATTCTTTTTTCGATATCTTCCGCTGCCGCTCCCGGCAAAAACGTGCTGATTTGAATCCAGTTGAAATTAATGGTGGGATCTTTTTCCTTGGGCATGGAGTAGTAACTTAAAAACCCCATCACCAGCACCAGGACAAACGTCAGATTGGCCAGAACATGATGCTGTAAAAGCCGTTTCAGTGAAGATTCTGACACTGGATTTACCTATTTATACACATTCAGATAATTCATTTCATCAGAGACTGTGCCTGTTGCACAACCACTTTCTGGCCATCACTCAAAGCATTACGTCCGTCAATAATCACTTTGCTGTGCAAAGGCAAATCGACGGCTGCTGCACGGCCTGTCAAAGCATTTTTCAGAGGATAAAATTGTGCTTCAAAATGCTCTTTTAATTGATCGTCAAGCACCTTTTTTAATAAAAATATACCCACTTGAGAGTGCCTGGTTAACAGATAATTAGCCGGAATATTTAATTCACGCAGCGTAATTTCCACCATACCAAAAGCATCAGGCAAGGCTTTTTTATCCACAAAACGCAAACGCACCCGCTGATGCCTGGCACGGGTTTCAATACTGGGAATAATGGCTCTGATTTCCAGGGGATATCTTTGCTTACGATAGACAAAATCCAATGACTTATAATCCAGATCATCAACCACCACGATTGGCACCTGAACCTCAACTTCCAGGTTATTGACATCAATCAGTCGAATCAATGGTGTGTGCGGTGCAACGTTTTCACCCTTATTGATCAATCGTTGTGCTATCACACCGGCGAAAGGTGCTTTTATCTCACAGCGTGAAATCATTTTATCAGCCTGCTGAATTTTACTTAATACTAATTGTATCTGTGCATCAAGCTTTTTTAATCCAGCCGCTTGTCGCCGATGTAACTCCTGAGAGATATTTTTGCTTTTTAACAGCTTTTCAGAACGCTCGAATTGATACTCGGCAAATTCACGATCCGCTTCTAAAGCTCCTTTATCTGCTATCAGTTGTTGTTTATTTAACTCAAAATCATCACATTCCAGTGTCACCAGCAGTTGATCTTTGTCTATGGTGTCTCCCACCTGAACATGCACGTTGTTCACCAGAGCTGCAATCTCTGCGCTCAGCAGGCTATTTTGTAAAGTCACAACTTGTGCAGGCGCTTTTTTTACCGGATGAAACACCAGTTGCTGCACTGTTTTAACCGTCACAGGTAATGCATCTTCAGCCATTACAGACAGGCTGAAAAACAATGCCACAACAGTCAACATGCTTGAATTACAAGTTTTTATCAATTTCTTTAACTTTTATTCCGAGCCTTGATTTAAGGCGTTTTTTTTATAGATTGCCAGACCTGATCCAGTTGCTCAAGGGAGGCTTCCTCCATCTGCTGGCGGTCATATTGGTAATGCTGTTCCAGTTTTCTGAAGCGCTGAGAAAATTTATGATTACCAAGACGCAAAGCCTTTTCAGGATCAATTTTCAGTTTTCTAGCCAGATTAACACAACTAAACAAAATATCCCCTAATTCTTCCTGCACTTTTTCTGCATGATTTAGCTCCGGACTTTCTTCTTTATAAACTTTCAGGGCCTCTTCAAATTCTTCCAGTTCTTCTTTAATTTTTGGCAGCACATCCTCAGCATTTTCCCAGTCAAAGCCAATGTGAGTGGCTTTTTTCTGAAGTTTAACCGCTCGAGTCATAGCAGGTAGAATCTTACTGATCCCGTCCATTAGACTGCCTGGCTTGTCCTGAAATAATGCCTGAGAAGATGCCTGAGAAGATGCCTGAGAAGATGCCTGAGAAGATTTTCCCGCATCCGATTGCTTTTTTTCAACTTCTTTTTGCTGTTCCCATGACTTGAGAAAAGCCTCCTCATTTTCATATTTATGATCTGAGAAAACATGAGGATGACGGGCCACCATTTTATCCGCAATAGCACCCGCAATATCATCAAAGTCAAACACTCCCTCTTCCCTGGCCAGTTGTGCATAAAACACTATCTGAAACAGCAAATCACCCAATTCTTTTTTGACTTCATCCATATCCCCCAGTTCAATTGCCTCTGCCACTTCATATGCTTCTTCAAGGGTATAGGGCACCAGAGACTTATAATCCTGTTTCAGATCCCAGGGGCAGCCACTATCGGGATTTCTAAGGGCTGACATAATGTCCAGCAAACGAGTCAATTGATGCATAAGAAAATAGATCCCTTTCAATATGAGTGTTAATTATGGGTTTCACAGTCATAATCCACCTTTCGGACGATGGATTAGTTAGAATCAGGAGATACCAGCCCGTATTGAGGGAGGTAGGATATGAATAATACGGTTAGTGCTGATGGGGTGGGGTATTACGCTCAGGGGTTTCTCGAGGCAGGAAGCCGAGGGAAAGCGCCACGGGGATGTGCTTGAGCGTCCCCTGAGCGTAATACCCCACCCCATCAGCACGGATTTTTTACTCCTGACCTTTACATCTGCAAAGGAATATCACGTGACAAGCTGAGGGCAACTTTTATTCAACACTGTCCGGTGATAAAATAGCATTGATCACATCATCTTCCAGATTAATTCGATCAGCCAGCAATTCACCAATATCATTCAGGCAATGTTCCAGCTTTTCAAATTCCACCTGCGATGCATCACAGCTGTATTTGTCATGAAAATCCAGAATTTTCTGAGTGTTATCAACCAGTGAAGGATAAACGCTGTCTGCTATCGCCAGTACACTGCCACGCCGTTCTTTTTTTTCATCAAGATAATTGTAAAGGTGAAAATGTGCCTTGGCCGAATAATCCACCACGGATTCACAAAAATCCTCCAGAACTTCCTTTAAAGTCTCACTCACGTCAAATGGTTGATAGCTCATTACTTGCTTATACTGAGACAGGGTTTCGGTGCGCGAGTCAATAAGAGATTCGACAATACGGCGAGATTGCACACGACGGTCTTCAACTATTGTATCAGCCATTTTTTTTCGTCCTATTTGTTACTTATTTTAATCATTTATTCATCAAACAGAGATTTTATATTCAGCCTGGAGTCAGCATCAGGTAAAGTTAAAAACCTATTGTGCTATATTATTCATATTTTTACAAAAAAAAATAAAAAGTTCTATAATTTTTCAATGCATACCCCGATTATTATTTTATTTTCCACTAGAGCAAATTTAATAGCCCGTCTTGGCTAAAGGTAAATCTCTATACTATAGTTGCTGTAAGCTCAGATGTTTAAACTCACTTTAATTTACCCTGACAGATTAAAGTTATTTGCTATTCTGTCGTTATTAACCTGTAGTTATTAACCTGTAGTTATTAACCTGTAGTTATTAACCTGTAGTTATTGGTAATTGCTCAGGGGAATGACCCTGACTCGAAGAACAAGACAAGCACCATCACGAAATAATCAAGAGAACTAGACCATGGCAAATTTTATTCAATCTGTAGATGAACGTACTAATCTTGCAGGAACCAACAGACTTGAAGTACTTCTATTCAGTCTTGGTAAAGATAATACGACAGACAGACAAGAAGTTTATGGCATTAATGTTTTTAAAGTCCGGGAAGTCATGCAGGTCCCAGCCATAACCCACGCCCCGGATATGCCTGACTCTGTTGAAGGAATGACAAGTCTGCGCGGTACTATGGTCCCGGTGGTCAATCTGCCGAAATTTTGTGGTCTCAATATTTCCGATGAACCGCAAATTCTTATTGTCACAGAATACAATAAACACATGCAGGGTTTTCTGGTGCATTCAGTTGAAAACATACTCCGATTACAATGGAATGATATCAAGGTACCGCCGCCTATGATGGCTGACCATCTCGGCGGGCTGATTACAGCAGTCACAGAGCTACAGGATGGGCGTATTGCCATGATCATGGATGTGGAAAAAGTATTGGCTGAAACTGCTCATTTTGCTCAGGATGAATCTTATTATGAAGAAGTTTCCAGCCTGGAAGGTCAGGGCTTCACAATATTGTATGCCGATGATTCTTCTGTAGCCCGTACTCAGATAGAACGCACTCTGGACCACATGGGTGTCGCTCACGTCAGCTCCATCAATGGTTCTGAAGCATGGAGCAAGCTCAAAGAAATTGCGGCTAGAGCTGAAACAACGGGACTGCCTGTTTCTGATTACATTCAGTTAGTTTTAACCGATGTTGAAATGCCTGAAATGGATGGCTATGTTCTGACCAAACACATCAAAAATGATCCACGCTTTAGCGGCATTCCAGTGATTATGCATTCCTCCCTGTCTGCTGAAGCCAATATGTCATTAGGAAAAGGGGTTGGAGCAGATGCCTATGTCGCCAAGTTTGAACCCAGAGAACTGTCCAATAAACTGGTTGAAATACTAAATAATGGTAAAAAGGCTCTGGAAAACAAATCCTAGGACTGCCTATTACCCATAATTTGCAACTGGACTTTTTAATCTCAGTCGTGCATACTTGATGCATGAAAACTCAAAATCAAATCAAACGTACTTTGTCTGAACAGACAAGTTTATTATACCTTAAAGATTTACTTGACAGAAAAACATTTCGCAACAGAATTGAAGTGGCCAAAGAGATCTGCCGGAAATTTAAATTTCATGATCCCAATGGTCAGGCACAACTCAGTGGCTGTGCAAAAGCATTACGCATTTTAGATGCAGCGGGTCACATTAAATTGCCGGTATCAACTCGTAAAGCCTCTGTTAAAAAATCCCCTCAACGTTTAAATACTCCGGTTCCCATCCCCATAGATGTACCATCAACGGTGAATGAAGTTCAGGGGCTTGAACTGACATTGGTTCAGACCACTGATGAAAAACAGATCTGGAATGAACTCATGATTGAAGAACATCCTTTGGGTTCAGGCTCTTTCGTTGGCCGTCAATTACGTTATCTTATCAATTCTTCTCATGGATATTTAGGCGGAATTGGCTTTGCGGCAGCCGCCCTGCAGTTATCCGATCGAGATAAATGGATTGGCTGGGATAAGGAGCAACGCCAGAATCACTTACACTTTGTGGTCGGTATGAGTCGTTTTCTGATCCGCAAAAGTGTCACATGTCATAATCTGGCCTCTAAAACATTAAGCATGAGTATACAGACGTTAGTCATAGATTTTGAAAGTCGCTAGGATATAAACCACTGTTAATCGAAAGCTTTGTTGATGAAGCCTGGTCAGGTACCTGTTATCAGGCGGCCAACTGGATAAAAATCGGCAGAACAAAAGGACGCGGCAGACAGGATAAACACAACCAATATGCTTTAAGTCGTAAGGCGATTTACGTTTATCCTGTCGACAAAGACTTCAGACAGGAAATGGGCTTGTCAGTGAATGCGGGACTGGGTGCATTGAAACTCACGGATGGTTTGGCTGGCAATCAATGGGCAGAGCATGAATTTGGTGGTGCCCCATTGGGCGATGCCAGATTAAGTAAACGCCTGGTGAGCATTGCTCAGGCAAAAGGTGAGTCACCCGGGCGTGCTTTTAGTGGTGCAGCCAATGGTAACTGGCCAGCAACAAAAGCATACTATCGAATGATTGATCAGCCTGATGGCTCGGCAGTGAGTCTGCCCAATATGATTGAGCCTCACCGAAGACGTACGGCAAGGCGTATGATGGCTCAAAAGACCGTATTGTGCATACAGGATGGCAGCGAACTTAATTATACCAATCTGGATCAATGCAGAGGCTTGGGGGTATTAAAGGCCAATCAGACCGGTGCCAAAACAAAAGGAATGAATTTACATTCTACTTTTACCGTGACCACCAACGGCTTGCCATTAGGCATTCTAAAGTCACAGTGTCTTTCACCCAAAGAGAAAGAGGTTAATGATAAAAGAAAGCCGTCTGCTATACCCCATTGAAGAAAAGAAAACCTTTGTCTGGATTGAGCACCATCGTGATCTGGTTGAGCTGTCTAAAGAAATGCCCCAAACTCAGTTAGTTGATGTCTGTGATCGGGAAGCGGATTTCTTTGAATTATTTGATGAACAGCGCCGAACTCCGAGTGTTGATCTGCTTGTACGAGCCAGCCATAATCGTAACATTAAACAGGAGCCCTTTAAACTCTTTACAGCGGTTAGAGAAACGCCCGTGCAAGGCCGGGTACGAGTACCGATCCCCAAAGAGAGTGCCCGACCTAAAAAAAGTAAGCAAAAAAAACGCAAAGCCAGACCAGCACGTCTGGCGGACTGTGCGGTACGTATACTCCATCTTAAACTGCCGGCACCAGAGTATTATGCTGACAAAGAGCCCGTGGAACTTTGTGTGGTTCATGCATTAGAAGAAAATCCACCCCCGGAAACCGATCCTGTTGAGTGGTTTTTATTGACCACAATGAATGTAGTTTCCAGTGCGGATGCAGAGCAATGCCTCCGCTGGTATACTTTGCGCTGGCGTATTGAGGATTGGCATCGGGTACTCAAATCAGGTTGTCGTATTGATGATTTAGCGAATGAAACGGCTGAGCGTTTACGCCGTGCCATTGGTATCAATCTGGTCATTGCATGGCGAATAATGTTAATGACATTACTGGGCCGAGAAACTCCTGAGCTACCTGCTGAAGTCTTGTTTTCAGATATAGAGTTACGAACACTAAGGGCTTACGCAAAAAAAAAGGAATAAAACCACCCATACTTCTGGGTGAAGCCGTTATACTGATTGCAAAAATTGGTGGATACCTTAATCGCAAAAATGATCCGCCGCCAGGACACCAGATATTATGGCATGGCTATCTTGAGTTTCAATATATGTGTCTCGGGTTTTCATTGCTAGAAGAAGAGAATTGACTGTCCGGTGCTACTTATGGGTAATAGGCAGTCCTAGGTCTTATAGTTGAATACTTAACACTACGGAGATGACGAAACTCATCAACATTTGATTTTTTTCTATTGAAGAAATCATGTGTTTCATCTATTTCTAATACTAAGCCTTGATGGCTATTTGCATAATGTGCCCACATTAAAAGATTTTTTGAACAAGTGGTTAAAGACAAGATACCAATATTATTTGCAACACCATCATAAAGGTCTTCCCTCACAATTGGCATTGTTTGTTTAGCCATTTTCTTGAGATTCTCTTTTGCTTCATCTTTCTTTGAGAGTGCAATTTCTTTAAAATTAGAAAATTGTGAAAGTTTACGTTTATCTTTAGGAAGTTTTAGATAAAGCTCTTCTAAGATATTGTCAAATTGTGCATCAAGAGTATTCTCTAGATAACCATCTTCTGATAATTTACTTACATGAGGCCTGAGTTCAAAAGGATCATTAAACGCTTGTGGCTGAGTAAATCTAATTAATCTATCTTCTAAGATCTGAGGGATCCCCACGAAATATTTTAACAAATGTCAACAACTTGTTGCGTAAAATTTGAAATATTTTCAAAAACCATTTTGATTTCC